>OKLF01000093.1_pt1 | contig 26402 bp, 20 predicted proteins | sample 1601641 | NCBI WGS metagenome assembly OKLF01 (sample SAMN04436711, study PRJEB24849) | human gut metagenome | biome: human gut; feature: NICU; material: stool | host: Homo sapiens | place: USA: Saint Louis, MO | collected 2010-08-13 | reverse complement strand
CTGGAGGATTTTCGCTGATTGCAGCCAGCGGACAATGTGTGTGCATCGGGAATTGCCCGGCGGCGCTTCGCTTGCGCGGGCCTACCTCATATTTTGATGGTGAAGGCAGACAGCTGAAGCGGCTGGAGGATTTTCGCTGATTGCAGCCAGCGGACAAAGTGCGTGCATCGGGAATTGCCCGGCGGCGCTTCGCTTGCGCGGGCCTACCCCATATTTTGATGGTGAAGGCAGATAGCTGAAGCGGCTGGAGGATTTTCGCTGATTGCAGCCAGCGGACAATGTGTGTGCATCGGGAATTGCCCGGCGGCGCTTCGCTTGCGCGGGCCTACCTCATATTTTGATAGTGAAGGGAGACAGGTGAGGCGGCTGGAGGATTTTCGCTGATTGCAGCCAGCGGACAAAGTGTATGCATCGGGAATTGCCCGGCGGCGCTTCGCTTGCGCGGACCTACCTCCAGTCAGTCAATTTTTCTTATTCACAAATACGGCGGCGCTTCGCCTGCATGGGCCTACCGGCGCAGTCCGGTAGGCAGGTAAGGGCTTCGCGACAAACAGGGGCGGTAGACTGATTCTACGGAACAGACTCGCTGTCGTAGGCCGGGCAAGGCGTCAGCCGCCGCCTGGCAGAGATGTCAGAACACAAGCCCGAGCAGGCTTGCTATCCCTCAACAGCGGCCTGACGACGCACCGGCGCGCCGTTCGCCACATAATAGCGCGCCGTGCTGCGCGGCAGCGCGCGGCCGCGAATGGCATCGGCTATCTTCTCGCCAATCATGATGGTGGTGGCGTTGAGGTTGCCGGTGATGATCTGCGGCATAATCGACGCATCCACTACCCGCAGCCCTTCCAGACCGTGAACCCGACCCTCGCCATCGACCACCGCCATTTCGTCATAGCCCATTTTACAGGTCCCGCAGGGATGGAAAGCGGTCTCGGCGTGATTACGCACGAACTCATCCAGCTCGGCATCGCTCTGGCACGCCAGACCCGGGCTGATTTCCCGGCCGCGATATTTATCCAGCGCCGGCTGGTTCATGATGTCGCGGGTGATGCGGATCGCGTCGCGGAACTCCTGCCAGTCCTGTTCGCTGGACATGTAGTTGAACAGAATTGCCGGATGCTCATGCGGGTCGCGTGATTTCAGGCGCACATGGCCGCGGCTGGGCGAACGCATGGAGCCGACGTGGCACTGGAAGCCGTGCTCTTTCACCGCATTCGAACCGTTGTAGTTAATCGCCACCGGCAGGAAGTGATACTGAATATTCGGCCACGCAAACGCCTCCCGGCTGCGAATAAACCCGCCCGCTTCAAACTGGTTGCTGGCGCCGATGCCGGTCCCGCCGAACAGCCATTCAGCGCCAATTTTCGGCTGATTCCACCATTGCAGCGCCGGATAGAGCGACACCGGCTCCTTGCACTCGTATTGCAAATACATCTCCAGGTGGTCCTGCAGGTTTTCACCGACGCCGGGCAGGGCGTGCACCAGCGGGATATCAAACTGGCGTAGCAGTTCGGGATCGCCGACGCCGGAACGTTGCAGAATCTGCGGCGAAGCGATGGCTCCCGCGCAGAGCAGCACTTCTTTACTGGCCGTAGCTTTTGACGGCGCGGTGCTATCGCCCTCCAGCCACTCCACGCCTACCGCGCGCTTACCGGCAAAAATAATATGGTCGGTCAGCGCATGGGTGCGAATCGTCAGGTTTGGGCGCGCGCGGGCCTGGTCAAGATAGCCGCGGGCGGTACTGGCCCGGCGTCCCTGCGGGGTCACGGTGCGATCCATCGGTCCGAATCCCTCCTGCTGGTAGCCATTGAGATCGTCGGTGCGCGGATAGCCGGCCTGGACACCGGCTTCCACCATGGCATGGAACAGCGGATTATTATTCTGCTTCGGCGTGGTGACGCTCACCGGGCCATCGCCGCCGTGGTAGTCGTTGGCGCCGATATCGCGGGTTTCCGCTTTGCGGTAGTAGGGCAGACAGTCAAGATAGCTCCACTGCTCAAGCCCCGGCGCGGTGGCCCAGTTGTCGAGGTCCATTGCATTACCGCGGATGTAGCACATGCCGTTAATCAGCGACGAGCCGCCGAGCCCCTTGCCGCGACCGCACTCCATGCGCCGGTTATTCATATGCGGTTCGGGTTCGGTCTCGTAGGCCCAGTTATAGCGTCGGCCCTGTAGCGGAAAAGCCAGCGCGGCGGGCATCTGGGTGCGGAAATCAAAACGATAATCCGGGCCGCCGGCTTCCAGCAGCAGGACGGTGGTATGAGGATCTTCCGTCAGTCGTGTCGCCAGTACGTTGCCGGCAGAGCCGGCACCAATAATGATGTAGTCAAATTGCAAAAATGACCTCCTGGTTAAAATATGGATTGAAACTGACCCATCTCAACCTGGATGGATTTCACCTGGGTGTAGCTCTGGAGCGTCATCACGCCGTTTTCGCGGCCGATACCGGAGTGCTTATAGCCGCCGACCGGCATCTCCGCCGGGGACTCTCCCCAGCTGTTGATCCAGCAGATCCCGGCCTCAAGCTGATGAATGATGCGGTGGGCGCGGTTTAAATTCGCCGTCACCACGCCGGCGGCAAGGCCGTATTCGGTGGCGTTGGCGCGGCGAATCACTTCTGCCTCATCGTCATAGGTCAGAATCGACATCACCGGGCCAAAGATCTCTTCGCGTACGATGGTCATATCATCGCGGCAGTCGCTAAATACCGTGGGGGCGACCCACGCGCCGCTGGCGAAGTCATCGCCTTGCAGCACACCGCCGCCGCACAGCAGACGCGCCCCTTCCTGCTTACCGCTGGCGATATAGCGCAGGACATTTTCGCGATTCGGGAAGCTCACCAGCGGACCGAAGTTGGTTGTTTCCTCAAACGGGTCGCCGGGACGAATCCGCGCCACGCGGGCGAGAATTTTTTCCTCGAACGCCGCTTTAGCCCGCGTCGGAACAAACACCCGGGTACCGTTGGTGCAGACCTGGCCGGAGCTGTAGAAGTTGGCCATCATCGCGATATCGGCGGCGAGGTCGAGATCGGCATCGTCGCAGACAATCAGCGGCGACTTGCCGCCCAGCTCCATGGTCACCTCTTTCAGCGATGAGGCGGCGGAGTTGGCCATCACTTTTTTGCCGCTGGCGACGCCGCCGGTAAAGGAGATTTTGGCAATGTCCGGATGTTCGGTCAGGTACTGCCCGGTTTCGGCGCCGATGCCCGGCAGGACGTTAAATACGCCGTCCGGCAGGCCGGCTTCGCGGTAGATTTCCGCCAGCTTCAGGGCGGTGAGCGGGGTGACTTCACTCGGTTTAAAAATCATGGCGTTACCGGCGGCCAGCGCCGGAGCGGATTTCCACAGCGCGATCTGAATCGGGTAGTTCCAGGCGCCGATCCCGGCCACGACACCGAGCGGCTCGCGGCGGGTATAGATGAATGAACTGTCGCGCAGCGGGATCTGACTGCCTTCGAGCGCCGGGATCAGTCCGGCGTAATACTCCAGCACATCGGCGCCGGTGACGATATCGACATGGGCGGTTTCGCTCAGCGGTTTACCGGTATCCAGCGTCTCCAGCCGCGCCAGTTCGTCGTTACGCTCGCGCAGAATATCCACCGCTTTGCGCAGGATACGCGAACGTGCCATGGCGCTCATCGCCGCCCAGATTTTTTGCCCTTGTTGGGCGCTCTTTACCGCCCGGTCGACATCGTCGCGACCCGCGGCCTGGACTGTCGCCAGTACTTCCCCGTTGGCAGGGTTGAGGGTCTCGAAGGTTTTCCCGCTGGTGGCAGGGACGTAACCACCGTGGATATAAAGCTGCTGTTCGGCCATTCGGGACATGGTTTCCTCCATTATTGAGACGTCGGTGGCAGATACTGGCTGATGAAATGGTCGGCGAGCGTTTCGGCGCGGGCTTTATCGAGCGGTTTACCGCTCAGCGCCGCGCGTAGCCACAGTCCGTCGATTAAGGCGGCGAGACCATAACCGGCCTCCTGCGCCTGCTGGCGCGGCAGCTCGCGCTGAAATTCATAGACGATGTTCGACAGCAGACGTCGGCTGCAGACCTGCTGCAGACGGTAGAGCATCGGTTGATGCATGCTGCTGGCCCAGAAGGCGAGCCAGGCTTTCATCGCCGCGCTGCTTATCTGGCTGTCGTCGAAATTACCCGCCACGATGGCCCGCAGCCGCCGTTCGGCGCTGGCGCCCGGCAGCGCGTGCAAACGGCTCAGTACCGCCAGCCGGAGCTGGCCGGTGATGTCGCGCATCGTTGCTTCCAGCAGACCGTTCTTATCCTTGAAATAGTGACTAATGATGCCGGCCGATACGCCCGCCCGTCGGGCAATTTGCGCGATAGTGGCATCGTGCATTCCCACCGCGTTTATCGCCTCGAGGGTGGCGTCAATAAGCTGCCGCTGGCGTATCAGTTGCATCCCCAGTTTGGGCATTTCCTTGGTTCCATTCATCAGATTTGTTTATCTATTAAAGCGGTTTTTGATTGGACGTTCAATATAAAATGTGTCTTAATTGTTGCGGCTTTGGATTTTAATAGTTACAAAAACAGTGAGGATACTGGATGACAGACCTTTCGCCGAGCAGAGAAAAGGACAAAATCAATCCGGTGGTTTTTTATACTTCCGCCGGACTGATTTTGTTGTTTTCCCTGATGACTATCTTCTTCAGCGATTTTTCCGCGGCCTGGATTGGCCGTACCCTGAACTGGGTTTCAACGACTTTTGGCTGGTACTATTTGCTGGCGGCCACGCTGTATATCGTGTTTGTGGTCTGCATTGCCTGCTCGCGCTTCGGTTCGGTGAAGCTCGGGCCTGAGCACTCCAAACCGGAGTTCAGCATGCTGAGCTGGGCGGCGATGCTGTTTGCCGCCGGTATCGGTATCGACCTGATGTTCTTCTCGGTCGCCGAACCGGTCACCCAGTATATGCAGCCGCCGGAAGGGGCCGGGCAGACCATGGAGGCCGCGCGTCAGTCGATGGTCTGGACCTTGTTCCACTACGGGCTGACCGGCTGGTCGATGTATGCTCTGATGGGTATGGCGCTAGGATACTTTAGCTATCGTTATAATTTGCCGCTCACCATACGCTCCGCCCTCTATCCCATTTTCGGTAAAAAAATCGATGGTCCCATCGGCCATAGCGTGGATATTGCGGCGGTGGTCGGGACCATTTTTGGGATTGCCACGACGCTGGGGATCGGGGTCGTACAGCTTAATTATGGTCTGAACGTGCTGTTTGATATTCCGGATTCGCTGGGGGCGAAAGCGGCGCTGATTGTCCTGTCGGTGATAATCGCCACGATTTCGGTGACCTCCGGGGTCGATAAAGGGATTCGTATTCTCTCCGAACTGAACGTGGTGCTGGCGCTGGGGCTGATTCTGTTCATCTTGTTTATGGGCGATACCGAGTTTCTGATGAACGCGCTGGTGCTGAACGTTGGCGACTACGTGAACCGCTTTATGGGCATGACCCTCAACAGCTTCGCTTTCGATCGCCCGGTCGAGTGGATGAACAACTGGACGCTGTTTTTCTGGGCCTGGTGGGTTGCCTGGTCACCGTTTGTGGGGCTGTTCCTGGCGCGTATCTCGCGCGGGCGCACCATTCGTCAGTTTGTGCTGGGGACGCTGATTATTCCGTTTACCTTCACCTTACTCTGGCTGTCGGTCTTCGGTAACAGCGCGCTGTACGAAATTATTCACGGCAATGTCGCCTTTGCCGAAGAGGCGATGGCTCATCCGGAGCGCGGCTTCTATAACCTGCTGGCCCAGTACCCGGCCTTTACCTTCAGCGCCTCGGTCGCCACCATCACCGGGCTGCTGTTCTATGTGACTTCCGCTGACTCAGGGGCGCTGGTGCTGGGGAACTTCACCTCGAAACTCAAAGATATCAACAGCGATGCGCCGAACTGGCTGCGTATCTTCTGGTCGGTTGCTATCGGTCTGCTGACCATCGGAATGCTGATGACCAACGGGATTTCGGCGCTGCAGAACACCACGGTGATCATGGGGCTGCCGTTTAGTTTCGTGATCTTCTTTGTGATGGCGGGGTTGTATAAATCATTGAAGGTCGAAGATTATCGCCGCGAGAGCGCCAGTCGCGATACCGCCCCGCGCCCGCTCGGCGTGCAGGATCGACTGAGCTGGAAGAAACGCCTGTCGCGGTTGATGAACTATCCGGGAACCCGCTATACGCGTCAGATGATGGAGACGGTGTGCTACCCGGCGATGGAGGAGGTGGCGCAGGAGCTTAAATTGCGCGGCGCCTATGTGGATCTGAAAAGTTTACCGCCGGAGGAGGGGGATAATCTGGGCCATCTCGACCTGCTGGTGCATATGGGCGATGAACAGAATTTTGTCTATCAGATCTGGCCGCAGCAGTATTCGATTCCGGGCTTCACCTACCGGGCGCGCAGCGGTAAATCGACCTACTATCGTCTGGAAACTTTCCTGCTGGAGGGCAGCCAGGGCAACGACCTGATGGACTACAGCAAGGAGCAGGTGATCACCGATATTCTCGATCAGTACGAGCGTCACCTGAACTTTATCCATCTGCACCGGGAAGCGCCGGGGAACAGCGTGATGTTTCCCGGGATGTAGGCGGCGGACGGTGGAGTGAGGAAAAAGGCGCCCTGTGGGCGCCTTTTTTCGAGCGAATGTCGCGATATGCGCGGCTTACCAGCAGATAAATCCGCCATCAACGACCAAATCAACGCCGGTACAAAATGAGGCGGCGTCGCTGGCGAGAAACAGAGCCGGCCCCGCCATCTCTTCAACTTTTGCCATGCGCTGAATGGGCGTCTGGTTTTCAAATTCGCGAGTCTGATGGACCATTTCAGGACGGGTATTCATCGGCGTCGCGGTGTAACCCGGGCTCATTGAGTTGACGCGAATCCCTTTGCCGACCCACTCCATGGCAAGGCTTTTAGAGAGATGAATCACGCCGGCTTTGGCGCTGTTATAATGCGCCTGTTCTAGCCCGCGGTTAACGATAATTCCCGACATCGAGGCAATATTAATAATCGAGCCGCCGCCGGATTCCAGCATCAGTTCCGCTTCCTCTACAGGAGTTCCAGACGCCGGTGAGATTGATATCAATAACCCGCTGCCACTGTTCCGTCTCCATCTCCATCTCCAGCGCCGGGTTGGCGTTGGCGATACCGGCGGCATTGACGGCGATATCGAGACGGCCGAAGCGACTTTTGGCCAGCGCGACGCCAGCGCGAAGATCGCTTAGCTGGCGCACATCCCCGGTATAAAAGCAGGCTTCGCCGCCTATCGCTTCAATATGACGCACGGTTTCGGCAAGTCCCCCGTCTTCGCAAATCGAAACCGACGACGCGCGCGCCCGCGCTGGCGAGCCCGTAAGCAATCATCTGGCCAATACCACTGCCCGCGCCGGTGACAAAGGCAACGCGGTCCTGCAGGTTAAACAACTGTTGAGCAAAATCTTTTGCGATCATAGTGATTACTCTTCTGGTCAAAACCCTGGCGGGTATTAAGACATGATTAAGCCGCCGTCGATGTTAATCGTCTGCCCGGTGAGATAGCGCGCATCGTCAGAGGCGAGAAAGGCCACCAGTCCGGCAACATCCTCCGGTTTCCCCGCCCGTTTCATCGGTATACCTTCTACCCATTCCGCCATCAGCTCGCCTTTGCCATAGCGCTTTTGTTCATTGCTGAGAATTTCGCCCCACACCCGGTCGTTGTAGTCCCACATTTCACTATCGATAATTCCGGGGCAGAAGGCGTTGACGGTGATGTTCCACGGTGCCAGCTCATGAGCCAGGCTTTGCGTAATGCCGATAACGCCCATTTTGCTGGCGGCGTAATGCGGGGTGTAGATAAAGCCCTGGCGCCCCTGACCGGACGAGGTATTGATTAAACTGCCGTAGTTCTGTTTGACCATATATTTGGCCGCTTCGCGACAGCACAGCCAGACGCCGGTTGTATTCACGGCCAGCACTTTTTCGAAATCGGCTTTTGGCATACGATCGAAATAATCGATGGTGATCACTCCGGCGTTTTGAATAGAGACATCAATGGTGCCGAAGCGGGCTGCGGCCTGTTCGTACAGGGACTGAACCTGGGCTTCATCGGTGACATCAATCTCCAGCGACAGAATATCGGCCTGATAACGTTGGCGTAAGGTTTCTGCGGTTTCATGGACGCGCGGTGCATTAGAGACCATCACCAGCCTGGCGCCATCGCGTGCAAAGCGTTCGGCGATGCCGGCGCCAATACCACGGCAGGCTCCGGTAATGACGATGGTTTTATTGTGAAAATTTCTGTGCATACTTTTTTCCCTTTAGCGAAGCCGGGCGGTTACGCCCGGCGGAAGAATCGGTGCTATGCGTGAATTAACTGGATGCCGCGCCGCTGGGGTGAACCGTCGCCAGCTTTTCTTCGTGGCGGCGCATGAGAATGACCTTGTTCTGTAGCTTCTGCTGGAACTGATCGACGACGACGGCGGTGACGATGACCACGCCTTTAATCACCATCTGCCAGAAATCACTGACCCCCATCATCACCATTCCGTCGGCGAGGAAGACGATCACGAAGGCGCCAATAATCGACCCGGTCACCCGGCCGCGACCGCCCGCCAGCGCGGTCCCGCCGAGAACGGTGGCACCGATCGCATCCATTTCGAACATGTTGCCGGTCATCGGGTGCGCGGTTTGCAGCTGTGAGGCGACAATCAGCCCGACGAACGCGGCGCAGAGTCCGGAGAAGGCATAAACAAAGATTTTGGCCTTAACAATCGGGACGCCGGCCAGACGGGCCGCGGACTCATTGCCTCCAATGGCGTAGATATAGCGGCCCAGCGGGGTTTTCGTGGTCAGCCAGTAGCCCAGCAGCAGAAAAGCGATCATCAACCAGATCGGCAGATAAATTCCCAGGACGGTACCGGAGCCGAGAGTGGAGAAACCGGTATTGCCCAGCGCTTCCATGCCGTTGAGATTGGGGTAAGTGCTACCGTCGTTAAACAGCAGGGCAGAACCGCGGGCGACGTACATCATTCCCAGGGTACAAATAAAGGGCGCCACGCCAAAGCGGGTGATCACGGCGCCGTTAACCAGCCCCACCAACACGCCAAAGATAGCCACGCACAAGATGACTTCCGGTACGTTGAAGAAGATGACGCTACCGTTCCATAGCGGCAGCCCGTTGGTCAGCAGGGCGCCGGCCACCATGCCGCAAATCCCGGCCACGGCGCCGACTGAAAGGTCGATTCCCCCGGTCAGAATGACCAGCGTCATCCCGATAGCCAGCAGGCCGGTAATGGCCACATGCTGGGTCATGATCAGCAGATTCGACGTCGTCAGGAAATTCGGTACCATCACGCTGAAAAACGCAACAACCAGCAGCAGAGCGATAAACGTTCTGGCCTTCAGCAGGTACATATAGATCATATATTTCTGGTTCATGATGGGTTCCAGCCTGATTAATCTTGAGGTGTTGAAGCCGCGATTAATTTTTCGCGGGTGACCGCATGACGCGGTAAATCAGCGGTAATACGGCCATCGGCCATCACCAAAATACGATCTGCCAGAGCCATCACTTCATCCAGCTCTGACGAGGAGAACATCACGGCCAGCCCCTGTTGCGCCATTTTGCCAATCAGGTGATAAACGTCCGTTTTGGCGCCCACGTCGATGCCGCGCGTGGGTTCATCCAGAAAAACGACCTGCGGCTGCGTCATTAACGCTTTCCCCAGCACCACTTTTTGTTGGTTGCCGCCGCTCAGAGAGGTGATGGGGAGCTCGGGATCGCTCACTTTGATGGCAAGCTGCTGAATCATCTCTTTAACGCTGGCATTCTCTTTATGCGGATTCAGCCATTGCCAGGCGCGGCGAAACCCCTGAAGACTGAAATCGGAGAGCGTCATATTGGATTGAATGGACATCATCTGCACCACGCCTTCGCCCTGTCTGTCTTCCGGTACCAGCGCCAGCCCTTTTTTGAGTCTGGCCTGAAAAGGGGCCCTGCCGATGTTTTCACCGTTGAGATGGATGCTGCCATTCTGGCACGGCATCAGGCCGACCAGTCCTTTAAATAGCTCGGTACGCCCGGCGCCCAGCAGGCCGTAAATGCCGATGACTTCCCCTTTACATAAGGTAAAGGTGACATCATTAAGTTTGTAACCGCCGCTATGGTGCAGCGCGGTCAGACCGTCCACCGCTAGCACCGCTTCGCCTTTGGGGGCCGGTTGATAGTCGAAATGCTTTTTCTTATCGCCGACCATCTGTTCAATGATCCACGGGATGCTGGCATCGCTGACGGTCCGTTCGCTGATAAAACGGCCATCGCGGAAAATGGTAATGTGGTCGCCAATTTCCATCAGTTCTTCCAGACGATGGGAGATATAGATGATGGTGACGCCGCGCCGTTTAAGCTGCCCGATAACATTGAACAGGACTTTGACTTCAGACTGGCTGAGGGCGGAAGTGGGCTCATCCATAATCAATACGCGCGTATCTTTGGACAGGGCGCGCGCAATTTCGACCAGCTGCTGGTGGCCAATACCCAGTTCCCCGAGCGGAGTGTAGGGATCAACATCAAGCTCCAGTCGTTCCAGCAGTGATTTAGCCAGTTCGTATTGGTATTTTTCGTTGATCCTTCCTTTCTGGAAAAACTCATTAGCCATGAAAATATTATCCATGACATTCATATTCGGGAATAAATTCAGCTCCTGGAAAATAATGCTGATACCCTGTTTTTCAGCCTGGTGAGTCGAATTTAATGAAACGGGAGAACCCTCGAGAATAATTTGTCCGGAGGAAGGCGTTTCGACACCGGCAAGCATTTTCATCATGGTGGATTTGCCCGCACCATTTTCTCCGATCAGAACGTTGACTTTATTTCGATAAACCCGGTAGTCGACGTTATCTAAGGCGATAACGCCTGGGTAAACGCGAGATAATCCGCGGGTTTCGATAATAACTTCAGCTTCGACTGGTTGGGGAGTGACGATTTCTTGCGCTGACATCTTATTGTCCTCCGGGGTGAACAATTTTCGCTGGTGTAATATCAGGGAATGTTTGCGGTATATCCCAGGCGGAAAATACGCCATAGACCTCAACCGTTTCGCCGGATTTTAGCTGTGCGCCGTTAATCATTTTTACGGCCTGTTCATTAATGGCCCGGCCATATTCGCCAAACAGGACCTGATCGTTAAAGTCGGCATAGCTGGCACCGCTGTAGCCATCGCGCAGCTGGGTCCCACGCAGCGTCGGACCCGTTTGCACGACGATAGCGCGGCCATTTTGATCCTGAACGGTCATTTTTCCGCTGCGTGACGTGGCGTCAAGCTTGATGACCTTACCTTCAACCTTGACGAAGAAAATGCACGGATTTTCTTCCTGAGCGCGATAACCCAATGTTTTACAAGCGCTGTCGAAATCTTTGGCCGCATGTAGCGCGGTCATTAACGCTTCCGCGGGGCGAGCCTGTGCGACTACCTGCGGTACAATTTTCTCCTGCCACGTCCGATCGATATGCGCCATGTGCGGATTGGGCGGGGATTTAAGATCGGCCAGCTCTTGCTGAGAGACAATGCGGCAACCTCCCAGTGCTACGATGGCCAATGCCAGCCAGGTTTTTTTATACATGAGACTCTCCTGTGCGCCCCGCAAGGGGCGCAACAACCCGAACTCAGGACTTGATATTGAAGTCCTGAACTTTGTCTGCGTTATCTTTAGTGATCAGGATGCCGCGGAACATGACGCGCTGTTTCGCCGGTTTCACCCCTTTTTGCAGGAAGTTATCGAGGTCGGTGACCCCTTGAGCGGCGATGGACTGGGCCTGCAGCATCACGGTGGCCTGCAGGGTTCCCGCTTTAACCGCATCACGCTCGTCATTGCTGCCGTCGATGCCGACAACCACGACGTCCGTACGGTTCGCGGCTTTTAGCGCGGCGATAGCGCCCAGAGCGACGGGGCCGTTACCGCAAATCACCCCTTTAACGTCCGGATGAGCCTGCAGGATGCTGTCCATAATGCGTTTGCCGTCGATTAACGTTCCTTTGGCATCCTGTCTGGCGACGCTGACCATGTCAGGATACTGGTCGATAACCTGATGGAAAGATTTGGAGCGGGTCACGCAGTTATTATCGGCAAGATTACAGGTGAGCTCGGCGTATTTTCCTTTCTCCGCCATTTTCTCAACAAATACGTTGGCGACTTCCGAACCCGCCTGGAAGTTATTGTGCGTGATTTGCTCAAGCGCCACATCATCGACAGGAATTTCCCTGTTGATTAATACCACGGGAATGCCTGCTTTTTTGGCTTTTTCAATGGCGGCGACGCTGGCGGTTGAGTCGGCGTTATCGAGAATAATACCCTGAACTTTTTTACCAATAGCGGTATCAATAAGTTCGTTCTGTTTTTTGACATCTTCGCCATGTGACAGAACCGTCGTTTTATATCCCAGCTGTTTGGCTTTTTCACTGGCGCCTTTGGCTTCCGAGGCGTAATACGGATTATCCAGCGAGTTGACCATAATCATAATGGTGCCTTTTTCTACCGCCTGAGCAGAAAATGAAAAAGCGGTCAGGGTTGCAGCAGTTAACAGCGTTAAACGTAATTTCATGACAATGTTCTCTCTATGTTGTTATTGTCGGGTACGGTGAAACAACGCAAGGCCTGAAAATCAGTTGTATGGTCCGGGGCTCTCCTTATGTTGATGATTCAGGTTCGTCGCGCAGCAGGATCCCTGGTGGGGCGTCAGGCGGACGGGGCCGGTTTCCATAATGTTCTGTCCACCGCATGGCGCCATTCCTGCCATCTTTTCTGTAAACGCAGATGGCGCGCCATATCGGGGCGAAATTCGCTGTGTTCGGTTAAGAACGCGCTTAAATCAGTCAGCGTACCGGGATGAATCGCTTTGCGGGCCAGCAGGGCCGCGCCAATCGCCGACAGTTCAGGGACATCGCTGCGCATCACCGGGCAACCCAGCAGATCGGCCTGGTATTGCATCAGCCAGTCATTTTTTGTCGGCCCGCCATCGACCATCAGCGCCGCCAGGTGAAAGTCGTCATGCTGGCGCATGGTAAGCACCACATCAGCAATCTGGTAAGTGATGGATTCCAGCGCGGCGCGAATCAGGTGGGCGCGCTTGACGCCGCGGCTGAGTCCGCAGATAACCCCGCGCGCGCTGTCGTCCCACCAGGGGGCGCCAAGACCGGTTAGCGCGGGGACAAAATAGACGCCCAGCGTGGAATCGACGGAGGCCGGCAGGGTATTGAGCTCGTGGGCCAGTTCGTGCGCGGAGAGCTCGCTTAATCCCGTGCTATCGGCCATCCAGGCCACCGCATCGCCGGTATGGGGGATATTGCCTTCCAGACCATAAATGATGCTGTCGCCATCATGCCAGGCGATGGTGGTGGCCAGTGCGGCAATATCGCATTGAGCTGACTTCACCGGCGCCATGACCGACGATCCCGTGCCATAAGTGGCCTTAACGCAGCCCAGTTCACCGAGCGCGTGACCAAACAGCGCGGCATGTGAATCGCCGACCATCGCCATCACCGGGATGCCGTCAGGAATGGCGGCCAGCCCTCGGGTATAACCGAATAACCCGCTGGAGGGTTTAATCTCAGGCAGCGCGGCGCGAGGGATCTGGAACAGCGCCAGCATTTCGTCATCCCATTGACCGGTATGTAAATTGAGTAACTGTGTCCGCGCGGCGTTGGAGTAGTCGCAGCTGAATGCTGCGCCTTGCGTCAGGTTCCACAGCAGCCAGCTATCGATGGTACCGAGGCAAATCTCACCGCGTTCAGCCATCTCCCGGCCTTCCGGCAGCGACTCCAGCAGCCAGCGCATTTTTGAGGCGGAAAACAGCGGGGCAATCGGCAGTCCGGTGGTGGATTTAATCCGGGATTCTTTGCGATCGCGGCGCAGCGCTTCACAGAACCCCGCGCTGCGGGTACATTGCCAGGTGATGGCGGCGTTAATCGGTTTGCCGCTCTGGCGGTACCAGCCGATGGCGGTTTCACGTTGGTTGCTGATGGCTAATGCCGCCACGTTTTCTGCGCCAACGTGGTCGATAGCATTGGCTATTACCGCCAGCGAGGCCTCGACTAACGCCTCTCCGGATTGTTCTACCCAGCCATCGCGCGGTGTCTGGATAGCTAACGGTTGAGAAAACTTCACAATAACGTTGCCACGGCCGTCAAGTACCACCGCTTTGGCGTTGGTGGTACCTTCATCGAGCGCAATGATGAACTCTTTCTGTGTTGCCAGCATTAGATAGTCTCCTGAGTCACACGTCGTCCTGGCGCGAAGGGAAGGGCGAGCATTCCTCGTTATCGCATTGCTGCTTAGCAGGCCATGATGTGACATTTCGTTATCACTTTTTTAATCACTGAATATATATTCGATAGTGATTATTTATTTAATACCTTAGCCAGAAAGTTTCTCTGGGGCCAGAGGGAAAGTTATCAATTGTGCTGGCAATCACACTTATCTGGATCGTGAAATGTGCAGGGGATGCTGAGTGGGTATCGCGCTTAAACTATTTATTAAATTGAAATATAAGCATTTATTTGATGTGCCTTTGCGTCTTCCAGGAGGGCGCAAAGGCATGAGAAAAGATGTTTTAGCGGCGGATCAGGCGGTGACGAGCAGCCTGGCGGTCGGATAATCGGTGATTAAAACGTCAATATAACCGCCGGAGAGGGCGCCCTTGATGGCGGCGACTTTATCGCTACCGCCGGCCAGCGCGACGACATTGGGGCATTTTTTGACTTTCTCCAGCGCCATGCCGATAACAGGATCTTCATCATCACGTAACACCGCCTGCCCGTTTTTATCGTAATAGTGCAGACAAATATCCCCGACGGCGCCGCGCTCCGCCAGCACCTGCAGCATATCTTCGTGGTAATAGTTGCCTGATGTTTTGAGCAGCTGCGAAGGTTCGAGAATACCAATCCCGACGATAGCGATATCGACTTCATCAAAACGTGAAATCACATCGGCTACATCCTGGCTGGCAATCAGCCGGTTTTTCTCTTCCACCGAGCCTTCAATACTTTGCGAAGGCAGCAGCCAGGCTTCACAGTTTAGCCGTTGCGCCAGAGTCTGAGTGAGGATCGTTGCCTGCACATTGCCGTTAGGACCCACTCCGCCCAGCAGTTGAATCACGCCGCTGGCTTTCAGGTTCTGCGCGTGAACTTCGTCAACCATAGCCCGAATGGTCGAGCTCCAGGAGGAGACGCCAATCAGATCTTTTGGCCGTAGCCGCGTTTCAAGATAGTGGGCCGCGGCCGAACCGATGGCTCGTTTAAGGGTATGGTCGCTGGCATCCTCTTCGGTGTCCACCACGATGGCCTGCTTTATGCCGTAGCGATCCTCAATGCCTTTTTCGAGATTCAGGAAAATATTCGAGGGCTGCACGACGCTAATTTTGACCACCCCTTCTTTCTGGCAGCGGGTGATGGCGCGGGAGACAAATGACTGAGAAAGCGAGAGAAGTTGAGCAATGTCGGACTGCTTGCGTCCTTCAAGGTAGTAAAGAGTGGCAATCTTAACTAATAGCCGTTGTTCATCCTGCTTAGCCATATATATCCCCGAAAATCATTAACGTGCAGCCATTATGTTAGAGCCTGTAATCATACGCGAAAAAAAAAGACATTTAAGTGTGATGAGACTCTAACTTTTATCAATCCTCTAAAACAGCTATGGACAAAAACAGAACAGCGGTTGCATAATTGAATAAAGAATCATATGTGAATATATATTCATGATGATTTCAGGTCAACTGAAAAATTATCCAGGCGCAGGTATGCCTGATGGTGAGGAGGCAGAATGTTCCTGAGTCTGGTGCAGCGGCGAAAGCGCTGTGATGCGCTGCCAGGGGATATCTGGTTTTTTTAGTCCCTTACGGAATAAATATTCCAAGTTGAAATTAAATTCAGAGGTATTAAATGAATCCCTATAACTACAATGTTCAGGCACTTGAGCGTCAGGCTCGTGCGGTACGCCGCCACATTATCAGATTGAACGCCAACAGCCCTGCCGGCGGTCATACCGGCGCCGACCTGTCGCAGGTGGAGCTCTTAACCGCGCTGTATTTTCGTATTTTGAACGTTGCAGCGGACCGCATTGCCGATGAAGGGCGTGACATCTATATCCAGTCGAAAGGTCATGCGGTGGGCTGCTACTACTGCGTGCTGGCCGAGGCGGGATTCTTCCCGGTCGACTGGCTGAGCACCTATCAGCATGCCAACTCCCACCTTCCCGGTCATCCGGTTCGCCAGAAGACGCCGGGCATCGAGCTGAATACCGGGGCTTTAGGGCACGGTTTGCCCGTGGCGGTAGGACTGGCGTTGGCAGCGAAAAAGAGCCACAGCGCCCGCCGCGTCTTCCTCATCACCGGCGATGGTGAACTGGCTGAGGGGAGTAACTGGGAGGCCGCGCTGGCCGCCGCACATTACGGTCTTGATAATCTGATCATTATTAATGACAAAAACAACCTGCAGCTGGCCGGACCAACCCGCGAAATTATGAATACCGATCCGCTTGCCGAAAAATGGCAGGCCTTTGGTATGACCGTGACCGAATGTCAGGGCAATAATATGGCCTCGGTTGTCGCGACGCTTGAAGGATTAAAGCAGGAAGGGAAACCCAACGTCGTTATTGCGAATACCACGAAAGGCGCCGGCATCTCCTTTATCCAGGGGCGTCCGGAATGGCACCACCGGGTGCCGAAAGGTGAGGAGATTGCGCTGGCACTGGAGGAACTGAAAGATGAGTAATGCAGAACACCTGGCAAACGTGATGGTTCAGGCGTTTATCGATGCCGTAGAAAATGGAGTTGATCTGGTGCCTGTTGTCGCCGACTCAACATCAACCGCTAAAATCGCGCCATTTATTAAACATTTCCCTGACCGGCTGGTTAACGTCGGTATTGCCGAGCAAAGCATGGTCGGTATGGCGGCCGGTCTGGCGCTGGGGGGGAAAGTGGCGGTGACCTGCAATGCCGCGCCATTTTTGATTTCCCGCGCCAATGAACAGATCAAAGTCGATGTCTGTTACAACAACACCAACGTCAAATTATTTGGTCTGAATGCGGGAGCCAGCTATGGCCCGTTGGCGAGTACGCACCACGCTATTGATGACCTTGCGGTGATGCGTGGATTCGGCAACATTGAGATTTACGCGCCGTCATCGCCACGGGAATGCCGGCAGATAATCGACTACGCCCTTCACCATCAGGGGCCGGTTTACATCCGTCTCGACGGCAAAGCGCTGCCGGAGCTGTATGCTGAAAACTATCGTTTTGCTCCCGGCGCCGTAAACACGTTGCGTGAAGGCCACGATCTGGCGCTGGTCGCTACCGGTTCGACGGTGCATGAAATTGTCGAGGCCGCCCAAACGCTGGCAGAGTCAGGGATTCAGGCGCAGGTGGTTAGCGTACCTTCGATTCGCCCTTGTGACACCTCAGCGTTACTGGCCGCGCTGAAGGGATGCAACGCGGTGATTACGGTTGAAGAGCATAATGTGAACGGTGGTCTGGGAAGCCTGGTAGCAGAGGTTATGGCGGAGGCAGGTATCGGTATTCCGCTGAAACGGCTGGGTATTCCTGATGGTGAATATGCGGCGGCGGCGGATCGTGGCTGGATGCGTCAGCACCACGGTTTTGATGCCCAGGCTATTATCGCTCTCGCCAAAACGATGTGTTGAGTCAGTATGACGTTTCCCCCGTGCGGCCCTGACCGCGCGGGTTCTTCCTTTACTGCCGGTGTTGCGTTTGGCAAAGCGTGATGACGTAGGGCTCATCCACCATCCAATGCACCTGGAACACCTGCCGCGCAGTCCACAAAGTGATGACCTCGCCCTGAATGTCAGTTATCCGAAAGTGCATAAACCCTGTTCCTGCCTGCTGCGCGAGAGGCAGGGCCTTAAACCCACTCTCTTTGGCCGAAAAAGCCAGGGTCAGAGCCAGTTCGAAGGGCAGTCCGCTCGCCTTCAGCACCCCGCGTTCCGCCGGGCTGATAATACTGCTTTCCAGCTCCTCCGCCAGCGCGAGGGTGAGCACGTTTTCGATGTCGATACCGACCGGTCGGGCGGCGACGACGGCCAGCGCGCGGGTGTCGCAGTGGCTGATGCTGCCAGACCACGGGGCAGGCCACAGCGGCTGCCGCTGGTCACCTGTTCCGGGAACGCCTTTCACGCCTACTGCTTTCAGGGCGCAGGCCGCCGCGATACGCCCGGCAAGATGTTCCATCTGCCGTTTCCGGCCGCAATGTTCGATCTGCGGGTGGTGGGAGAGCCACAGGATATCGTGAGGCGCAAAGGTGGCCGGGTCGAAATCTATCTGATGCAGCCGGTGGCCGGCAAAAGGAAAAGTAGAGTGCGTCGTTTGCATAGCGTCATCCTACGTCAGGATGCAGGTGAGGGGATAGCCTGGCGGTTGCCCCGTCAGGAGGCCAAAAAGCCAGGCCGCCCTCCGGGGGGAGAACGGCCTGGTCTTCAGGCGCGTAATCAGAACTGCGTGTTGACGCTCATGTACCAGGTCCGGCCCGATTCGTTATAGGTTTCGGCGCCCGCGCCGTACATATAACCGGTATCGCCGCCGGTGGTCTGGGCATTACCCGCGCGCCAGTGGCGCTTGTCGAAGACGTTATCCACGCCGCCGGTCAGACTGACGTATTTGGTGACGTCCCAGGTCGCGCTCAGACCGAGGATGCTGTACGGGCTCACCTCGTTCTTCTCGCTGCCGGTGACCGGCTGACCTTTGTAGTTATACTTCTTCGGTTCCTGCTTGCCGTACCAGGTGAAGGTCGACTGCACCGAAACATCCTGGTATATCTGCCAGCTCAGCGTTGAGTTCAGCGTATATTCCGGAATAATCGACAGACGGTCGCCGGTCTCTTTGTTCTTACTCTGCAGCATGTAGGTGATATTGTTGGTCCAGTTAACGGTTTCGCTAACCGGGACGTTCAATGTTCCTTCCAGGCCTTCTACTACCGCTTTCGGTACGTTTTCCCACTGGTAAATATCGGTTTTCACTTTACTCGTACCGGTCTGGGAGATCGGTGCATAGCCAGCTTCAATCTTGTTGCGGTAGTCGTTACGGAACCAGGTCACGCCCGCCAGCCAGCCGTCGCGTTTAAACTCAAGGCCGATCTCTTTGTTGATGCTGGTTTCCGCTTTCAGGTCTTCGTTACCCATCATATAGCAACCGGTGCCGGTTGCGCTGGCATAACAGCCCTGGCCTTTACTGTACAGAATGTAGTTCGGGTTGGTCTGGTACAGGCTCGGCGCTTTATAGGCGCGGCCGATGCCCATCTTCAGGGTGAAGTCATCCCCGAGTCCCTGAGACAGGTTAAGCGACGGGCTCCAGTTGTTCCCCACAATGCTGTGGTGGTCAAAGCGCAGCGCCGGGGTCAGCATGGTGGAGTCAGTCAGCTCGATGTTGTCTTCAGCAAACAGCGAGAAGATCTCCGCCTGAGAATACGGGCTGCGGCCGGTGCTTGTAAAACCCGGAATGTCGCCGCCCATAAAGGTCTGGGTGTTGGAGGCCAGATCCTTCATCCGCTGCTGGTTCCATTCGGTACCCAGCGTCAGGTTCTGATTGACCCACAGGTCGAACGGAACGCTGACTTCACTGTGCAGCATCACGTCGGACAGGTCGATATCAGAGAATTGATCGCTGCTGAAAATCCCTTCCGTGCCCCCGGCCAGGCCTTCGCCTTTACGCGAGTTGCGGGTGTGCTCGTACTGCGCCCAGTTGCTGGTGGTGATGCCGTTATCCCAGCCGCCGTTCCAGGTCACCGAGTAGGTCTGGCGATAGAGACGGTTGGTCTCTTTGCCGTAATTTTTTTTCACCAGATCGTTGGTGTTGGTGTTCTGCGTATCCCCGGCGTACAGGTTGCCCTGGCGGCTGTAGCCCGCCTCAAACTCCAGCGAGTTCATCGGTGCAAAATCCCAGCGTACGACGCCGTTGATATTTTTGTTCTCCACCCCTTCACGGCCGGCCGGTAGCGTATCGGCGTAAATACCGGTACGTTCTGACTGATGGCCCTGGTTGATATCCCAGGCATCGGCCTGGGTTTTATCGAGGTTGCCTAACAGGCGGAAACTGAAGTCGCCGCCCAGCGGGCCGTTCAGGCTGAAGTTGGTGCGTTTGGTGGAGCCTTCATCTTTGTGCTCCGGGGCGTTCATGTAGGTGTTCCATGAACCGTGCCACTCGTTATCACCTTTTTTGGTGATGATATTGACCACGCCGCCCGCGGCGCCGTTGCCGTAGCGTACCGCCGCCGGTCCACGAATGACTTCAATGCGCTCAATCAGCTCCGGTGGGACCCAGTTGGTATCGCCGCGGGTATCGCGCTCGCCGCGCCAGCCCAGGCGGATGGAGTTACGGCTGGTGACCGGTTTGCCATCAATCAGGATCAGGGTATTTTCCGGGCCCATGCCGCGGATATCAATCTGGCGGTTGTTACCGCGCTGGCCGCTGGTGGAGTTGCCGGTCAGGTTAACGCCCGGCATGGTGCGGATAATTTCGGAGACATCGCGAGCGGGGGGACGTTTACGAATTTCCTCGGCGGTGATCGTCGATACGCCCGGCGCCTGCAGGTTTTGTTCGGCGGCAGTAACCACCATCGTCTCTTCGGTAGCCGTTTTTTTACTGTCGAGGGTCTCTTCCGCACACAGCGGGAAGGCGACCCCATAAATTCCCAGATTGACCAGCAAGGTCAAAGATTTGATCTTGTTATTCATTTTACGTCCTGCTTTCCGTTGCCGCATGCCCCTGAAACCCCTTCCCACCGGGAGGGGAGGCGGCAGAAATGTGGTCAGTAGAGGGCGAAGGCATTCCATCGCTGACCAAATGGCCCTTTCTGACATGTGTAATTAGAAGTGACTCTTCCCAAAGCGCGGTAATACGCTATTGCAAATGCAAATAGTTATCAATAATATTATCAATAAAAATTACGTTTATTGAGAAAAATCACGGTAAACATAGGGTTAATGACGGAATGTTAATGACAGGAAGTGATGACTGGTGGCAGGGGATCTCCGGTCCGCAGGCTGAGGCCGTTGGCGATGGCTATCGGGTGACCTTCTGGTGGCGAGATCCGGCGGGCAGCGAAGAGACCTCGTTGACGAAGCGGGTGTGGATTTACATCACCGGCGTCACCGACCATCATCAAAATGCCGTGCCGCAAACCCTGAAGCGCGTGCCCGGTACCGATGCCTGGCAATGGCAAACCACGCTGTCGCCCGCCTGGCGCGGCAGCTACTGCTTTATTCCCTCCGATCGCGATGACGATTTTGCCCCTGAGATTTTCAACGGCGGTAGCCCGGACCGTACGCTGCTGCGGGAAGGCTGGCGCAGACTGCTGCCGCGGGCGATAGCCGATCCGTTAAACCCGCAAAGCTGGAAAGGCGGACGCGGCCATGCGGTTTCGGCGCTGGAGCTGCCGCTGGCGCCGGAACAACCCGGCTGGTCGCTGCGGAATACACCTTATCAACCGCCAGTGTGCATTGAATGGCACAGCGCCCGGCTGGGTAACACGCGGCGGATATGGGTTTACACCACCGGTGAGGCCGTTGCCGCAGAGCGTCCGCTGGCGGTACTGCTTGATGGCCAGTTCTGGGCCGAGAGTATGCCGGTTTGGTCCGCACTGGCCGGGCTGACGCGCGAGGCAAAACTGCCGCCTGCGGTCTATCTGTTGATTGATGTTATCGACAACGAACACCGGAGTCGGGAGCTGCCCTGTCACGCCGATTTCTGGCTGGCGGTGCAGGAAGAGCTACTGCCTCGGGTACACCAAATCGCGCCTTTTAGCGACCGCGCCGATCGCACCGTGGTCGCCGGTCAGAGCTTTGGCGGCCTGGCGGCGATGTTTGCCGCGCTGTACTGGCCGCAGCGCTTTGGCTGCGTGCTGAGTCAGTCTGGCTCCTACTGGTGGCCGCATCGCGGCGGCGCGCAAACCGGCCTGCTGATCGAACGCCTGAGCCAGGGCGTGCTCCGCCCCCACGGCCTGCGAATCTGGCTGGAAGCCGGAGAGCGTGAGCCGCTTATTTTTCGCGCCAATCAGGCGCTTTTATCACAACTACAGCAGACACAGCAGACGATTTTCTGGCGTCAGGTTGACGGCGGGCACGATGCGCTTTGCTGGCGTGGTGGGCTGACGGCTGGGCTCATCCAGCTCTGGCAGCCGTTGAGCCGCGCGCAATAACAAAGTGCGCTTCAGACTCAACATCCTTCCGCATACCCCGAGGCGCTAGCCAGGGCGAAAGCCGACGGGAGGATGACGAGTAAAGACAGGAGTTTGGTATGCAATTCAGCAACCCCTTCGATAATCCGCAAGGGCAGTTTTACATTTTGCGCAACGAACAACAGCAGTACAGCCTGTGGCCGCACCACTGCGCGCTACCGCAAGGCTGGGTAGTGGAATGCCCGCCGCAGTCCTTAGAGGCGTGCAACGGCTGGCTGGCGGCGAACTGGTCAACCCTTACCCCTGCCCACTATGCAACCTCAAGGAGCCGGACATGAGCACTCGTTTACCGCTGGTCGCGGCGCAGCCTGGGATCTGGATGGCGGAGCGGCTCTCTACGCTGCCCGGCGCATGGAGTGTCGCCCACTATGTCGAACTGCGTGGCAATCTGGACCCGGCGCTGCTGGGACGGGCGATCGTCACTGGTCTGGCGCAGGCCGACACGCTCAGCATGCGCTTTTGCGAAGATAACGGCGAAGCCTGGCAATGGGTCGATGAGCACCGCGCTTTTGCCGAACCTGACTATTGCGATCTGCGCGAGGCGCGCGATCCGCACGACGCCGCGCTGGCGTTAATGCAGGCCGATCTCGGGCAGAATTTACGCGTGGATGGCGGTAATCCGCTGGTTTGTCACCAGCTGCTGCGCGTGGCGGATGACTGCTGGTATTGGTATCAGCGTTATCATCATTTACTGGTCGATGGCTTCAGTTTCCCCGCTATTACCCGCCAGATCGCGGCGATTTATCGCGCCTGGCAACGTGGGGAGGCGACGCCGGCGTCACCGTTTACCCCTTTCGCTGAGGTTGTTGAAGAGTATCAGCGCTACTACGGCAGCGAGGCCTGGCAGCGCGATAAAGCGTTCTGGATGGCGCAACGCAACGCCCTGCCGTCACCGGCATCGCTCTCTGCGGCACCGCTGGCGGGGCGGGCGACCAGTACCGATATCTGGCGCCTGAAGCTGGATCTGGATGCCGGCCTGTTCAGCCGCCTGGCCGCCGGCGCACCGCAGTGTCAGCGAGCCGATCTGGCGCTGGCGCTAACCACCCTGTGGCTCGGCCGTTTATGCAACCGCATGGACTATGCTGCGGGCTTTATCTTTATGCGGCGGATGGGCTCGGCGGCATTGACCGCAACCGGCCCGGTACTGAACGTCCTGCCGCTGGCGATACATATCGATGGGCAAGAGACCCTGGCGGAGCTGGCGTTGCGTCTCAGCGCCCAGCTGAAAAAGATGCGTCGCCACCAGCGTTACGACGCCGAACAAATCGTGCGCGATAGCGGCAAAGCGGCGGGCGATGAGCCGCTGTTTGGCCCGGTGCTCAATGTTAAAGTTTTTGATTATGTTCTGGATATTGACGGTATCGAGGCGGTGACCCACACCCTGGCGACCGGCCCGGTAAACGATCTTGAACTGGCGCTGTTTCCGGATGAGTCCGGCGGACTGTCGCTGGAAGTGCTGGCGAACAAAGCGCGCTACGACCAGACCACGTTGCGCGCGCACGTGGCGCGTTTATCCGCGCTGCTGACCCAGTTTGCCGCCGATCCGGCGCTACGCTGCGCAGAGGCCAATCTGCTCTCGGCCGACGAGACGGCGCAGTTGGCGCAGGTCAATGATACCGGCGTGGCGCTGCCGACGACGACGCTCAGTGCCCTGGTGGCGGAACAGGCGGCGAAAACGCCAGATGCCCCGGCGCTGGCGGATGCCACCCGGCAGTTCAGCTATCGGGAAATGCGTCAGCAGGTGGTGGCGCTGGCCCGGCTGCTGCGTGAACGCGGCGTCAAGCCCGGCGACAGCGTGGCGGTGGCGTTGCCGCGTTCGGTGTTCCTCACCCTCGCGCTGCACGGCATCGTTGAGGCCGGCGCGGCCTGGCTGCCGCTGGATACCGGGTATCCGGACGACCGCCTGCGTATGATGCTGGAGGACGCGCGTCCTACGCTGCTGATTACGGCAGAAGATCAGCTGGCCCGCTTTAGCGATATTCCGGGTCTTGAAACCCTGTGTTATCAGCAGCCGCTTGCGGCGGATGATGATACTCCGCTGGCGCTCTCACAGCCGGAGCATACGGCGTACATCATCTTTACCTCCGGCTCCACCGGACGCCCGAAAGGGGTGATGGTCGGGCAAACTGCGATCGTTAACCGACTGCTGTGGATGCAAAATCACTATCCGCTTACTGCCGGGGATGTGGTGGCGCAGAAAACGCCGTGCAGCTTTGATGTGTCGGTATGGGAATTCTGGTGGCCATTTATCACCGGCGCGCAGCTGGTGATGGCCGAGCCGGAAGCCCATCGCGACCCGCAGGCGATGCAGCAGTTCTTTGCCCGCTACGGAGTGACCACCACCCACTTTGTGCCATCAATGCTGGCGGCGTTCGTGGCTTCGCTGGATGCTGAAAACGTGACGACCTGCCGGACGCTGAAGCGCGTCTTCTGCAGCGGGGAAGCACTGCCAACCGACCTGTGCCGCGAGTGGGAAGCGTTGACCGGCGCGCCGCTGCATAACCTCTATGGCCCGACCGAGGCGGCGGTGGATGTGAGCTGGTATCCGGCCTGCGGGGCGGAGCTGGCGGCGGTCACCGGCAACAGCGTGCCGATTGGCTGGCCGGTATGGAATACCGGGCTGCGTATTCTCGATGCCACTCTGCGGCCGGTTCCGCCGGGCGTCGCCGGGGATTTATATCTGACCGGCATTCAGTTAGCTCAGGGGTATCTGGGCCGCCCGGATCTGACCGCTTCGCGCTTCATTGCCGACCCGTTTGCCGCCGGTGAACGGATGTACCGCACCGGCGACGTGGCGCGCTGGCTGGATAACGGCGCGGTGGAGTACCTTGGGCGTAGCGATGACCAGCTGAAAATTCGCGGACAGCGTATTGAGCTGGGCGAAATCGACCGCGTCATGTCTGCGCTACCGGACGTTTCCCTGGCGGTAACCAACGCCTGCGTTTTCAATCAGGCGGCGGCGACCGGCGGCGATGCCCGCCAGCTGGTTGGCTACCTGGTGTCAGAGTCCGGCCTGCCGCTGGATACGACAGCGCTGAAAACGCGCCTCGCCGAACAGCTGCCGCCGCACATGGTGCCGGTGGTGCTGATTCAGCTAGCGGAACTGCCGCTGAGCGCCAACGGCAAACTGGATCGCAAAGCGCTGCCGCTGCCGACGTTGGGCAGTGAACGCAGCGGACGAACGCCGGAGGCGGGAATGGAAACGACGGTCGCAGAGGCGTTCAGTCGGCTGCTGGGCTGTGAAGTGAACGACATTGAAGCCGATTTCTTCGCCCTCGGCGGTCATTCTCTGCTGGCGATGCGCCTGGCGGCGCAGCTCAGCCGCGAGCTGGGACGTCAGGTGACGCCCGGGCAGGTGATGGTGGCCTCGACGGTGGGGAAACTGAGCGCGCTGCTGGCGTCCGATCTCAGCGATGAGCAGGCGCAGCGCCTGGGCTTTGATGCGATTCTGCCGCTGCGCGTCGGCGACGGACCAACGCTGTTCTGTTTCCATCCGGCATCCGGTTTTGCCTGGCAGTTCAGCGTGCTGGCCCGCTATCTTAGCCCGCGCTGGTCGATTACCGGCATTCAGTCTCCGCGACCGGAAGGGCCGATGATGAGCGCGGCAAATCTCGATGAAGTGTGCGAGCAGCATCTGCAGACTTTGCTGGCGCAGCAGCCGCACGGGCCCTATTACCTGTTTGGCTATTCCCTCGGCGGGACGCTGGCACAGGGCATTGCTGCCCGCTTACGCCAGCGCGGCGAAGCGGTGGCGTTCCTGGGCTTGCTGGACACCTGGCCGCCGGAGACGCAGAACTGGGCGGAGAAAGAGGCTAACGGTCTGGACCCGGAAGTGCTGGCCGAGATTGCACGTGAACGAGAAGCCTTCCTGGCTGCCCAGCAGGGACAGGCTTCCGGTGAACTGTTCCGTGTCATTGAGGGCAACTATGCCGATGCGGTACGCCTGCTGACCACCGCGCATAGCGCGAAGTTTGATGGCAAAGCGACGCTGTTTGTGGCGGAGAAAACGCGCCAGGCGGGGATGGATCCGCAGGCGGCGTGGGGCCCCTGGGTGGGTGAACTGGAGGTCTTCAGCCAGAACTGCGCCCACGTGGATATTATCTCCCCGCAGGCCTTCGAATCAATTGGTCCGGTCGTACGGGAGATTCTCGGGTAGCCCGGAGGATATTGCCGGGCGGCGGCT
>OKLF01000082.1_pt1 | contig 31039 bp, 26 predicted proteins | sample 1601641 | NCBI WGS metagenome assembly OKLF01 (sample SAMN04436711, study PRJEB24849) | human gut metagenome | biome: human gut; feature: NICU; material: stool | host: Homo sapiens | place: USA: Saint Louis, MO | collected 2010-08-13 | reverse complement strand
CGGGCGACAACATCAAAATGGTTGTTACCCTGATTCACCCGATCGCGATGGACGATGGTCTGCGTTTCGCAATCCGTGAAGGCGGCCGTACCGTTGGCGCGGGCGTGGTAGCAAAAGTTCTCGGCTAATCGCTGATAACATTTGACGCAATGCGCAATAAAAGGGCATCATTTGATGCCCTTTTTGCACGCTTTCGAACCAGAACCTGGCTCATCAGTGATTTTTTTTGCCATAATCATTGCTGAGACAGGCTCTGTAGAGGGCGTTAAGTCCGAAACGCAGCAGAGCATTTCGGTTTGGTTGCCTCGCTCTCGCGGGGCAAAATTATTTGTCTGAATTCTTGTGACAGGTTGGTTTATGAGTGCGAATACCGAAGCTCAAGGGAGCGGGCGCGGCCTGGAAGCGATGAAGTGGGTGATCGTTGCTGCGCTGCTGATTGTGGCCATCGTAGGCAACTTCCTTTATCGTGACATTATGCTGGCGGTGCGTGCGCTGGCTGTAGTGATTCTGATCGCTGCTGCCGGTGGCGTCGCGCTGTTAACCACTAAAGGTAAGGCGACCGTCGCCTTCGCCCGCGAAGCGAGAACCGAAGTCCGCAAGGTTATCTGGCCAACTCGCCAGGAAACGCTGCACACCACGCTGATTGTTGCTGCGGTTACTGCGGTAATGTCACTGATCCTGTGGGGACTGGATGGTATTCTGGTTCGCCTGGTATCCTTTATCACTGGCCTGAGGTTCTGAGATGTCTGAAGCTCCTAAAAAACGTTGGTACGTCGTTCAGGCGTTTTCCGGTTTTGAAGGTCGCGTAGCTACCTCGTTGCGTGAACATATCAAATTACACAATATGGAAGAGTTGTTTGGCGAAGTCATGGTGCCGACCGAAGAAGTGGTCGAGATCCGTGGTGGCCAGCGCCGCAAGAGCGAGCGCAAATTCTTCCCGGGTTACGTTCTGGTCCAGATGGTAATGAACGACGCAAGCTGGCACCTGGTGCGCAGCGTACCGCGCGTGATGGGCTTTATCGGCGGTACTTCTGACCGTCCGGCACCGATCAGCGACAAAGAAGTTGATGCGATCATGAATCGCCTGCAGCAGGTTGGCGATAAGCCGCGTCCGAAAACGCTGTTCGAACCGGGCGAAATGGTTCGCGTCAGCGATGGTCCGTTCGCTGACTTTAACGGCGTGGTTGAAGAAGTTGACTACGAGAAGTCTCGTCTGAAGGTCTCTGTTTCTATCTTCGGTCGTGCGACTCCGGTTGAACTGGACTTTGCTCAGGTAGAGAAAGCCTAACCGGCGATCAAAAAAGCAGCGATTTAATCGTTGCATGAGGCGCGAAATTGACATACAATTTCGCGCCTTTTGTTTTTATGGGTCTGATTCCCATAAAGCGATATTTATCACGGGGAGCCTTTTCAGGCGCTACACCCAAACGAGGAAATTTAAATGGCTAAGAAAGTACAAGCCTACGTCAAGCTGCAGGTTGCAGCTGGTATGGCAAACCCGAGTCCGCCGGTTGGTCCAGCACTGGGTCAGCAGGGTGTGAACATCATGGAATTCTGCAAAGCGTTCAACGCCAAAACTGAATCCATGGAAAAAGGTCTGCCGATTCCGGTTGTTATTACCGTTTACGCTGACCGTTCTTTCACTTTCGTTACCAAAACTCCGCCGGCAGCAGTTCTGCTGAAAAAAGCGGCTGGTATCAAGTCTGGTTCCGGTAAACCGAACAAAGACAAAGTTGGTAAAATTTCCCGCGCTCAGCTGCAGGAAATCGCGCAGACCAAAGCTGCCGACATGACTGGTTCCGACATTGAAGCGATGACTCGCTCCATTGAAGGTACTGCACGTTCCATGGGCCTGGTAGTGGAGGACTAAGAAATGGCTAAACTGACCAAGCGCATGTCCGTGATTCGTGACAAAGTTGATGCGACCAAACAGTACGACATCAACGAAGCCATCTCTCTGCTGAAAGAACTGGCTACTGCTAAGTTCGTTGAAAGCGTAGACGTTGCCGTTAACCTCGGCATCGACGCGCGTAAATCTGACCAGAACGTCCGTGGTGCGACTGTACTGCCGCACGGTACTGGCCGTTCCGTTCGCGTAGCCGTATTTGCCCAGGGCCCGAACGCTGAAGCTGCTAAAGCTGCAGGCGCCGAGCTGGTAGGTATGGAAGATCTGGCTGACCAGATCAAAAAAGGCGAAATGAACTTTGACGTTGTTATTGCTTCTCCGGATGCAATGCGCGTTGTTGGCCAGCTGGGCCAGGTTCTGGGTCCACGCGGCCTGATGCCAAACCCGAAAGTGGGTACCGTTACTCCGAACGTTGCTGAAGCTGTTAAGAACGCTAAAGCAGGTCAGGTTCGTTATCGTAACGACAAAAACGGCATCATCCACACCACCATCGGTAAAGTGGACTTTGACGCTGACAAACTGAAAGAAAACCTGGAAGCTCTGCTGGTTGCGCTGAAAAAAGCAAAACCGACTCAGGCTAAAGGCGTGTACATCAAGAAAGTTAGCATCTCCACCACCATGGGTGCTGGTGTTGCCGTTGATCAGGCTGGTCTGAGCGCTTCTGCGAACTAAGATTAGCTTTACGTGGGCGGTGGATTTGTCTACAATTCTACCCCCACGATTCTGTCAATAAGACAGACGCTATGCGAGTCATTTGAATTGTAGCAAGGCAGCAATCGAGTGAATCAGCGGGAGTGTAGTTAACTACATGACTGGTGTGAGCGAGAGCAGCTAACGCCGCTGCGGTTCGAAGGACGAAGTCATAGGAAGAATTTGTTCGTTGGAGCCTGGCCTATCCAGGCCTCCGTCGAAGACCGCAGGTGTTTCGTCAGAAACTTAATCCCCTGCGTAGACGGTGACAGAACGCTAAGATTATTTTTTGGATACTCTGGCTTGTTTCTGCTCACCGTATTAAAGACGCTCTTTCGTTGGAAAGAGTGAAGTGAGTTCCAGAGCATAAGCTCTGGCAAACATCCAGGAGCAAAGCTAATGGCTTTAAATCTTCAAGACAAACAAGCGATTGTTGCTGAAGTCAGCGAAGTAGCCAAAGGTGCGCTGTCTGCAGTAGTTGCGGATTCCCGTGGCGTTACTGTGGATAAAATGACTGAACTGCGTAAAGCAGGTCGTGAAGCTGGCGTTTACATGCGTGTTGTTCGTAACACCCTGCTGCGCCGCGTCGTTGAAGGTACTCAGTTTGAGTGCCTGAAAGACACGTTTGTTGGTCCGACCCTGATTGCATACTCTATGGAACACCCGGGCGCTGCTGCTCGTCTGTTCAAAGAGTTCGCGAAAGCGAATGCAAAATTTGAGGTCAAAGCTGCAGCCTTTGAAGGTGAGCTGATCCCGGCGTCGCAAATCGACCGCCTGGCAACTCTGCCGACCTACGAAGAAGCAATTGCACGCCTGATGGCAACCATGAAAGAAGCTTCGGCTGGCAAACTGGTTCGCACTCTGGCTGCTGTACGCGATGCGAAAGAAGCTGCTTAATCGCAGTTATCTTTATAAAGCGCTCGCTTACGTATAAACTTATTCTGATATTCAGGAACAATTTAAATGTCTATCACTAAAGATCAAATCATTGAAGCAGTATCCGCTATGTCCGTAATGGACGTTGTTGAGCTGATCTCTGCAATGGAAGAAAAATTCGGTGTTTCCGCTGCCGCTGCTGTAGCTGTAGCTGCTGGCCCGGCTGAAGCTGCTGAAGAAAAAACTGAATTCGACGTAATTCTGAAAGCTGCAGGCGCTAACAAAGTTGCTGTTATCAAAGCAGTACGTAGCGCAACTGGCCTGGGTCTGAAAGAAGCTAAAGACCTGGTAGAATCTGCACCGGCTGCACTGAAAGAAGGCATCAGCAAAGACGACGCTGAAGCTCTGAAAAAATCTCTGGAAGAAGCTGGCGCTGAAGTTGAAGTCAAATAAGCCAACCCTTCCGGTTGCAGCCTGAGAAATCAGGCTGAGGCTGGTGACTTTTTGGTCACCAGCCTTTTTGCGCTGTAAGGCACCAGTAGCGTTTCACGCTGTTTGACTACTGGGTTGTCCTTTCAATGCTTGTTTCTATAGACGACTTAATATACTGCGACAGGTCAGGGCCCCTGAGCTGTGTAAATCGCAACGAAATGGTTTAAGCGTGATAGAAACAGGCATTGCGGAAAGTGTTCCATTTTCCGGTCCACAAAATAGTGTTGCATAAAAAACTGCCTTATTTGGGCAGACGGGTCGACTTGTCAGCGAGCTGAGGAACCCTATGGTTTACTCCTATACCGAGAAAAAACGTATTCGTAAGGATTTTGGTAAACGTCCGCAGGTTCTGGACATACCTTATCTCCTTTCCATCCAGCTTGACTCGTTTCAGAAGTTTATCGAGCAAGATCCTGAAGGGCAGTACGGTCTGGAAGCAGCTTTCCGTTCCGTGTTCCCGATTAAAAGCTACAGCGGTAACTCTGAGCTGCAATACGTCAGCTACCGTCTGGGCGAACCTGTTTTTGATGTTAAAGAATGTCAGATCCGTGGCGTGACCTACTCGGCACCGCTGCGCGTTAAACTGCGTCTGGTGATCTACGAGCGTGAAGCGCCGGAAGGCACCGTTAAAGACATTAAAGAACAAGAAGTCTACATGGGCGAAATTCCGCTCATGACCGACAACGGTACCTTTGTTATCAACGGTACTGAACGTGTTATCGTTTCTCAGCTGCACCGTAGCCCGGGCGTCTTCTTTGACTCTGACAAAGGTAAGACTCACTCTTCCGGTAAGGTCCTGTATAACGCACGTATTATTCCTTACCGCGGTTCCTGGCTGGACTTCGAGTTCGATCCGAAAGACAACCTGTTTGTCCGTATCGACCGTCGTCGTAAGCTGCCGGCCACCATCATCCTGCGCGCGCTGAATTACACCACTGAGCAGATCCTTGACCTGTTCTTCGAGAAAGTGGTCTTTGAAATTCGCGACAACAAGCTGCAGATGGAACTGGTTCCGGAGCGTCTGCGCGGTGAAACGGCTTCCTTCGACATCGAAGCGAACGGCAAAGTCTACGTCGAGAAAGCCCGTCGCATTACCGCTCGCCATATCCGTCAGCTGGAAAAAGACGATATCAAGCATATCGAAGTTCCGGTGGAATATATTGCGGGTAAAGTTGCGGCCAAAGATTATATCGATGAAGCTACTGGCGAACTGATCTGCCCGGCGAACATGGAGCTGAGCCTGGATCTGCTGGCGAAGCTGAGCCAGTCCGGTCACAAGCGCATCGAGACTCTGTTCACCAACGATCTGGACCACGGTCCGTACATTTCTGAAACTGTACGCGTCGACCCAACTAACGATCGTCTGAGCGCGCTGGTTGAAATCTACCGCATGATGCGCCCGGGTGAGCCGCCGACTCGTGAAGCGGCTGAAAGCCTGTTTGAGAACCTGTTCTTCTCCGAAGACCGCTACGATCTGTCTGCGGTAGGTCGTATGAAGTTCAACCGTTCTCTGCTGCGTGACGAAATCGAAGGTTCCGGTATCCTGAGCAAAGACGACATCATCGAAGTGATGAAGAAGCTCATCGATATCCGTAACGGTAAAGGCGAAGTCGATGATATCGACCACCTCGGCAACCGTCGTATCCGTTCCGTAGGCGAAATGGCGGAAAACCAGTTCCGCGTTGGCCTGGTACGTGTTGAGCGTGCGGTGAAAGAGCGTCTGTCTCTGGGCGATCTGGATACCCTGATGCCTCAGGATATGATCAACGCCAAGCCGATTTCTGCGGCAGTGAAAGAGTTCTTTGGTTCCAGCCAGCTGTCACAGTTTATGGACCAGAACAACCCGCTGTCCGAGATTACGCACAAACGTCGTATCTCCGCACTCGGCCCAGGCGGCCTGACCCGCGAACGTGCGGGCTTTGAAGTTCGAGACGTACACCCGACTCACTACGGTCGCGTATGTCCAATCGAAACGCCTGAAGGTCCGAACATCGGTCTGATCAACTCCCTGTCCGTGTACGCACAGACTAACGAATACGGCTTCCTCGAGACTCCGTATCGTAAAGTGACCGACGGTGTTGTGACCGACGAAATTCACTACCTGTCTGCTATCGAAGAAGGCAACTACGTTATCGCTCAGGCGAACTCCAACCTGGATGACGAAGGCCACTTTGTAGAAGACCTGGTTACCTGCCGTAGCAAAGGCGAATCCAGCTTGTTCAGCCGCGATCAGGTTGACTACATGGACGTTTCCACCCAACAGGTGGTTTCTGTCGGTGCGTCGCTGATCCCGTTCCTGGAACACGATGACGCCAACCGTGCATTGATGGGTGCGAACATGCAACGTCAGGCGGTTCCGACTCTGCGCGCTGATAAGCCGCTGGTTGGTACCGGTATGGAACGTGCTGTTGCCGTCGACTCCGGTGTTACTGCAGTTGCTAAACGTGGCGGTACCGTACAGTACGTCGATGCATCCCGTATCGTTATCAAAGTTAACGAAGACGAGATGTACCCGGGCGAAGCAGGTATCGACATCTATAACCTGACCAAGTACACCCGTTCTAACCAGAACACCTGCATCAACCAGATGCCTTGCGTGTCCCTGGGTGAGCCAATTGAGCGCGGCGACGTGCTGGCAGACGGTCCGTCCACCGACCTCGGTGAACTGGCTCTCGGTCAGAACATGCGCGTAGCGTTCATGCCGTGGAACGGCTACAACTTCGAAGACTCCATCCTCGTCTCCGAGCGTGTGGTTCAGGAAGATCGTTTCACCACGATTCATATTCAGGAACTGGCCTGTGTGTCCCGTGACACCAAGCTGGGGCCGGAAGAGATCACCGCTGATATCCCGAACGTGGGTGAAGCTGCGCTCTCTAAACTGGATGAATCCGGTATTGTTTACATCGGTGCAGAAGTGACCGGCGGCGACATTCTGGTTGGTAAGGTCACGCCGAAAGGTGAAACCCAGCTGACGCCAGAAGAGAAACTGCTGCGTGCGATCTTCGGCGAGAAAGCGTCTGACGTTAAAGACTCTTCTCTGCGCGTACCAAACGGTGTTTCCGGTACTGTTATCGACGTTCAGGTCTTCACCCGCGATGGCGTGGAAAAAGACAAACGTGCGCTGGAAATCGAAGAGATGCAGCTGAAGCAGGCCAAAAAAGACCTGTCTGAAGAACTGCAGATCCTCGAAGCTGGCCTGTTTGGTCGTATCTACGCGGTGCTGGTTGCCGGTGGTGTTGAAGCTGAGAAGCTCGACAAGCTGCCGCGCGATCGCTGGCTGGAACTGGGCCTGACCGACGAAGAGAAACAAAATCAGCTGGAACAGCTGGCTGAGCAGTACGACGAACTGAAACACGAGTTCGAGAAAAAACTCGAAGCGAAACGCCGCAAAATCACTCAGGGCGACGATCTGGCACCGGGCGTGCTGAAGATTGTTAAAGTGTATCTGGCCGTTAAACGTCAGATTCAGCCGGGTGACAAAATGGCAGGTCGTCACGGTAACAAGGGTGTTATTTCTAAGATCAACCCGATCGAAGATATGCCTTACGATGAAAACGGTACGCCGGTCGACATCGTACTGAACCCGCTGGGCGTACCATCTCGTATGAACATCGGTCAGATTCTGGAAACCCACCTGGGTATGGCTGCGAAAGGTATCGGTGAGAAAATCAACGCGATGCTCAAACAGCAGCAGGAAGTCGCCAAACTGCGCGAGTTCATCCAGAAAGCGTATGACCTGGGTACCGATGTTCGTCAGAAGGTCGATCTGAATACCTTCACCGATGATGAAGTTCTGCGTCTTGCTGAAAACCTGAAAAAAGGTATGCCGATCGCAACGCCGGTCTTCGACGGTGCGAAAGAGTCTGAAATCAAGGAACTGTTACAGCTGGGTGGCCTGCCGACTTCCGGTCAGATCACTCTGTTCGACGGTCGTACCGGTGAGCAATTCGAGCGCCAGGTTACCGTTGGCTACATGTACATGCTGAAACTGAACCACCTGGTTGATGACAAAATGCATGCGCGTTCTACCGGTTCTTACAGCCTGGTTACTCAGCAGCCGCTGGGTGGTAAGGCTCAGTTCGGTGGTCAGCGCTTCGGTGAGATGGAAGTGTGGGCGCTGGAAGCTTATGGCGCGGCATACACCCTGCAGGAAATGCTCACCGTTAAGTCTGATGACGTCAACGGTCGTACCAAGATGTATAAAAACATCGTGGACGGCAACCATCAGATGGAACCGGGCATGCCGGAATCCTTCAACGTACTGTTGAAAGAGATTCGCTCGCTGGGCATCAACATCGAACTGGAAGACGAGTAACTCTCGCTCAAACAGGTCACTGGTGCCGGGGTAACCCCCGGCGCCAGATTGTGCTAACTCCGACGGGAGCAAATCCGTGAAAGACTTATTAAAGTTTCTGAAAGCGCAAACTAAAACCGAAGAGTTTGATGCGATCAAAATTGCTCTGGCATCGCCAGACATGATCCGTTCATGGTCTTTTGGTGAAGTTAAAAAGCCGGAAACCATTAACTACCGTACGTTCAAACCAGAGCGTGACGGCCTTTTCTGCGCCCGTATCTTTGGGCCGGTAAAAGATTACGAGTGCCTGTGCGGTAAGTACAAGCGCCTGAAACACCGTGGTGTTATCTGTGAGAAGTGCGGCGTTGAAGTGACCCAGACCAAAGTGCGTCGTGAGCGCATGGGCCACATCGAACTGGCCTCTCCGACCGCCCACATTTGGTTCCTGAAATCGCTGCCGTCCCGTATCGGCCTGCTGCTGGATATGCCGCTGCGCGATATCGAACGTGTTCTGTACTTCGAATCCTATGTGGTTATCGAAGGCGGGATGACCAACTTGGAACGTAATCAGATCCTGACTGAAGAGCAGTATCTGGATGCGCTGGAAGAGTTTGGTGACGAATTCGATGCGAAGATGGGTGCGGAAGCTATTCAGGCCCTGCTGAAAAGCATGGATCTGGAGCAAGAGTGCGAGCAGCTGCGTGAAGAGCTGAACGAAACTAACTCCGAAACCAAACGTAAAAAGCTGACCAAGCGTATCAAGCTGCTGGAAGCGTTCGTTCAGTCTGGCAACAAGCCGGAGTGGATGATCCTGACCGTTCTGCCGGTTCTGCCGCCAGATCTGCGCCCGCTGGTACCGCTGGATGGTGGTCGTTTCGCGACTTCTGACCTGAACGATCTGTATCGTCGCGTCATTAACCGTAACAACCGTCTGAAACGTCTGCTGGATCTGGCTGCGCCGGATATCATCGTACGCAACGAAAAACGTATGCTGCAGGAAGCGGTTGATGCCCTGCTGGATAACGGTCGTCGCGGTCGTGCGATCACCGGTTCTAACAAGCGTCCTCTGAAATCTTTGGCCGACATGATCAAAGGTAAACAGGGTCGTTTCCGTCAGAACCTGCTCGGTAAGCGTGTTGACTACTCCGGTCGTTCTGTTATCACCGTAGGTCCATACCTGCGTCTGCATCAGTGCGGTCTGCCGAAGAAAATGGCGCTGGAGCTGTTCAAACCGTTCATTTACGGCAAGCTGGAACTGCGTGGCCTGGCCACCACCATCAAAGCCGCGAAGAAAATGGTTGAGCGCGAAGAAGCGGTTGTCTGGGATATCCTGGACGAAGTTATCCGCGAACACCCGGTACTGCTGAACCGTGCACCAACCCTGCACCGTTTGGGTATCCAGGCATTTGAACCGGTACTGATCGAAGGTAAAGCTATCCAGCTGCACCCGCTGGTTTGTGCGGCCTATAACGCCGACTTCGATGGTGACCAGATGGCTGTTCACGTACCGCTGACGCTGGAAGCCCAGCTCGAAGCGCGTGCGCTGATGATGTCTACCAACAACATCCTGTCCCCGGCGAACGGCGAACCAATCATCGTTCCGTCTCAGGACGTTGTACTGGGTCTGTACTACATGACCCGTGACTGTGTTAACGCCAAAGGCGAAGGCATGGTGCTGACTGGCCCGAAAGAAGCGGAGCGTATTTATCGCGCCGGTCTGGCCTCTCTGCATGCGCGCGTTAAAGTGCGTATCACCGAATACGAAAAAGATGAAAACGGCCAGTTCGTTGCGAAAACCAGCCTGAAAGACACGACCGTTGGCCGTGCGATTCTGTGGATGATCGTGCCGAAAGGTCTGCCGTTCTCTATCGTGAACCAGGCGCTGGGTAAGAAAGCCATCTCTAAGATGCTGAATACCTGCTACCGTATTCTGGGCCTGAAACCGACCGTTATTTTTGCGGACCAGACGATGTACACCGGCTTTGCTTATGCAGCGCGTTCAGGTGCATCCGTTGGTATTGATGACATGGTCATCCCGGAGAAAAAACACGAGATCATCTCTGAGGCGGAAGCCGAAGTTGCTGAGATCCAGGAACAGTTCCAGTCCGGTCTGGTTACCGCGGGCGAACGCTATAACAAAGTTATCGATATCTGGGCTGCGGCGAACGATCGTGTATCCAAAGCGATGATGGATAACCTGCAAACCGAAACCGTGATTAACCGTGACGGCGTCGAAGAGCAGCAGGTTTCCTTCAACAGCATCTACATGATGGCCGACTCCGGTGCGCGTGGTTCTGCGGCACAGATTCGTCAGCTGGCGGGTATGCGTGGTCTGATGGCGAAGCCGGATGGCTCCATCATCGAAACGCCAATCACCGCGAACTTCCGTGAAGGTCTGAACGTACTCCAGTACTTCATCTCTACTCACGGTGCGCGTAAAGGTCTGGCGGATACCGCACTGAAAACAGCGAACTCCGGTTACCTGACCCGTCGTCTGGTTGACGTTGCCCAGGATCTGGTTGTCACTGAAGATGACTGTGGCACCCTGGAAGGCATCACCATGACCCCGGTTATCGAGGGTGGCGATGTTAAAGAGCCGCTTCGCGATCGCGTACTGGGTCGTGTGACCGCTGAAGACGTTCTGAAGCCGGGTACCGCGGACATTCTGGTTCCACGCAACACGCTGCTGCACGAGCACTGGTGTGACCTGCTGGAAGAGAACTCCGTTGACTCCGTCAAAGTGCGTTCCGTTGTATCCTGTGACACCGACTTTGGTGTATGTGCGCACTGCTACGGTCGTGACCTGGCGCGTGGCCACATCATCAACAAAGGTGAAGCAATCGGCGTTATCGCGGCACAGTCCATCGGTGAGCCGGGTACACAGCTGACGATGCGTACGTTCCACATCGGTGGTGCGGCATCTCGTGCGGCTGCTGAATCCAGCATTCAGGTGAAAAACAAGGGTAGCATCAAGCTATCTAATGCCAAGTCGGTTGTGAACTCCGCTGGCAAGCTGGTTGTGACCTCGCGTAACACCGAACTGAAGCTGATCGACGAATTCGGTCGTACTAAAGAAAGCTATAAAGTGCCTTACGGCGCCGTTATGGCGAAAGGCGATGGCGAGCAGGTTGCCGGCGGTGAAACCGTGGCAAACTGGGATCCGCACACCATGCCGGTTATCTCTGAAGTTAGTGGTTTCATCCGCTTTACTGACATGATTGACGGCCAGACCATTACCCGTCAGACCGACGAATTAACCGGTCTGTCATCCCTGGTTGTTCTGGATTCTGCAGAACGTACCGCGGGCGGTAAAGATCTGCGTCCAGCGCTGAAAATTGTTGATGCACAGGGCAACGACGTTCTGATCCCAGGTACCGATATGCCTGCTCAGTACTTCCTGCCGGGCAAAGCGATTGTCCAGCTGGAAGATGGCGTACAGATCAGTGCGGGTGACGCTCTGGCGCGTATTCCTCAGGAATCCAGCGGTACCAAGGACATCACCGGTGGTCTGCCGCGCGTTGCGGACCTGTTCGAAGCACGTCGTCCGAAAGAGCCGGCTATCCTGGCGGAAATCAGCGGTATCATTTCCTTCGGTAAAGAAACCAAAGGCAAACGTCGTCTGGTTATCACTCCGTTAGACGGCAGCGATCCGTACGAAGAGATGATTCCGAAATGGCGTCAGCTGAACGTGTTCGAAGGTGAACGTGTAGAACGTGGTGATGTGGTTTCCGACGGTCCGGAAGCACCGCACGACATTCTGCGTCTTCGTGGCGTACACGCGGTAACGCGTTATATCACCAACGAAGTACAGGACGTTTACCGTCTGCAAGGCGTTAAGATTAACGATAAGCACATCGAAGTTATCGTTCGTCAGATGCTGCGCAAAGCGACCATCGAAAGCGCAGGTAGCTCCGACTTCCTGGAAGGCGAACAGGTTGAATACTCCCGCGTCAAGATTGCTAACCGCGATCTGGAAGCGAACGGCAAAGTGGCGGCGACTTACTCCCGCGACCTGCTGGGTATCACCAAAGCGTCTCTGGCAACCGAGTCGTTCATCTCTGCCGCATCGTTCCAGGAGACCACGCGTGTCCTGACCGAAGCAGCCGTTGCGGGCAAACGCGACGAACTGCGCGGCCTGAAAGAGAACGTTATCGTCGGTCGTCTGATCCCGGCGGGTACCGGCTATGCGTACCACCAGGATCGTATGCGCCGCCGCGCCGCGGGCGAACAGCCTGCAGCACCTCAGGTGAGCGTGGAAGAAGCTTCTGCTAACCTGGCAGAACTGCTGAACGCAGGTCTGGGCGGTTCCGACAACGATTAATCGTTGACGCTACGCTTAAAAAGCCAGTCAGGTCTCCTGACTGGCTTTTTTATTATCCCGACATCTGCCACGATAATATCCGCTTCCGTCCCCTCATAATGAATTACATTCCATTAATATTTCCCCCTCAATTAAGCAGCAAACAATTCATATAAAAGTTGGCTGGCTGTTTTTTCTTAATACCCACACTTATTGATGGGTAAAAATTCTACACGTATCAAAAAATCAGCAAATCAAAGGCGATATAGTCAAAAAGTCCAATTAATCATGTGATTACTTTTTCTTTTATCTTCGGGTTCATAAAGCCGAGGAGGGCGGTTTATACCCGTAAAACGCGATGCGGGAGATGGCTAAATAATACGGCAGCAGAAGATAAGTCTTTTGATTTTCATAGCCAGGGGCTGGGGGATGCATGGAATTCGCAATACAACTCATCATTATCTTAATTTGTCTCTTTTATGGTGCCAGAAAGGGCGGTATCGCACTGGGTCTTTTAGGCGGTATCGGGCTGGTTATTTTGGTCTTTGTCTTTCATCTTCAGCCGGGTAAGCCACCGGTTGATGTGATGCTGGTGATTATTGCGGTTGTTGCCGCTTCGGCGACGCTTCAGGCTTCCGGCGGGTTAGATGTGATGCTGCAGATCGCTGAGAAACTTCTGCGGCGCAATCCAAAATATGTCTCCATTGTGGCTCCTTTCGTCACCTGTACGCTGACCATTCTTTGCGGCACCGGCCACGTGGTTTATACGATTTTGCCGATTATTTATGACGTCGCTATCAAGAACAATATTCGTCCCGAGCGCCCGATGGCGGCCAGCTCCATTGGCGCACAGATGGGGATTATCGCCAGTCCGGTGTCCGTAGCGGTGGTGTCACTGGTGGCGATGCTGGGCAACTTTACCTTCAACGGTAAGCATCTCGAATTTCTCGATCTGCTGGCTATTACCATTCCCTCTACGCTGCTGGGGATTCTGGCAATCGGTATTTTTAGCTGGTTTCGCGGTAAAGACTTAGATAAAGACGACGCGTTTCAGGCTTTCATCTCAACGCCGGAAAACCGTCATTATGTTTATGGCGATACGGCAACGCTGCTGGATCGAAAACTGCCGACCAGTAACTGGGTCGCCATGTGGATCTTCCTGGCGTCGATTGCCGTGGTTGCCGTTCTGGGGGCCTTCTCCGAACTGCGCCCGGCATTCAACGGCAAGCCGCTGTCGATGGTACTGGTGATTCAGATGTTCATGCTGCTCTCCGGCGCACTCATCATCATCATCACCAAAACTAACCCGGCGTCGATTTCTAAGAATGAGGTTTTCCGCTCGGGGATGATCGCCATTGTGGCGGTGTACGGTATTGCCTGGATGGCGGAAACGATGTTCGGCGCGCACATGACGGAGATTAAAGGCGTGCTCGGCGAAATGGTGAAGGAGTATCCGTGGGCCTATGCCATCGTACTGCTGCTGGTCTCCAAGTTTGTCAATTCCCAGGCCGCAGCGCTGGCGGCGATTGTCCCGGTGGCGCTGGCGATTGGCGTCGATCCGGCCTACATTGTCGCCTCCGCGCCAGCCTGCTATGGCTATTATATTCTGCCAACCTACCCGAGCGACCTGGCGGCGATTCAGTTCGATCGCTCAGGGACGACGCATATCGGCCGCTTTGTGATTAACCATAGCTTTATTCTGCCGGGGCTCATTGGCGTCAGCGTTTCGTGCGTGTTTGGCTGGGTCTTCGCCGCGCTTTACGGCTTCTTGTAATAAAAAAAGCAGGTGCCTGGCGGGCACCTGCTATTCACTGCGTTTATTGACTACGCGGTGCGACGATACAGTTCAATCATATCGGTTGCCAGATCCTGTATCACCATGGCATTCATCAGATGATCCTGGGAGTGAACGGTAATCAGGTTCACCGGCAGCTTACCTGTGCCTTCATCGAGACCGATGAGCTGGGTCTGGATTTTATGCGCATGCTTCACAAACTCATGTGATTCTGCCATTGCCTGCTCAGAAGCCGCAAAATCACCTTTGCGGGCCAGCTGCAGAGCCGTTAATGCCGAACTGCGGGCAGAACCCGCATTCACCAACAGCTCCATAATGATCGTTTCTAAATCTTCCATGACTTACTCCATCAACTTCAGGGCTTTATCGAGAACAGCATCGCCTTTCATCATGCCGTAATCCATCATATCGATAACGGCGACTTTTTTACCAAACGGGTCGGCCAGCGCCTGGAGCTTAGCTTGCTCGTACTTCACCTGAGGACCGAGCAGGATAATATCGGCAGTAGCAAGATTATCTTTAAACTCGGCAACCGGTACGGCTTTGATGGAGACTTCCACACCTTTCTGTTGTGCCGCGGCCTGCATGCGTTGAACCAGCATGCTGGTGGACATTCCAGCGGCGCAGCATAAAACGATATTCTTCATAGTTGATGGCCCTTATGTTCCCTTGATGCATCATCTTTATCGCGGGCCGACAGACACGACAACCGCTTTGCCGTGATTGTGTGTAAGGCATCACAAAATAATGAAACCGGTTTCGGTTTTAGGGTTGAAAACAGTAAAATCCGGGCTGACGGGCCTGCAGATGCAGGTGGTTTTAAGCGCGGACGATACGGTTTTTGCCCTGCTGCTTGGCTTTATAAAGCGCTTCATCAACGCTCACCACTAGCTGCTCCAGAGGCTCCATATTCCATTCGCCCAGGCCCGCGCTGAAGGTTACCATCAGTCCTTCTTCACGCCAGGTGCGTTGGGCAATGCTGAGTCGCCAGCTTTCCAGTATCGCCGGCGCATTGGCAATATGCTCGCCGGTGAAAATCACGGCAAACTCTTCGCCGCCATAGCGGTAGAGTGAAATATTCTGAGGTTGCAGGATTTGCAGTCCTTCACGTGCGACGTTGCGTAAAACAATATCGCCGTTGAGGTGACCCCAGGTGTCGTTAATCGATTTGAAGTTATCGATATCGACCAGGGCCAGCGCGAAAGGTTGATGATCGTTCATTAGCGCGGCGGTATCGCTGTCGAAGGCGCGGCGGTTTTTACAGCCGGTGAGCGCATCGATGGTAGCCTGGCGGACATAGATCAGTTCGCGCTGTTTATTACTTTCGATGGCTTTACTCAGCATCGCTTCCAGCCGCGGAGCACGGTTAACGTCGCCGGTTTTAATCGCGTTGATGATATTCATCAGCACCGTGTGGGATGCGTGGCGCAGATAGAGGCCAAAGAGAATAATCACAATGGCGGCCAGGGCAAACCCCCAAAGCACGATATCGGTTTCATACCGGGTTAAATCGACCAGCGTGGTGTTATCCACGCGGTAGATGACAAACCAGTCTGGATTGGTGAACGAATAATAGTAATACCAGATGCCCTTTTTCTCGTCATACAGCTGACCCTCGGCGCTGGTCATTTTGTCCATGAGATCGTCGCGGACATAGGGTTTAAAAAGCGCGCCGGTATCCGGATGGAGTACGACTTTCCCGTCGCGCTGCACGACGAAAAACTCGCCCTGAACAGGTGCGACCATCTGGCGTAAAGCGTATCCCATTGAGGTCAGATCCAGATGAAATGCGAGGCTGCCTTTGAGCCGGCCTTCCGGTGAGATGACCGGTTTATAGAGCGTAATGGTCGGATGCTGTGTAAAGAAATCCAGATAGGGACTGGTATAGTGGCTGAACGTGCTGGCCTCCGCCTGTTTGATAAACCACGGTCTGGACTTCGGATCGAAGGCGCGGCTGTTATCATTTTCCAGCACTTCAGGCGCCCGGAGGTAATGGCCCTGGGTATCCGCCAGCGAAATAGAAGAGACGGTTGGCATCAGCTCCTGCAGCTGCATTAATTCCTGCAACCCACTTTGCGGATCGATATTAATGGCCTGATTTAACTTATCGTTGTTCGCAAAGAACTTGGTTGCCCTGGCGAGGATATAATCATTTCCACGCAGCAGCGATTCCGTATAGTTCACGGCCAGGTTATGGGTGAAATTGCGATTAACGTGGTGATAGTCCTCGAGAAAGTTCTGTCTCTGCGTCGTGGTGACGAATACGGCGATCAGCAAAAAGCTGAGTAAAATCCCGGCAAAGCCAATAAGAATTGGCATAGTAAAAGAGAGCTTTCTACTGTGACGAGCCATGTGTTTTAAATCGTTCCAGAAGGTTTTTTCCATGGGAAGAAGCGCAGGATTAGTCGCAATGCCTGGCAAGCGAATCAGATGTTGCCTGGTTAATTATAACTGTGGCCAGCGGGAGGATGGGATTTATCTTCGATCGTGAGAGCTATGAATGCGATGAAGCAGGGCGAAAATGAGGAAGAGAAGTTTCGCCCTGGTCAGCATCCGCTGCTGACCAGGGGAGAATAGAGAAACGGAAATATGACCACAATCTCCCGTTTCTCTCATTACGATCGTCCACGAAGAACGTTTACGACGTTACATTCCTCATCATGATGAGCGGGAAGCGCGTCCCAGCCAGCTATCCCAGTCTTTCCATACCGGCTGCAGTCCGCTGGCTACCAGCGCGCTGGCAACCTCTTCCGGGCGACGGTCATCGTGAGGCGCGAACTGCTCCAGCTCCGGATGGTTATCGGCATACCCGCCGGGCTGCGTTTTCGAAAATGCACTGACGTTGTTGATGGCCAGCGGGATAACCCGATCGCGGAACCAGGGGGATTCACGGGTGGAGAGCGAGAGCTCCACTTCCGGGGCCAGCAGGCGGAAGGCGCAAATGGTTTGCACCAGCTGCCGTTCATCCATTAATGAGGCGGGCTCGATGCCCCCGGCGCAAGGGCGTAATCGCGGAAAGGAGATGGAGTAGCGGCTGCGCCAGTAGCGTTGCTGGAGCCACAGCAGATGTTCCGCCACCATAAAGCAATCCACGCGCCAGCTGTCGGAGAGGCCAATTAATGCGCCAAGGCCAATCTTATCAATTCCCGCCTCTCCAAGCCTGTCCGGCGTATCCAGTCGCCAGAAAAAATCCTGCTTTTTGCCTTTCAGATGATGTTTCGCATACATGCTTTCATGATAGGTCTCCTGATAGACCATCACGCCGTCCAGCCCGAGGGTTTTCAGCTCGGCATACTCCGCCATCGCCAGCGGCTGGACCTCCATATGCAGCGAGGCGAACTGGCGGCGAATCGCGGGCAGATGCTGGCGAAAATAGTCCATGCCGACTTTGCTTTGATGTTCGCCGGTCACCAGCAGCAGATGCTCAAAGCCCATTTCGCGGATCGCCGCGCATTCACGGGCAATTTCCGCCTCATCCAGAGTCTTGCGCTTGATACGGTTACTCATTGAGAAACCGCAGTAGGTACAATCGTTGGCGCACAGATTAGAGAGATACAGCGGGACATAAAAGCTGACGGTATTACCAAAACGCTGGCGAGTCAGGCGCTGCGCACGCTGCGCCAGCGGCTCCAGATAGCCCGCGGCGGCAGGAGAGAGCAGGGCCATCATATCGTCGCGGCTGAGCTGTTTTGCCGCCAGGGCGCGTTCAACGTCGGCGGGGGTTTTACTGTTGATACGCAGGCGAATATCGTCCCAGTCCAGCTGCCGCCAGCGGTCAGTGAAGGTATTCATACCAGCGCCTCCAGAAAGCCGGTCAGTGGGCTGGTGGCCTGCGCCTGCGCGCTGCGCGTCCCCGGGCCAGCCTGTCGCGCCAGCAATCCGGCATCAATCGCCAGGCGGAAAGCCCGGGCCATGGTGACCGGGTCGTCGGCGACGGCGATGGCGGTATTCACCAGTACCGCGTCGGCACCCATTTCCAGCGCCTGAGCTGCATGGCTCGGCACGCCAATACCGGCATCAACCACCACAGGTACCGTGGCCTGCTCGATAATAATTTCCAGCATCGCTCTGGTTTCCAGCCCCTGGTTGGAACCGATCGGCGCGCCGAGTGGCATCACCGCCGCGCAGCCCGCCTCTTCCAGACGCTTGCACAGTACCGGATCGGCGCCGCAGTAGGGCAGCACCACAAAGCCTTCCCGTACCAGAATTTCTGCCGCTTTCAGCGTTTCAATCGGATCGGGGAGCAGCCAGCGCGCATCCGGATGGATTTCCAGCTTCAGCCAGTGGGTACCCAGCGCTTCCCGCGCCAGACGGGCGGCAAATACGGCTTCTTCTGCCGTTTTGGCCCCGGAGGTATTGGGCAGCAGGCTCACGCCAGCCGCCAGTAGCGGTGCGAGGATAGCGTCATTATGCTGACGTAAATCGACGCGTTTCATTGCCAGCGTCACCAATTGACTGCCGGAGGCGCGAATGGCCTCCACCATCACGTCGGGAGCGGCGAATTTACCGGTACCGGTGAAAAGATGTGATTCAAATGTTTTATCCGCAATACGTAACATGTCAGCCTCCGGCGATAACCTGAAAAAGCAGGATTTGGTCGCCTTCCTGCAGAAGATGGTGTTCCCACCGCTCGCGCGGCAGGATGTGTTGATTGAGCGCCAGCGCGACGCCCGGCTGATGCTGTTCCAGCTGAGTGAGCAGGGCGGCGACGGATGTCGCTTCGGCGCACTGCAACGGTTCATCGTTAAACCACACCTGCATGCTGCCCTCCACATACCGGACAACCCTGAGCCCGCTGTAATGCAAGTGCGCGCCAGCTGCTGGTGCGGGCATCGAACAACCGCAAAGTATTACGCGGCGTTGCCATGCCGCTGAGCAGCTTGATAGCCTCCAGCGCCTGCAGGGTACCCATCATGCCGACTACCGGGCCGATAATGCCCGCCGTACGACAGTTGCGTTCGGGCTCGTTAGCATCTGGCCACAGGCAGCGATAGCAGCCCTGTTCCCACGGCGGCGTCAGTACCATCAGCTGGCCTCCCAGCCCGACGGCGCTGGCGGTAATCAACGGTGTTGCAAGGGCGACGCAGGCGGCATTGATCGCCTGGCGGGTCACCATATTATCGGTGCAATCCAGTACCACATCGGCCTTCGCCACTTCATCCAGCAGGGCCTTTCCGCCTAACCGCTGCTTCAGCGCAATCAGTTCAATTTGCGGGTTGAGACGAGCGAGCCTTGCTCTGGCGGCCGTGGTTTTGGGTTGCGCGATATCATCGCTGGTGAACAGAATTTGCCGCTGTAGGTTGCTGACGTGCACGTCGTCGTCATCGGCCAGCACCAGCGTGCCGACACCGGCGCCGGCCAGGTACAGCGCAGCAGGCGAGCCCAGCCCGCCGAGACCGACGATCAATACCCGGCTGGCCAGCAGCTTTTGCTGCCCTTCGATGGCGATATCCTCCAGCAGCAGCTGGCGGCTATAGCGCATAAAATCATTGTCATTCATCACCGGCTCCCGCGATCGTCAGCAGTTGCGCGGTAGCCTGCTGCCAGTCCGCCGCCTGGGTGATTGCGCTGACCACGGCAATGCTGCCAACGCCGGTACCCAGTACCGCCGGCGCGCGTTCGAGGCTGATGCCGCCAATCGCCACCGTCGGATAATCTTCCAGACGCTGGATATGGCGGGCAAGCTGTTCCAGCCCCTGAGGGGCGGAAGGCATCTGTTTGGTTTGCGTAGGAAAAACGTGGCCCAGGGCGATATAGGAGGGGCGTGCCGCCAGCGCAACGTCGATCTCCATATCGTCATGGGTCGAGACCCCAAGACGCAGGCCGGCGTTGCGGATCGCGCTCAGGTCCGTCGTTTCCAGGTCCTCCTGGCCCAGATGCACGCCGTAGGCCTGATGCTTAATGGCCAGCTGCCAGTAGTCGTTGATAAACAGCCGGGCATGATATTGACGACCGAGCGCGATAGCGGCGATCACATCGTCCTCAACGTCGCTGTCGCGCTTATCTTTGATGCGCAGCTGAAGGGTACGCACGCCGGCTTTCAGCAGGCGCTCAATCCATACCACGCTATCAACAACCGGATAGAGGCCTAAACGGAACGGGACGGACGGAAAATCGGGTTGATACATCAGGCTTGCTCCTTACGTAAATAGATTTCGCCGCCGCGAGCGCGGAAGTTCTGCGACATATCGGCCATTCCGCTTTCGATATCCTGGCGGGCGGCGTAGTCGCGCACTTCCTGGCTGATTTTCATTGAACAGAATTTGGGTCCGCACATGGAGCAGAAGTGGGCGACTTTTCCCGACTCCTGCGGCAGGGTTTCATCGTGCCAGGCGCGGGCGGTGAACGGGTCGAGGGCGAGGTTGAACTGATCCTCCCAGCGGAACTCAAAACGCGCTTTGGACATGGCGTTATCGCGGATCTGCGCCCCGGGATGGCCTTTGGCGAGGTCGGCGGCGTGGGCGGCGATTTTGTAGGTAATCAGCCCCTGCTTCACGTCCTCTTTATTCGGCAGCCCGAGGTGCTCTTTCGGCGTGACGTAGCAGAGCATCGCGCAGCCAAACCAGCCGATCATCGCGGCGCCGATACCGGAGGTGAAGTGATCGTAGCCGGGAGCGATATCGGTGGTTAACGGCCCGAGGGTATAGAACGGCGCTTCGTGACAGTGCTCCAGCTCTTCGGTCATGTTGCGGCGGATCATCTGCATCGGCACGTGACCCGGACCTTCAATCATCACCTGCACGTCGTACTCCCAGGCGATTTTCGTCAGCTCGCCTAAGGTTCGCAGCTCGGCAAACTGCGCTTCATCGTTGGCGTCCTGGATCGAACCCGGGCGCAGACCGTCGCCGAGCGAAAGCGAAACGTCATAGGCGGCGCAGATTTCACAAATTTCGCGGAAGTGCTGATAGAGGAAGTTTTCCTGATGGTGCGACAGGCACCATTTCGCCATGATCGAACCGCCGCGGGAGACAATACCGGTGAGGCGTCTGGCGGTCAGCGGCACGTAGCGCAGCAGGACGCCGGCGTGGATGGTGAAGTAGTCAACGCCTTGCTCCGCCTGTTCCAGCAGGGTGTCGCGAAAGGCTTCCCAGCTCAGGTCTTCGGCAATGCCGTTGACCTTTTCCAGCGCCTGATAGATCGGCACCGTACCGATAGGCACCGGACTGTTGCGCAGGATCCACTCGCGGGTTTCGTGGATATAGCGGCCGGTGGAGAGATCCATCACCGTATCCGCTCCCCAGCGGGTTGACCACACCAGCTTTTCGACCTCCTCCTCAATGGACGAGGTGACGGCGGAGTTGCCGATATTGGCGTTAACTTTGACCAGAAAATTACGGCCGATGATCATCGGCTCCGACTCGGGATGGTTAATATTGGCGGGAATAATGGCGCGCCCGGCAGCCACTTCGTCGCGGACAAACTCCGGCGTGATGTTGTCCGGCAGATGGGCGCCGAACCCTTCTCCCGGGTGCTGGTGGCGCAGCACTTCGCTACGAATGCGCTCGCGGCCCATATTTTCGCGCAGGGCGATAAACTCCATCTCCGGCGTGACGAGGCCCCGGCGGGCGTAGTGGAGCTGAGTCACGCGGCGGCCGGCTCTGGCCCGCTTTGGCGTCAGCAGGCGGCTGAAGCGCAGCCCGTCAAGGCCGTCATCAGCCAGGCGTTGCTGGGAGTAAGCGGAGCTGCGATGGCTCAGCGGTTCGCTATCGTTACGCGCGTCAATCCACGGCTGGCGCAGCTTTGCCAGACCCTGGTGGACATCGATCGGGATATTGGGGTCGCCGTAGGGACCGGAGGTATCGTACACCGGGATCGCTTCGTTATCTTCATAGCGCGGATTTTCTTTGCCGCCGCCGATAAGCGTGGGGCTAAGCTGGATTTCACGCATCGGGACGCGAATATCATCCTGCGAACCCTGAATGTAGATACGCTGCGAGTTGGGGAAGGCCGAGCCTTCAAGCGTGTCGATAAAACGCTGAGCGCGTTCGCGCTGCTGTCGGCGGGTCAGTTTTTCTGTAGACATAGCTCATTCCAGATGAAAAGGAGATGGCTTGTCAGACGACGGATGGAGTAACAGATGCGTTTAGTCCCTGAGGGACGGCCGCTCTTTGCAGTTTACTCTTGTTCCCTTCGCAGGTATTAGCCTGATCAGGTTCCGCGGATCCCGAATTAACGGTCTCAGCCTTTTCCAGTGTGGAAAATAGGCACTCCGACAAGATAACGCTCCCTCCGCAGAGGGAGAATGTCTGTAAATTACTCGTTAACGGTTCACAACTCAAGCAGTCGGCGCGATATTGTCGCTGACGTTGTCCCGCAGGTTGTACGAAATGGCGAGGGCGATCAGCTTATCTTCCAGCGCAAAGCGGGCTTCCAGCGCTTCGCCGATATCGGACAACGCCTGCTGGAACTCAAGATAATTATCATGATCGATAGCATTTTCGAGGCAGGAGTCGTAGTAATCCATAATTTGCTGGGTATTGGCTTCCAGCTGCGGATAGAGTCTGGTGGCCGCCAAAAGTGGCGTATCACCTTCCATTTCGCCAAGAATACGTTCATAAATACTAAAATGGCCGGAGGAGAGGTAATCCACCAGGCTTTGGCAAAAGCTATCCAGCGCCTTTTCGTTAAGCCGCATAAAGGATTCTTTTCCTGGTTTCAGGCCAACCAGCTTGTAGTAAGCGACGAGCAAATGCTTACGTACATGCAGCCAGCGATCGACCAGTTCATTACTGCCTCCAACACGTTCCGTTAGGTTTTCCAGCTGGTTTAACATGGTTGACTCCGCAAGATTAAGAAAATAACGTTGCTCACCAAAATGTAAATATAATGTTAAAAGTGCCAGTAAAACGAAGGTAGTGCAATAGATATGGATCGTATTATTGAAAAATTAGATCGCGGCTGGTGGATAGTCAGTCACGAACAAAAATTATGGTTACCCGACGGGGAATTACCACATGGCGAAGCGGTAAATTTCAATCTTGTCGGCCAGCACGCACTGCATATTGGCGAATGGCAAGGCGACGCGGTGTGGATGGTGCGCCAGGATCGTCGGCATGATATGGGATCGTTGCGTCAGTTATTGGATCAGGATCCGGGGCTGTTTCAACTGGCGGGACGCGGGATCCAGCTGGCCGAATTTTACCGCTCGCATAAATTCTGCGGCTACTGCGGGCATCCTATGCATCCCAGCAAAACCGAATGGGCGATGCTATGCAGCCACTGCCGCGAACGTTATTACCCGCAAATTGCGCCCTGCATGATCGTGGCGATTCGCCGGGACGATTCTATCTTGCTGGCACAGCATACCCGCCATCGCAATGGCGTACATACGGTGCTGGCCGGGTTTGTCGAAGTGGGAGAGACGCTGGAGCAGGCGGTTGCCCGCGAGGTGATGGAAGAGTGCGGTCTGAAGGTGAAAAATCTGCGCTACGTGACCTCCCAGCCATGGCCGTTCCCGCAGTCGCTGATGACCGCATTTATGGCGGAATATGACAGCGGCGAGATTGTGATCGACAAGAAGGAGCTGCTGCAGGCTGGCTGGTATCGCTATGATGATTTACCGCTGTTGCCGCCGCCGGGTACCGTAGCGCGCCGCCTGATAGAAGACACCGTGGCAATGTGTCGGGCCGACGAGGAATGACGTGATACAATAACGGCCTGACGCTTAAGGAACTGCAAAATGACCGAACTGAAGAACGATCGTTATCTGCGTGCGCTGCTGCGCCAACCCGTTGATGTGACCCCGGTGTGGATGATGCGCCAGGCGGGCCGCTATTTACCGGAGTACAAAGCCACTCGTGCCCAGGCGGGCGACTTTATGTCGCTGTGTAAAAACGCCGAGCTGGCCTGCGAAGTCACATTGCAGCCGCTGCGCCGCTATGCGCTGGATGCGGCGATCCTCTTCTCGGACATTTTGACCATCCCTGACGCAATGGGGCTGGGGCTCTATTTCGAAACCGGCGAAGGCCCACGTTTTACCTCGACGATTACCTGCAAAGCCGATGTCGACAAACTGCCGGTGCCCGATCCGGAAGATGAGCTCGGTTACGTGATGAACGCCGTGCGGACGATTCGCCGCGAACTAAAAGGCGAGGTTCCGCTGATTGGTTTCTCCGGTAGCCCGTGGACGCTGGCGACCTATATGGTTGAAGGAGGCAGTAGCAAGGCCTTCACTGTGATCAAGAAAATGATGTATGCCGATCCGCAGGCGCTGCATGCGCTGCTCGAAAAGCTGGCCAAAAGCGTCACGCTGTACCTGAACGCGCAAATCAAAGCGGGCGCCCAGTCGGTGATGATTTTTGATACCTGGGGTGGCGTGCTGACCGGCCGCGATTATCAGCAGTTCTCGCTCTATTACATGCACAAAATCGTTGATGGCCTGCTGCGTGAAAACGAAGGCCGCCGCGTACCGGTGACCTTATTCACCAAAGGCGGCGGACAGTGGCTGGAAGCGATGGCCGAAACCGGCTGTGATGCGCTGGGTCTCGACTGGACCACCGATATCGCCGATGCGCGCCGCCGCGTCGGTCACAAAGTGGCGCTGCAGGGCAATATGGACCCTTCCATGCTCTATGCGCCTGCGGGCCGTATTGAAGAAGAAGTCGCGACCATACTGGCCGGCTTTGGTCAGGGAGAGGGCCATGTCTTCAACCTCGGTCATGGCATCCATCAGGATGTGAATCCTGAACACGCCGGCGTATTTGTAGAAGCGGTGCACCGGCTGTCGGCGCAATACCATCGCTAAGGAGCGAATATGGATCTGGCGTCGCTACGCGAACGGCAGCAGGAGCTGGCCGCGTTGGTCATTCGTGAGGATCGACTGGATCGGGATCCTCCCCGGCTGATCGGCGGTGCGGACGTTGGCTTCGAGCAAGAAGGTGAAGTGACGCGGGCGGCTATTGTGCTGCTCGCTTATCCATCTCTGGAACTGGTTGAGTATCAGGTGGCGCGCGTTGCCACCACCATGCCGTATATCCCCGGTTTTCTCTCCTTTCGTGAAACGCCCGCGCTGCTGGCGGCATGGCAGCAGCTCGCACAAAAACCAGACCTGCTCTTTGTCGATGGCCACGGGATTTCTCATCCCCGGCGTCTGGGCGTCGCCAGCCATTTTGGCCTGCTGGTGGATGTTCCGACCATTGGCGTGGCAAAAAAGCGCCTGTGCGGTCAGTTTATGCTGCCCGGCGATGAGCCGGGAGCGCTGGCGCCGCTGATGGATAAAAACGAGCAGCTGGCGTGGGTCTGGCGCAGCAAAGCGCGTTGCAACCCGCTGTTTGTCAGCACCGGTCACCGGGTGGCTCTCGATAGTGCGTTGACATGGGTTCAGCGCTGCATCAAGGGCTACCGCCTGCCGGAGCCTACGCGCTGGGCCGATGCGGTTGCCTCGCGGCGTCCGGCATTTGTGCGTTGGCAAGCAAATCACCGCTGATTCAGGTACACTGCGGCTAATTTCTGACTTCGAGAATTCATCATGTTACAAAACCCGATTCATCTGCGCCTGGAGAAGCTGGAAAGCTGGCAGCACGTCACCTTTATGGCCTGTTTGTGCGAGCGCATGTACCCCAATTACGCGATGTTCTGCCAGCAAACCGGATTTGCCGACGGCCAGCTGTATCGTCGTATCCTCGATCTGATTTGGGAAACTCTGACCGTCAAAGATGCGAAGGTGAATTTCGATAGCCAGCTGGAAAAACTGGAAGAGGCGATTCCGGTGGCCGACGACTATGATCTGTACGGCGTGTACCCGGCTATCGATGCCTGCGTTGCTCTGAGTGAACTGATTCATTCGCGTCTGAGCGGAGAAACGCTTGAGCACGCCATTGAGGTGAGCAAGAGTTCGATTACGACCGTCGCGATGCTGGAAATGACCCAGGCAGGTCGTGAAATGACCGATGAAGAGCTCAAAGAGAACCCGGCGGTTGAGCAAGAATGGGATATTCAGTGGGAAATTTTCCGCCTGCTGGCCGACTGTGAAGAACGCGATATTGAACTGATCAAAGGGCTGCGTGCAGACCTTCGTGAAGCCGGTGAGAGCAATATCGGTATAAATTTTCAGCAGTGAGACCAGAAAACGTGATTTACCGCCTGAATTGTAGCGTCTGAAGGCTTCCATTCCGCCCCCCGTCTGGTCTACATTTGGAGGGCGAAAAAAAGTGGCTATCGGTGCGTGTATGCAGGAGAGTGCTTTTCAGGCATTTCCGTCGCACTCGGTGCTTAGCAAGCGATAAACACATTGTAAGGATAACTTATGAACAAGACTCAACTGATTGATGTAATTGCGGACAAAGCTGACCTGTCCAAAGCACAGGCAAAAGCTGCCCTGGAATCTACCCTGGCTGCAATTACTGAGTCTCTGAAAGAAGGTGATGCTGTTCAACTGGTTGGTTTCGGTACCTTCAAAGTGAACCACCGCGCTGAGCGTACTGGCCGCAACCCGCAGACCGGTAACGAAATCAAAATTGCCGCTGCTAACGTGCCGGCGTTTGTTTCTGGTAAAGCACTGAAAGACGCAGTTAAGTAAGATCGCGTGGCAGTGTACAGTTTTAACGAAGGGGCCTTAAAGCCCCTTTTGTCTATCTGGCGTCGCGCATTGATGCTGGCAGGCGTCGTGCTGATCTCTGCCTGTAGCCATGATTCTTCTGTCCCACCTTTTACCGCCAGCGGGTATGCGGACAACCAGGGCGCGATGCGTATCTGGCGTCTGGACTCCAACGGCGAAGTGCATCTGCTTGCCGCCTTCAGCCCGTGGCGTCACGGCAACACTTCAACCAGCGAATACCGCTGGCAGGGCGACCGGCTCACGCTTATCGAACTCAACGTCTACGGCAAACCGACGGAACACATTCGCGCCCGTTTTGATGATCAGGGCGAACTGAGCTTTATGCAGCGCGAAGTGGACGGACAAAAACAGCAGCTTTCCAGCGATCAGGTGGCGCTTTACCGCTACCGGGCAACGCAGATTCGCCGGACCAGCGACGCATTGCGACAAGGGCGCGTTGTTCTGCGTCAGGGGCGCTGGCATGCCAACCAGACGGTGACGACCTGTGAAGGGCAAACCGTGAAGCCGGATCTGGATGCGCGGGCCTTAGCCCATATTGAACGCCGCCAGAATCACTCCTCCGTTGAGGTGAGCGTGGCGTGGCTGGAAGCCTCAGACGGCGCTCAGCTTTTGCTGGTGGCCAACGAAGACTTCTGTACCTGGCAGCCGCAGGAAAAAACCTTCTGACCTCCTGTCAGAGACGCTTTGCGCTATCGGCGCGGTTACCATTCCCTCTGCCCTCCTCCACCATACGCTTCTCTGAGGCGGGTAGCCGCACATCCTCCGTGACAGGTTGGCGGGCTGACGATAAAAAACGGGCGACTCCAGAATGAAGCCGCCCGTTAATGAGGCCTGTTATGAGGTTACGCTCAGACGCTAGCGTTGCTCGCGGGCAATAGCGCGCCAGCCGATATCGCTACGGCTGAAGCTTCCTTCCCAATGAATACCGGTCAGGAGTTCGTAGGCACGCTGCTGCGCCTGGGCTACGGTGTCGCCCAATGCCGTCACGCACAGTACGCGGCCGCCGTTAGTCACCACGCGCTGATCGTCGGCAAGCTTCGTCCCGGCATGGAAGACCTTGCCATCCACCGCTTCTTCCTGCGGCAGGCCGAAGATTTCGTCACCGGTGGCGTAGTTGCCCGGATAGCCGCCTGCGGCAACCACCACGCCAAGCGAGGCGCGATCGTCCCACTCGGAGGTTTTCTCATCCAGCTTACCGTCACAGGCGGCGAGGCACAGCTCCACCATATCGGATTTCATACGCAGCATAATGGGCTGCGTTTCCGGATCGCCGAAACGGCAGTTGAACTCGATGACTTTTGGATTGCCCTGTTTGTCGATCATCAGACCGGCGTACAGGAAACCGGTATAGGTATTGCCTTCCGCCGCCATGCCTTTGACCGTTGGCCAAATGATGCGATCCATCGTGCGCTGATGCACCTCATCCGTGACCACCGGGGCGGGTGAGTAGGCGCCCATACCGCCGGTATTCGGACCGGTATCGCCATTGCCTACGCGTTTGTGGTCCTGGCTGGTGGCCATCGGCAGGACGTGCTCGCCGTCGACCATGACGATAAAGCTGGCTTCTTCACCATCGAGGAACTCTTCGATCACGATCCGATGACCCGCGTCGCCAAATGCGTTGCCGGCCAGCATATCCTGAACCGCCTCTTCCGCTTCTTGTAGCGTCATCGCGACAATCACGCCTTTACCGGCCGCCAGACCGTCCGCCTTGATAACAATCGGGGCGCCTTTTTCGCGCAGATAGGCCAGTGCCGGTTCGACTTCGGTGAAGTTCTGATATTCCGCGGTCGGAATGTTATGCCGCGCGAGGAAATCTTTGGTAAAGGCTTTTGAGCCTTCCAGCTGGGCGGCGCCTTCGGTCGGGCCGAAGATTTTCAGGCCCGCAGCGCGGAATGCATCGACAATGCCAATCACCAGCGGCGCTTCCGGGCCGACGATGGTCAGATCGATCTTTTCGCGCTGTGCAAAGTCCAGCAGCGCCGGAATATCGGTCACGCCGATATTCACGTTTTGCAGCGCAGGCTCCAGGGCGGTGCCGGCGTTACCCGGCGCCACGTAGACGGTGTCGACCAGCGGAGACTGTGCCGCCTTCCATCCCAGCGCGTGCTCGCGGCCGCCGTTGCCAATCACTAATACTTTCATGTTCTGCTCCGTGAATTAATGGCGGAAGTGACGCATGTCGGTGAAGATCATCGCAATGCCGTGTTCGTCAGCTGCGGCAATGACTTCATCGTCACGGATAGAGCCGCCAGGCTGGATAACACAGGTAATGCCCACTGCAGCAGCAGCGTCGATACCGTCACGGAACGGGAAGAAGGCGTCAGAAGCCATTGCCGAGCCTTTCACTTCCAGACCTTCATCGCCCGCTTTGATACCGGCAATTTTCGCCGAGTAAACGCGGCTCATCTGGCCTGCACCTATCCCGATGGTCATGTTCTCTTTTGCATAGACAATCGCGTTGGATTTCACGAACTTCGCCACTTTCCAGCAGAACAGCGCGTCGCGCAGTTCCTGCTCGGTAGGCTGGCGTTTCGTCACGACGCGCAGATCGCTCTCGGTGACCATGCCCAGGTCGCGATCCTGAACCAGCAGGCCGCCGTTAACGCGTTTGAAATCGAGACCCGGGACGCGTACCGCCCACTCGCCGCAGGTCAGAACGCGGACGTTCTGCTTGGCCGCCGTCACCTTCAGGGCCTCTTCGCTGGCGGATGGGGCAATGATCACTTCAACAAACTGGCGAGAAATGATGGCCTGTGCGGTTTCCGCATCCAGTTCACGGTTGAAGGCGATAATGCCGCCGAATGCGGAGGTCGGGTCGGTTTTGTAGGCGCGATCGTAAGCATCCAGAATTGAAGTGCTGACTGCGACGCCGCATGGGTTGGCGTGTTTGACAATCACGCAGGCCGGTTCGCTGAACTCTTTCACGCACTCCAGCGCCGCATCGGTATCGGCGATGTTGTTATAAGAAAGGGCTTTGCCTTGAACCTGAGTGGCGGTCGCAACCGACGCCTCTTTAATGTCTTCTTCTATATAGAAGGCAGCCTGCTGATGGCTGTTCTCGCCGTAGCGCATATCCTGCTTCTTAATGAAGTTCAGGTTCAGCGTACGCGGGAAGCGGCCGGAGGCTTCCTGAGTCTCACCATGATAGGCCGGAACCATGCTGCCGAAGTAGTTGGCAATCATGCTGTCGTAGGCAGCGGTGTGCTCGAAAGCTTTAATGGCGAGATCGAAGCGGGTTTCCAGAGTCAGGGAACCGTCGTTAGCATCCATCTCTTTAATAATGGCGTGGTAGTCATGGCTCTTCACGACGATAGCCACGTCTTTATGGTTCTTGGCCGCGGAGCGCACCATGGTCGGGCCGCCGATATCGATATTTTCTACCGCATCTTCCAGCGAACACCCTTCGCGGGCGACGGTCTGGGCAAACGGATAAAGGTTAACAACAACCATATCGATAGGAGAGATCGCGTGCTGGGCCATGATCTCATCATCCTGGCCGCGACGGCCGAGAATACCGCCGTGTACTTTTGGATGCAGGGTCTTAACGCGTCCATCCATCATTTCCGGGAAACCGGTGTAGTCAGAGACTTCGGTTACCGGCAGACCTTTCTCAGCCAGCAGGCGTGCGGTACCACCCGTAGACAGTAGCTCAACACCACGAGCGGAAAGAGCCTGCGCGAATTCGACGATACCGGCCTTGTCAGAAACACTGAGCAGAGCGCGGCGGACTGGACGACGTTGTTGCATGGTATTAAATCCCCAGGATTTGAACATTACAGAGAGCGTTAGGTGAGTTTTTGTCGAAAAACTCACCTAACGCACCCAACCGGGCATCCTTGTCATAGCGCGGCATTGTAACGAAAACGTTTGCGCAACGCTCGCGAATTTTTATCTTTCTCTTTTTTGCCGCTCTCTTCTCTATATAGAAGGGGCTTTTGACGGACTTTATCAGGTAAGAAGGGGCGCGATCTGTGGATAATTCTGTGTGTAACAGGGTATAAAGCGGGGTTTTGCTGGGGAATGCAGCAGTCAGTCATTTTTCTGCAATTTTTCTATTGCGGGCGCTCGAGAACTCCCTATAATGCGCCTCCATCGACACGGAACAACGGCAAACAAGCCGCCGGGTT
>OKLF01000050.1_pt1 | contig 64352 bp, 61 predicted proteins | sample 1601641 | NCBI WGS metagenome assembly OKLF01 (sample SAMN04436711, study PRJEB24849) | human gut metagenome | biome: human gut; feature: NICU; material: stool | host: Homo sapiens | place: USA: Saint Louis, MO | collected 2010-08-13 | reverse complement strand
GCTCTTCGATCGGCAGATCATAACCGGTGAGGTGCAGCAGGCTGTAAATCAGCATGGAGCCGTGGCCGTTGGACAGCACAAAGCGGTCGCGGTCGGCCCAGGCCGGGTTCTGCGGGTTATGGTTCATGAAATCACGCCACAGGACTTCGGCAATGTCAGCCATACCCATCGGGGCACCCGGGTGGCCGGATTTGGCTTTCTGTACAGCATCCATGCTCAGCGCACGAATAGCGTTAGCAAGCTCTTTACGTGAGGACATTTTGACTCCAGTTCGGACTGTTGAAGGCCATACCCTTAACGACTTGACGAGAGCGCGTTTTGGGCTACGCCAGAAAAAAGTGTCAACAATGTAACCCAAGCGCGAAAGCATGTACATGGAGCATCCTTTTGTGGTTTAAGAAATCTCCGGAACACGTTGTGCTGCCCCGGAATCCTCTCGCCCGCGCCGCGCAATAGTCTTTATAATTTGTACAGGATGCGACAGCCTTATTGTTGCCTTTTTCAGTCAGATCATCGAACGAGTGTGGAAGATAAAAATGAAAATTCGCTCAACTATTCTTGCCCTTGGGATCGCAGCAACCCTCACCGGATGTCAGAACATGGACTCCAACGCCCTTCTCAGTTCGGGCGCCGAAGCTTTTCAGGCCTATTCCCTGAGCGATGCTCAGGTTAAAAGCTTAAGTGACCAGGCTTGCAAAGAGATGGATAGCAAAGCCACCCTGTCGCCGGCCAGCAGCGAATACAGCAAGCGTCTGAATAAAATCGCCGCCGCGCTGGGCGACAATATCAACGGTCAGCCGGTGAATTACAAAGTGTATGAAACCAAGGACGTCAACGCATTCGCGATGGCTAATGGCTGCATCCGCGTCTATAGCGGCCTGATGGACATCATGAACGATAACGAAGTTGAAGCGGTAATCGGCCATGAGATGGGCCACGTCGCCCTCGGCCACGTGAAGAAAGGTATGCAGGTTGCGCTCGGCACCAACGCCGTTCGCGCCGCCGCCGCCTCGGCGGGCGGTATCGTCGGCAGCTTGTCGCAATCTCAACTTGGCGATCTGGGCGAAAAGCTGGTGAACTCGCAGTTCTCCCAGCGCCAGGAGTCCGAAGCGGACGACTACTCCTACGACCTGCTGCGTAAACGCGGGATTAATCCGGGCGGACTGGCCACCAGCTTCGAGAAGCTGGCTAAACTGGAAGCCGGGCGTCAAAGTTCAATGTTTGACGATCACCCGGCCTCCGAAGAACGTGCTCAGCATATCCGCGATCGCATGAAGGCAGACGGTATTAAATAATCTCCTCTTCCCCTCTCTGCGCCGCAGAGAGGGGAAGAGAGCTTAGTACAGCGTCTTCTGCGGCGGTCCGGCAAAACGCAGCGCGCCAATCTGCCCCATCCTGACCTCTACCACCGACGGCCCCGGCGTCGCCAGCGCTTCGGTCATCACCGAGGTGAAATCCTCCGCTCGCTCCACGCTCCACGCCTGCAGACCGATAGCCTGTGCCAGCAGCGTGAAATCCGGCGTGTGCAGTTCGTTGTAATACTGGCGACCGCCGAAATACTTATCCTGAATACCGCGCATAACGCCATAGCCGCCATCGTTCATGATAATCAGCGTGACGTTAGCTTTTTCCTGCGCCAGCGTCGCCAGCTCTCCGAGGTTCAGGCTCAGACCGCCGTCGCCGACCAGGCCGACTATCTTACGCTGCGGGTTGGCAATCGCCGTGCCGATCGCCATCGGCAGCCCCATTCCAATCGCCCCCGCCAGCGAATGCACGTTCATCAGCGGGCCATTTGCACGGAACAAGCGACTGCCCCACAGGCTGCCGGAGACGGTGATATCGCGGACCAGAATGCCGTCATCAGGCAGCGCCTGTTCGATAGCATCATTCAGCCGGGCATAGGCGCCGCACTGTTCACGTAGCCCGTGCTCAGCCAGCGTCACCGCCTCTTTTACCTGTGCGTCCCAGTGACCATTGCCCCATTCACGCCCCTGCGCTTTTGCCGCCAGCGCCGCCAGTAAAGCCGGACAATCGGCGATCAGCGTATTGTCCATCAGATAGTTACGGCTGGCCGCCGCCGGATCGATATCAATCTGTACGCGGGGTGACGGCAGTTCCAGCGTCCAGGAACGTGTTTCGTTACTGCGCAAACGCGAGCCCGCGACCAGGGTGAAATCACATTGCGCCATCAGCGCCTCAACGGAAGGCGAATTATGGAAGGCGCGCAGGCTGGCGCGATGGCTGTCCGGCAGCACGCCGCGCCCGTGAGTACTGGAGATCACGGTGATCCCCGCATCCGCCAGTTTTTTCACCGCCGCTTCGCTACCGATAGCTCCGCCGCCCAGCCACAGCAGCGGCTGTTTCGCCTGCCTGAGCTGCGCCCACAGGGTATCCACCGTTGTCTGAGCAACCGGCGGCGCCGGCGCGATGTGCAGCGGGGCGGTGACCAGCGCCAGGGGAATACTGGCTCCCTGAATATCAATCGGGATCTCCACCGATACCGGCCCGCACGGCGGCGTCCGCGCTTCCTGAATCGCCTTGTGCAAAATGGCGATCGCCTGGTTGGCGTTGCTGATGCGATACGCGCGTTTCGAACTGGCTTTCAGGAAGGTCAGCTGATCGCGGGTTTCGTGAATAAACCCGGTATCCGCATCCAGCCAGGTTTTCTCTACCTGACCGGTCAGATGCAGCAGCGGCGTACCGGCATTCATCGCCTCCACCAGCGCCCCGACTGCGTTCCCCGCCCCGGCGCCGGTGCTGGTTAGCGCGACGCCAAGGCCGGAAAAGCGACCGTGGGCATCGGCCATGGTCACCGAACCGGCCTCGCCACGCGCCGGAACAAAGCGGATATTGCCGCGCTGGCCAATGGCATCGGCAACCGGCAGGTTATGAATAGAGATGACGCCGTAAATAGCCTCAACGTTGTACTGCTCCAGCGTTCTGGCGATGGCTTCGCCGACGGTTATCATTTCGCTCATTGCTCACCCTTCTCTCAATCGCACCAGTGATTCACGCTATTACCCGTCGCCAGATAAATGCTCTTTTGTTGCATCCAGGCTTTCAGCCCCTGAATCCCTTTTTCGCGGCCCAGACCGCTCTCTTTAAAGCCCCCGAACGGGGTCGAAATAGAGAAAACCTTATAGGTGTTGATCCACACCGTCCCGGCTTCCAGACGTTCGCTTAAGCGCAGGGCGCGCCCGCTATCCCGCGTCCAGATCCCCGCCGCCAGACCATAGACCGAGTCATTGGCTTCGCGGATCAGCGTCTCCTCATCGCTGAAGGGTATCGCCACCAGCACCGGGCCGAAGATCTCTTCCTGACAGACCCGCGCCTGATTCGTCAGCCCTTCGACGATCGTCGGCTGGAAGTAGCTGCCCGCCGCCAGCGCCGGATCGGCCGGAATCTCCCCTCCGCACAGCACCCGCCCGCCTTCGCGTTTCGCCAGTTCGACGTAGGCGAGCACGCCGTCACGGTGCTGTTCATTAATCAGCGGCCCGATGTGGGTATCGTCGCTGAACGGATGGCCAATACGCAGTCCGCGCGTCAGCTCCAGCAGCCGCGCCATCAGCTGCGGGTAAACTTTTTCATGCACAAACAGCCGCGAACCGGCGATGCACGCCTGGCCGCCTGAGCTGAAAATGCCGTAGCAGATCCCCCGCGCCGCCTGTTCGATATCGGCATCTTCCAGCACGATGGTCGGCGATTTTCCGCCGAGCTCCAGCGACGCCGGGATCAGCTTTTCCGCCGCGACGTGCGCCAGATGACGTCCGGTGCTGGTGCCGCCGGTAAACGAAATTTTGCGCACCAGCGGATGACGCGCCAGCGCATCGCCAATCACCGATCCTTTCCCCGGCAGCACGCTCAGCAGCCCCGCAGGCAAACCGGCTTGCTCGAAGATCCGCGCCAGCTCCAGCGCCATCAGCGGCGTCGCTTCCGCGGGTTTGAGGATCACCGCATTGCCGGCGGCGATCGCCGGCGCCACTTTTTGCATTTCGCTGGCGATCGGCGAGTTCCACGGGGTGATCGCCACCACCACGCCCAGCGGCTCGTAGCGGCTCAGGGTCAGCAGGTCTGCCTGACGCGGCGTCGGCAGCTCTCCTTCCAGCAGCTCGCAGGCGGCGGCGAAGTAGCGGGCGCTGCCCGCCGCGCTCATCACCAGGCCTCGCGCTTCCGCCAGCGGCTTGCCGTTGTCGCGGCTTTGCATCCGCGCCAACTCATCAAGACGGGATTCGATAATATCCGCCACTTTATGCAGGATCTTTGCCCGCAGATGGGGCAGCATGTTGCGCCACGTTGGTTCCCGCCAGGCACGCTCGGCGCAGGTCATCGCTTCCTGCAGATCGTCGAGACTGGCCGCCCGCAGCGTGGCGTTCACCGATCCGTCCGCCGGAAAGTAACTGTGCATCAGATTGCCGCCGCCGTGGCGCCAGCGACCGCCGATAAAAATCGTTAATTCGTCCATTGCCGCCTCTTAGCGTTGCGCCAGTTCACGGCAGGCGCGTACCGCGCTCAGTGCCGCCAGGGTCGATGTTTTAGGATTGTCGGCCAGCGGCAGACCGCTCAGCTCGAGGCGAAACTCCCCGAACGCGCCTTCAACATGTAACGTGTGGGTGTTACGCCGCGTGGCCGGATCGACCATCAGCTGCACCCGCGTGTCGTCCATGCCGATACCGCCCAGCGCCACGGTTGCCGCCACGTTGGCATTCGCCGGAAACAGGCGTGCCGCTTCGCGGGCGCTGCCCTCAAAAAAGATTTTCGCTTCGCTGACCGCATTGAGGTCGATGAGCATTTCCGCGTAGCTTCCGCGCCAGCTGGCCGGGCTTTTGCGCGACTGATAGGTCACGCGCTCAAGACCGCCCTCTTTTGCCGCCGCCAGTCCGTCAATGCCGGCCACCGCGCCAGCGAGCAGCGTCAGCCTGCCGCCCGCCTGATATAAACGCTGTTCGAGCGCGCTATCGGCCAGCGCGCCGGTGGAGATCACCGCCAGATGCCAGCCGCGCGCGAGAATCGCTTCGCCATATTGCGCGACCGCCTGTTGGCTGGCGCACTCCAGTACCAGATCCGGGGCTTCCGTACAGGATTGCGGATCGTCAAGTACCGTCACCGCATCGCCAAAGCGGGCGCGAATCGCCGCATGGTGAGCCTCCCGGGCGACAATCCAGCCTAACGTGACCTGCGGGGGCAGCCGTTCAATCACCGCTTGCGCCATGGCGCCATAGCCGATAAGCATAATTTTTTTCATGATGGCTCCTTACAGGTGACGGCAAAAACCGCCGGAGACATCCAGCGCGGCGCCGGTGGTAAACGATGCCAGCGGCGAGGCCAAAAACAGCAGCGCCTGCGCAGGCTCCTGCGGCTTACCGAGCCGCGCCATTGGGATCCCGCGTTTACGGGCGATATCCGCTGTCCACTCGGGCCAGCTCTGGCGCTTGTCCGCGCGGTTTTCAAAGCGTCGCTGCCACTGCCCGGACTCCACCATGCCGAGCAGAATGGAGTTCACGCGAATGCCTTTGCTAATCAGCTCCTTCGACAGCGTCAGCGTCATGTTAAGCAGCGCCGCGCGGGCGGCGGAGGTGGCGATCATGTGTTCTTCCGGCTGCAGCGCCAGCAGCGAGTTCACGCAGGTAATCGAGGCGATATCCGAGCGCTCCAGCTGCGCCTGAAAGGCTTTTACCGGGTTAATCACCCCGAACAGCTTCAGCTCTGCCTCATGCAACCACGCCTCGCGCGGGGTATCGGCAAAATGCGCCACGTAGCCCTGCCCGGCGTTGTTGATCAACATGTCCGCGCCGCCAAAACGGTCCGCTACCGCATCGGCAAAGGCCTGCACCTCGTCTTCTTTCAGGACGTCGCAGCGGTAAGAGAAAACCTCCGCTCCGGGATACTCGTTCTGCAACGCGGCATGCGCGCTGGCGAGCCGGTCGGGATTGCGGCCGCAAAAGGCGACTTTCGCCCCTTCGCCCAGCAGCAGACGCAGCGTTTCAAAGCCGATCCCTGACGATCCTCCGGTGACTACCGCTACACGGCCTTCAATTTGTGCATTCATCGCGCACCTCTTCCCCTACCCGTAAAAGCTGTTGATTAAAAAAGGTTTCATTATCGAGATAGCTGGCGTGCCCCGCGTGCGGAATCGCCGTGTAACCCATGCCGTAGCGTAGCGCCAGACCACGCACCAGCTCCGGCTGCGTGATAGCGTCCTGCTCACCGCACCACACCTCAAACCGGCCGTGATAATCGCCAAGCTAGCGGTGAATATCGTCGTGCGCCAGCATCCACGCCGCGGCCAGATAGCCCTCACGACGCAGCTTGCGCATTCCGGCGGCAACGGTGGCGACATCGGCCTCCGCCGCACAGGGATGCAACAGCTTCGCCGCCCGGTTTTGCGCCAGCCGTTCTGCGCCTGACGCAATCAGCTGCTGGCGACTCTGCCAGACTTTTTCCCGCTGTTCCGGCTCCGCCTGGCCGTACCCCTGTGCGACATCGACTAACACCAGATAGCGCACGCGGCGGGGATACTTCGCCGCAAAGGCGCTGGCCACCAGCGCACCAAGCGAATGCCCCACCACTACCGCCCGCTCAACGCCGGCGTGGTCCAGCTGGCGCGCCAGCGCATCGGCATAATCGCCCGCATTCGCCTGCTCAACCGGCAGCATCGGGCTTTCGCCATAACCGGGCATATCCCAGGCCAGCACGCGATAGCCGGACAGCGCCATCTGTTTATGCCAGGAAGCCGCGCCGGAACTGATGCCGTGTAACAGCACCAGCGGCGTGCCGTGCCCTTGTTCACGAAAACCCGTCATACCGCCTCCTTAATTCCGTTTTACTTTCGACAGGGGGTGATCTTCCGGATAGGTCGGGATATTCGGCTTGCGGGTGCCCAGCATCACGCACATCAGCGCCTCTTCCTCACCGTGGTTAAACAGCCCGCGGTAGATACCCGCCGGGACGGAGATCAGATCGCGCTCGCGCAGCACGGTTTCGGTATAGCTGTCGCCATCCTGAATCATCAGCGTTATCTGCCCTTTGAGCATGAAGAACACCTCCTCCACATCATCATGCAGGTGCAGCGGCCCTTCACATTTCGCCGGCAGCACCATGGTGGAGAAGGTGAAGTTTTCCGCCGCGACGGTATTGGTATCGCTCGCCACGCCGGTGGCGCCAGTGCCGATATAGCGCATCTGGGCGCGACGATATTTCGGGTCGAAATCGGCCTGGAATTTCAGCGCGTTCCAGTCATATTTCCGTCCCTCAAAGCGCGCGATACGCGACTCTACCCACTCTTCCATCGTCAGATGTTCCGGTTTGATACCCTGTTTTGCAGTTACGGTTGAATCAGTCATCGTTTTATCCTCAGTAACGTCTCAGCAGCGGCAGTAACAGGACGCAGCCCACCGCCGCCATCACCGCCAGAAAAATCAGCCCGGAATCCATGCTGTGGGTGAAGGCGATCAGCGCCCCCATCACCGCCGGCGACAGGGCGCCCGCAAAGTTCCCTAGCCCGTTGAAAATGCCCCCCGCCGTGGCGCTGACCCGGGGATGGGTCGCCTTGGCCAGCAGAGCGAAAATATTGGGTGCGCCGGTGCCCCACATAAAGGTGCTAAAACTCATCGCCGCAATGACCGTCAGCGGAGTGGCGAAGTGCATCACCGCCGCCAGGCCAACCGCCGCCCCGGCCAGCGAGATAAAGCAGGCAGCCGCGCGTTTATCAAGACGATCGGAGAGCCAGGCGCCGATCACTTCTCCCAGCAGCATGGCGATAAACGGCATTGACGACAGCCAACCGGCATGCTCCAGATGGATACCTTTGCCTTTAATCAGATAGCCCGGCAGCCAGCCGTTGATGCCCCACAGATAGGCCAGAAAGGCGATGTTAAACACGCAAATCATCCAGAAATGCGGGCTGACGAACAGCTCTCGCCGCGCCGCGCGGCGCGCCTCCTGGGAGACCTTTTCGCCGGACGCTTTGCTCTCCAGCTGCACCCCGCTCAGGCCGATGCGCACGAAAATCAGCACCGGCACCGTCAGCATCGCCATCACAAAGAAGGTGCTCTGCCAGCCAAAGGTATTGAGCAACCAAATCGACAGCGGAAAACCAATCGCCGCGCCGACCGGTGTCCCGAGCAGCCACAGCATGGTGGCCCGCGCCTGAAGCCGCTGCGGAAAGGTGTGGCGGACGATGGCGAACGCCAGCGGAAACAGCGGTCCTTCGGCAATGCCGAGCAGAATGCGCAGGGTGACCATCACGGTGTAGTTATGGGTGAAGCCCATCATCACCATTAAAATGCACCACACCACCATCATCCCGGTGAGCAGGCGCAGCGGCGCGATACGGTCGCCCAGCCCGCTGAGCAGCACCGAGGAAAACCCGTAGCTCAGCAGGAAGGCACTCATCAGAATCCCCAGCCGCGTGGTGTCAAAATCCATCCCCATCGCCTGCTGGAAATGGCTATCGGAAAACAGCGCGGCAATACTGATTTTGTCGAAGAACGCCAGCAGTACGCAGGCCAGCAGCGACAGTGGAATCGCCCAGCGGACCGCTTTTTCAGGCGTGTGGACGCCCTCACCGCCTGCCTCAAGCGGCGCGGTGTTTGTCTCTAATGTGGTCATCTCTCCCCCTTAAGGGTGCGCGGGTCTTATCGCAATGACATCAGCGAAAAGGCCAGGTCATCGAGCGGTACGGCGGAAAGATCTCTCCCCGTAGCCATCCAGCGTTTCGCCAGCTTGACGGTGCGGGCGTCGTTAAACGCCACCAGCTGAGTCAGGCGACCGTCAGCATCGATCGAGAAAAACAGCGGCCCTTTGGGATCGCGGCGAACCACCGTCCGGGTTCCCGGCTGCGGAATGCCGAGGATCTGAATATTGTCGGCATATTGATCCGACCACAGCCACGGCGCGTCGGCGTAGCCGGCCGCCTGCGGGTTCCGCATCGCTTTCGCCGTCGCCACCGCCTGATTCTGGGCAAAGGCCCAGGACTGGATGCACAGACCATACTGGTGATGCTGCGCCACATCTCCGACCGCGAAGATCGCCGAATCGCTGGTCTGCCCCAGGGCGTTGACAACGATCCCGCGCTCGACCGCCAGTCCCGCGTCCCGCGCCAGTTCGAGATTGAGATCGACGCCGATCCCTACCACCACCGCATCAAAGATTTCCCGCTGACCATCGCAGTGAATTACCGGCAGACCGCCATCATCCTCCAGCTCCAGCGCGCCGCAGCCGCAACGAATATCGACGCCCCGATCGCCATGGATCCGTTCAAGTTCCTGCGACACTTCCGCGCTTACCGAACGCATACACAGCAGCGGTTGCTGTTCAAATAAGGTGACCGCGACGCCGCTTTTTCGCGCCGAGGCGGCAATCTCAAGACCAATCCAGCCGCCGCCGACAATCGCCAGCCGCGCGGTGGTCGCCAGCCGTTGCTTCAGGCGCTGCGCATCCTGCCAGTGGCGAAGCGTGTAAACCTGAGGCTGTTTCGCCCAGGCTTCGCCGGGCAGGCGGGCACGACCGCCGGTGGCGATCAGCAGCTGGTCATAGCCGAGCTGTTCGCCGTTGCTCAGATGAACGCTTTTGCTCTGGCGATCGATGGCCTCAGCGCGCAGCGGGCGGAACCAGCGAAGGTTTAACGCCTGCTGAACCTCTTCGCTGAACAGACGCGGCAGCGGCGCATCGGCTTCCAGCAGCGTCGCTTTTGACAGCGGCGGACGCTCGTAAAAATCCCACTCTTCTTCCGCCACCACGCAAATCTCACCGTCGTAGCCTTCGTCACGCAGGGTTTTTGCCGCCCAGCCTCCCGCCTGGCCGCCGCCGATAATGACTATCCGCGCCGTCATACCGCCTCCGGCTTTTTCTGCTGGCGGCGGGTATCGTGGTCGATCCCACCTTCCACCGCCCACTCGGTAAAGGAGACCAGCGAGTGTTCCAGCTCGCGCGGGCGCCAGTTCTCGGTCAGGAAATCATCGTTGGTGTAGTACTCAAAAGCGCCGCCGGTCGGGCTGTTGACGTACCAGAAATAGGCGGAAGAGACCGGGTGACGACCGGGGCCAATAAAGGTGCTCCACGCGTTCTTATTCATCGCGATGCCGCCGCCAATCACTTCATGGATATCGCGGACGGTAAAGGCCACGTGGTTCAGGCCGCGCTTGCGGTTGGGGAGCTGCAATAAAAAGAGGTTGTGGTGGCCGCCGCGTACGCCGCAGCGCAGGAATACCGCACGATTGATGTAGCGATCGGAAACCTGGAAACCGAGCACGTCACGATAGAAGGCCTCGACCGCCGCCAGCTCTTCGACGAAGAACACCACGTGGCCTACGTTGATCGGCTGCGCGCCGTCATATACCGGACTGGGCGTATCAATCCGGCGCACATCGCCCCACTGGTTAATCGGCTCAACGTTCAGCGTCACCGCGACTTGCTGCGTGACCTGTACGCGCAGCGTCATGCCGTTCGGATCCTGGCACTCCAGGGCACCATCAATCTCACGAAAAGCGGGCTGGCGGGACAGTTTGGGCCGCAGAGCATCCAGCGCCGCCCGATCCGCCACGCCCCAGGTCATACGGCGGAGGGTGTTACCCGCTTCAAAGGCCGGCGGCAGATCCGGGCTATGGATCGGGTTCAGTTCCACCCGCGCGCCGCTTAAGGTAGTAAAACGCTGGCCGCTGGCGTCGCCCGCCAGGCCAAAATCACGCATAAACCTGGCGCAATGAGTCAGGTCGTCGACGCCAAATTCCAGCTTTTCAATTCCGGTTACACTCATCGTTCGTAGCCTCTTTACCGTTCTGTCGCCCTGATTTGGGCGTAAAACATCCCCGACGCACTCAAGCGTCTGATGTTAACTTATTGATTTAACTGGCTTGTGACAGGTAGCCTAAAAAGCCAGAAATTTTGTCCGCCGCCAGGCTGACGTCGCTTTGCAGCCGTTCCCGATCGCTTTGCGGGATCTCATCCGACGGCACCAGAATACTGACCACCGCCGCTACCCGACCGCTGCGATCGTAGACCGGGTAAACAATAGAGGAGATGCCGTGGCGGTAGAAAGATTCGCCAATCACATAGCCACGCGCTTTATCCTGCTGCACCATCTGCCATAGCGCTTCGCGATCGTGAAGTTGCCCCGGCGTATTGCCCGGCAGCCGCTCATCGGGAAACAGCTGCTCAAACTCGCCGCGCGAGACATCGGTCAGCAGCATGCGACCCAGCGAGGTGCAGTGAACCGGCAGGCGGGTACCGATGCTGACCTGATTGATCCGTGAGCCGGCGGCGCTGACGCGGGCGATGTAAATAATGTCCCGACCGTCGCGGATCGCCAGATGACTGCTGCACTGACTGGTATCACGCAGCTGCTCTATCACCGGCTGGCCGACCTGCGCCACATCCAGTGAAGCAATATATTCAAAACCCAGACGCAGGACATTCATCCCCAGCGAGAAGGTATTAGTACGCGCGTTGCGCTCGAGAAACCCCATATACTCCAGCGTTTGCACCACGCGATAGGCGGTCGCTTTCGGCATATCCACCAGCCGATGCAGCTCGGCAAAGGTCAGATCGCGATGTTGCTCGCCAAATGCCAGCAGCAGCTGCAGTCCCCGCTCCAGCCCCGGCACCAGGTATTTCACTTCCTGAACGTTTGCCATACCGCCTCGCCTCTTTAGTTAAAAACAAATCCGCCGTTGACCGGGATCAGCTGTCCGGTGATAAACCGCGACAGGTCGCTTAACAGCCACACCACGCTGCCGGTCACATCTTCCGGCTGCTGGGCGCCGCTTAGCGCGCGCCCGTTCTCGTACAGCTGATGGCGCTCGGCAGGGACATATTCCGTTGCCTCCACGCGGGTTAGCCCCGGCGCGATGGCGTTAATACGTATGCGCTTCTCGCCCAGTTCGCGGGCCATCGAGCGCGTCATGGCGATCACCGCCCCTTTGCTGGCAACGTAGGCCATCAGCCGGGGGGCGCCCCACAGCGCGGTGTCGGAGGCGACGTTGACGATCCCGGCCCCTTCGCGCAGCAGCGGTACCGCCGCCCGGGTCACCAGCCAGGTGCCTTTGACGTTTACCGACATCACCCGATCCCACAGATCCGGATCGTAGTCGATCATGTCTTTACCGCCGACGCCGGTGGCCATCGCCGCGTTATTGACCAGGCCGTCGATCTTTCCTCGTTCGCCGATCGCGAGGAACGCCCCCTCGATGGATGAAGCATCGGCCAGATCGATCGCCTGTGATTCAATGCGATAACCCTGCTCGCGTAGACGATGAGCGCTCTCCGCCAGTTCGCCCTGCAGGATGTCGCACATCACGACGTCAGCGCCCTGCTCCGCGCAGGCTTTGGCAAAATGAAAGCCCAGACCGCGCGCCGCGCCGGTAATCACGATACGTTTGCCGGTTAACAGCCCGTTCATCAGGCCGCTCCCTGCTGCTCTTCGCGCGCGGCCAGCTGCTCTTTCGCCGCTTTTTGCATCATCCGCCGCAGACGGGAAAGGCCGACGTCATGCTGATACAGGTATTCGTGATCGCGGGCGTTCGGCGCCAGGCTTTCGAGCACCACGCGATCTTGCTCCAGCACTTCCCAGTGCAGTTTTTCCAGACGGTTGCGATACATAAAGCGCCACAGATCGCGCTGCCAGCCCTGCACGCCGCGAATACGCCAGAAGAAGACCCGGCAGTTGTCGTTATCTTCCGGCACCACCATGCCGACGATCCAGAAGTGGCCGCCCGGCCCAAAACGCTTTTTGTACGGGATTGACAAGCGCATCCAGTAAGCGCCGCTGTTGCCCAGCTCGACCCAGTCGAAGTTGACGCCACTCTGGCCTTTCTTCTCAAAGATAAAGCCGGTTTTCGTTGGCTGCAGCACCATGTCAGCTTTACGGTCGCCTTCCGCCATTGAGTGCGAAGAGGAGTGCAGGTAGGTGCCGTGCATCGGGTCCATCACATTTTCCAGCGCGTACTGATAGTTGCATTTCCACGCGGCGGTGCAGAGGAAGTTGCTGTATTTGTCGCTATCGGCCAGCTCTTCCGGGAAGGTGAGCGGCTCGGGCTGCTGGTCGGGGGTGGCCGCAAACCACAGGAATATCGCGCCATGCGCTTCCTGGACGTGGTAGCTGCGCACGCACTGCTGGCCCACCAGCGGACATTTGTCGACCGCCGGAACATCTTTAACTTCGCCATTCCCGGCCACTTCCACGCCGTGATACCAGCAGGCGATACGATCGCCGAGATTCCAGCCCATCGACAGACGGGCACCGCGGTGCGGGCAGCGGTCTTCCAGCGCCTGCAGCTCTCCGTCCTTGTTACGCCACACCACAATTTGTTCGCCGAGACGGGTAATACCCACCGGAGCGGACTGCACTTCCCAGCTCGCCAGAACCGGATACCACAGGCCACGTAAACCTTTATCGAGATAGTTTTGTACCGTTGTCGTCATCGCCGTGCCCTCAGTATCCGTTTACCTGCAAAAACACCCGAAAGCTCTCTTCGCTCCAGGCATCGCCTTGCCGATCGTGCATCTTCAGGGCATTCAGCCCGTCCACCAGCTGCGTCAGGCTCTCCGCCCCCTGTTCGAAAAGCGTTTCAAGGGTCGCGATAAGTTCCAGCTCCCAGCTTTCCGCAACGCGACTGCGGGTTTGCCAGATAAGGTTGTGATAATCGCCAGGCTTATGGATGTTGCCGTTCCCGCCTTCCGCAGGCGGCGTAAACTGGCGGCTTTCCGGCAGCGCCGGGTTAAAATCCAGGGATTCACTCATGCCACGTTCTCCTCGATAAAGGTAATCTGGATCTGATTGTCGTATACCCGCACCGGATAACGATTAAGGTTGCGCCCGCCGGGGCCATGCAGACACTGGCCGGTTTTAACGTCGAATACCGCTTCGTGCAGCGGACATTCCACTTTGCCGTCTTCGACAAATCCCTGGCTTAACAGCGCATAGGCATGTGGACACACGTCTTCCAGCGCGTAGTACTCGCCATCAATCAGATAAATACCGATTTCTTTACCGTCGATGTTGCCGCTATAAGGGAAATCTTCCTGTACTTGCTCTGCGTCACATACGCCTATCCAGCTCATCACGATCCTCCAGGCTTTTGTTTCATATATGAAACTCTGTTTCTTATTTAATACGGTCAATATAAAAGCGTTCAATCTTTCGTCAAGCGGCAATGTGAAGAATTTGTTAACCAAGCGCGGTTTAATTATCTAAGTGTGCAATTGATCACGAAAAAAAGTGGCAATATGAAATTGTGATATTTAAAGAGTGATATGGAATTAAATTAAGCGCTCGCTAAAAACCTCGTGAATAGCTATTGACTTTCTTTCTAAATAGTCATTAAAAATGATAAAAGCAGTGCGTCATCAAGTTTCACCCATGAAACACAAGTTTAAATTAATCATTTAAAACAATGAGTTTCACTGATGAACCATTTTACATGCGTGATTATCACTGCTATTTAAAAATAATAATAACGATCCATCAATGAGCGAGGAAGAAGAATAACGATGACCGCAAAATGGCAGGGAACAATCGCATTATTGCTACTTATAATTATTTCTTACATTGACCGGGTGAATATTTCGGTGATGATTCTTAACCCCGATTTTGCCAGCCACTTTCATTTAAATGAAAACAGAATGTTACAGGGAATGCTGATGACCTGTTTTCTTCTGGGTTATGGATTCTCGGCATTATTATTAACACCAGTTATAGAAAGTAAGCTGCATTATCGACAGGGATTGTTAAGCAGCGTGGTGATATGGGCGCTGATCTGCGCCATCTCGCCGCTGCTGGGCTCGCTGATGGGGATGCTGCTGGCGCGGATTATCCTCGGGATCGCGGAAGGTCCGCTGTTTTCCCTTAAAACGCGCTTTATTAGCGATAACTTCTCTGCCGAAGAGATCGGCAAGCCCAATGCCGTCACCGCCCTGGGGGTCTCTTTGGGGCTGGCGCTGGGCTTTCCGCTGGTCACTTTTTTAGTCGAGCACCAGGGGTGGATGGGATCGTTTTACAGCCTGGCGGGGCTCAACCTGGTCCTCGGCGGCGGAGCGATCTGGCGCTTCTTACCGGCGCCGGCAGCCCCGATGAACAGCGCCCGTCCCGGCTTCCGCCAGACCTTTCTGCTGGCCTGGCATACGCCGCTTCTCGGCTGGATCCTGCTGGTTGAGATTGCCACTCTCAGCTATCTGTGGGGCAGCAGCGCCTGGCTGCCGGCCTGGCTACGTGATGAGCACCACTTTTCGCTGCAGGCCACCGGTTTGCTGGCTGCGATCCCTTTCCTGCTCAGCCTCGGTTCGAAATTTCTCGGCGGCGTGCTGCTCGATAAGCTGCGCCCGGAGCAGGCGCCGCTGCTGTTTATCGTCGGCGGATTGCTGACCGCCTGTTCGGTTATAGCGCTGATGCTTAGCCAGCAGCCGGCCCTGCTGGCGCTGTTTATGCTGTCGGCCAATATCTTCTGGGGACTGCAGGGCGCGGCGATACCGGCGGTGGTGCAGCATCATGCGCCGCGCCAGGCGGTGGGCAGCGCCTACGGCATTATTAACGGCGTGGGTAACATCTGTGCGGCATTTATTCCGCTGCTGATGGGAATGGTGATGAAGTCGGCGGGATCGGTGAGTTCAGGATTTTCAGTACTGGTGGCCTCGCAGGCGATCACGCTGCTGGCCGGAGGAATGCTGCTGCTGCGCATGCGTCGCGCAGCAGCAGTGAGCGCGTAAGGTTTATTCGCCTTTTTTCGCCGCCTGGATGTAGAGCATTTCCAGTGCCAGGGTAGCCGCCGCCAGGGCGGTGATCTCGGACTGATCGTAGGCCGGCGCCACTTCCACCACATCCATGCCGACGATGTTCAGATCCTTCAGGCCGCGCACCAGCTTGATCGCGCGATCGGAGGTCAGTCCGCCGATCACCGGCGTACCGGTTCCCGGTGCAAACGCCGGATCCAGCGCATCGATATCGAAGGTCAGATACACCGGCATATCGCCGACGATCTGTTTCACCTGAGCGATGATGTCATCCACGGAACGATCGTTCACCTGGCAGGCATCCAGTACGGTAAACCCGTTGTCTTTGTCGAACTCCGTACGAATACCGATCTGCACAGAGTGATTCGGATCGATCAGACCTTCTTTCGGCGCAGTGAAGAACATGGTGCCGTGGTCAAATTCGCAGCCGTTGGCGTAGGTATCGGTATGGGCATCAAAGTGCACCAGCGCCATTTTGCCAAAGTGCTTCGCATGAGCGCGCAGCAGCGGCAGAGTGACGAAGTGGTCGCCGCCGAAGGAGAGCATACGCTTCCCGGCCGCCAGCAGTCTTTCCGCATGCGCCTGCAGTTTTTCGCTCATTTCGCGCGCGTCGCCAAAGGCGTAAACCAGGTCGCCGCAGTCGACAACGTTCAGGCGCTCGCGCATATCGAAGTTCCACGGGAAGCGGTTGCCTTCCCAGGCCAGGTTGGTGGAAACCTGACGAATCGCCGCCGGGCCGTGACGCCCGCCCGCGCGACCGGAGGTTGCCGCATCAAAAGGAACGCCGGTGATCACCCAGTCGGCGTCGCTGTCATACGGCTGGAAGTTCAGCGGCAGACGCAAAAAACCAAACGCGTTAGAGACCAGGGAATTATCGTATTGATGACCTAAAGTGCTCATGGGTGTGACCTCTTTTTACAGGCGATATAGTTAAAAATGCACATAAAAAAACCCCTCCGCGTCGTTAGGCCCGACGAGGAAGGGTTTGAATAGGGTAACTGCTTGTTGGGCGAATTATCGCCGTTAATACGTAAGGGTTCAAGAGAGTATAGCAAATACCGCCCCGTAGCTTGTTGCTGCCGGCCTGGTCTTATCCGCCCAGCGTCCGTAGGCCCGGTAAGCACAGCGCCACCGGGCAACAACGGTTACTCGTCTTCCAGATAAGTGTATCCGTACAGCCCCGCTTCGAACTCTTCGAGGAACTGCTGCTGCAGCGCTTCGTCGAGGCCGGAGTTTTTCACCTGATCGCGGAACTGGGTCAGCAGCGTGTTCGGATCGAGCTGCACATATTGCAGCATATCCGCCACGGTATCCCCTTCGTCGGAGAGCTCAACCTCAACGCTGCCGTCAGGGAAGACGAAGACGTCCACCGCTTCAGTATCGCCGAACAGGTTGTGCATGTTCCCGAGGATCTCCTGATAGGCGCCAACCATAAAGAAGCCCAGCATCGGCGGGTTTTCAGGATCGTATTCCGGCATCGGCATGGTGGTGGCAATCCCGTCGCCATCCACGTAGTGGTCAATCGCGCCATCGGAGTCGCAGGTAATATCCAGCAGCACCGCGCGGCGTTCAGGTACCATGTTCAGCCCTTCCAGCGGCATCACCGGGAACAGCTGATCGATACCCCACGCGTCCGGCATCGACTGGAACAGCGAGAAGTTGACGTAAATCTTATCCGCCATCCGCTCCTGCAGTTCGTCGATAATCGGACGATGCGCGCGGTTGCTCGGGTCGAGCTGCTTCTGGACTTCATGGCACATGTTCAGATACAGCTGTTCTGCCCAGGCGCGCTCCTGAAGATTGAAGGTACCGGACGAGTAGCCGATATGAATATCGTGGAGATCCATCTGGCTGTCGTGCAGCCATTCGCGCAGCGAGCGGCGATTGCCGGTCTCGTGCATCTCCTGCCAGGTTTCCCACATGCTCTGCAGCGGACGCGCTGCGTCTTGCGCAGGCGGGGTCGCTTCGGTGTATTCGTTGCGCTCAACGCCGATGATGTTGGAGACCAGCACGGTGTGGTGTGCGGTAACCGCGCGCCCGGATTCGGTAATCACCGTCGGGTGCGGCAGGCCGTTCTCTTCACAGGCATCGCCAATCGCCCAGATAATGTTGTTGGCGTACTCATTCAGGCCGTAGTTCACCGAACAGTCGGACTGTGAACGGGTACCTTCATAGTCCACGCCCAGACCGCCGCCAACATCGAAGCACTGAATATTAACGCCGAGCTTATGCAGCTCAACATAGAAGCGTGACGATTCACGCACGCCGGTGGCGATATCGCGAATGTTGGCCATCTGCGAGCCGAGGTGGAAGTGCAGCAGCTGCAGGCTTTCCAGATGCCCTGCCGCGCGCAGAATCTCAACCAGCTGCAGAACCTGTGTTGCCGCCAGGCCGAACTTCGATTTTTCACCGCCGGAGGACTGCCATTTACCGGAGCCCTGCGAGGCCAGACGCGCACGCACGCCAAGGCGCGGAACGACATTCAGGCGCTCGGCTTCTTCCAGCACGATGGCGATTTCCGACATCTTTTCGATGACCAGATAGACCTTGTGGCCCATCTTTTCGCCGACCAGCGCCAGACGGATATACTCGCGGTCTTTGTAGCCGTTACAGACGATCACGCTGCGGGTCATACCGGCGTGCGCCAGTACCGCCATCAGCTCCGCCTTGGAGCCAGCTTCCAGACCCAGCGGTTCACCGGAATGGATCAACGACTCAATCACGCGGCGATGCTGGTTAACCTTGATCGGGTAAACCAGGAAGTAGTCGCCGTTATAGCCGTAGGACTCACGCGCGCGTTTAAACGCGGCGTTAATCGAACGCAGTCGGTGTTGCAGGATCTGCGGGAAGCAGAACAGTGCCGGCAGGCGCTGCCCCTGCGCTTCGCGTGCTTTCACTAATTCTGCAAGGTCAACGCGCGCTTCCGGGACGTCAGGATCCGGGCAAACGCTGATATGGCCCAGTTCGTTAACGTCGTAGTAGTTATTACCCCACCAGGCAATATTGTAAGTACGTAGCATTTTGCTGGCTTCCTGGGAGCTCATCGCAACCTCCTGCATGGAACGTAGTACGCCGTGTTCGCCTGCTGACGAAGGCGAAACTGAAGAAATGTCGTCAGACATAGCGAACCTCAAATTGTAATATTGACTACTATCGCAGTCCGAAGACGCGATAACAACCCATGAACAGTCCTAAACCCCAGCAGATAGTGCTGGCTTTGCGACTGCGCGACCGGTTTCTTATTCATATCATAGTAAAACACATACCCGAACGTAGTATGACAGTCCGGAGAAACCACGAGAAAACCCTTGCGACAGCAAGAGCGCCCTTGTTCAGTTTTCAGATAGCCTGCCGGCCCTGGAATCCTGAGAAGCGCCGAGACGGGTAGAACATCGGCTGATTTGCATGAAAGAGATGCAGATTGCGGGATAGCGACGCGCGACGGAACGACGCGACGAGTCGGATGAAAAACGTGGGTTCATTATCTGATATCACCTCCACACTGCCCCGATACGGGCCAGCGATAAGCCAAAGCTAGACATACCACAGCAGGTGCCAAAACACCGCGGCGGATTTCTGTAAAAACAGACTGCTTAACCCGGCTGGAAGTGGCGTCACGAGATGTGCTTCGTGCGCTTTTTTAATGAGCCGCGCGCGGCGTTTTATACCGATAAGCCGGCTAAAATGCAAAATAAAAATGGGCGAGTTGCCGCGAATGGCAGGAAAAATTGCCACCCTCTTTTTTTCATCAATGCGACCTGCATCAAAAAAGGCTGGAAATGGGATTAAGATTTGACCTAAAATAGCCATCCAGAAGTTAATCCGTCTATACTGATTAACACTCAGACTGCTCGTGTCACTACCTGCAAGTTTTGGTAGAATCATCTACCACAGCTAATCCACACAACAGTATGAGCTACACGAATACTCCACAGGTAAAATAAAACATGGCAAAACACCTCTTTACGTCCGAGTCCGTATCAGAAGGGCATCCAGACAAAATTGCTGACCAAATCTCCGACGCCGTGCTGGATGCGATCCTTGAACAGGATCCGAAAGCGCGTGTCGCGTGTGAAACTTATGTCAAAACTGGCATGGTGCTGGTCGGCGGTGAAATCACCACCAGCGCATGGGTTGATATCGAAGAGATTACCCGTAACACGGTTCGTGAAATTGGCTACGTGCATTCCGATATGGGCTTTGATGCCAACTCCTGTGCCGTACTGAGCGCCATCGGCAAACAGTCCCCGGATATCAATCAGGGCGTTGACCGCGCCGATCCGCTGGAACAAGGGGCGGGCGACCAGGGCCTGATGTTTGGCTATGCTACCAACGAAACCGACGTTCTGATGCCGGCACCGATCACCTATGCTCACCGTCTGGTGCAGCGTCAGGCTGAAGTGCGCAAAAACGGCACGCTGCCGTGGCTGCGTCCGGATGCGAAAAGCCAGGTGACCTTCCAGTATGACGACGGCAAAATCGTCGGTATCGATGCCGTGGTTCTGTCCACTCAGCACGCGGAAGACATCGATCAGAAATCCCTGCAGGAAGCAGTGATGGAAGAGATCATCAAGCCGGTTCTGCCGACTGAATGGCTGAACAGCGCGACCAAATTCTTCATCAACCCGACCGGTCGTTTTGTTATCGGCGGCCCGATGGGCGACTGCGGTCTGACCGGCCGTAAAATCATCGTGGATACCTACGGCGGCATGGCTCGCCACGGCGGCGGCGCGTTCTCCGGTAAAGATCCGTCTAAAGTTGACCGTTCTGCGGCCTATGCCGCACGCTATGTCGCGAAAAACATCGTGGCGGCTGGCCTGGCTGACCGTTGTGAGATTCAGGTCTCCTACGCTATCGGCGTGGCAGAACCGACCTCTATTATGGTGGAAACCTTCGGTACCGAAAAAGTGCCGTCCGAGCAGCTGACTCTGCTGGTGCGTGAATTCTTCGACCTGCGTCCTTACGGCCTGATCCAGATGCTGGATCTGCTGCACCCGATCTACAAAGAGACGGCGGCATACGGTCACTTTGGTCGTGAACATTTCCCGTGGGAAAAAACCGACAAAGCCGCTCTGCTGCGTGAAGCTGCCGGCCTGAAATAAGCGCGCGCTTTACCGTTTCAAAGGCCAGCTTCGCGCTGGCCTTTTTGTTTTCCCCCCTTCGACACTTCTCCCCTGACGCCCCCGCACTGCCGCATTGCCGCCGAGCCTTTTCAACAATTAATGAAAGCGATTACATTAGAGCCATAGCCACAAATCATGCATGATGATGCGTTAGTGAAACAGTTTTTCACCATGTTGCATTATGTTTCAGGCTTATCTGATTATCGCTTTCCTCAGGTAAATTTATAATCATTTATCTATTTGAAATTAATGAATTTTAATGAATTACGTTTCTTTACTTTGGTGTAACCGATTACACAGCCGTGACTGATATCACGTTTTTTTGCGATAGACTCCCCTACCCTAAGCATCGACAGAATCAATAACTCAACTGGAGGGCGTTATGCCTGACAACAAAAAACAAGGGCGCTCGAACAAAACGATGACGTTCTTTGTCTGTTTCCTCGCCGCGCTGGCAGGCCTGCTTTTCGGCCTTGATATCGGTGTTATTGCGGGTGCCTTACCCTTTATTGCCAACGAGTTCCAGATTAGCGCTCACACTCAGGAGTGGGTGGTGAGCTCCATGATGTTCGGCGCTGCGGTCGGCGCCGTCGGCAGCGGCTGGCTCTCCTTCCGTCTCGGGCGGAAAAAGAGCCTGATGATCGGCGCGATCCTGTTCGTCGCCGGTTCACTGTTCTCCGCTGCCGCCCCGAACGTTGAAGTGCTGCTCGTCTCCCGCGTGCTGCTCGGCCTGGCCGTTGGCGTCGCCTCGTACACTGCCCCGCTGTACCTGTCGGAAATTGCGCCAGAAAAAATCCGCGGCAGTATGATCTCTATGTACCAGTTGATGATCACCATCGGGATCCTCGGCGCCTATCTGTCGGACACCGCCTTCAGCTACAGCGGCGCATGGCGCTGGATGCTGGGCGTGATTATCATCCCGGCGATTCTGCTGCTGATTGGCGTTATCTTTCTGCCGGACAGCCCGCGCTGGTTTGCAGCCAAACGCCGCTTTGTTGATGCGGAACGCGTGCTCATGCGCCTGCGTGATACCAGCGCCGAAGCCAAACGCGAGCTGGATGAGATCCGTGAAAGCCTGAAGATCAAGCAGTCTGGCTGGGAACTGTTTAAAGAGAACAGCAACTTCCGCCGTGCCGTATTCCTCGGCATCCTGCTGCAGGTGATGCAACAGTTCACCGGGATGAACGTCATCATGTATTACGCGCCGAAGATTTTTGAACTGGCGGGTTATACCAACACCACCGAACAGATGTGGGGGACCGTCATCGTCGGTCTGACCAACGTGCTGGCGACCTTCATCGCTATCGGCCTGGTTGACCGTTGGGGCCGTAAACCGACGCTAATCCTCGGCTTTATCGTCATGGCCGCCGGTATGGGCGTGCTGGGCGCCATGATGCACATGGGTATTCACTCAGCCGCCGCCCAGTACTTCGCTGTGCTGATGCTGCTGATGTTTATCGTTGGCTTCGCCATGAGCGCCGGCCCGCTGATCTGGGTCCTGTGCTCCGAAATTCAGCCGCTCAAAGGCCGCGATTTCGGCATCACCTGCTCTACGGCAACCAACTGGATTGCCAATATGATCGTCGGCGCCACCTTCCTGACCATGCTTAACTCGCTGGGCAGCGCGAACACCTTCTGGGTCTACGGCGGTCTGAACGTCCTGTTCATTCTGCTGACGCTGTGGCTTATCCCGGAAACCAAAAACGTTTCGCTGGAACACATCGAACGTAACCTGATGAAAGGCCGCCCGCTGCGCGAAATCGGCGCTCGCGACTGACCGTTAACGCTTCCTCCCCCGGCGGGAGGAAGCGTCTGCCTCTTGCTCTCCCCTTCACGGCGCACTATCCTCTGGCGCTATGAAAACGCCCCGAATTCCCATCGCCATTCAGCAGGCCGTTATGCGCAGCCTGCGGGAAAAGCTCGCCCAGGCAAACCTCAAGCTTGGCCGTCAGTACCCGGAACCAAGTCTGGTCTATCAGCAGCGCGGCACCTCTGCCGGTACCGCCTGGCTGGAAAAGAACGAAATTCGCCTCAACCCGGTACTGCTGCTGGAAAACCAGCAGGCCTTTATCGATGAGGTCGTCCCGCATGAACTGGCGCATCTGCTGGTCTGGAAACACTTCGGCCGCGTGGCGCCGCACGGCAAAGAGTGGAAATGGATGATGGAAAGCGTGCTCGGTGTCGCCGCCCGCCGCACCCATCGTTTTGAACTCGACTCCGTTCGCCAGAACACCTTCCCCTACCGCTGCCAGTGCCAGCAACATCAGCTTACCGTCCGTCGCCACAACCGCGTGGTTCGGGGAGAAGCCACCTACCGCTGCATTCGCTGCGGCGATCTGCTGGTCGCTGAAGAGTAAATATCGGCTACAACTGGAAATTTTCTGATCTGACTGATTGCATCTGACAATCGCATTCGCTACGTTGCGGGCTCGTTTTGACACGGAGTTCACGATGTCCCGTATTTATGTTTTTGCCGCGGCGTTTCTGACTGCCGCCTGTAGCGGCCAGGTCGCGGCCGAAGGAATCAACAGTTTCTCCCAGGCGAAAGCCGCCGGGGTTAAGGTCAATGCCGATGTCCCCGGCGATTTCTACTGCGGCTGTAAAATTGACTGGCAGGGGAAAAAAGGGGTTATCGATCTGGAGTCCTGCGGTTATAAAGTGCGTAAAAATGAAAACCGCGCCAGTCGGGTCGAGTGGGAGCATGTCGTTCCGGCCTGGCAGTTTGGCCACCAGCGCCAGTGCTGGCAGGACGGCGGGCGGAAGAACTGCGCCAAAGATCCGGTCTATCGCAAGATGGAAAGCGATATGCACAACCTGCAGCCGGCCGTGGGCGAAGTTAACGGCGACCGCGCCAACTTTATGTATAGCCAGTGGAACGGCGGCGAAGGCCAGTACGGCCAATGCGCCATGAAGGTCGATTTTAAGGATAAGGTTGCCGAGCCGCCCGCCCGCGCCCGCGGTTCTATCGCCCGTACCTACTTCTATATGCGCGATACTTATCAGTTGACCCTCTCCCGCCAGCAAACCCAGCTTTTTACTGCCTGGGATAAGATGTATCCGGTCACCTCCTGGGAGTGCGAACGCGACGAGCGTATCGCTAAAGTACAGGGCAACCACAATCCGTACGTCCAGCAAGCTTGCCAGGCGCAAAAGAGCTAACCTACACTAGCGGCAATTGTTAATTTGCAGGCGCCGCTTCCCCGCCAGGGAAAAACGGCACCTGCGCGAAGAACGGAATACCCAGCATGCGCATCCCTCGCATCCACCACCCGGAACCTGTTACCGTGGGCAGTCAAATCGCCCTCTCTGACGATGCCGCCAATCACGTTGGCCGCGTATTACGTATGGGCAAAGGCCAGGCAATCCAGCTTTTTGACGGCAGTAATCAGGTTTTCGAGGCGGTGATCGCCGAAGCCGGAAAGAAAAACGTGTTAGTTGACGTGATTGGCAGCGAAACAGACGATCGCGAATCCCCTCTGCATATTCACCTGGGCCAGGTGATGTCGCGCGGCGAAAAGATGGAATTCACCATCCAGAAATCGATTGAACTTGGTGTAAGCCTCATAACGCCACTGTTTTCCGAGCGCTGCGGCGTTAAACTGGATGCCGAACGTTTGCAGAAAAAGATCCAGCAGTGGCAAAAAATCGCCATCGCTGCCTGCGAGCAGAGCGGCCGCAACGTGGTGCCGGAGATTCGCCCGGCGATGCAGCTGGAGGCCTGGTGCGCTGAGCAGGATAATGGCCTGAAGCTCAATCTGCACCCGCGCGCCAGCGCCAGTATCAACACGCTGCCGTTGCCGGTTGAACGCGTTCGTTTGCTGATTGGCCCGGAAGGCGGCCTGTCAGCGGAAGAGATAGCGATGACCGCTCGCTACCAGTTTACTGATATTCTGTTGGGACCGCGCGTTCTGCGTACAGAGACAACTGCGCTCACTGCCATTACCGCCCTGCAGGTGCGTTTTGGCGACTTAGGTTGAAGCGTTAACGGAGAATAACAATGATCAAGCTCGGCATCGTGATGGACCCCATCGCAACCATCAACATCAAGAAAGACACCAGCTTCGCTATGTTGCTGGAAGCGCAGCGTCGCGGCTATGAACTCCATTATATGGAGATGAACGACCTGTACTTAATCAACGGGGAAGCCCGCGCCCGCACGCGCAAGCTCAGCGTGGAGCAGAATTACGATAAGTGGTATGAGTTTACCGCTGAGCAGGATCTGCCGCTGGCGGATCTCGACGTCATTCTGATGCGTAAAGATCCGCCGTTCGATACCGAGTTTATTTACGCGACCTATATTCTTGAACGTGCTGAAGATAAAGGCACGCTGATCGTCAATAAGCCGCAGAGCCTGCGCGACTGTAACGAGAAGCTGTTTACCGCCTGGTTTGCCGATCTGACTCCGGAAACGCTGGTGACCCGCAATAAGGCCCAGCTGAAAGCCTTCTGGGAAAAACACGGCGACATTATTCTGAAACCGCTGGACGGCATGGGCGGTACCTCTATTTTTCGCGTGAAAGAGGGCGATCCGAACCTGCCGGTAATTGCGGAAACCCTGACCGAGCTGGGCAGCCGTTACTGCATGGCGCAGAACTACCTGCCGGCCATTAAAGATGGCGATAAGCGCGTGCTGGTTGTCGACGGTGAGCCGGTGCCTTATTGCCTGGCGCGTATCCCACAGGGTGGCGAAACCCGCGGTAATCTTGCTGCCGGTGGCCGCGGCGAAGCCCGTCCGCTGAGCGATAGCGACTGGGCCATTGCGCGCCGCGTCGGGCCAACGCTGAAAGCCAAAGGGCTGATCTTTGTCGGTCTGGATATCATCGGCGATCGTCTGACGGAAATTAACGTCACCAGCCCAACCTGCGTGCGTGAAATTGAAGCCGCGTTCCCGATCTCCATCACCGGTATGCTGATGGATGCTATCGAGAAGCGCCTCGGAAAATAGGATCTCTCTCAGGCTAACAGCCCCGTATTGTTAGTCTGCAAGATCTACTGATGCAACGAAATATTTCGGGCTACAGGCAGGCGATGACGCAGCGAGTACCCGGGAGCATAGTCCACTCTGTGACCGGGTTAAGCGAGGAAATCAACGCCCCTGTCGCCTGAAAGATACGCCGCGAGATTCAACGAAAGATTTCGGGCTACAGGCAGGCGATGACGCAGCGAGTGCCCGGGAGCATAGTCCACTCTGTGACCGGGTTGAGCGAGGAAATCAACGCCCCTGTCGCCTGAAAGATAAAGTTGAATCGACAGGTCCTTGCTTTACCCGCATACTGGGTGCTGCTTTTTGAACCAGGAACAGAACCTCTGACAATGAATTTACAGCATCACTTTCTGATTGCCATGCCTGCTCTTCAGGATCCGATATTCCGCCGCTCCGTGGTCTATATCTGCGAATACAACGACGATGGCGCCATGGGCATTATCATCAATAAGCCGCTGGAAAACTTGCAGATTGACGGAATTCTGGAAAAGTTAAACATTGTCGCTGAACCGCGCAATCCGGAGATTCGTCTGGATAAGCCGGTGATGCTCGGCGGGCCGCTGGCGGAAGATCGCGGTTTTATTCTGCACTCACCGCCTTCTGATTTTTCCTCCAGCATTCGCATCTCCGATAACACGGTGATCACCACTTCCCGCGACGTACTCGAAACGCTCGGCACGGACAAGCAGCCGGCTAACGTCCTGGTCGCGCTGGGCTATTCCTCCTGGGAAAAGGGTCAGCTGGAGCAGGAAATCCTTGATAACGCCTGGCTGACGGCCCCGGCGGATCAGAATATTTTGTTTAAAACGCCTATTGCCGATCGTTGGCGCGAGGCGGCGAAACTGATCGGTATCGACATTGTGACGATGCCCGGCATAGCGGGGCATGCATAATGAGCGGAACGCTGCTGGGTTTTGATTTCGGAACCAAAAGTATCGGCGTTGCGGTCGGTCAACGCATCACCGGTACCGCACGCCCGCTTCCTGCGCTGAAGGCACAGGATGGTAAACCGGACTGGAACGTTATCGAAAAACTGCTTAAAGAGTGGCAACCAGAGGCGGTCATCGTCGGCCTGCCGCTGAATATGGACGGAACTGAGCAACCGCTCACCGCGCGCGCACGTAACTTCGCCAATAAAATTCACGGCCGCTTTGGGGTGAAAATCACTCTGCACGACGAGCGTTTGAGCACGGTAGAAGCTCGTGCCGGGCTATTTGAGCACGGTGGATTCCGCGCCCTGAACAAAGGCAGCATTGATTCTGCCTCCGCGGTGATTATTCTGGAAAGCTACTTCGAGCAGGGCTTCTGATCCCGAAGCCATAATGATGGCGCCCTCTTCTGCAAAGTGGCGCCATTGTTCTTTCGCCTGTCTTAATGCCTAGTGGCGTAAATGTTCATTCGCCCAGCTGACTGCCTGGGTGCGGTTTTTTACGCTCAGCTTACGGAAAACATTGTACAGATGTGTACGTACCGTGTTTTCACTGATAAACAGCGCGCGAGCAATATCCATGTTGGTTGCGCCGCAGCGTAATTCATTGAGAATTTCACATTCACGCTCGGTGAGCGGCGAACTCTCCGCCGGGATCGATGTATGGTCCGCGGCATATATCGCCGGGTGCATCACGCTCAATTCAGCCGTCTGTTCGCCATTAAGTACGGCCTTAACGCCCTCAATTAAGCGCGATTCATCATCGTCATGGCGGAAGACGCCATACAGCGCAGGCCACTGCGCCATTTCATAAAGCTCATATTTTTGGGCGCTGTTGATAATCAGCAGCCGCGGATTTTCCGCATAAGATTGAATAACATCTCGCCATACCCCGTTGAGCTTTTTATTCGATACGGCGATATCGAATAATATTACCGATTCTTTCGGCAGATGCTGAGTTAGCGGTTTGTTAATATTATGAAGTGTCACCATAACCGACAATGTATCGGTCAGGTAAGTGGCAAACGCCTTACTCTGAATTGACGGGTGAGTAATAAAAACAACCTGACGAGAAAAAGATAAATTATCTGAAAAATTAATCACTTAAAACTCTCCTTAGCAAACACCCACCATCATGGTGGTTAAATGAATTAAACCTAAAATTACAAAAAATTAATAAATTTACATTTTAAAACACTATTTCACAGGAAACATCCTATTTCCATGAACAGCATAAGTCGAACATGCGAAAAGTGTCAAAAGATAATCTTATTTTTTTCTTTGTTCTGCGAGTAAAATGCCATTCGCTATTTCACTGAGGTCGTTAATTTGACGTAGTCATTTATGACTGAATTATATTCAGCCATAATAACCACAAACATTAATAAAACATTACGATAACAACACACTGGCATGACAACTGAATATTAAAACAGCGCTTATAACAGGCCCGCTGCCACACGTTGTTGAAAACTTTGCGTAAAAGTCAGCATTCCGGCTTGTTGACCGGTTTGCATAATCCCAGGCAATTGATGAGTTTTCCCCTCGCGGATCAAATTCGCTACCGCTGGGGTATTCACCAAAAGCTCATATAGCGCAACTCTTCCCTCTGACGCTGTCGGCAATAATTTTTGTGCCAGCACCGCACATAAACTTCCCGCCAGCTGGCTGCGTATTTGTTCTTTTTCCTGCGCGGGGAAGACATCCACCAGACGCTCAATCGCCTGTGCCGCACCTCGGGTATGCAGCGTGGCCATCACCAGATGTCCGGTCTCCGCGGCGGTCAGCGCCAGGCGGATCGTTTCGTTGTCGCGCAGCTCACCCAACAGAATCACATCGGGATCCTGGCGCAGCGCCCCCTTCAGCGCCGAGGAAAAAGAGGGGCAGTCACGTCCGATTTCACGTTGTTGAATCAGGCATCGCTCGCTGTGATGGACAAACTCCACCGGATCTTCCAGCGTCAGAATATGCCCTTCACGCTGCTGGTTGAGATGGTTGACCATCGCCGCGAGGGTGGTCGACTTACCGCTGCCGGTGGCGCCGGTCACCAGAATCAAACCGCTTTCTTCATTCAGCAGTTCCGTCAGCGCCGCCGGTACACGTAGCGCCTCAATCCGGGGGCAGCTTTCCGGCAACAGACGTAGCGCTAATGAAATACCCCGGGCGTGAGAAAATGCGCTGGCGCGAAGGCGCGGGACGCCGACGGGGGCTAAAGCAAAATCCACCTGTCCGTTGGCCCGCCAGTGCGCTCGCTGTTTCTCATCGAGCCACCTGTCAAGCCATTTCACAATATCCGGCGTGTGAAATGGCGCCGGCTCAAGCTTTCCCTGCCGACGCCAGCGCGCTGCCGAGGTATTGCACAGGTGTAGATCGGAGACATTATGCTTTACACTAAGGGCCACGATTTCTTCCAGCTCCATAACACATCCTCGGAATATGAACGATATTGCGCATAACCTGGCACAGGTCCGGGACAAAATCTCAGACGCTGCCGCACGCTGCGGCCGCGCTCCAGAAGAAATTACATTGCTTGCAGTGAGTAAAACTAAACCTGCGAGTGCCATTGAAGAAGCGATAGCCGCAGGCCAGGTGGCCTTTGGCGAAAACTACGTCCAGGAAGGGGTGGAAAAAATCCGCTACTTCCAGGAAGCAGGCGCCTCTTCGCTGCAGTGGCACTTTATCGGGCCGCTGCAGTCCAACAAAAGTCGTCTGGTGGCGGAACACTTTGACTGGTGCCACACCGTCGATCGTCTGAAAATCGCCACGCGGCTTAGCGAGCAGCGCCCTTCGCACCTTCCGCCGCTTAATGTCTTGATTCAAATAAACATTAGTGACGAACAGAGCAAGTCGGGCATTCTGCTTGATGCGCTGGATGGACTGGCAGCGGAGATTGCCGCCCTGCCCAACCTGCGTCTACGCGGGTTAATGGCAATTCCGGCACCTGAGTCAGAATATGTAAGGCAGTTTGCCGTGGCCCAACAAATGGCGGTAGCATTTGCGCGATTGAAAACGCAATACCCTACGGTCGATACGTTGTCTTTGGGCATGTCGGATGATATGGAAGCCGCAATCGCGGCGGGAAGCACGATGGTGCGCATCGGTACCGCAATTTTCGGTGCGCGCGACTACAGCAAAAATTAAGGAATCTGAGGAACGCCATGAAGACGTTGACTTTCCTGCTGGCAACGGTCATTGAACTCTACACCATGATCATGTTGCTACGCGTCTGGATGCAGTGGGCACGCTGCGATTTTTACAACCCGTTTTCGCAGTTTGTCGTTAAGGTCACCCAGCCTGTCGTCGGGCCGCTGCGACGCATTATCCCGGCCATGGGCCCCATCGACAGCTCCTCGCTGCTGATCGCCTTTATTCTCTGCGTTGTGAAAGCCATCGTGCTGTTTATGGTGGTCACCTTCCAGCCAATTATCTGGATCTCCGCGCTGCTGATTCTGATTAAGACCGTCGGCCTGCTGATATTCTGGGTACTGCTGCTGATGGCGATCATGAGCTGGGTAAGCCAGGGCCGTAGTCCGGTGGAGTTCGTTCTGATGCAGCTGGCCGACCCGCTGCTGCGCCCTATCCGCAAAATGCTGCCGTCAATGGGCGGTATCGACTTTTCGCCGATGGTGCTGGTGCTGCTGCTGTACGTGGTCAATATGGGCATCGCCGAACTGCTGCAGGCGACGGGTAACGTTCTGCTTCCGGGGCTGTGGATGGCGCTATGAGTGCCGTCGAAGTCTGCGCTGACGGGCTGGTGTTGCGGCTGTATATTCAGCCCAAGGCCAGCCGTGATAGCATCGTTGGTTTACATGGCGACGAACTGAAAGTCGCCATTACCGCTCCCCCCGTAGATGGCCAGGCTAACGCTCATCTGGTTAAATTCCTCGCCAAACAGTTTCGTGTCGCGAAAAGCCAGGTTCTGCTTGAAAAAGGGGAGCTTGGTCGCCACAAACAGATAAAAATCATCAACCCGCAACAGATCCCGACTGCGGTCGCGGCACTGACAAAATAGACAGGATTAATGATGCAAAAAGTTGTTCTCGCCACCGGTAACGCCGGGAAGGTTCGCGAGCTGGCCTCGCTGCTGGAAGATTTTGGACTGGATATCGTTGCTCAAACCGAGCTAGGCGTAGATTCCGCCGAGGAAACCGGACTGACCTTTATCGAAAATGCGATTCTGAAAGCCCGCCATGCCGCACAGATAACCGGCTTACCGGCGATTGCCGACGATTCCGGTATTGCGGTAGACGCGCTGGGCGGCGCGCCGGGAATCTATTCAGCGCGTTACTCCGGAGAAGACGCTACCGACCAGCAGAACCTGGAAAAACTGCTCGCTGCCCTGAAGGACGTCCCGGACGACCAGCGTCAGGCACAATTCCACTGCGTGCTGGTCTATCTGCGACATGCGGCCGACCCGACGCCGGTTGTTTGTCACGGCAGCTGGCCTGGGGTCATTACCCGTCAGGCGGCGGGCAACGGCGGCTTCGGCTATGACCCGATCTTCTTTGTTCCGTCCGAGGGCAAGACCGCGGCGGAACTCAGCCGTGAAGAAAAAAGCGCGATTTCCCATCGCGGGCGCGCGTTGAAACTGTTACTGGAAGCGTTACGTAATGGCTAATTTGCCGCCTCTGAGCCTGTATATTCATATCCCATGGTGTGTGCAGAAATGTCCGTACTGCGACTTCAACTCGCATGCGCTAAAGGGCGAGGTGCCGCACGATGATTATGTGCAGCATCTGCTGACCGACCTGCGGGCCGATGCAGCCTATGCCCAGGGACGTGAAATCGGCACGATTTTCATTGGCGGGGGGACGCCGAGCCTGCTCTCCGGGCCGGCCATGCAAACTCTGCTCGACGGCGTGCGCGACTGCCTGCCGCTGGCCGCGGGTGCGGAGATCACCATGGAAGCCAACCCAGGCACCGTGGAAGCCGATCGCTTCGTGGAGTACCAGCGTGCAGGCGTGAACCGCATCTCCATCGGCGTGCAAAGCTTTAGCGAACCTAAACTGCAGCGCCTGGGCCGTATTCACGGCCCCGCAGAGGCGAAACGGGCGGCGCACCTGGCCAGCGGTCTCGGGCTACGCAGCTTCAATCTTGACCTGATGCACGGCCTGCCGGATCAGTCGCTGGAAGAGGCGCTGGACGATCTGCGTCAGGCCATCGACCTTAATCCGCCGCATCTCTCCTGGTATCAACTGACCATTGAGCCAAATACCCTGTTTGGCTCCCGTCCGCCGGTGCTGCCGGATGACGACGCCCTGTGGGATATCTTTGAGCAGGGACATCGTCTGCTCACGGCGGCAGGTTATCAGCAGTATGAGACCTCGGCCTATGCCAAACCGGGTTATCAGTGTCAGCACAACCTGAACTACTGGCGCTTTGGCGACTACCTTGGCATCGGCTGCGGCGCGCACGGGAAAATCACCTTCCCGGACGGGCGCATTCTGCGTACGGCAAAAACGCGCCATCCGCGGGGCTACATGGAAGGCCGCTACCTCGAACGCCAGCATGACGTGGCAGCCGCCGACAAACCCTTCGAGTTCTTTATGAACCGCTTCCGTCTGCTGGAGGCGGCACCGCGCAGTGAATTCTGCCGCTATACCGGTCTGGAAGAACGCGTGATCCGGCCGCAAATTGATGCTGCCATCGCCCAGGGCTACCTGGCTGAAGATGAGCACTGCTGGCAGATAACCGAGCACGGTAAGCTGTTTTTAAACTCGCTGCTGGAGCTGTTCCTCAGCGAAGAGTAATCCCCCCGGGCGGTCCTTGACCGCCCGTTGTTGTTCTTTTCTCCCTCACTTCTCCGTCCGTTTTTTGTTCCCGAGTCGGTCAAATTACCCGATCACTTTTTATGCAATTCTTTGCAGCCAATCACAAATCCGCATCGACTTTTTTCCATTTCTTGACTCCGTTTTAGTGCGGTGGTAATCCTGCTTCATCGGTTGAGCAAATGTAAAACCGAAGTATCCTACATGTGAATTATTGGTAACTCTTATTAAAAAAGTCTTTATGACGTCGGCTCAGGCTGGCGGGCTCAAGCACATAAAAAAGAGGGTAATATAATGAATTACCGTAATATTTTTATCGCACTCGCAACAATATCCGGCGGTATTTCCGCGTCGGCACAAGCGGCCGAATCCGCCACCGTGGCATTTCTCATGCCCGACCAGGCCTCCACGCGTTATGAGCAGCATGATTTCCCCGGTTTCAAAGCGGAAATGAGCAAACTGTGCGCAGAGTGTAAGGTCATTTATCAAAACGCTAACGCCAGCGCGACGCTGCAACAGCAGCAGTTCAATTCGGTCATTGCCCAGGGAGCGAAGATTATCGTTCTCGATCCGGTTGACTCCTCCGCGGCCGCCGCCCTGGTCGAAAATGCCCAGGCTCAGGATGTTAAAGTGATCGCTTACGATCGCCCGATCCCCGACAAGCCTGCCGATTTTTACGTCTCGTTTGATAACGAAGGTATCGGCTATGCGATTTCACAATCGCTGGTTAATCATCTGCAAGAGAGCGGCGTGCCAAAAGGGGCCGGCGTCCTGCAGATTAATGGCTCGCCGACCGATGCCGCCGCAGGGCTGATCCGCGATGGTATTCATCGTGGGCTGAAAGCGTCGGGTTACACCACCCTCGCGGAGTTTGATACTCCGGAATGGGCGCCGCCAAAAGCGCAGGAGTGGGCCGCCGGGCAGATCACCCGCTTCGGGGACAAAATTAAAGGCGTCGTCGCGGCCAATGACGGCACCGGCGGCGGCGCCATTGCCGCTTTTAAAGCCGCCGGCGTACAGCCGGTTCCGCCGGTCACCGGGAACGACGCGACGATTGCCGCGCTGCAGCTCATCATCGCTGGCGACCAGTACAACACCATCTCCAAACCGTCAGAAATCGTTGCCGCGGCCGCGGCGAAAGTGGCCGTAGAACTCATTCAGGGTAAGAAACCGCAGGCGAGCACCACGCTGTACAACACGCCTTCTCAGCTGTTTACCCCGGCAGTCATCACCGCCAAAAACATCAAAGCGGAAATTTTCGATAAAAAGATCCAGACCTACGCTCAGGTGTGTACCGGTGATTACACCGCAGCCTGCCAGAAATTAGGTATTGAGAAGTAATGCTGCCCCTGCGTCCGTCGTCGCCGACGGGCGTAGTTTCGCCATCATTGAGGTCTTTTTTATGTCGCAACAACAAGACATCGTCGCCAACACCAGGCAACCAATTTTAAAACTGAGTCATGTCTCCAAACACTTCGGCGCGGTCTCCGCCCTGACGGATATCGAGCTGGAGGTTCATGCCGGCGAAGTGGTCGCCCTGGTGGGCGATAACGGCGCGGGAAAATCCACGCTGGTGAAAATTCTCGCCGGCGTACACCAGCCCACGACCGGCACTATTGAGTTTGACGGTAAAGCCATCACTCTCGACAGTCCAGGCAAGGCGCTGGAGTACGGTATCGCCACGGTCTTTCAGGATTTAGCGCTGTGCGAAAATCTCGACGTCGTCGCGAACCTGTTTTTAGGCCACGAAATTTCGCCGCTGCAGCTGGACGAAGTGGCGATGGAGGTGCGGGCCTGGACGCTATTGCAGGAGCTGGCGGCCAGAATCCCGTCGGTGCGCGAGCCGATTGCCTCGCTTTCCGGCGGCCAGCGCCAGACGGTGGCGATCGCGCGTTCGCTGCTGATGAACCCCAAAATCATCATGCTTGATGAGCCCACCGCCGCGCTCGGCGTGGCCCAGACGGCGGAAGTGCTCAATTTGATTGAGCGCGTTCGCGAGCGCGGCCTCGGCGTCATTATCATCAGCCACAACATGGAAGACGTCCGTGCGGTGGCCGATCGCATCGTGGTGCTGCGGCTCGGGCGCAATAAAGGCATCTTTACCCCCGACGCCTCAAATCAGGATCTGGTGGCGGCCATTACCGGCGCAACAGAGAACGCCGTTTCACGTCGCGTCGAACGAAAATCACAGTCTAGCGCTTCCGGAGTGATTTAATTTTATGAACAGCAAGACAGCATCCCGCCCCGCTCTGGATCGCAGCGATGAGCGCGTCCAGCACAACGACGGCCTGTTCGGCGTGGTACGTGCGCAGTTCAATCGTATCAAAACCGGCGATCTGGGGACCGCGCCGGTCATCGCCGGGCTGATCGTGATCTCCCTGGTTTTCACCTGGCTCAACCCGGTCTATATCGCACCCAATAACCTGGTTAACCTGCTTTTTGACTGTGCTACCGTTGGGTTTATCTCACTGGGGATCGTCTGCGTACTGATGCTCGGCGAAATCGATCTTTCGGTGGGCTCAATGAGCGGACTCTCTTCGGCGATTGTTGGCGTGCTGTGGGTTAATGCCGGCTGGCCGGTTGCCGCAGCGATTGCCGTTGCGCTGCTGTGCGGTATCGCCGTCGGGCTGCTTTACGCTCTGCTGTATAACCGCGTCGGCATGCCAAGCTTCGTCGCGACGCTCGCCGGCCTGCTGGCCCTGCTCGGGCTGCAGCTGTATATCCTCGGGCCCAGCGGCAGCATTAACCTGCCCTACGCCTCTCCGCTGGTGCGCTTTGGCCAGCTGCTGGTGATGCCGGGCTGGTTCTCTCATCTTATGGCGCTGCTGCCCGGGCTGGCGATTCTGATATTTGGCCTCAAAACGCGTACGCGCCGCCTGGCAGCGAACCTGTCGGCGGAAGCCGTCAGCTCACTGTTGTTGCGCGCGATTCTGCTCACGGTCATCTTTGAAGCCGCCGTGTTCTATCTTAATCTCGGGCGCGGCGTACCGTGGATTTTCGGCCTGTTCGTCGCCTTCGTGATGATGCTCAACTATGCGCTCAAGCGGACTCAATGGGGGCGATCTATGTTTGCCGTCGGCGGCAACCGCGAAGCCGCACGTCGTTCAGGGATCAACGTGCGGGCTATTTACGTCAGCGCTTTTGTACTCTGCAGCACGCTCGCCACCTTTGGCGGCATTCTGGCCGCTTCCCGACTGGCCTCGGCGAGCCAGCAGGCCGGGACCGGTGACGTGAACCTGAACGCCATTGCGGCGGCGGTCATCGGCGGTACCAGTCTGTTCGGCGGGCGCGGAAGCGCCTGGTCCGCTCTGCTGGGGATCATCGTGATTCAGTCGATTTCGAATGGTTTGACGCTGTTGAATTTGCCGTCATCGCTACGCTACATCATTACCGGCTGCGTGCTGGCGATTGCGGTGATTATTGACTCGCTGGCCCGCCGTTCCCGCGTTTCGCACGGACGTGCCTGAGAAGGTTGAACGCGGTGTGCCCCGGTGAAGGCCGCGGCACACCGCAGAGAGCGTTATTTCAGGGAACTCACCAGCGCTTTGCGGCTGTCTTCAAGGGAGACGACCCGGCTACAAACGTCTTTACCAAATTTCTGGAAATCCGCTTCCTGGTTTTTCCACTCTTCCTGAATCGCGGTTTGCAGGCCGCCGAGGCTGCCGAGGATCCCCTGCAGCGGATTGCCACCGCCTTTCAGGACCGCCTTCGCGCCCATCTCGTTGATACTGTCCTGCAGAATGCCGCCCATCGCCTGATTAACCAGCTGCTGGCCGTCGGCGCGCACCTGATCGATCGCTTTGTAATGGAAAGTCAGGCCGTCGCTGCGACGTTCAATAATGCGGTTCATCTGGGTTTTCAGCTGCGCGTCAAGTTTGGTCAGACGACCATGCATACTGCTGCTGGCGCCAACCTGCTCGGTAATAATTTTATCCAGCGCCTGACGCCCTTTTTCGACTCGCGTACGCGCGCCGTCATCAATCCATGGCAGGCTGCTGCGCAAGCCGGCCTGATAATCCTGGGCCTGTTCACGCTGGGCCGCAGTCAGAGAATACTGTTTTCCGTTATAGGTCAGATTGCCGTCCGGTTTAATCACCAGATCGCCGTTCTCCCCTGTTACCTGCACCTGATGCGGGCTGAGGATCACGTCGTCACGCGGCGTGACGCTACATTGGTAGTCCGCGTGCGCGGACAGAGCGGTAACGGACAGCGCCACCGCCAGCAGCGTTTTGCGCATCATAAAACTCCCTTAAGACAAAACGGGTCGGCAATTGCCGACCCTTGTCAAACTTAGTCCCACCAGACGTCAAAAAGTTCGCTGGTGCGCACATCGGCAAGCCCGCGTTCTTCCAGCCACTTACGCACGATAGCCTGATGCTCTTCGGTACATTTCCCGATTTCCTGCAGACAGATCAGCCCTTCCCAGGAGAGGTAACCGCTGCCGTCAAACGCCAGTTTGTTCGGCTCGATCACTTCCTCAATCAGGTCATTCACGGTGCGATCGATATGCTCTTCGGTGCTCCCTTCCGGAAAACGCCATGCGACGGAAAAACCGATTTCCTGAAACTCGTCGATATGCATTTTTTTACGCAGACGACGGCTACGATTCTTTGCCATTATTTCACCCTCTCGAACATTAAGTCCCATACGCCGTGGCCAAGACGATGGCCACGCTGTTCAAATTTGGTTACCGGACGCGATTCCGGGCGCGGTACATAATCGTTGCTTTCTGACAGGTTACGATACCCTTCCAGCGATGACATCACTTCCAGCATATGCTCGGCATACGGCTCCCAGTCGGTCGCCATGTGGAAGACGCCACCCAGTTTAAGCTTGCTTTTCACCAGCTCAGCAAAAGGCGCCTGTACGATACGGCGTTTATTATGACGCGCTTTATGCCACGGGTCAGGGAAAAACAGCTGCACCATATTGAGGGAATTATCCGGAATCATGGTGTGGAGCACCTCGACCGCATCGTGACACATCACGCGCAGGTTGTGTACACCCTCTTCTTCGGCGGAGGCCAGGCAGGCACCGACGCCCGGTGAGTGAACTTCGATACCGAGGAAATTCTGCTCAGGCTTCGCTTTCGCCATCGCCACCAGCGAAGCGCCCATGCCGAATCCGATCTCCAGCGTCGTCGGCGCGTTGCGGCCAAACAGCGCGGCAAAATCGAGCGGCGCATCGTTGAACTCAACGCCCATCACCGGCCAAATGTTATCCAGCGCATGCTGCTGCCCTTTGGTCAGGCGGCCCTGGCGGCGGACGAAGCTACGAATACGGCGCAGCGGGCGGCCGTTTTCATCGAATTCCGGAGATATGACGTCGTTTTTCATAAAAGTTAGGTCTGCTTGTGAGAGTGTGCGGAAAACGGGCATTATCCAAAGTTACCCGACGGATGCAAGGGTTTACAGCCTGTCGCCCTTATGCTGCAATCTGCCACCCTGATATCGCGATTCCGGAGCTGTAGCTTTGACTTTTCTCGCCGCGCAATTTTCAGCCCAGGTGCTGGACTGGTACGACAAATACGGGCGTAAAACCCTGCCATGGCAAATGGGTAAAACGCCTTACAAAGTATGGCTCTCCGAGGTGATGTTGCAACAAACGCAAGTCGCCACGGTTATTCCCTATTTTGAACGCTTTATGGCGCGCTTCCCGACGGTTATCGATCTGGCCGAGGCGCCGCTGGATGAAGTGCTGCATCTGTGGACCGGCCTGGGCTATTACGCCCGCGCGCGTAATTTACATAAGGCGGCGCAGCAGGTGGCGAGCCTGCACGGCGGCGAATTCCCGCAAACCTTTGACGAAGTGGCGGCGCTACCCGGCGTCGGACGCTCCACGGCCGGCGCGATTTTATCCCTCTCCCTTGGCAAGCATTACCCCATTCTCGATGGCAACGTGAAGCGCGTGCTGGCCCGCTGCTATGCGGTCAACGGCTGGCCGGGGAAAAAAGAGGTTGAGAAACGATTATGGCAGATCAGCGAAGAGGTCACCCCGGCAAAAGGGGTCGAGCGCTTTAACCAGGCGATGATGGATCTCGGGGCGATAGTCTGCACCCGTACAAAACCCAAATGCGAGATCTGTCCGTTAAGTAACGGCTGCATCGCTTACGCAAACCATTCATGGGCACAATATCCTGGCAAAAAACCGAAGCAGACCATTCCGGAGCGGACGGGCTATTTCCTGCTGATGCAGCATGGCAACGAGGTGTTACTTTCCCAGCGTCCGCCGGTCGGCTTATGGGGCGGATTATTCTGTTTTCCGCAGTTTGAAGAGGAGGCCGCGCTCCGCGAATGGCTGGCTGAGCGTGGGATAAAGGATGATAATCTGACGCAGCTGACCGCGTTCCGCCACACTTTCAGCCATTTCCATCTGGATATTGTGCCGATGTGGCTTAGCATAGATTCATCTGGCGCATGCATGGATGAAGGCAGCACACTCTGGTATAACTTAGCGCAGCCGCCGTCGGTTGGACTGGCGGCTCCCGTGGAGCGCTTGTTGCAACAGTTGAAGGCCGGGGCTCTTGCATAGCTTTCTGGCGAATAAAGAGGATGACTAATGAGCAGAACGATTTTTTGTACTTTCCTGCAGCGTGAAGCGGATGGCCAGGATTTCCAGCTGTATCCGGGTGAGTTAGGCAAACGCATCTATAACGAGATTTCGAAAGAGGCGTGGGCCCAGTGGCAGCATAAGCAAACCATGTTAATCAACGAGCAAAAGCTCAACATGATGAACGTGGAGCATCGCAAGCTGCTGGAACAGGAGATGATCCAGTTCCTGTTTGAAGGGAAAGATGTGCACATTGAAGGCTACACGCCGCCTGAAAAAAAGTAAGAGTCCTCTGACTCTTAAGCACAACAAACACAACGCACACTCCCGGAATGATGAAAAAATATTTAGCGCTAGCGCTCATTGCGCCTTTGCTCGTTTCGTGTTCCAGCTCAAATAAAAAGGGCGATGGGTATAACGAAGCCTGGGTTAAGGACACCAACGGCTTCGATATTCTGATGGGTCAGTTCGCCCATAACATCGAAAATATTTGGGGTTATAACGAAGTTCTGCTCGCCGGGCCGAAAGACTACGTTAAGTACACCGATCAGTATCAGACCCGTAGCCACATCAACTTTGATGAGGGCACCATCACCGTCGAGACCATCGCCGGTACCGATCCGACCGGCCGTTTACGTCAGACCATCATTAAGACGCTACTGATGGGCGACGATCCGGGGTCAATCGACCTCTATTCCGATGCCGATGATATCCAGATCTCGAAAGAGCCGTTCCTGTACGGCCAGGTGGTGGATAACCACGGCGATCCGATTCGCTGGGAGTGGCGAGCCTCGCGCTATGCCGATTATCTGCTGCAAACGCGGCTGAAAAGCCGCAGCAACGGCCTGCGGATGATCTACAGCATCACCATTAATCTGGTGCCGAACCACCTCGACAAACGTGCGCATAAGTACATCGGGTACGTTCGCCAGTCGGCGCGGAAGTATGGCGTCGATGAGTCGCTGATTCTGGCGATTATGCAGACCGAATCCTCTTTCAACCCGTACGCCGTGAGCCATGCTGATGCGCTGGGTCTGATGCAGGTTGTGCAGCACAGCGCCGGGAAAGATGTCTTCCGGGCGCAGGGGAAATCGGGACTGCCAAGCCGCAGCTATCTGTTCGATCCGGCGAATAACATTGATACCGGCACCGCCTATCTGGCGATGCTGAATAATGTGTACCTGTCAGGTATCGATAACTCGACCTCGCGCCGCTATGCCGTGATCACCGCATATAACGGCGGTGCCGGCAGCGTATTGCGCGTCTTCTCCAGCGATAAGGTCCAGGCGGCCAATATTATCAACAGCATGACGCCGGGGGATGTCTATTCCACCCTCACCAACCGTCACCCGTCGGCGGAATCGCGCCGCTATCTTTATAAGGTGAATACGGCGCAGAAGTCCTACCGCCGGAAATAAGGTTATCTCCTCACCCGCCCCTTTCCTGACGTGAGAGGGGCGGTTTTTCCCGCTTCACCTCGCCTTCCCCATAGGAAAATGTTATTTGCATCACAATCTAATCTGCAAATTAATGGGGATTGCATTTTTTTGCGGAAGGTAACAAAACATCGCGGCGTTAACTGATAGAATTTCATCAAATTGAAACCCTGAATGTAATTATCACAACACATCCCCCGCTTACTCGTGAGGAAAATAACATGAACCTTAAGCTGCAGCTTAAAATATTGTCGTTTCTGCAGTTCTGCCTGTGGGGTAGTTGGCTGACTACACTTGGCTCCTATATGTTTGTGACGCTCAAGTTCGACGGTGCGTCTATCGGCGCCGTTTACAGCTCGCTCGGCATTGCGGCGGTTCTGATGCCAACGCTGCTGGGTATCGTGGCGGATAAGTGGATCAGCGCGAAGTGGGTTTACGCGCTGTGCCATCTGGTGGGGGCGGGTACGCTGTTTATGGCGGCCCAGGTCACCACGCCTGGGGAGATGTTCTTTGTGATTCTGCTTAACTCGCTGGCCTATATGCCAACGTTGGGCTTAATCAACACGATTTCCTACTACCGACTGAAATCCGCCGGTCTGGATATTGTGACGGATTTCCCACCGATTCGTATCTGGGGCACCATCGGCTTTATCATGGCAATGTGGGGCGTCAGCTTCGCGGGCTTCGAACTGAGCCACATGCAGCTCTACATCGGTGCGGTGCTTTCCGTTGTCCTCGCGCTGTTCACCCTGACGCTGCCGCACGTTCCGGTCTCCAATCAGCAGAAAAACCAGAGCTGGAGCAGCATGCTTGGCCTCGACGCCTTTGCCCTGTTTAAAAACAAGCGGATGGCGATTTTCTTTATTTTCTCCATGCTGTTAGGCGCAGAGCTGCAAATCACCAACATGTTCGGGAATACCTTCCTGCACAGCTTCGATAATAACCCGCTGTTCTCCGGGAGCTTTATCGTTGAGCACGCGTCGGTGATGATGTCGATTTCCCAGATCTCCGAAACCCTGTTCATTCTGACCATTCCGTTCTTCCTGAGCCGCTATGGCATCAAGAACGTGATGATTATCAGTATCTTCGCCTGGATGCTGCGCTTCGGTCTCTTCGCCTATGGCGATCCGACCCCGTTCGGCACCGTGCTGCTGGTTCTGTCGATGATTGTTTACGGCTGCGCCTTCGACTTCTTCAACATCTCCGGCTCGGTGTTTGTTGAGAAAGAGGTGAGACCTGAAATCCGCGCCAGCGCCCAGGGGATGTTCCTGATGATGACCAACGGCTTCGGCTGTATCCTCGGCGGCGTGGTGAGCGGGAAAGTGGTGGAGATGTATACCACCAACGGCATCACCGACTGGCAGCCTGTCTGGCTGATCTTTGCCGCCTACTCGCTGGTTCTGGCCATCGCCTTCATCGCGCTGTTCAAGTACAAGCACGTTCGCGTGCCGAACGGTGCGCAGCCGATTGCGCATTGATCCTTGATGTGTTGTGCCCGGTGGCGGCTACGCCTTACCGGGCCTACAAACCGCAAACCGTAGGCCGGGTAAGCGTTAGCGCCACCCGGCTATTTTATTGCAGAGAGCACCCACCCCACCGACAGCAAATCCGCACTGCCGCCCGGGCTCAGATTGTGTTCAATCAATGCCTTATCCATCTTAAGCAACGTCTCGCGATCCCAGCCATTAGCTAGTAATTCCCGCGCATAGCTCTGTACATATCGCAGCCCGTGAATACCGCCGCGCGACACCAGATTACTGTCCGGATTCACCGCCATCAGGCGCAGGAGCAAATCATGCAGCTGGCGGCCGTTCCACAGGGGCAAGACGCGACGTACCGTCGCAAAACCACTTTCCGCCTCACCGCGTGCGCCGGTTAAACCCAGCTGCTGAAACTGACGTTCGCCTGCGGTTACTGCCGCACTGCGGCCAGCCAGCTCACGCGCCACCAGCCCCCGGCACAGAATCCCCACTTCGCTACAGAGGCTTGATGCGGTCACCTCCCGCACTCTTCCGGCGGCAAAACAGAGCAGCCCGAGAGAAAATATTCCCCCTTTATGAGTATTCACGCCGCCGGTTGCGGCATACATTGCCTGCTCGCAGGCAATGCCCATCGGGCGTAGCAGGCGCAGCTGCTCGCCTGCCGGTTGGTCTGCGTAGTCACTCCCCAGCTCGGTAAAGCGGGAGAGCCACGGCGTAATCGCAGTAATACTGCGGACAAACAGAGCGTGGTCCATATCATGATGAGCCCCGTTGTTGAGTCGGTCCACCAGCCCCGGCTTGGGGGTCAGCTCCAGCTCCTGCCACAGGGCCTCTTCCGCCAGACGAGGGACCTCAATGGCGCAAAATTTAGTCGCGGGCAAACCAGTCATTGATAATCTTCTCCACGCCTCCCACCACCTGTCCGACCGGATGCTTGCGCGAGCGAGAGCAGACATGCGCCGGCTCATCGCACACCAGGCAGCGGCGCATGTGCAGCCCCAGCGACAGACGGCCAACGTGGCCATCCTGCGGGCAGATCACATCCAGATCCCACAGCCTACCGAGCGGATGACTCTGCTCCAGCGCCACGCAGTGGGCCTTGATCTCCGGCGCATTATGCGCCACGGACCACATCGCCTCAGGCCCCGTCGGGAGCCACAGCACCTGGCGATCCCGCACCGGCCAGCGGTTCTCCCACAGCAGCTGGTCGCACATCTGGAGCGCCACGCCCATCGTATTGCGGTAGCGGAGACTATTTTTTACCGTTCCCGGCGTCACCAGGGTCAGCGAAATAATCGGCTGTTGATAACGTCTTAGCCAGTCAGCCTGGCGCGCCGCGCGGCACTCTTTCGCCGCCAGCCACGCCTCCAGGCTGACACCCGCCTCCACGGGTGTCGCAGTGGTCATGTTGCTACTCCTTAACCTGGCGCACGGTATCAATCACCCGCCCGTCGCGGTAGCGAATGACGCCGACGATTTTGTCCGTGAATTCAATGGGTCTGGGGACCCCGCAGAGCGAGATAGCCCGCGCGTACAGCGCGTCGATATCGACGATGTTCATCCCGGCGGCAATCAGGCGCGCGCGGATCTCCGGTCGTGCCGGATTCACCGCAATGCCGTGGTCAGTGACCAGGACATCGATGCTTTCTCCCGGCGTTAGTCGCGTCGTCACCCGCTTCACTACCGTGGGAATGCGGCTACGCAGCAGCGGGGCGACGACAATAGTCAGGTTTGCCGCTGCCGCCACATCACAGTGACCGCCGGACGCCCCGCGCATGACGCCGTCGGAACCGGTAATCACGTTAACGTTGAAATCGACGTCGATTTCCAGCGCGCTGAGAATAGCCACGTCGAGCTGGTCACAGCTCGCCGCCTTGCTGCCCGGGTTGGCATAGACGTTGGTGGAGATCTCCACATGATGAGGGTTGCGCGCCAGCGAAGCGGCCGCCTGACCGTCGAAGCACTGCGTATCGAGCAGCTTTTCAATCAGTCCTTTCTCATGCAGATCCACCAGACTGCCGGTAATCCCCCCCAGCGCAAAACGAGCTTTCACGCCGCTACGCTCCATCTTCTCTTCCATAAAGCGGGTGCAGGCGGTGGCCGCCGCACCGGAGCCGGTCTGCATCGAAAAACCGTCCCTGAAGTACCCGGAGTGCTCAATCACATCTGCCGCATAGCGGGCGATCATCAGTTCACGCGGGTTACTGGTGACGCGCGCCGCGCCGACACTGATCTTCGCCGGGTCGCCCACGCTATCCACCTGCACGATGTAATCCACCTGATCCTGCATCAGGCTCGCGGGCATATTGGGGAAAGGCACCAGTTCTTCAGTCAGCAGCACCACCCGTCGGGCAAAGTGCGCATCGACCATCGCATAGCCGAGCGAACCGCAGCAGGAGCGCCCATGGGTGCCGTTGGCATTGCCGAACTCATCGCTGCACGGCACACCGAGAAACGCGACGTCAATGTTCAGCTCGCCATCCTGTAATAATTTCACTCGCCCGCCGTGGGAATGGATCTGCACCGGCTCATCCATCACTCCGTGGGAGATAGCCTCCGCCAGTTTCCCGCGCATCCCTGAGGTATAAATGCGACGAATCACCCCGCTCTGGATATGTTCGATAAGAGCATCGTTGCAGGTCATCAAGGAGCTGGAAGCCAACGTCAGGCCTTTAAAACCCATTTGCGCCAGCTTCGCCACCACGCTGTTAATCACCCGATCGCCTTCACGGAAGGCATGGTGAAAGGAGATAGTCATTCCGTCCTGCAGGCCGCTGCGCACCACCGCCTCCTCGAGGGATTCACACAGCTTACGGCGATGCTTTTCCTCTACGTCGGCCAGCCAGGGCGTCGCGCTGAGGGCAGAATCAAACGGTTTTAAATCCCGCAGATGGGGGAAGGTCGCATGGAGAAGTTCTGTCTGGTTCATTGTTTTATCCTTAACGGCGGACGCCGGAGGCGGCCGCGCGTTCCAGCACTCTCTGTGCGTGGTTAATAATCGGGGCGTCGACCATTTTGCCGTTGAGCGAGACCACGCCCAGGCCATTGCGTTCCCCCTCCTGCGCGGCCTCAATCACTAACTGCGCGTGTTCAACCTCCTGTCGGGTTGGCGCATACGCATTGTGCAGCAGGTCAATCTGACGCGGGTTAATCAACGATTTGCCGTTAAAGCCCATTTTGCGAATCAACTCGACTTCGCGCAGGAATCCGGCTTCGTCGTTCACGTCTGACCACACCACGTCGAAGGCATCGATGCCGGCTGCCCGCGCGGCATGCAGTACCGCACAGCGGGCGTAGAACAGTTCGGTACCATCGCTGCGCTCGGTCTGCATATCCATCACATAATCAAAGGCCGCCAGCGCAATACCAATCAGCCGCGGGGAACGGCGAGCAATAGCCACGGCGTTAATGACGCCAACGGCCGACTCAATCGCCGCCATGATGCGGGTGGACCCCACTTCACGCCCGCAGTCGCGCTCGATGCGCACCAGGTGGCTTTCCAGTTCGTCGATATCTTCCGGAGTATCGGTTTTCGGCAATCGGATCACGTCCACGCCAGCTCGCACGGCGGCTTCCAGATCCAGCAAGCCAAACGGCGTGCTCAGCGGGTTAATGCGCACCACGGTTTCGATATCCTGATACATCGGGTGCTGGAGCGCATGCCAGACCAGCAGGCGCGCGCTGTCTTTCTCGCGCAGCGCCACCGCGTCCTCAAGATCGAACATGATCGAATCGGGACGGTAGATAAAGGCGGTAGAGAGCATCGCTGCGTTAGCGCCCGGCAGGAATAACATGCTACGACGGAGCCTGTTCATCACAGCGTCCTCCAGTCGATATGCGGTTCATCGGCAGCGCGCAGCACCGCGCTTTGCAGGCGCGCGCGAATGACGCAATCCAGCGCGCCTTTGTCTTCGATGATAATCAACCCCTGCCGCACCGCCATCGCGTGCAGCGTTTCCTCAACCACCTGACGAATCTGCTCGCCAAACTGCTTTATCACTTCACTGTGGATGACAATCTCCAGCTCGCCGTCGGCGGGGGCGATTTTCACCATCAGGTCGCTGGACTCCTGCGTACCGGCCAGCGCCTCCCTTACAATTTTCATGATCGTTTCCTGATAATTAAGCGACTTCCGCGCTGTAGTGCGCTTCGAGATGCGCGAAAGTGGATTCCGGGACAATGTCCCGAATACGAGAATACTGTTCTGTCTTAAGTAAACGGCGGACTTCCGAGGCCGAAATGGCGCTTCCCCCGACCTTAATACGGGTCATCTCCTCAACGTTGATACGACCCGCCAGCAGTTCATGCAGCGTCTGGTTGTACTGACGGGTGATATCGCAAAACGGCTCGGAGCCGATAAAACGATGGGTAATGCCGAGAGACGGCGCGATGTAGTCGCGAAAGATCAGCACGTCGATTTCACTCCACGCCTGCTGCACTTTTCCGCTCTCTTTCAGGAAGTAGGCCGGAAAAGTGGCGCGCGAGATGATGTACTGCGAGCCCTCGTGCACGGAGACATTCGCCAGATGCGCCACTCCGGCCCGTACCATCTCCAGACGCGCGGCGAACGGAAAGAATGAGGCGTCTTCACGTACCACAAACAGATGCAGCCAGTCACAGCGTGCCGCCGCTTGTTCCACCAGATGGCGGTGGCCAAGCGTGAACGGATTCGCATTCATGACAATCGCCCCGATATCCTTGCCGGGCCGGCGCTCACCGCGCAGCGAACGGCAGTAGCGCGTAATGCCCTGCGGCGTGTTCTCCATCAATACCGCGTTATTGCCACTGCGGGCGACAGGCCAGAAGCCGCTGCGGGAAAAGCGCTCCTCGTTACAGGGCCGGGTGCAGAGGAAGAGATGAAAATGGCCGCGCGCGAGGGCGACGTTTTCCACTTCCGCCAGCAGCCGCGCGCTGAGATTCACACCGCGCAGCTGCTCATCGACCGCCACGCATTTGATAACGTTGGCGGCCAGCCCCGCGCAGCCCACCAGCTGCTCTCCGGACCAGGCCTCAACGAACAGCGTGATATCGTTGTCCATCCCCAGACCGCTGTCCGTCAGCAGGTAACGAATCCGGCTCAGACGTTCCGGGTGTTGGGCCACTTCCGTGAAGCGAAAGTCGATAGCGGGTTGCGAGTCCATCATCACGCCTTACTCAATGTGCCGTCGTCAGCGTGCTGGCTGGCGCTTCCATGATCACATTGCTGAGATGGCCAATATGCTCAATCTCAACCTCAATGCGATCGCCCTCCTGCATAAACAGCGGCGGGTTCCGCTTTTTCCCCACCCCACCCGGCGATCCGGTGATGATCACATCGCCCGGGCTTAAGCGGGTGAAGGTGCTGATGTACTCGATCAGCTCCGCCACCTTGTGGATCATGCTGCTGGTGTTGTCATCCTGAACCATCCGGCCGTTCAGCCAGGTGCGGATCGTCAGCTGATGCGGATCCGGGATCTCATCCGCGGTCGCCATCCACGGGCCGAATGCGCCGGTCTGCCGCCAGTTTTTCCCCGCGGTAAACCAGCTGTGCTGCCAGTCGCGTGCGGATCCATCCATGTAGCAGCTGTAGCCAGCAACGTGGCGCAGCGCCTCCTCGCGACGGATGTTTTCGCCGCCTTTGCCGATAATCACCGCCAGTTCGCCTTCGTAGTCAAATTCGCGGGAATGGCGCGGTTTCAACACCGGCGCGTTGTGCGCCGTCTGAGAATCGGCAAAGCGGACAAACAGCGTCGGCGCCGGATTGTGCTGATCGAACTCTTTGCGCTTTTCGGCATAGTTCATACCCACGCAGAGGATCTTTTCCGGCTGTTCAATCACCGGCAAAAAGGTCACGCCCCCCATGGGCACATCCACCGCGTCGTCGAGATAGCGGCTGGCTTCAGCCAGGCCGTTACCCTGCAGCAGCGCCTTGAGGTCGCCGTAGCGATCGCCAAGACGACGACCTAAATCAATCATCCCTTCTGCTTTGACGATGCCGAAGCTGCGAATGTCCTGATAGATAAAGCTTGCGAGTTTCATTGTTGTTTCCTGAAAACTTAAACAAGGAAGTTGCCGAGAATCAGCAGCGAGACCGAGACATTAATTGCGCCGCCGATACGAGTGGCAATCTGGGCGAATGGCATCAGGCTCATACGATTGCCGGCGGTCAGAATCGCCACATCGCCGGTGCCGCCCTGTCCGCTCTGGCAGCAGGAGACGATGGCGACATCAATCGGATGCATGCCAATCTTTTTGCCGACGAAGAAACCGGTCGCCACCAGCGCAGAGACGGTGCTGATAATCACCAGCAGGTTGCTGACGGTGAAAGCAGCGACCAGTTCGTGCCACGGGGTGATCGCGACGCCAACGGCAAACAGGATGGGATAGGTCACAGAAGTCTGGAAGAATTTGTAGACCACCTGAGAACCTTCAAGGATGCGCGGGGAGACGCCGTTAAACAGTTTCACCAGCACCGCCATGAACAGCATGCCGACCGGTGCAGGCAGACCAATCAGCTTGTGGCCCAGCATCCCCAGCATATACAGCAGTACCGCCAGCAGCGCGCCGGAAGCGATGGTAGTAACGTCGACTTTTCCAGAGAAGGCCGGCTGGGGGGCCGTTTCATCGGTATTCGCGCGGTTTGGCATCAGCTGGCCTTCACCGGTCAGGTGCGGATAGCGTTTGCCGAGTTGGTTCAGACAGCCGGAGATGATAATGGCGGTGAGGCCGCCCAGCATCACCATCGGCAGGACGCGTCCCAGCGCCACGCCCTGATCCATATGCAGCAACGTCGCATAGCCGATCGACAGCGGGATCGCCCCTTCGCCCACGCCGCCCGCCATGATCGGCAGTATGATAAAGAAGAAGATCTGGAACGGTTCAAGACCGAGCGCCAGGCCCACGCTCATACCGACGATCATGCCGACAATTTCACCGCACAGCATCGGGAAGAAGATGCGCAGGAAGCCCTGAATCAGCACGGTGCGGTTCATGCTCATGATACTGCCGACAATAATGCAGCAGATGTAGAGATAGAGAATATTGGTGGATTTGTAGAATTTGGTGGTGGACTCCACCACCACATCCGGCAGCAGGCCGTAGTAGACTAGCGCCGAAGGGATGAACGTCGCGCAAATCGCCGCCGCACCGAGTTTGCCGACGATCGGCAGACGTTTGCCGAATTCGCCGCAGGCAAAACCAAAAAACGCCAGCGTGGCAACCATCACCACGATATCGCTCGGTAACTTCCCCCCCAGACAATCGACGGCAATCAGCAGTCCGGCAAGAACAAACAGCGGTAAAGGAATAATCCCTACTTTCCAGCTATCCATAATATGCCACCAGCGCTCTTTGAGCGAAGGTTTGTGAATATCAATTGGGTCCTGGGTAACAGAGAAAGAATCGTCAGTTGTGCTCATTATTAAGCCCCTTGGTTATTTTGTGCAGGCAGCTTAATGTGCCCAAAGCAGACTTAATGTGAGGATCAGCATATTAAAACCGAAACTTTAATGGATGCTATGGTTTTAATGGTTTCTTTTATTTAATGTGATTCACAGTTTATTTATTAGCGTGGTTTTTATGGTTTGTTTTCTAAAACGAACAAACAAATAACATTTATTAACGTAAATTTAAGATCTGCTGCGGCAGCAATATTTTCCTTATGCAGAGCGCTTGTGCAAAGGATCACAAGTTTCCGGCAAAGCAGATGCCAGCCGGAAAAAAGATGATATATTAGCCACTTCCATTGATACCCAGCGTGATAGCGATGAAAGTGTCATTTCAAATAAAGCTGTTCATTTCACTGACGGCCTTTTTCTCAGTACTCTTCGTGCTGTTGGGAGGCTATTATTATATTGATGTCGAAAAACAGCTGTATATGGAAATGAGCACGCGGGCAAAAATACAAGCAGAAGAGATCGCCATCATCCCTGTATTACGGGAAAATGTCGCCAGAAAGGATATTAGCGCAATCACTCATTTCATGCATAAAATAGCGGCACGCAGTGACGCCAGTTTTATTGTCGTCGGCGATAATCAAGGTCGTCATTTGTTTCATTCGGCGTTCGCCGACCGGGTCGGCACTCTGCTCGTGGGTGGTGATAACGAGGAGGTGCTGAAGGGCAAAACCACCACCACCATTCGCCAGGGAGGTCTGGGAATTTCGCTGCGCAGCAAAGCCCCGATATTCAGCGAGGACGGCCAGGTGGTGGGTATTGTCTCCGTGGGCTATCTCACCAGCTATCTCGACACCATTACCGTCAGTAAAGCCGTCAATATTCTGCTCGCTGCCGTTTTGCTGCTCGTGGCCCTGTTCGTGTTTTCATGGTTTTTTACCCGCAGCATTAAGAAGCAGATTTTCTCGCTGGAGCCGCGTGAAATCGGTCTGCTGGTGCGCCAGCAAAAGGCGATGATGGAGTCGATCTACGAAGGGGTGATCGCTATCGATGACCATCTGCGGATCGAGGTGATCAACCAGGCGGCGCGGAAGCTGCTGGGCCTGAATCAGCCCGCCCGACAGCTGCGCGGACAGCCGATCGGCCAGGTGATCGCCCCCGTCCCCTTCTTCTCACCGCAAACGATGCTGCAACGGGACACGCATGATGAGATCTGTCGGTTCAACGATCTGACGGTGATCGCCAGCCGCGTACGGATCATGCTGGAGGACTCGCTGCAGGGCTGGGTGATAACTTTCCGCGATCGCAATGAGATAGACACCCTCAGCGCTCAGCTCAGCCAGGTGAAACGCTACGTCGACAATCTGCGCATCATGCGCCATGAGCAGCTCAACCGCATGACCACGCTCTCCGGCCTGCTGCATATGGGGCGCTATGAGGAAGCCATTCACTATATTCAGGCCCAGTCAGAACACGCCCAGGAGCTGCTGGACTTTATCTCGTCGCGCTTTCATTCGCCAACGCTGTGCGGTCTGCTGTTAGGCAAGGCCTCCCGCGCCCGCGAAAAAGGGGTGCAACTGAGCTTCGATCCGGCCTGCCGGATGGCGAGCCCCTTCGCACCGCTTGCCGAAGCAGAGCTGATTTCGATTATCGGCAACCTGCTGGATAACGCCATTGAAGCGACGCAGCGCGCGCCGCTGCCGCACGAGCCGGTAGAGGTGCTGATCAAGCTGAATGCGCAAGAGCTGATCGTCGAAGTGGCCGATCGGGGGGTCGGCATTACGCCGGCCTTGCGCGAGCGGATATTTGAGCGCGGCATCACCACCAAAACCTGCGGCGACCACGGCATCGGACTGTACCTGATCGACAGCTATGTCAGCCAGGCTGGCGGGACGATCGAGGTCGCCGACAATATACCCCGCGGCGCGATTTTTTCACTGTTTATTCCCGCCACGGGAAGCGCCTGGCGCCCGGAACAGGAACTGGAACTGGAAGAGACCGACTATGCAACATGAACTTATCGATGTACTGATCGTGGAAGACGAGCACGCGTTGGCGCTGCTGCATGCGGAGCTGATTGGCAAACATCCGGGCCTGCGGCTGGTGGGCATTGCGTCATCTCTGGCTGACGCGCAGACGCAAATTGAGAGTAAGCGACCGCAGCTGGTGCTGCTGGATAATTACCTGCCGGACGGGAAAGGGATTACGCTTATCGGCAATGCGATGCTGGCAGGTACCCACTGTTCGGTCATCTTTATCACCGCCGCCAGCGATATGGATACCTGTAGCCTGGCGATCCGCAACGGCGCGTTCGACTACATTCTCAAGCCGGTATCGTGGAAGCGTCTTAACCAGTCACTTGAGCGCTTTATGCAGTTCGCTGAACAACAGCGGGTGTGGAAGATTGTCGATCAGCAAAACGTGGACTCCCTGTATCAACTGCAGGCGAAAAACTACCGTCAGGATAACGGCAGCAAAGGCATAGAGGGGAATACGCTGGCGCGGGTACAAAATCTCTTTAGCCACCATACGCTGCACTGCTTTTCGGTGGACGAAGTCGCGAGCGCGACGGGACTGAGTAAAACCACCGCCCGCCGCTATCTGGAACACTGCGTGGAGAGCGGTTTTCTCAGCGTGGAGATGCAATACGGTAAAATTGGCCATCCGCGCAGAATGTACAGACATAGCGCGGGCTGAGCCACCGCATTCCCTCTCCCGACACACTGCGGGAGAGGGTCCGGTATTAAGAAAGGCGCATAGCCGCCTGGTTCAGGACATAGCCGTACAGCCGCTTGATGCCGTCAGAATCCGTCTCGCTATATACTCCCTGCAGCTCGGGTGAAAAACCGGGCAGCATGTTGACGCCCTCTTCCAGCGCCAGGAAATAGCGCAGCACCGCCCCGCCCCAGACTTCTCCCGGGACCACGCACAGCACGCCCGGCGGATACGGCAGCGCCCCTTCAGCGGCGACCCGGCCTTCGGCCTCGCTTAACCGCACCAGCTCAACGTTGCCGCGAATAAACTCGCGGTTGGCATCCTGGGGGTTCATCACCACGCGCGGGAAGCTGTGCTTACGGAACATCTCTTTTTGCAGATCCTTCACGTCAAAGCTGACATACAGGTCATGCATCTCCTGGCACAGCTCGCGGAGGGTGTAATCGCGATAGCGAACCGGATATTTGTTATAGATAGTCGGCAGTACGTCGGCCAGCGGCGTGTCGGCTTCGATATGCTGTTCAAACTGCGCCAGCATCGCCACCAGGCGGGCCATTTTTTCCGCACTCTCGGCCGGGGTGAGCAGGAACAGGATCGAATTCAGGTCGCATTTCTCCGGCACAATGCCGTTCTCACGCAGGTAGTGCGCCAGAATGGTCGCCGGGATACCAAACCCGGTATATTCGCCGCTTTCGGCATCAATGCCCGGGGTAGTCAGCAGCAATTTACACGGATCGACAAAGTACTGCTCGCTGGCATAACCGTCAAAACCGTGCCAGCGGGCGCCCGGTTCAAAGCTGAAGAAACGCCGCTCGCGGGCAATCGTCTCGGTAGGATAATCCTGCCACCGGCGACCCGCCACAACCGGCGGAGTAAACGGCTGAATCATTTTGCAACTGGCGATAATCGCCTTGCGCGCTTCAATCCCCTGCACCACGCACTCCGCCCACAGCCGGCGGCCGCTCTCTCCTTCGTGGATTTTGGCGTTCACGTCCAGCGCCGCAAACAGCGGGTAAAACGGGCTGGTGGAAGCGTGTAGCATAAAGGCATTATTCAGCCGCTTATGCGGGCAGAATCGCGCCTGCCCTCGCAGGTGGTTATCTTTTTTGTGGATCTGCGACGTTTGCGAGAACCCCGCCTGCTGCTTATGCACCGACTGGGTAACAAAAATGCCCGGATCGTTTTCATTCAGATCCAGCAGCAGCGGCGAGCAGTCGGCCATCATCGGAATAAACTGTTCATAGCCGACCCACGCGGAATCAAACAGAATGTAGTCGCACAGGCCGCCAATTTTATCCACCACCTGACGGGCGTTGTAGACCGTCCCGTCGTAGGTGCCCAGCTGAATGACCGCCAGGCGGAACGGCCGTGGCGCATCGGCTTTTTCCGGCGCCACTTCCCGAATCAGATTACGCAGGTAGTGTTCATCAAAGCAGTGGTCATCGATACCGCCGATAAAGCCAAACGGATTTCGCGATGCTTCGAGATAGACCGGCGTGGCCCCCGCCTGAATCAGCGCGCCGTGGTGGTTAGATTTATGGTTGTTGCGGTCGAACAACACCAGGTCGCCGCGCGTCAGCAGCGCGTTGCTGACCACTTTATTCGCCGCCGAGGTGCCGTTGAGGACAAAATAGGTTTTGTCGGCATTGAAAACCTTCGCCGCGAACTTCTGCGCATGTTTCGCCGAGCCTTCGTGGATCAGCAGGTCCCCAAGCTTCACATCGGCATTACACATATCGGCGCGGAAAACGTTCTCGCCAAAGAAGTCAAAAAACTGGCGGCCCGCCGGGTGTTTTTTAAAGAAAGCACCGTGCTGATGCCCCGGACAGGCAAAGGTGCTGTTGTCCATCTCGACGTACTGCGTCAGGGTATTGAAGAACGGCGGGAGCAGGTTCTCTTCATAGCTGCAGGAAGCGGCTTCCAGTTCGAGCCACTCCTGCTCCTTCCCGCCGATGATCGCCGTCACGCCGTCTGGCTTTGCCATGTCGCTATCGGTCAGCAGATAGACCGGCAGGTTAAAGCCGCTGCGTTTAAGCAGAGAGAGGATGCCGCTGCGGCTGTCCGCTGCGGTAATGACGACTGCCGCCACATCGGTAAAATCAGTACTGTCCAGCGCCACCACGCGACGGTGGGTAGAGAGATGAGAGACCAGCGCGTGGCTGGCGGCAATGTGCATTGATTTCATTAGCGCGAATACCCGTTTCCGGAGAGTAAAAGGCTTCAGGCAAGGCGCTGATGCCTTGCCCAACGAAATGTCAGGGTCCGACTGGATTCCAGCTCCGACCGCCAGACATCAGTAAAAGCAGACAGGGTCCGATCTTACTGTTGTCCTGCAGTGAGCATGCGCTGCCTTCACCGCATGGGGGGCAGGGAATCAGAATGCAGAGTAGCAAGATGAGGCGGCTTACGCATCTGCGCGCAGCGGCAATGCTGATGTACGGATGGGGTGATCATCGGCGGCCTCATCGTTGAAGAGAAGAAAATTCGCGCAATAATGTCACCTTTGACATAGCTGCGCAAGATGAAATCGGTATGCAAACAGGCGACGGATTTGCAGGCCTTTACCCTGCTTTCGGGTCATAATGATGCCGTTGTCAGGGATAATGAACAGGAGCACTGCTAATGGTGACAGGACCTTTTATTAATGCCGGCGCGGTCCTTTTAGGCGGCGTACTGGGCGCGCTGTTAAGCCAACGATTGCCGGAGCGGATTCGGACATCGATGACCTCTATTTTTGGTCTGGCCTCATTGGGGATTGGTATCCTGCTGGTCGTGAAATGCGCCAACCTGCCGGTGATGGTACTCTCCACGCTGGTCGGCACGCTGCTTGGCGAAGCCTGCAATATGGAAAAAGGCACCAATACTCTGGTCAGTAAGCTTCAGCAGTGGCTCACGCCAGCGGGCAAAAAAAAGGCGCAGTTGAATACGTCGTTTATTCAGAGCTATGTCGCCATTATTGTTCTGTTCTGCGCCAGCGGCACCGGGATTTTCGGCGCCATGCGTGAAGGGATGACCGGCGATGCCAGCATACTGATCGCCAAAGCCTTTCTCGACTTTTTCACCGCCACGATTTTCGCCTGCACGCTGGGATTTGCCGTTTCAGCTATCTGCGTACCGATGCTGCTGATCCAGCTCACGCTGGCGGCCTGCGCATCGCTGATCATGCCGCTCACCACGCCGATGATGATGGCCGACTTCAGCGCCGTCGGCGGCATGCTGCTGCTGGCGACCGGGCTGCGCATCTGCGGAATTAAGATGTTTGCGGTGGTTAACATGCTACCAGCCCTGCTTCTGGCGATGCCGATTTCAGCGGCCTGGACGCTTTTTTTCACCTGAAAACGGGTGCTTTTAATTCAAACTGGTGATAGATTGTGCAGTCTGCATCGATTTAAATAAATTTCGTTGACGAAGCGAGGCGAATCGGTTTTAATGCGCCCCGTTGCCCGGATAGCTCAGTCGGTAGAGCAGGGGATTGAAAATCCCCGTGTCCTTGGTTCGATTCCGAGTCCGGGCACCACCTTTCCTTTTTTATGCTTCCCTATGAATTCCAATGTGTATGTAATTCAATAAGTTAGCGTAAAAATCTTTCCAGATGCGTTTTGATTTATCCCTACGTATCCGGAAAATTAGGGGTCAGATTGAGGGTTCATTCAGTTCGATGAACGGAGAGACCCTCATGTTGACTGACAGTAAAATCCGCGCCACGAAACCCCTCGAAAAATCCTATAAGCTCACCGATACACAAGGCCTGTACCTGACGGTATCCACCAGTGGTTCAAAGCTATGGTATTTCCGCTACCGTTTTGAAGGTAAGGAAAATCGTCTGGCCTTCGGCCCTTATCCGCAGGTTACACTGGCAGAAGCCCGCGAGAAGCGCGATGCGGCGCGTAAGTTACTGGTATCGGGTGTTTGCCCTTCCCTGCCCCGTAAGGCGGAAAAAGCCGCCGTTGACGGCACGCGCACCTTTCAGTATATCGCCACCGCATGGCACACCAGTTGCCTGAAACTCTGGTCGGCTGACCACGCCGATAAAATCCTCACCTGCCTGAAGCGCTACGTCTTTCCTGATATTGGCGCAATGGACATTGCAGAGGTTGAAACCCGCCATCTGGCGCAGCTTGTAAAATCCATCGATGATAAGGGCGTGCATGACGTTGCCGGGCGGGTGCGCCAGCATCTGACCAAAATCATGCGCCACGCCGTACAACAGGGAACGATTAAATATAATCCGGCTTACGATCTGGATGGCGTCGTGACCCCTGTTGTGACCCAACATCACCCCGCCCTGCCCCTGAAATGCCTGCCGGAGTTGCTGGACAAGATTAATGGCTACAAGGGGCGGGAACTGACCCGTCTGGCGCTGGAGCTGAATCTGCACGTCTTTCTGCGCTCCAGTGAGTTACGCCTCGCCCGCTGGGATGAGTTCAATCTGAAAGCCCATATCTGGACGGTGCCAGCAGAGCGCGAAGCGGTTAAAGGTGTAAGATTTTCATCGCGTGGCGCAAAGATGAAGGATGAGCATCTGGTGCCGTTATCCACGCAGGCCGTCGCCCTGCTGGAGCATATAAAGGAAATTACCGGAGAGTCGGTATTTGTCTTTGCGGGTGCGCACTCCATGAACAAGCCGATGAGCGAAAACACCATCAACAAGGCGCTTCGGGTAATTGGCTACGATACAAAAACCGAAGTCTGCGGTCACGGATTCAGAACGATGGCCTGTAGCGCCCTGAACGAATCCGCGCTGTGGTCTAAGGATGCCATTGAGCGCCAGATGAGCCACAAGGAGCGTAACGGCGTACGGGCGGCGTATGTGCATAAGGCGGAGCATCTGGAAGCGCGTATGGAGATGATGCAGTGGTGGTCGGATTATCTGGACGTGAGCCGCGAAGGTTACGTTGCGCCGTACATTTATGCGCGGCGACATAAGGCGGCCTGAGTCAATCGCCGCGTCATTTATTGAGAATGGAAAAGCGGTTTCCGGTTGTCCGGGAGCCGCTTTTTTGCATTGAAAGGTTCTGGCTTCGTTTTTTTGGTTATTCATCGGAAAGTACCCGAATTTATACGGGGCCATATAAAATCGGGCATTCTTCTATTAATTTCTCACCAATTAATAGGTAAATATAGAAAATTATTTGAGGAGAATAATTTCAGGCGATAGCAGCCAGACAATCTGCACCAGAAACTGATTTACCGATACGCCATAACTGCACCAGTTCAATGTCACCATTTATCTGCACCAGCCTGTCGTCGACTGTATACGGCAGGACTGCACCAGATATCTCCGTATATATCGATCTGCGCCAGCTTTAGCCTTTTAAGCCCTTTGGCCTTTTCCGGTCTGGTGCTGTTACCCTTAGTCGCCCTTTACCTTTATCTGGCCTTTTTCCTTTTGCTGGCGCAATCATCAGAAAAATACCGTAATGCTGCACCAGAATCCTGTTAATAGGCTATACCGTTCGTAAGTACCGTTATTAAGAGGAAACCGTACAAAAAATTTCTACGTAGAAATTTTTTCGGTGAATAACGATGAATAAAGGATATTTTATAATGTGATGGCTATCAAAAATCGACCACCAAGACATAATTAATTGATTTGTAATGAATAACCATGAATTTAATAGTCGATGATTATTGTTCTTATCAATATTGATAGGAACGTATACAAAAAATTTTGGCCCCAAAATTTTTTGTACGAAAACCGATGAATAACCCGAGATTAATAGGAAATCACCCAAAGTTATTTGGGGCAAATAATTTTGGGTGAAAACCGATGGATAACCCAACCTCTTCAAAGCAACGGCTATCAGTCAGTATCCCTTCGCCCGTAAACCTGCGCCACATACCGCCCGCGCCCGTCGCCGTGCCCCAAATCCATCGCCGTCATTGCCAGCGCTTCCTTCTCACAAAATCCCTGCGCCAGATAATAACGAATCGCATCCTGCGCCCACGCATAGCGCAACGAGTGCGGGGAATATGCGCCAGTTAACCCGAGACGTGACACCTGACCGTGCCAGTACTTCATAGCAGTTTTCAGATCCGGCTTATTTATCAGCCTGCCGTGACGATCTTCTGCAACAGCCTGCGCATTATCCAGCGCTTTTCTGACTGCGACAGCATCAAGAATAATCGTCTCACGGGGTCGCCCACCTTTGGTGCCAAACACCACGGTTAAGCGAGTGTCACCACGTTCCAGCGCCTGCCGCCACGTTTTCAGCGACTGTACGCTCTGCACCGCCTCCTGCGAACGTAATCCCATCAGCCTGGAGAGTTCCAGCGCTGCCGCCAGCCCCGGATCTTTTACGCGGGCCGTCTCCAGCACGTCACGATAGTGCTCCGGCGTGATAGCCAGCTTCGTACCGTTGCGGGATGCGCCAGACAGACCAAGAGAACGGTTGTTCAGCCGCTCACTCTGCGCCAGCCTGTCACGTCCGGTCTGTTTCAGAATGCAGCGCACCGCCGCCATTTCGTTTTGCAGGGAACGCTTCGTGATGCCCTGCGCCAGTCGTTCACGGATATAACCCTCGATATGCCGCGCTTTAAGCTGCTCCACCAGGCGGATCTGCACATTCTGCGCCAGTACCAGACGCTCACAAAACCGCTGCGCCAGCTTAATGCGATCGTGAACGGTCTTATGGCTGCCGCCAGCCTGCTGTGCCAGTCGCTTCATTTCCTGCTCCAGTATTCCCATACATTCCCCTTTTCATGATTGCCGCAAACTCATTCTCCAAAAATCCAAAACTGATACTGCTTTCCCCGGCGCACAGGCCGATAGCCCCTGTTTTTTTGTCGGGACTGCAAACGATACCTGAGCGCCGGGGCGGCAACCGTTGAGGTGTGGTGGGGCTTCGGTTGTGCTCTCAGAGCAGCCGCCCGCTTGCGCGGGTTATCCCCCGGATCGTCCAGATCCGCCTCGGTATCGGTTCATGTTCTCCTTATGGGTAAAATGGCCTGAAAAGGCAGTGTCAGAATCCAGCCATGAGCTGGCGCAGTTGAGTTTTCTGGTGCAGGTTGAAAGGGCTGCGTGCGTCACTTTCCCGCTCTGCGCGGTTAAAGTGACGCACTGGTACTGGTGCAGTATTTAAACATTACGTTTCTGGTGCAGTTATACGGCCACGCGGCAGCAAAGCCTTGCGGCAATGCAGGCCGCAGCCCGTAAAGATTAAGAGCGCTGATTGTCAGCAGATGCAGGTTAGCCGGGAGAATTCCGGCGCGGTGCAGATTCAGACCAGAAGTCTGGCGCAGTGAAGGACGTATCGTGTTAAAACTCAGGCCTCCGTCGCGATGTTCTGCGACCCGATGTTTGCAGAGGTCTGCACCGGTAAACGGATCAACCGTCCTGATAACAGGCGCTTCTTTCAGGTTGTGAAGCGTTGGGCGCTGTCAACGACAGCATGGAGCAGGAGGGAGACTATGCCAGTACCGCTGGCGCAGAAAGGGAAAACTGTTTTTGCGTCAAAAAGATTATTTACGAGCCTGAACTGCCGCGCTTCGCTTGCCTTCTCCCGATCTTCTGGCAGCAAAGCCATCAGAAGATCGGGAGAGATGATTTAGCCATTTTCAGCTTGCGGTAGCGGGAAGGCCAGATTTGCTCTGGCGCAGTACCCAACGCTTCGGCGATCAACCTCTCACCTTTGGGCCAGCGGCGGGTAAGCACGTTTGCCAGCGTGGAGGACGCCAGCCCAGCCTTGCGGGAAACGGCGGACAGCGACGTTCCACGCTTTTTCAGCGCCGCGATAATATCGGCAGAATGCCAGTCCGGTTGCATCATGCCGCCTCCCCATCAATAAACTTCACGCCGTCGGCGGTACGCAGCCAGCGCGGGGCCGTGATTTCATCAGAGAAATAGTGGATCAGATCGTACAGCAGGCAACCAAGGTAATTTCGGATTTCCGGTAACAGCCCCTGTCCCATCAGTACCTGCGTCAGGGCAAGGCAGTAGTGGCAAAGTTCGGTACATTCGGGATCGAAACGCGGTGAGCGGGTGGGGAGCGTATCAACGGTCAGGCTGTCCATCATGTGATCCGGGATCGGATCGAGCAGCGAGGGCTGGAGCAGTTGCAGACAGGCATTAAGCCTGCCGCAAAGCGCCATTTTCAGCGTGGGATCGTCGTGTTCGATCAGGATTTCGGCGAACTGTTTGCAGTGCTCTGTCAGTACGGTGAAATCCATGGCAGCGTTGAAGGGAACGGAAAGTAACGGGTGTGTTTGAGCGGGGATCGTAGCCATAGTGGCATCCTCCTGTAACGGGTTAAAAACCCACCACCAGAGGTTCCAATCTCATGGTGGTGGACTGAACGGGGTTGGAACTACCGGCGTTACAGGCAACCGGCGCACCTTACGGTGCCCCCGCCCAGCCCACCATTGAGGTATAGCCGAGCGCACGACATAAAAAAAGACGCGGGCGCGTCATATGTCGCCTGTAACATTTCTCAGGGTTCCAATCCCGGCACCTGAATTTGCAGGTGCGAATGAAGGATACTGCGATTAGCGGTTAACAGCAAGCGAGGTTATGGAAGACTGATCGCAAACAGAAAAAACTGTCTTTAAATTGTACGACCATCTCAAAATATATGATTATCAATAAATTAGCGTGACATCAAATTATGCTTCTCAATTCATTATTAACATAAACCTCCTTTGCATGTTAATAATCCAGGAGTAAATGATGTCTGTAGAAAACCGTTCAAAGCTGCTTCGTATGACCATCCGCAACATTGGATGTATAGGAAATGAAGGTGTCGATATTGCGCTTGATAATATTGTTTGTCTGGTAGGAAAAAACAATGCCGGTAAGTCTACTGTTCTCAGAGCCTATGAGTTAGCCAAAGGAAGTGTGTCATTTGATCCCGCGCATGATCGACACCAACACGCTCAACCGGATCAGCCCTCTGAAGTACTTCTCGAAGTACATATTCCTCGAGGCATTGGCAACGTTGATGAAAAATGGAAACAGGAAAGAGATGGATTTCTTGTTGTAAAAAGCCGCTGGCAATGGTGTGCACCTGATTTTCAGAAAGCCCGTACTACATGGGATCCGAACGGAGACGATGGACAGGGCTGCTGGGCGGAGGATGGCAAAGCAGGCGGTGCCGATCCGGTATTTGGTTCCCGGCTTCCCAGACCGCTACGGATTGGCTCGCTTGAAGATGCGGCAAAAACGGAAGAACTGTTACTTAAGCTTGCCCTGTCTCCCCTGTTCACGGAACTGGAAAAAGCACGTAGTAATCCAGAATCCGATCTGGCAAAAGCGATTGAAAGTGTTTCCTCCAGTATGAACGCCCTCAGCGAGCAACATCAGGAACATTTCAATGGTATTGCGGGTAAGGTCTCGACGGGATTCAAAAGCATTTTTCCCCGACTGGATGTTAGCCTTAACGTGTGTGCGGCACCGCTTGTTCCCAAAGTTGACGAACTTATTAAAAATGGTTCGAGTTTAAGAATTTCGGATGGAAGAGCTGATACCGATTTGGTTCAGCAGGGAACCGGGGCTCGCCGAGCATTATTCTGGGCAATGCTTCAGGTTCATAATGAGCTTAATCGCGATAAAGAAGTGCGGAGTGACTATCGCAAACGTGTCGAAAAAGACATAAACGATCTAACCAAAAAGGTGGCGAAGCCACCGAGAGGAAGTAACCCAGAACAGCTATCACAAGAACTGGCTCAGGCCAGAGCATTACTCGAAGCACATGATAGCGGCGCACCAATCCCGGACAGCCCGGAAGATCCTGCCTTTCCCGGCTACCTGTTATTAATCGATGAACCAGAAAATGCTTTGCACCCTATGGCAGCCCGAGCGGCTCAGCGCCATTTATACCAACTGGCAAAAAACCCGGACTGGCAGGTCATTCTGACCACCCATTCGCCTTATTTTATCAATCCGTTTGAAGACCACACCACCATTGTGCGTTTAGATCGGGAAAGAGATGATGACCAGTCTCCGGTAACGCCGAGAACCTATCGCTCAGATCTGATTGAATTTGAAGGCGATGATAAACAGCGGCTTCAGGCGTTACAGCATATCGATCCCAGCTTTTCTGAGGTCTTTTTTGGGTCACACCCTGTACTGGTTGAAGGCGATACGGAACATGCTGCATTTATGGCGTCCATCATAGAGCGCAATCATGCGCTGATGGATCAGGTCGCTATCATTCGCGCTCGGGGAAAAGCCATACTGGTGCCACTGATAAAAGTGCTTACGCATTTCAAAATTGATTTCAGTCTGGTGCATGACGCCGATTCACCGCAGAAATCGAACGGTACCAGAAATGGTATGTGGACAGAAAACGAAAAAATCAAAAATGCCATCCGACAGGCCAGAAGTGAAGGACTTACGGTTCGCCACCGCGTCAGTGTGCCTGATTTTGAACGTTTTCTGGATGGAGACGAAGCGTCGAAAGATAAACCACTAAATGCTTATCTGCAAATCACTCAGGACGAAGGCCTGGCTACTGGTGTTCAGGATTTATTGACTGCACTTATTTCTTCCGAACAGCACTCTCCTTTTGAAACAGTCAGAGATACCAGTCACTACATGCAACAATTGCTGGAGCAGGTTATTAACTGGGCAGAGCAGCACGGTAAACAAGAGGATCCCAGATTCAGACGCAATGCTGAACCGCTAAATGCTGAGGCCTGATACAGAAACCGACAGGGTCACTATGAAGTATGACCCTGTCATTAATTATACTAATGTAGAAGTACTTTTGCTGACATAAATACTCTTGTATACCTTGATAAATATAGTATAAAATAAAATCACATTAGTGTTAAACGTCAGTATAGGATAAGCAATGTCTGTTGCCGCTCTGACACGCCAGCGAGTTCATCGCATGAAGCGTGGCATCCCCTTTTCCATCAGCGGATTTTATTCGCTGGGAAGCCGTGCGTCGGTACAACAGGCAATGAGTCGTCTGGTCAAAGAAGGCCTGCTGGTCCGGGTTGAACGCGGTTTCTACTCCCGGCCAAAACCGTTAAAAAACCTTCCATCCGTAAACGTTGTCGCTAGTGCCAATGCCGTTGCCGCCGCATGGGCAAAAGAGCGCGGTTACAAAATCACCCTTCAGGGGCTGGAAGCCGCTTACCGGTTGGGGCTGCAAACGCAGGCGCCGGTTAAACGCATCTACTGGTCAAACGGCCCTACGCGAGAGTTCCGTGTCGGTAATGAGTTGGTACGGATCCAGCATAAATCAGCAAGCCGATTACGGTGGCTGAACCGGCCTGAAGGAGAGCTAATGCGCGGTTTGCTGAGTCTGGATCAGCAACATACTCCGCCGGAAACGCTGAAGAATGCTTTTCATCGGCTGAGTATCCCGTCCGCTAAAGCACGGCAGATTGTCGGAAAGTTGATGAATGAGCCTGCGCTTCACGCGTGGCGCTCGCAGCTGATAACGTTGCAAAAGGCGCTCTGATGGACATTTTTGATTACTACCGGAGCGCATCACAACGTCGCGAGCTTCAGGAAATCCTCTCTTACGCGGCGCAGCAGCATCCCTCCGGGCTGGGAGCCAGCTTTCTGGAAAAGGATCTCTGGGTAACGGAGATCCTTCGACTGCTTTTTAATGAGGATCTGCTGGGAGATTTATCTGTCGCGTTTAAAGGCGGAACGGCGTTAAGCAAATGCTGGAACGTGATTGAGCGTTTTTCTGAAGATATCGATCTTTCTGTTCACTGGGCCGATCTGGCTGGTCACTCAGAAGAGGAAGAACAGCAGGCATGGGAGCAAAGCACGCTAAATAACAGCCAGAATCGCCGGTTCAGAGAGCTGCAGCAAGAGCGCTTAACAGAATGGACAAACGCGCTGGCAGAACGGTTAAACCAACGCTTTCAGGCTTATGAAATTCCGGGCCTTGAAGCAAAAATGGAACCCGACAGTGGTGGCGAAAAAGTCGATATCTATTTCCCACGGGTGAAAGAAGACAGTATGGCCTATCAGCGCGATCATATTCTGTTGGAATTTGGCGGACGAAATCGTGGCAAGCCAACCGATCTAATGCCTGTTGTGAGCTATCTGTCCGGGATTGCTGGAATAGATGCACTTCTGTTACCCGCCGCGACCGTAAACGCTTATGACACCGGTTATATTCTTTGGGAAAAGCTGACGGCGCTGCACCAGTTCTGCACGCAAACCAAAGCGCCAAATCCGGCCCGACTGGCACGCCACTGGTATGATGTGGATTGCCTGCTGCGTAATCATTTCGCCAGCCCATATAAAACGCAGGAAGGGCTTTGTTGAATAAATCGAACTTTTGCTGAGTTGAAGGATCAGATCACGCATC
>OKLF01000025.1_pt1 | contig 107248 bp, 118 predicted proteins | sample 1601641 | NCBI WGS metagenome assembly OKLF01 (sample SAMN04436711, study PRJEB24849) | human gut metagenome | biome: human gut; feature: NICU; material: stool | host: Homo sapiens | place: USA: Saint Louis, MO | collected 2010-08-13 | reverse complement strand
AGATGCGTGATCTGATCCTTCAACTCAGCAAAAGTTCGATTTATTCAACAAAGCCCATCAATGCGTTACGTCAGCGCTGATCATTGATAGCCACTGCCAATATTGATCTGCTGCACACATGCATTTACTGTATTTATATACAGTAAGTTTGACAGGGGGAAGTATGCCGCGTTTATACGAAATCGAGACGGCCTGCCGTAAGGCAATAGATATCCTGCCTAACGGAAAGCGCATCCTCACCACCAGGCGATTTTTGCAGGAACTGGAGAGATATAACTGGCACTGGTCACCGCGGCAGGCTAATCAGTGGATAGAGGGCTACGTGACGACATTCCGGGATGTTTCCACGCAAGAGGGTGACGACCGCACGTTCCAGTTATTCAACCCGAACGGAGGCCTCTGATGGGTTTTCCTTCCCCAGCTACCGATTACATCGAGGATACCCTGACGATCACGAAACTGTGCCGTATGGATGCTAACTCACGGGTTGTTAAAACAGACTCAGGCTACGCCATTTTGGATGTGTCGATTCCTGGACTTCTGAATAAAAATAAGAACCCGCCTTAATTGGCGGGTTTTATACTAGGATGCGCTTGAAGAAGGACTACGCGAGTAACCAGCAAACTTATTAAAGTTATTCTGTAGGTAACTTACAGTTATTTTTGCTGAAGAATCAGCAGCTTTAGGTGCTGAACTGCTGTTAAGTGATTGTTGTATGCTCTTTTCTTCAAAATTTTTAACATTAAGGTTCGTCATGACGTTTCCATCCCTCGTAATTAACTGTATTGTTGATAGCAAACTGTTGCATGGGCGGCGGTGATACCTGAACCCTCTGCAGCAGCCCTTGAGTTCGCATCTGATAAGAGCATGTCTCAGTTGATTCTACCAAGGCTCTTACAGCAGTGTATTGTTGCTGAGGAGCAGGGCCAAGAGTGGTATTGACATCAAAAGGCCTACCTAGTTCCAATTCGCTCTTAATATCAAGATAGATTGAATTAATCAACCCATATAGTGTTTCGGAAGGTTTTTCTATTGTCAGCCCAAGATCATTTGTGGCTTCTCTCCGGCTGATAGTATAGTCATGGCTGCCAGAATCAGAGCAAAGGAAGCTCACAATCCGTTCAATTTTATCTGATTCAGATACTTGGTGTGTCAGAAGCCTTCTGGCTAGCATCTGGATTTGGGTCTGTGCTCTGTATACACTCCCCAGAACTAAAGGGTGTACCTTTTCGCTCAACTTAAGAAGTATGTTAATGGAGTCCTCTGGGTTTTGAATACCTAACTCATCCTTTGCCAGAGCAAGATATGCTTTAATATCTTCAACGCTTACCGGCGAAATACTTTCCTGCCCATTAATTGTCGCAATAGGGTTTAGAGGTGATGTTAGACTGGGATCTATTGGGCCAAGCGTGGCCTGTTTAGTCATGATTATTTTGTTGGCCCCAAGAGCCATAATCGTTCCAGCGCTAAGACATTTTGAGGGTATAATCACCTCGAGCTCGTCACAAAATTGCCTTAGCAGGTTAACTAAGCTCCATGCCGTAAGAGTTTCCCCGCCTTTAGTGTAAAGAAGTAAAGATATTTTGGGGGTTACGCCAATTTCATCTAGATGATTCACAAAGAAATCATAAACTTCAGAGTGGATTTTCGTTTCCATGCCAGGTCTGTCACCGGTTACATAAGTGATAACTTTCGACCCGCGCTCCCTTTCGAGATCACGATATAGCGACTGTCTGTCTGTAAACATCTTTAGTCCTTTTATTATTAGTAATAAAACATTTAGATCATGAACCCAGACGCATCAGCCAAGGAGCATCGAACCCTTGACCTAAAGTGGTTAAATTAAGTCCACACAATATATCCCCTAAAAATATTTTGTAACATCCTGATAAAAGATCAGTGTTTTATGAAAAATGAAAGAGCAAATCGACATAGGTTGTGACTAAGGGCTTTCATCACCAGGGACGGAGAGGCGATCGAGGGTGATGCTCTGGATGATGTGCATGTTCTCGGAGTGGTGACGTTCACCATTATCAATGTGAGAGAAAATCAGAGTCCCGTGTGACAATTTTTTGGGGCAGATTTTGGGGCAAAATGACGTTTGGGGCACGGTTTGGGGCAATCAAATGTCCGTATTTGTCCGCTATTGTCCCAAATTCAGTTGAGGAGTACCGTACGCCAGGCTATTCAGAAAACTATTATTGGTGGTGAGGCCACGAACTCGGGAACACAATAATATTTTTTCGCGATAAAGATAACATCATGATAAAAAAGCCAAAAACAGAAAGCCCCCTGGTGCAGTCAGCAACAGGGGGCGGTTACGGGTGGGGATTATCGTCGTTCATCAGTCATCCCATTTGTGGCTTAGATACGCGGCAAGAAAACCAAAGAACAGAATTGTTCCCAGTACTGCCATAAATACATGCATATTTCCCAGCATGATTAACCTCCATCATTGATTAGTGTGCGCTAAGTAGTCCTTATTGAACGTGGTGTACGGTTGTTGCATAAAGAATAACCTGGTCAACCTAAACAAATAATTAACCAGGAAAACTTTTTCGCCGTGAAATAAATAGTGCGGTGAGTGATTAGAGCGGTCGTTCAAGGACGAACAGATAGGCCTCGCGCGACCAGAACAGTCCGGTTCTGCGGCGCTCCACGGACATCGTTTTGACTTCCCAGCCCTGCAGGGTGAACTCATTGAGAAAACGGCTCATTTTCTCCGGGTCAGCTTTCGCTTCACCAAAAAACATGCTCCCCAGAATCCCCTCTTTGTACAGAACGACTCGACACTCTTTTTTCATCTGACAGGCTCCTTGCGTAATGACAGCAAACTGAAAGCCATTGTGACCGCCTGTTACGATTTTACAACCGCGGCGGCAGAAAACTTCTTCCGGTAGGCAGATGGGCTGATGGCGAACTGCTGGCGAAAATGGTGGCGCAGGGTGCCGGCATCGGCGAAACCGCTGAGTTCGGCGATTTTATCGATGCTGATGCGGCTATGGGTCAGATGCTGCTGCGCGCGCTGCAACCGCTCATCCAGCAGCCAGCGGGCAGGGGTCTTACCGGTCGCCGCCTGAAAACGGCGCAAAAACGTGCGAGGACTCATCCCCGCCTGTTGCGCCAGCGACGCCACGGTATGGCTGGCGGCAAGATGCTGATACAGATAATCAAACACCAGCCCCAGGCGCTGACTTTCCCGCGCCTGGGCGACGGGCCGGACGACCTGCTGCGCCTGCGCGCCGTCGCGATGCGGAGAGACAACCAGTCGCCTGGCCACGGTATTGGCGGCTTCAATCCCAAAATCCGCACGCACAAGGTGCAGGCACAGGTCGATGCCGGCGGCGCTGCCCGCGGAGGTCATAATGCCGTCAGAACCCACGTACAACACATCGGCGACGACATCAATCAGCGGGTAGCGCTGGCGCAGATTTTCCGTGTATCGCCAGTGCGTTGTCGCTTTGCGGCCATTGAGTAACCCGGCGGCCGCGAGAACAAATACGCCGGAGCAGATTGAGATAATCCGGCAGCCTCGCGCATGGGCGGCGGCTAAGGCATCACCCAGCGCCGCCGGGATCGGGGCATCGATCCCGCGCCAGCCGGGCACCACGATAGTCTGCGCATCCTGAAGCAAATTCATGCCGCCGTCGGTCATCAGCCGGATACCGCCGGTAGCACGTAGCTCACCGTCATCGACGGCGGCGACCGCGAACTGGTACCAGCGTTCGCCCATCTCCGGGCGGGGAAGACCAAAGATCTCCACCGCGATACCAAACTCAAAGGTGCACAGGCCATCATAGGCCAGCACAACGACCCGATGGCGTGACAACGTCACGGGATGGTTTGTCAGGATTTCAACGTTTTCTGTCATGGTTGCCGGCAGAGGATAAGTGGGCGGATTCATTAAATTAGTGGTACCACAGACAAGGAGAATACGCCATGAGTGTTGTAACTGCTTTTGCCCCAGCCACCTCCAGCGAGGCTGCCGCCTGGTTCCGGCATAAACTGAGTTTTGAAACCGACTGCGCGGATGTCTACAGCGCGATGCGCGACGGGGCCTGCGATTTTGTGCTGCTGCACGTTGTCGGCAGTCCGGAGGCCTTTGCCCGACGGCATCTGCCCGGGGCGCTGCATTTACCGCATCGCCTGATCGATGCCTCCCGAATGAGCGAATGGCCAGCTGAGACGCTGTTCGTCGTCTATTGCGCCGGCCCACACTGCAACGGTGCGGATATTGCCGCTCTCAGGCTGGCTGAACTGGGGCGTCCGGTCAAAATGATGCTCGGCGGCCTCACCGGCTGGCAGGACGAGGGGCTGCCTTTCGCCGACTAACTCACCGCGGCCGGTTTCCTGCGGGGAGCAGGCCGCACAATGAATTTATTTCATGACCGATGAAATTTTCTCGTTTGCCGCTGACGGCAGTGCATGACAGTATCTGGACATATAGCCATCCAGAAGTCTAAAATTCAAATGATGAACTATCACGGCAGGCAACTAATTGTGCTTACCGCTAAGGAGACACCATGCAACGTCAACAGGCCCCGTTCCGCGCGGATATCGTCGGCAGTTTTTTACGTCCAGAGGCAATAAAAGTCGCGCGTCAGCAGCTTGCCGAAGGCGCCATAGATGCACAACAGCTGCGCCAGATTGAAAATGATGCTATCCGCCAGCTGGTCAGGCAGCAGTGTGACTGCGGGCTGCACGTGGTGACCGACGGGGAATTTCGCCGCGCGTGGTGGCACTTCGATTTCTTCGATGGCTTAGAAGGCGTTGAACGCTACGATTCCGACAAAGGGATCCAGTTTAACGGCGTGCAGACCCGGGCACACGGCGTTCGCGTCATTGGCAAACTGGCGTTTGGCGATCATCCGATGCTGGAAGATTTTCGCTATCTGAAAAGCGTCAGCGGTGAAGCACAGCCGAAGATGACCATTCCAAGCCCGAGCGTGCTCCATTTCCGCGGCGGGCGTAAAGATATCGATGCCACGGTTTATCCGGATCTCGCCGACTATTTCGACGATCTGGCGACGACCTGGCGCGATGCCATCCGCGCCTTCTATGATGCCGGCTGCCGCTATCTGCAGCTCGATGATACCGTCTGGGCCTATCTGTGTTCCGATGAACAGCGCCAGCAGGTGCGCGATCGCGGCGACGATCCCGACGAGCTGGCAAAAACGTATGCCCGGGTGCTGAATAAGGCTCTGGAAGGCAAACCGGACGATTTGACCATCGGCCTGCACGTTTGTCGCGGGAACTTCCGTTCCACCTGGATCTCGGAAGGCGGTTATGAGCCGGTTGCCGAGGTGCTGTTTGGCGGCGTCAACGTCGATGCGTTCTTCCTTGAGTATGATAATGACCGCTCCGGCGATTTCGCCCCGCTGCGCTTTATCCGTCCGGGCAAGCAGCAGGTCGTGCTGGGATTAATCACCACCAAAAACGGCGAGCTGGAAAACCCGGAGGGAGTGAAGGCCCGTCTGCAGGAGGCCGCGCAGTATGTTGCGCTGCAGCAGATTTGCCTCAGCCCGCAGTGTGGCTTCGCCTCGACCGAAGAGGGGAATGCGCTGACGGAATCCCAACAGTGGGATAAAGTCCGCCTGGTCACCGGGATCGCCGCTCAGGTCTGGTAACCGCTCTTCATAGCGCAGCGTTGCACCGTTTTGAGGCAACGCTGCCTGTCTGTTTCTCTCCTGCCGCGCCGTCGCGCGCTTTCCCGCCGTCAGCCAACCTGGCACCGTTTTTGCCTTATCACTTCCGGATAGTCGTTCATTCATTTTTCGTTTTTGCGATTTTCAGGAGTGAATCATGCAGCGTCGAACATTATTAAAAGCTTTTGCCCTCTCCGCCTCTACTGTTCTCATGGGCTACTCTTTCCAGGTTTATGCCGCCGACACCATTAAAGTCGGGATTATGCATTCACTCTCCGGGACCATGGCGATTTCCGAAACACCGTTGAAAGACGTGGCGCTGATGGCAATTGACGACATCAATGCCAAAGGCGGCGTGCTGGGGAAAAAGCTCGAGCCGGTGGTTGTCGATCCCGCCTCAAACTGGCCGCTGTTTGCGGAGAAAGCCCGTCAGCTGCTAACCCAGGACAAAGTGGCGGCGGTCTTTGGCTGCTGGACATCGGTCTCGCGAAAATCGGTGCTGCCGGTTTTTGAAGAGCTGAACGGCCTGCTGTTCTATCCGGTACAGTACGAAGGCGAAGAGATGTCGCCAAACGTCTTCTATACCGGCGCGGCGCCGAATCAGCAGGCGATTCCGGCGGTGGAATACCTGCTGAGTGAAGATGGCGGCGGGGCGAAACGCTTCTTCCTGCTGGGCACCGATTACGTCTATCCGCGTACCACCAACAAAATTCTGCGCGCATTCCTGCATGCGAAAGGGATCCAGGATAAGGATATCGAAGAGGTCTATACCCCGTTCGGTTACAGCGATTACCAGACCATCGTTGCCAACATTAAGAAATTCTCCGCCGGCGGCAAAACGGCGGTGGTTTCTACCATCAACGGCGATTCCAACGTCCCGTTTTATAAAGAGCTGGCAAACCAGGGGCTGAAAGCGACCGATGTGCCGGTGGTGGCCTTCTCGGTCGGTGAAGAGGAGCTGCGCGGTATTGATACCAAACCGCTGGTGGGGAACCTGGCGGCGTGGAACTACTTTGAGTCCGTCGATAACCCGACCAACAAACAGTTCGTGGCGGATTACCGTGCCTATGCCAAAGCCCACAAGCTGCCAAACGCCGATACCGTGGTGACTAACGATCCGATGGAAGCCACCTGGGTTGGGCTGCACATGTGGGCCCAGGCGGTAACCAAGGCGGGAACCACCGATGTCGATAAGGTGCGGGCAGCGATGGCCGGCCAGACCTTCAACGCGCCATCAGGCTTTACTCTGACTATGGACGCGACCAATCACCATCTGCACAAACCGGTGATGATTGGCGAAATCGAAAGCAACGGGCAGTTCAACGTCGTCTGGCAGACCGATAAGCCGGTACGCGCCCAGCCGTGGAGCCCGTGGATCGCCGGCAACGATAAGAAACCCGATCATCCGATAAAAACTGCCGCTAATTAAGCGCCTCTTTCCCGGGCGCGAACGCCTTGCCCGGGCGACATAAGTAGCCCCGGCAAGCGCCAGCGCTGCCGGGGCTATCCCGGAATCCCGCGCGACCCTCGTTAGCGTTAACGGGGAAATGACACAAGGAGATACTCATGAGCACATGGCGCATAGTGGGGTATTACCTCGCGCTACTGGTGATGATCGTGCCGTGGCGGGCGCAGGCAGCGGATGCGGATGATTTTGTGACGGCCAACCGTACCCAGCAGGCGCGCCTGCTGGAACAGTGGGCCGCCGCGCCCGATGCCCGGCGGCTGCCGCTGCTGCGGGCGCTGAAAGCGGAAACCCTGGTGGCTGATGACAGTGGCCACGCCTTCAGCCAGCAACAGGCGCTGGGGGCCGCGCGCGCTCCGCAAGGGGCGACAAAACCGGTTCGCCTCACCAACCGCCTGCGTAACCTGGTCGCCGGGGCGTTGGCCACCCATTTGCTTGTCAGTGACAGTGTCACGGAGAGGGCGGCAGCCGTCAAAACGCTACAGCGGGAGGCGACGCCGGAAATGACGGGGCTGCTGCAACAACGGCTGGCGGTTGAAACCGATGAGGGGATTAAAACGCAGCTGAACATTGCGCTGGCCCGCCTGCAGCTTGCCAGCCCGGACAGCGCCAGACGGCTGGCCGCCGTTGAACAGCTCGGTCACGCCGTGGATCCGGAGACTCAGGCGCTGCTGATTCCCTATACCGATCTTCAACATGAGCCTGACGCCCGCGTGCGCGATGCGGCGGCAAACAGCCTGAGCCAGATTAAACAGCGTCTGCTGCTCGGCGATATTCTCGGCCAGGCATTCATGGGGCTATCGCTGGGGTCGGTGCTGCTGCTGGCAGCGCTGGGGCTGGCCATCACCTACGGGTTGCTGGGCGTCATCAATATGGCGCATGGCGAGATGCTGATGATCGGCGCCTACAGCTGCTGGCTGGTGCAGCAAGCGCTGGCACAGCTGGCGCCGCAGTGGCTGGCGTTCTATCCGCTGGTCGCGCTGCCGGTCGCTTTCCTGATAACCGGCGGCATCGGTATGGCGCTGGAACGCACTATCATTCGTCATCTCTACGGCCGGCCGCTGGAGACGCTGCTGGCCACCTGGGGGATTAGCCTGATGCTGATCCAGCTGGTGCGCATGCTGTTCGGCGCCCAGAACCTGGAAGTGGCAAACCCGGCCTGGCTCTCCGGCGGCTTGCAGGTTCTGCCGAACCTGATCCTGCCGTGGAACCGCCTGGCGGTGCTCGGCTTTGTGCTGCTGGTACTGTTCTTCACTTGGTTAATTCTCAATAAAACCCGCTTAGGCATGAACGTGCGGGCGGTGACCCAAAACCGGGCGATGGCCGCCTGTTGCGGCGTGCCAACCGGGCGAGTGGATATGCTGGCATTTGGTCTCGGTTCGGGTATCGCCGGTCTGGGTGGTGTGGCGCTGTCGCAGCTGGGAAATGTCGGCCCGGAACTGGGCCAGGGCTATATCATCGACTCCTTCCTGGTGGTGGTGCTCGGCGGCGTCGGCCAGCTGGCGGGGAGCGTAGTGGCAGCCTTTGGCCTCGGCATCTTCAACAAAATCCTCGAACCTCAGCTCGGGGCAGTGTTGGGCAAGATCCTGATCCTGGTGCTGATCATCCTGTTTATTCAGAAGCGTCCGCAGGGCCTGTTTGCCTTAAAAGGGAGGGTTATTGACTGATGAGCCAACCAATTAGCTTAACATTAGCGCGTAAGGCGCCGCGATCGCTGCAATGGCTTGGTGTACTCCTGGTGCTGGGGTTGCTGAGCATGCCGTTTCTGGCGCTGCTGCCGCAGTCACATCCGCTGGCGGTCTCCACCTGGCTGCTGACCCTCAGCGGTAAAATTCTCTGTTACGCGATTGTCGCCGTAGCGCTGGATCTGGTCTGGGGTTACGCCGGTATGCTGTCGCTGGGCCACGGCATCTTTTTCGCCCTCGGCGGCTATGCGATGGGGATGTATCTGATGCGCCAGGCGGCGGGCGATGGTCTGCCGGCATTCATGTCTTTTCTGTCATGGAGCGAGCTGCCGTGGTTCTGGTGGGGAACCCAGCATTTTGCCTGGGCGATGCTGCTGGTGGTGCTGGTTCCGGGCGTACTGGCCCTGGTCTTCGGCTGGTTTGCTTTCCGCTCTAAAATCAAAGGTGTCTACTTCTCGATCATGACCCAGGCGTTGACCTACGCCGGCATGCTGCTCTTTTTCCGTAACGAAACCGGTTTTGGCGGCAATAACGGTTTTACCGGATTCACCACGCTGCTTGGCTATTCCGTTACCGCGACCACCACGCGGGCCGCGCTATTTATGGTCACGGTTTTACTGCTGCTGCTGACGTTAGGGATCGGCTATCTGCTGGCGCAGAGTAAATTCGGCCGTGTCCTGACGGCGGTGCGTGATGCGGAAAACCGGCTGATGTTCTGCGGATACGATCCGCGCGGCTTTAAGCTGCTGGTGTGGACGCTGTCGGCGGTGCTGTGTGGCCTGGCGGGGGCGCTGTACGTGCCTCAGGTGGGCATTATTAACCCCAGCGAAATGTCGCCAACCAACTCCATTGAAGCGGCTATTTGGGTGGCGCTTGGCGGTCGCGGCACCTTAATTGGCCCGGTGCTTGGCGCCGGGCTGGTGAACGGAGCGAAGAGCCTGTTCACCGTCACTATGCCGGAGTACTGGCAGCTGTTCCTTGGTCTGATTTTTATCATCGTGACCCTGTTTCTACCTCGCGGGGTTATTGGCCTGCTGCGCAAAGGAGACCGCTAATGCAACCGGATGAAGGCCTGTTTACCCGCCAGCAGCCCACGGACCGCTTTCGCGAGCAGACCGACCCGGTGCTCGAGCTGGAGAACATCAACGTCACTTTTGATGGTTTCCAGGCGCTGACGGATCTCTCATTGCAGATTGGCGTGGGCGAGCTGCGCTGTATTATCGGGCCGAACGGCGCCGGGAAAACGACGCTGATGGATGTCATTACCGGCAAAACCCGGCCGCAGAGCGGCAGGGCGCGGTATGACCAGTCGATCGATCTGCTCGGGCTTGATCCTATCGCTATCGCCCGCCAGGGGATCGGCCGCAAGTTTCAGAAACCGACGGTATTTGAGGCGCTGACCGTCGCCGAAAACCTTGAGCTGGCGTTGAAAGGCGATAAGTCGGTCTGGGCCAGCCTGCGGGCGCGGCTGAACGGCGAGCAGGAGGACCGCATCAGCGACATTCTGCGCCTGCTGCGTCTTGATGGCGAACGCGCGCGCCCGGCAGGGCTGCTTTCTCACGGGCAAAAACAGTTTCTCGAGATCGGCATGCTGCTGGTTCAGGAGCCGCATCTGTTGCTGCTGGATGAGCCCGCTGCCGGGATGACCGATGCTGAAACCGAGTATACCGCCGAGCTGTTCCGCACCCTGGCCGGGCAACATTCCCTGATGGTGGTGGAGCACGATATGGGGTTCGTCGAAACCATCGCTGATCGGGTCACGGTGCTGCATCAGGGCCAGGTACTGGCAGAGGGCTCGCTCCGCGAGGTACAGGCGAATGAGCAGGTGATTGAGGTGTATCTCGGTCGTTAAGGAGAGCGAATGTTACAGGTTAATCAGTTACATCAATACTATGGCGGCAGCCACATTCTGCGCGGGGTCGATTTTGAGGCCCGGCAAGGCGAGGTCACCTGTCTGTTGGGGCGCAATGGCGTGGGTAAAACCACCTTACTGAAGTGCCTGATGGGGCTGATCCCGGCGCGCAGCGGTGAAGTCATCTGGCAGGAGAAAATCATCACCCAGCGTAAACCGCACCAGCGGGTGCAGGCCGGTATTGCCTATGTGCCGCAGGGTCGTGAAATATTTCCTCGCCTGACGGTTGAAGAGAATCTGCTGATGGGGCTGTCGCGGTTTCCGGCCAGCGAGGCCGGGCAGGTACCGGAGGAGATTTATCAGCTGTTTCCGGTGCTGAAAACCATGAAACAGCGGCGCGGCGGCGATCTCTCCGGCGGTCAGCAGCAGCAGCTGGCTATCGGTCGCGCGCTGGCCAGCCGGCCGCAATTGCTGATTCTGGATGAGCCGACGGAAGGTATTCAGCCGTCGGTCATCAAAGAGATTGGCGAAGTGATCCGCCAGCTGGCGAACCGTGGCGATATGGCCATTCTGCTGGTCGAGCAGTTTTATGACTTTGCCGCGGCGCTGGCCGATCGCTATCTGGTGATGTCGCGGGGAACGATTATTCAACAGGGGAACGGCGCGGCGATGGAAGCGGAAGGGGTGCGCGGCATGGTGACGATTTAACCTTATCGGCCCGTGAGGGCCGATAAGCGTCTTCCCCGCTCCTGTCGCTATTTGCGCAGCAGTCGCTGCAGCCGCGTCTGACGCCAGCTGCGGATCCATCCGCCGAAAACAAACAATCGCATGCCTCTCACCAGCAGCAACGCCCCCCAGATCCCGGCGACCCAGGCAGACCAGTTGTTCTCCGGGTTGGTAAACCGGTTAAGTAAAGCCAGCAACACGCATACCACCACGGCGGTCGACAGTGAGCGGAAAAAGCGGCTTTCCTGATGCACGCGCGCTTTTGCCTCTTCGATGCGTAAATCGAGAGACTCTTCGTGCCCCGCCGGGGAGTCACCGGTGATATCGGCAACGTTAACTTCAAAGACGGCGGCAAGGGCGCTCAGCGTTTCCAGCCCTGGGCGGTCGCCGTTTTCAATGCGCTGAATTGTCCGCACGCTGAGGCCGGCAAGTTCTGCCAGCTGCTCCTGGGACCAGGCGCGCTGTAGACGTAATTGTTTAACCTGATTAGTGCTGTTCATCATGTCTATCTCCGGGTGAAAACCTGAGATGGAGTGTGGCGCCGGGCTCTGTCGGGCACCACGATCCGCAGCCGACAGTTGCACGACATTAACCCGACAGCCGCATGACGCCTGGGGTTACGCGCTGACGGCCGAACAGCCATTCTGCCACGGGCGAATTTTCATTCCGCGGAAGATCATCAGCCAGGCAACGATAATAGCGAGCATCAGCACCACAAACAGCGACCAGTGCGGCATATGGGTCAGGATAGATCCGGTAATCATCGGGTTGAAGGCGGCGCCCAGCCAGCCCAGCGACTGGGCGGAAAAGTAGCTTGCCTTCATGCCGGCGGGGGCGATGTTATCAATCAGCATATACTCACCGGGCGCGTAAATGACCTCGCCAAGCGTAAACACGGCGGCAGAGAGCCCCCATAGCAGCAGGCTGCTGTCGGAAACAATAAATCCCCCCAGACCGAGGACGAAACAGAACGTACCAAAGGTCATGAGCGGACGAATATTCCTGGCGCTCAGGCGACGGCCGACGGCGTACTGCAGCGCAACCACCACGGCGGCGTTGACCGGGAGTACCACCGCCACCACCTTTTCGGCAAAATCGCTATCGGCGACCACCAGCACATACTGCGAAATACAGGAGGCGAATGAACCGCCGACGAACGAGGCCAGCAGGCCGGAAAGCGTAAACCACATCAGCGCGCGGTCGCGCAGCAATACGGAAGGCGACCATTGGGTGGCATTATCCTGGGCAATGGTCGCCGAGGAGCGCTGAACGAAGAGCTGAATACCAACCAGCGGCAATGCGGCGCAGGCCGCCGCCAGCCAAAATGGCAGGTTGATACTGTGCATCACCAGCAGCGTGCCGATGGGCGGGCCGACGGTCCAGCCGATGTTGAGAAAGGTATAGTTGAGGGAGAAGATCCGCGCTTTCTTTTCCGGCGACAGAACATCGGCAAACCACGCCTTCAGCACGGTAGAGAAGACGGAATAGGCGCAGTTGATCAGAGCAAAGAAAAACACCACCAGGCTTACGCTATTGACCAGCGGAATCGCGATAAAGCCGCAGATAAAGGCCAGCACGGCGATAAGCATATAGCGCTTTTTATCAAACTTATCGGCCAGAATGCCAAACCCCATGCTAAAGACGACGCCGACGGTGAGGGCGATGGAGAGCGCATAGCCAATTTTATCCACCTGAAGCTGGTACTGGCGGGTGAGGAAAATGGTCATAAAGGGCAGCGTTGCACCACGGCCGATAGTCAGCAGCAGCGAGGATGCCAGCAGCGCGATGGTGGAGCGCCTGATGGTCGGTATCATGTTGTTTGCCTGATGAAATGTTTTTTTTATGTGGTACTGCTCAGAAATACCATGCTCTCAGGACCTTGTATAGCGCAACCCGGTGTCATCATGTGCTTTGGTACCCTGCTAAAAATAATGATCTATCCGGCGGGCGCTTTTTTGGGTACTTTGATTTTGTTCACAAAAATTCATATAACAACAGAGGCAGGGTATGACACGTAAAGACGGGCTGCTGGCGCTGCTGGTGGTAGTGGTGTGGGGGCTGAATTTTGTGGTGATTAAGGTCGGACTCCACAATATGCCGCCGCTGATGCTGGCGGGACTGCGTTTCTTACTGGTGGCCTTTCCGGCGCTGTTGTTTGTTGCCCGTCCCAAAATCCCGCTGCGCCTGCTGCTCGGCTATGGCCTGACCATCAGCTTTGGTCAGTTCGCCTTTTTATTCTGCGCAATTAATCTTGGGATGCCCGCTGGCCTGGCCTCTTTGGTGCTGCAGGCGCAGGCGTTCTTCACCATTATTCTTGGCGCTTTTGCCTTCGGTGAACGCCTGCAGGGAAAACAGCTGGCCGGGATTGCGCTGGCTATTTTTGGCATCCTGGTGCTGGTGGAAGCCAGCCTCGGCGGCCAGCATGTTCCGGTCGTCGGATTTATGCTGACTCTGGCGGCGGCGTTGAGCTGGGCGTGCGGTAATATCTTTAATAAGAAGATCATGTCCCGCGCCGAGAAACCGCAGATTATGTCCCTGGTGGTGTGGAGCGCGCTGATTCCGGTGCTGCCGTTTATGCTGGCGTCATGGGCGATCGATGGCCCGCAGACGATGGTGGCGAGCCTGATTCATATTGATATGCTGACCGTGCTCTCGCTGCTTTATCTGGCGTTTATTGCCACGATTGTGGGCTACGGCATCTGGGGCTCGCTGCTTGGGCGCTATGAAACCTGGCGCGTGGCGCCGCTGTCGTTGCTGGTGCCGGTAGTGGGGATGGCCAGCGCCGCGCTGTTGCTCGGCGAAACGCTGAACGGCTTGCAGCTGCTGGGGGCCGTTTTGATTATGGCCGGGCTGTATATCAACGTTTTCGGCCTGCGGACCTGGCGGACGGGCGTGGTCCCAAGATAAGTAAAGGCCATATATCTGGACAGGGATGTTTTTTGCATGACGGCGCCAGGGTTGCTTGTCGCTGGTCTTTGACCATGATGTGGTTAGGCTCAGGGGCAAAGCGAATGAGTGACCAAAGGAATATAAATGATTGATGACATCCGCTACCTGATCGTTTTTGCAAAAATTGTAGAGGCGGGATCCATCTCAGGTGGCGCAGAAGCTTTAGGGCTGACGACCGCAACGGCGAGCACGCATCTGGCAAAACTGGAAAAAAATCTGGGTAGTGCTCTGCTATATAGAAATACCCGGAAACTCTCTCTGACTCACGATGGCCTCAGTTTGCTGGAGACGGCCAAATCTATGCTGGAGCTGTATGAGAAGGGGGTTATTGAATTTAAGCAGCGGTCTATATCAACGGCTAACAAGCTGCATATTTCTGTTCCTGCCGTTTTTATCAATAGCGCATTTACTCGCCATCTTGCGGTTTTTATAAAGGAATATCCGGATGTTTTCCTCAATATTTCTTATAGCGACACGCGGAAAGATATTATCGGAGAGAGTATTGATGTTGCTTTTCGGATTGGGGAGCTCCCGGACAGCTCACTCAAAGCCCGGCATCTTTTTGTGCTGCCCCGGCAGCTCGTCGCATCAAAGGCGTTGTTAAGCCAATATAAGCCCATCAACCACCCTGATGATCTTGAACCACTGCCCTGGATTGGACTGACCATGAGGCAGAACCAGCGGGCGTTCAGGCATAAAAATGGCGAGGTGGCGTTAGTAAAGTATACGCCAACGGTTGTCGTTGATAATGTTGAAGCGGCCTATGCTCTTGCAAAGCAACACATTGGACTGGCCGCTCCCCCTCGCTATCTGAGTGAGAATGATGTTAAGCGCGCAGAAATGCAGGAAGTACTCCCGGACTGGTCATTAGAACCTCTAAAGGTATACGCCATATGGCCTGCGAATATATCGACCAGCAGTATTGCCTACAAATTGATTAATAATATTTATAATTCCTTTGAGTCGCATAAATTATGAATAATTCAGGAATGGCAGACAGAGCATGTAGCCAGCCGTAGCGATCAGCGAACTGCCCATCAATAAGTTAAACGTACGGATACGTTGTCTGCTCCTGAGCAGCATTGACACTTTGTCACCAAGGATTGCCCATGAAGCCAGTGAGAGATAACAGACTAAAAAATAAATCATGATAAAGACGGATACCGTTGTCCTGGTTGCCGGGTCGGAAAACAACGCCGCTCCTGATGCGCAGGCAGTCCAGGCTTTCGGGTTGAACCATTGCATTAAAAAACCCTGAATGAAACCTGGGGTCTCTGCTTTTTGTAATGACAAATCAGGGTGAGACGACGCTATTTTATAACCCAGGTACATGATAAATACTGCGCCAGCAACGTTGAGATATTTGAAAAATAACGGGTGCTGTTCAATCGCAGCGTAGAATCCGAAACAAACGAATATAAGCAAGGCAGTAAATCCTGTTGTCGCACCAGAGACAAACGGGAAGGTTTTTCTAAATCCATGCGCCGCCGCTGACGATATAATGATCATATTTACCGGGCCTGGTGAAAATGACATGGTGAGGGAAAATATAAACATCGTAACAATTAAAATCATTATTTCTCCGCGAATGTTAAATGTTTAATCAGCATGGGAGTATTATCCAATAGCGTTGCTGATATCCCGACAGGCTACCTATAAATGGGCATTAGAGTAAGTAGCTTTTCTCTAAAGGTGTATTTGATGTTTTCACCGCACAGTGGCCATAAAGCCCGGCTCATTACCGGGGCGCTGAGGTTTGTTTATCGTTGTAATGATATGAATTTATTGTTTTTTTAAGTTGGCAGGGCGACCGGCGGCCCTGTACACGTAGCAGACGGGGCTAACCCGACGCGCATTCTGAGAGGCGGTGGCATAATCAGCATATGCTCGCTGGGAAATGTTACCTGACCAGTCGAAGTCCTCGTGAAACGATTCTCTTGAACTCCTCACAATGGGTATGCTCGGGCTGAGTACAGCGCGCAACATGTTTTAGTCCGCGGCTTAATAATTGCAGTCTGCGAATGGTCACGTCAATTTCCCGTGAGCGTTTGTGGAGCAGTTCGCGATTAATATCTGGAGGAGCTTCCGTACCGATCATCACGGCGATTTCATCCAGAGAAAACCCTGCGGCCTGTCCCAGCGCAATGAGTTGCAGTTTATAAAGCACATTCTCATGGTACTGCCTGCGAAGACCATTTCGCCCGACAGGCCGAATTAATCCTTTCGTTTCGTAATACCGCAATGCGGAGGGTTTTACCCCGGCAAGGTCAGCGATCTCTCTGATATCCCGTTCTTTCATTGTTGACTTAAACCTCACTTTAAGTTGCACACTGGCTGTCAGCTTAGCATTCCATCAATAAGGAGCAGACATTGGATATGATTATTCTCGGTAAAACGGTCATAACAGGCATCGGCGCCACGCTGATCATGGATATCTGGTCACTTTTGCAGAAATACCTGCTCAAAGTACCGCCGTTAAACTATGCGCTGGTTGGGCGCTGGATTTTATGGTTGCCCAGAGGAAAGTACTGGCATTATACGATTGCGACAACGCCGCGAATACAAGGGGAGATGTTCACCGGCTGGATGTTCCACTACCTGATCGGGGTCGTTTTTGCTTTTGTACCGCTTATGCTGAACGCAACCGCCTGGTTCAGCGAGCCCTCTCTTAAAGTCGGTCTTCTGGCCGGTTTATCGACGCTATTTGCTCCGTTCATCATTCTGCAGCCGGCATTGGGTTTTGGTTTCGCTGCTTCACGAACCCCTCGTCCCTGGCTGGCTCGTCTGCTCAGTCTGCTCACGCATCTGGCGTATGGGGGAGGGCTGTATATCTCAGCCCTGATGATGAGCGCCTGAAGATAAAGCATTTTCGTCCGGTCATTTCACCAGCTTATAGCGCGGCGGCTTCAACGCTAGCACAAAAAATGGTAGGGAATATGAAGATGAATGCAATGGCAAATGATATTTATTTTCATTAATGTTTGCATTCCGTAAACTACTGTAAAGAAAAATTACATGTCTACCGTATCCCTGACGAAAGTAACGCTTTGCGCGCTGGCCATTTCATCTTCTCTGCCTGTTTTCTCTGCCTCGGCTAAGGATTTTACCGAGCAGGCCTTCCGCTCACAGCCTCTTGGCCACGGCGTTTATGAGCTGGCTTATGATAACAGTCAGAAGACGCTCTATGCCGCCTCAGCGCCCTCGTTTGAGAAAGATAAAACGACGGGCGTTGTATTTCGGCTGGCGGCCGATTCTCTGCAGATTAATCAGAAGATAGCCACCGAACGGCGTACCTTTGCACTTTCTCTGGATGAAGAAAACCATATCCTGTATTTGGGCAATGCGCTGGATGGTTCGCTAACGCTCGTGGATACGTTGACCAATAAGGTGATTAAAACTATTCAGCTAAGCGATGATGCGGATCCTGAGAAACAGGCTCACGTGCGCGAAGTGGTGCTGGATAAGCAAAATCAACGTCTGTATGTGTCCGGGATCGGGCGCAAAGACAAAGGGCTGCTGTGGGTTGTCGATACGCGAAAGCAGCAGCTTAGCGAAACGCTGAATCATCTCGAACCGGTGGGGTTTGCCGTTGATGACGCGGGTAACAAAGTGTATGTAGTTACCGGCAACGGGGAGTTGGTGACCCTCGATGGCAAAACGTCGAAGCTCCTTGCCCGCGTGAAGGTCGACCCGGCTGAACCGGACCATTATTTCCTCAATATCGCCCTGAACAGCGCCGCAGGAGTCGGGTATATCGCTGATACCAACACCCGCGATGTGCTGGTGGTGCGGCTGGACTCCGGCAAGCTGGTGGATCGTATTGCCTCGCCCAATTCGGTCGCCGTGCTCTATAACGCCGCGCGCGATGAAATCTACGTTACCCATCGCAACGATCGTTCGATTAGCGTCATCGACGCAAAAACCCATCATCTCAAACACGCCATCAAAACGGCGGCCATGCCCAACAGTCTGGCGCTTTCTGCGGATGCCGGAACGCTTTATGCCAGCGTCAAACAGGACGAAAAAAGCGACCAGGCTGACTACGTTCTCAAGATTGATCTAACTAAATTCTAAGGACTTTTTTGTGACGATTAAGACACACATGGAGGTGGCGATTGCGCTCGCCTTCGTCAATCTGCCCGCGGCTGCCTACGCTGCAGATAGCGTTGCCGTAAACGAAGAGCAGATGGTAGTCACCGCCACGGGTTTCAGCCAGGAGAGGCGCGAGGCGCCGGCGACGATCTCGGTGCTTGATGAGAAGGCGCTGAATACCCGTTCCAATCAGAATGTCGCGGAAGCGCTGCGCGAGATGCCGGGCGTGCTGGTGGGCAACGGTCACGGCAGTCTGGCGACCGGCGATGTACAGATGCGCGGTATGGATTCGACCTATACCTCGTTTATGGTCAACGGTATCAAGCAGTCTACCCGCGAATCCCGTCCCTACGGGCATCACATTGGTAGCGAAGTGGCTTTTATGCCGCCGCTGGCTGCCATTGAACGGGTGGAGGTCATTCGCGGCCCCATGTCCTCGCTGTATGGCTCTGACTCGATTGGTGGCGTGGTCAACGTCATCACCAAAAAGTCCTGGAACCTCGAAAAATGGACCGGGGTGCTGGAGGATAATTACTTCCTGCAGGAAAAAAGTGAATACGGCAACACTAATCAGACCAACGCTTTCTTGATGGGGCCTGTCATCCCGGGCAAACTCGGGATCAGCGTGGGCGCAGACTACCTCGATCGTCGCGATGATGATAGCCCAACCAAAGAGCGCTTCGTGAAGCATCAGGCCGGGAATCTGGACGCCACCATTTCTCTGTCGCCTACCGATACTCAGCTCTGGGATCTGAACGCCTCTAAAGGCAATCAGGAGAAAACCCATAACGATAAAGCGTGGTACTGGGGCTTTGACCGCGATGCGGCCTCACTGTCACAGCATGCCTGGTACGGCGATGATCTGGTGGAGGTGAAGAACTTTATCAGCTACGAGAAGGCCCGCACGGAGTACCGCGTGCCCGGGATGGATTCGCAATTTATTAAGCAGAATAATTTTGAGGCCAATAGCGCGAACACCTTTACTCTGGCCGATCACAAGCTGACGTTAGGCGTAAACTTCACGCGCAATGAGCTGAATGACACCTTCGGTATCGCGGATAAGCAGGCGCCTGGCGTCACTCCGGTGAGTAAAATCACGCGTCATGGCTGGGCGGTTTTTGCGGAAGATGCATGGATGATGGTGCCGGACTTTACGCTGACCACCTCTGCGCGCCTGGATCATGATAGCTACTTTGGCTATCACGTCACGCCTAAGCTGTATGGTAACTGGACTATCGACGAGACCTGGGCGCTGAAAGGGGGCGTCTCCGCCGGTTATAAAAAACCGGATTTACGGCAGAACAACGCCGGTTTTACCAGCGTCTATGGTGCTTATCCCTATTCTGAGATTGGTATCGGCAACGACGATCTGAAGCCGGAACAGAGCATCAACACCGAACTGGGCGTGTACTGGCAGCAAAACGCGCTGGCGCTGGATGCGACGCTTTTCCATACCAAATTTAAAGATAAAATCAGCGACCACACCATCTGTACCTCATCGGCCACCCAACAGTGTCAATACAATGGCTATACCGCTGATAGCGTGTCGCAATATATTAACGTCGGGGATGCGGAGATCTACGGCCTGGAGCTGAACGGCGACTGGCAGGTGACCGCGGCGCTGAAGGCCAACGCCAACTATACCTATACCCACAGTGAACAGAAAAGCGGTGAGTATAAGGGCTATGCGCTAAATGATTTTCCGAGCAGTATGGCCAACGTTTCGTTGTCGTGGAATACAACGTCCGATCTGGAGCTGTGGACCAAGGCGAGCTGGCGCAGCAACTCGCCGGATATCGGCAAGTCCAGCTCAACGGATGCCTATGCGCTGGTTGATTTAGGCGCGCGTTACCATCTGAATAAACATGTCACGTTGATGAGTGGGATCTACAATCTGTTTGATGTGAATCCGGTTTACACCACCACCTACAGGCAGACCGCGATGCTGGAAGGGCGGCGCTATAATTTCGGCGGCCGCGTGGAGTTCTGAGAATGATGCAGGGGCCAAGGGCCCCTGAGACAATATTGCGGAAATCCCGCTCACGGTCTGAAATCCATAATGGCATTGTTGAATGTCTGATAGGTTTGTTCATCCGGGGCTGGCGGAATCTGCGCCTCTTGTAGCGCGGCTATAATTACCGCGCATAAAGCCGGATCGCCATGCGCTTGCGTTGGATTCTGCACCTTCCCGTCACGCTGGAACGTTAAGCGCACGGAGCATTTTTGCCCCTGATACGCCTGCGGCTGGTCTATTTTAGCGAAGATAGCCGTTCTGACCTGATGCAGATAGCGCAAATTAGTCGCCCGTGGCGAATTGTCTGACCCCATCTCATAATCTGCAAACAGCTTATCCACTTCTGCCGATAATTTAGCCTTTTCAGCACTCTCAGGTGGGGAAGCGGTGCCTGAGCAGGCCGTCAGGAGTAAAGAGAGGAAACAAAAGAGTAGCGGACTGCGTCTCACGGTCATGGTAATGCCTCCTTGCCTGGTAGGATAAATTCGGCGTGATATGCGGTCATCCTCTGCTATTCAGCGAGGGTATTCAAATGTTTATCAACGAGTGTGCCTGCGGAGGTTCGAACGCAGGCATTCTTTCCGTGTGACGCTGTCACTTTTATGCGACTCCGGCAGGCAGATTACCGCATCCAGTCGCGGATAATTTCTCCGTACAGCTGTTCCGCTTCCTCCAGTCGGCTGAGCAGGCAGTACTCATCGGTTTGATGAGCCAGAGACGGCTCGCCGGGGCCGAGAATAATACAGGGCGGGTTGCCCAGCGCAGGCAGCAGCAGGGAGGCATCGGTAAAGTAGGGAACCACGCGCGGCTCAAGCGGCCGATCGTGCAGCGGCTGGCAGCGTTGATAAACCTGCTTTATCCAAACGTGGTCCGCTTCGCTCAGTACCGCGGGCAAGTCAACCAATGTCGACACCGTGACGCTCTCACCAAGCAGCGTGGTCAATCGCTGCCGGATAGTGGCGTGCTGTAAATTGGGCGCGCTACGGATATCGACATCAAAACGCGTGCGGTCCGGCACGGAGTTGATATTGAGCCCGCCTTCGATTCGTCCGACGTTAAGAGTGGGCTGTTTCATCAGCGGATGCGGCGCGCCTGGCGAGAAATGTTGAATCTTACCTACCGCATCCGCCGCCAGATAGATAGCGTTAATCCCCAGTTCCGGCATCGCGCCGTGCGCGGTTTTCCCTCGCGTTTCACAACGTAGCCAGAGGGCGCCTTTATGCCCGATAACCGGGTAATTGGCGGTGGGTTCGCCGACGATCAGCGCCCCGATCTCAGGCAACGGAGCGGAGGCGATCAGCGCCCGGGCGCCGTCACAGCCGGTTTCTTCCCCTCCGGTAATCAGCAATACCGCACCGCTGCCGGCGAGAATAGTTTCCCGCTGATGAACGCAGGCGACGGCAAATGCCGCCACCGCTGCTTTCATATCGCTGGCGCCGCGTCCATAAAGACGACCGTCCTCCGTCTGTGAACCGAAAGGATCGTATCGCCACTGCGCGTTCCCAAGCGGCACGGTATCCAGATGTCCGGTAAAAGCCAGCGGTTTACCGGCTGTCATCCCGGGCAGACTGGCGATCAGATTGCTGCGTCCCTCGCCGAACGACGACAGCGAAACCTCAAAGCCGCTCTCTTGAAGCCAGTCGGCAAAGAAGCGCATGCAGTCAGCTTCGCTACCCGGCGGGTTGATGGTGTTAAAGCCCAGCAGCTGCCGGGCCAGTTGAAGGGTGGTGGTCATCAGTCGCGTTCCGTTAGCCAGTCGAGGCAGTTAATCCACAGCTGGCGATAGCCGGGCCATTTGGCAAACTCTTCCGGCAGCCAGTGTGCGGACATATCGCTGGTCCACACCAGCGAGCGACCCTGTTGATATTCGCGAATAGCCAGCAGCGGATGACCGGTTCCGGCGACGGTAGCCAGCAGTTTGCCCTGCGGATGCATTTCCACTTCGTTATAGCCCAGCAGCCACGGCCATTCGCCAGGAATATCGTTAAACAGGGCGTGAGATTCTGTCACTTCGGCATAGCAACCTTCCGGGGTTTCAATACGATCGTCCCATGCCAGACAGCGCACCGGCAGAACTTTCTCCACCGCGGTATGGCGATAGCGTGCGCCGCCGTTAATTCCCTGGAAGCTGTAATAGCCCCCAATCATCATCAGCGCACCGCCGGCGGCAACGTAGTCATGGATCAGCGTCAGCCGGTTGGCGGTGCGCCGGCTTTTCAGCCAGGTATCCGGATGCAGCAGCAGCGTATTGGCGCCAATATCCGACAGGATAATTGCATCCCACTGCCGCAGCGCTTCCTGAGTCAGCGGGAAGTCGGTCGCCGCCGCGTGGGCAGGCATGTAGGTAATCGCGTAATGACTGTCCGCAAGCGCGGCGAGAAAATCCGTTGCGCCGGTGTGCCAGGTAGCGGTGGCAAACTGATCGAAGCCTTTAATGTGCGTTGAAGTGCTGGTCCAGGATTCCCCGACCAGTAAGATTTTTTTCTGCATTATGAGTTTCCTTTTATCCGCCAAAGACCCGTTGAGGATTGCCAATCATTAAGGTTTCAAGCTGTTCGCCGCTGACGCCGTGGCGCCGCAGACGCGGAACAAAGTGCTTGAGTATGTAGCCGTAACCGTGGCCGCCGTAGCGGGTGAGCATGGTTTTCAGGAACACATCCTGCGACAGCAAAATCTGCTGGAGATAGCCATCGTCAATCAGCTCGCAAATCGCACGGGCGTTCTCCTCGTCGGAGGGCGACTGCGCCGACTCGTCGGCATAGTAGTAGCTCATGCCGATCATGTCGTATTCGAGAAACGCTCCGCGCTGCGCCAGTTCTCGCTGGTAGCGCTTATCGGCAAAGCTGGGATTCATATGACACAGCACCGCATGACGGAGATCGGCGCCTTCCTGTTCGAGAATATCCAGCACCCGGTGACCCAGTCTCTCCCAGCCCGGCAGATGGACCTCGATCGGCACGCCGGTCGCGGCGCTGGCCCGGCCGGCCGCGCGCAGAGACTTCTCTTCATCCGGCGTAAAGCGGCTTGAGATTCCGATTTCGCCGATAAGCCCGGCGAGCACTTCCGGTTTCTCCTCCGCGCCGCCAAGATCGTAAATCAGCCGTTCGGCCAGCTGTTCGACGCTGCTGGTTTTTACCCACTCGGGCTGTGACGGCTCCAGATAGAGGCCGGTACCCATAACAATGTTCAGACCGGTCAGACGCGCGATGCGCGCCAGCGCTTTGGGATCGCGGCCAATGCCGATATTGGTCGGGTCGACCACCGTTTCCCCGCCAAGCGCGCGATATTTGGTCAGTTCTTCAATCGCGAGGTCGACATCAAATAGCTGGCAGTTATCGCGGCTCATCAGCGGGTTCAGCGACAGTTCGCCGAGGTTTTCCATCTTCACCGGCATTTCGGCTAGATGGCGATCGCTACAGCAGCAGGGCGGCACCCATTTGCCGGACGCGTCCAGCAGAATATGCTCATGCATCAGCGTGACGCCCATCTCGCTAATCGGCAGCGGGCCCAGCACCGTCATGACGTAACCGCTGCTGACGCCGACCGGCAGCGGGGAGGGATGGCGAAAAATTGATCCTTTCATCAGCTATCTATCCTTTTGCCGCCGAGCGCGTGGGGTTGAGAATGCGGGTGTTCAGCCAGATAGCCAGCAGGATGATAGTGCCGGTGGCTATCTGGGTGTAGAACGGTGAAATATGCGACAGGATCAGCCCGTTCTGAATCACCGCAATCGACAGCGCGCCGAGCAGCGTGCCGATAATCGTCCCGAAGCCGCCAAACAGGCTGGTACTGCCGAGCACAACGGCGGCGATGACCTGCAGTTCAAAACCTTCGCCCTGGTTGGAGGAGCCGCTGCCGAGACGTGCGGTAATAATCATTCCGGACAGCGCGGCGGCCATTCCGCTGATGATATAGACCTTCATGGTTACCGCTTTGGTGTTAATCCCGCTGCGTCGTGCGCCTTCGGCATTCGCGCCGATAGCCGTCACATAGCGGCCAAAACGCATATGGTTGAGAACGATATGCCCGATAATCAGAACCATAATGCCAATCAGCGCTGGCATGGGGATACCCACGACCCACGCGCGCCCTATAAAGGTAAACAGGCTGTCAGCGGGAAGCGGAATCGAATAGCCCTGGGTCACCAGCAGCGCGATACCGCGCACAACGGCCAGGGTGGCGAGGGTGACGATAAACGCCGGAATGCCTTCATAGGCAATAAAAAAGCCGTTGATGGCGCCGACTAATCCGCCGAGCAGCAGACCGCCGAGCAAAACCACCGGCCACGGCAGTCCCCAGTTGTTCAGGGCGATAGCGGAAAGCGCGCCGACCAGCGCGAGGGTGGATCCCACCGACAGGTCGATGCCGCCGGTGGTAATCACCAGGGTCATTGCGGTTGCGACGATCAGCAGCGGGGCGCTCTGACGGATGATATTCAGCCAGTTGGTGCCGGTGAGGAAATTGCCGGTAATCAGCGAAAACACCACGCAGCAGAAGACAAAAAATAGCGCGATGCTCACCACGCCCGAGTGGTTATGCAGCAGGCGGCGCGGCAGCGAATGCTGGATCATGCGGGAGCTGCTTAAGTTCATGATACTCATCCTGTTACCTCAATGTGCAGCCGCAGAGCGGGCGGTGAATTTCTCGCCCACAATCAGGTTAACGATATCGCTCAGGCTGGTGTCGGCCACCCGCCGGTCGGCGACGTTGGTACCTTCATACATCACCATGATCCGGTCACAGACCAGGAACAGGTCCTGCAGGCGGTGGGTAATCAGAATAACGCTCACGCCGCGAGCGGAAACGCGACGAATTAGCTCCAGAACCGCTTCAACTTCCGCGACGGCCAGCGCGGCGGTTGGCTCGTCCATGATCAGCACCTTCGGATCAAAAGCCGCCGCGCGGGCGATGGCAATGGCCTGGCGCTGGCCGCCGGAAAGATTTCGCACCAACAGGCGAGTATCAGGAATGGAAATTCCCAGCCCTTTTAGCATCTCCCGGGCATCGGCGTGCATTCTGGCTTCGTCGAGAAAGGGGATGCCGAGGAGCGATTTCATCGGCTCGCGACCCATAAACAGATTGCCCGCGACGTCGACCGTGTCGCATAGCGACAGATCCTGATACACCATCTCGATATGGCAGCGACGCGAATCGGCCGGATTAGCAAACTGGTGCTGTTCACCGTCGATACGAATAGTGCCGCTGGAGGGGATCACCGCACCAGATAGTACTTTGGTCAGGGTTGATTTCCCCGCGCCGTTATCGCCCACTAATCCCAGCACCTCGCCCGGAGCCAGCTCCAGGTTGACTCCGCGCAACGAACGTATCGACCCGTAGGTCTTGGTGATATTGATCATCTCCACCCTTGGCGGGGTAGTTTGTGGCTGCTGCATCTGATAACTCCCATCGCTATTGCCGGGAAAATGTTCGCCAGCCTGCGGGAGATACCCCATCCGACACGGTTTACATTCTAGTAAACCGGTTTACCTGCGGAGTGGAGCACTCGCCAACACAGTCTGGTCAAACGCTATGTAAGATATTTGTTCGCCAGTAAGAACATTGCAGCATCCGTGCCAGGGCAGGAACAACACCGCAGCCCTGTGACTTAACCTTATGTAATAGATAGTGTTTCTTGATTACATTCCGGTAAACCGGTTTACTGATTATAGTGAAGAGATGGCAGGTTGAACGTTTTTTGCGCCAAAACTGGGCGCTTTTGCGCCATTTTGGGACGTGCTTAACAAATCTTGATCGAGTCGCGGCCAATCCATTCCACCGGCAGGCGGGTTTCTGCCGGGATATCTTTGTCGTCGTTGAGCAAGCGCATCATGATGTTCACCGCAGTGCGGCCCAGCTCCCGGGCGGGCTGGCGGATAGTTGAAATACGCGGCTGGGTGAAATCGGCATAGCTGGCGTCATCGAAGCCGACTAACGACAGCGCCTCCGGCGCCTGCAGTCCGCCGGCGCGCAGCCCATCGAGCAGGCCAAGCACCAGATAGTCGCTGGCGGCGAAGACGGCAGTAGGGCGAACCGGCTGACTAAACAAATACTGCAGCGCCTGTTGGCCGAACTCGCGCTGGTAGTCGCCATACATAACCCATTCGGGGGGCCAGCTCAGACCGGCCTGCTTCATGGCGGTGCAAAAGCCCTGATAGCGTTCGCGGACGCTCATCAGCTTGTCCGGACCGCCGACGAAAGCGATATGGTGATGCCCGGCGGCGATCAGTTTTTCGGTCGCAATCCGCCCGCCCTGGACGTTATCGGCAAAGACTTTAGGAACCTTACTGCCGGGAATGTCCTCATCCAGCAGCACAATGCGTTCGTGGCGCTGAACCTCTTTGCGCAGCAGGCCGTTATCGGGGCGGTTGGTGGTGAACAGCAGACCATCGACCTGGCAGGTATCCAGCCAGCGTATAAACTGACACTCTTTTTCCGGGTTATTACGAGTGATGCACAGTACCAGGCTGTAGCCGTTGGCAGAGGCGGCCTCTTCGGCGGCATCGGCCAGTTCGGCAAAGAAGGGGTTGGTGATGTCGGGCAGCACCAGGCCAAGGGTTTCGCTTCCGCCTTTACTCAGACGGCGTGCGAGGCTATTACCGCGATAGTCCAGTTCGCGTATTGCCGTTTCGATGCGGTCGATGGTTTCCTGCGGCAGCACAATACTGTTGTTCATATAGCGCGACAGGGTAGCCTTCGACAGGCCCGCCAGCTTTGCCACGTCGGATAATAATACGCGTTTTATACTCATTTCCTGCGCCATTTCTGCCAGAATCGGCTATCTGTAACATAGTTAAGCGCGGTGGATACAGCAATATCTCTGTTAACAATATCCTTAAATAAATGCTTGACAAATTTTAAATGGCGGAGAATTGTATAGGCAGTTTACCGCATCATCCGGGAAGTCATTCCCAAACCCGTTTAACTCATTCCAGTCGCGCACCGACACGGACCGGTTGCCGGAATGAAATTAAGCAGGTCCAGCCGAACGTTCGACGATCGTTCTGGCCATATAGACGATATTTGCCCGCCAAAAAATAATCCTTCTGCGTTCGCATGCGACGCGGAACTCTGCTGGCTATCAACTATTCCCGACGAGGATACTGATGATGTTATTTAACACCGGAAAACTGCGTTTTATTGCTATAGCAACGACGATGCTGGCATCAGTGAGCTTTATTTCTACCGCCAGTGCCGCCGCTCCCACTTATGCGCTGGTACAGATCAATCAGCAGGCTCTGTTTTTTAATTTGATGAATAAAGGCGCGCAGGATGCAGCAAAAGCCAGCGGTAAGGATTTAGTTATTTTTAACTCTAACGACAATCCCGTCGCGCAAAATGACGCGATTGAAAACTATATTCAGCAAGGTGTTAAGGGCATTTTGGTTGCCGCTATCGACGTTAACGGAATTATGCCCGCGGTAAAAGAAGCCGCCGCTGCTAACATTCCTGTGATTGCTATTGATGCCGTATTACCGGCCGGGCCTCAGGCGGCTCAGGTGGGCGTGGATAATATCGAAGGCGGCAGAATTATTGGCCAATACTTCGTTGACTACGTGCAGAAAGAGATGGGCGGCCAGGCGCGGCTGGGGATCGTCGGCGCCCTGAACTCGGCGATTCAGAACCAGCGGCAGAAGGGCTTCGAAGAGACGCTGAAAAGCAACCCGAAAATTACCATCGCCAACGTCGTCGACGGGCAGAACGTGCAGGATAAAGCGATGACCGCGGCGGAAAACCTGATTACCGGCAACCCCGATTTGACGGCTATCTATGCTACCGGCGAACCTGCGCTGCTGGGCGCCATTGCCGCGGTGGAGAACCAGGGGCGTCAGAAAGATATTAAAGTCTTTGGCTGGGATCTGACGGCGAAGGCGATTTCGGGTATTGACGGCGGATACGTCACCGCCGTACTGCAACAGGATCCGGAAAAGATGGGGGCCGAAGCCCTCAAGGCGCTGAACAGCATTACGTCGGGAAAAACCGTGCCGAAAACCATTCTGGTTCCGGCAACGGTGGTGACGAAAGCGAACGTTGATAGCTACCGCTCGCTGTTTAAGTAGGTCAGTGCGCGCCGCCCGTGGCTAACAGGGCGGCGAGTTCCTGAGCATCGGGAAACGCGCTGAGCGTGCCCCGGCGGCTAACGGTAATCGCGGCAGCACGGCTGGCATGGGCAAGCGCCAGGCGATCTGGTTCGACGTTGCGCAGTAGCGCGGATGCCAGCATCACAGCGAGGAACGTATCGCCCGCGCCGGTGGTATCAAGCGCCTCGGCGGGGGCGGCGGGGCAAAACTGACGCTGGCCATCACGGATCAGCCAGGCGCCTGCTGCCCCCTGGGTAATCACTAAGGTTTTTACGCCGTATGGCTGGAGCAATTCAGCCTCTGATTCGTTGACCACTGCGATGTCGATAAGCGGCCACAGATGACAAAAGTCAGGATTGACCGGTGAGGGGTTGAATACCGTTGTCATACCGCGGGTTCTGGCATACTGGAATAGCGCCCGCGTTTTCTCCAGGGAGAAATTGCCCTGTTGTAGCAAAATATCGCCCGCGGCGGCATCGGCCATGTGTGGAATAATATCATCAAGATGGAATGTATCGGCGGCGGCGGTAGTGGTAATGATCGCATTATCGCCATCAGCGCTATTTAAAATAATCGAGGTATCGCTATGTTGGTTAAAATGGCAGTCGGGTAGCAACGTTAATGCTTCATTTTGTATCCGCTGGCGAATCCAGATTCCATTGCTGTCATTTCCTGTGGCAGCAATTAAGCGCGTTTCTATTCCACTGCGGGATAATATAATCGCCTGATTCGCGCCTTTACCGCCGATATCCTGCGAAACTTTAACGCCATGAATTGAAGTGCCTTTTTTTGGTATATCCGAAACAGACCAGGTTTCATCTACGGTAATATTGCCGATAACGTAAACACGCATAGTGTTCCCTTAACAGGATGGATAAGATGGTTGCTATCTCAGCAGAAAAAACGAATGCAATACAAGCTATTTTTTCACGTGGTAAAGTTGTTATAGGTGTTATTCATTGCGATCCTTTTCCCGGCACACCTAAATATCGAGGGAAATCAGTGGGTGATATTGTCGAGCGTGCGCTTCGGGATGCTGAAAATTATATTTCTGGAGGCGTTCATGGCTTGATTGTTGAAAATCATGGCGATATCCCTTTTTCTAAACCTGAAGATATCGGTCATGAAACCTCGGCGCTGATGGCGGTCATTACCGAGAAAGTACGCGAGCGTTTTGGCGTACCGCTGGGAATTAATGTCCTGGCAAACGCTGCGATTCCGGCGATGGCTATCGCTCTGGCGGGGGGCGCCGATTTCATTCGCGTCAATCAGTGGGCCAATGCTTATATCGCCAACGAAGGGTTTATTGAAGGGGCGGCGGCCAGGGCGTTGCGCTATCGCAGCATGCTGCGCGCTGAACATATCCGCGTTTTTGCCGATAGCCACGTTAAGCACGGCAGCCATGCTATCGTTGCCGATCGTTCGATTCAGGAGCTGACTCGCGATGTGGACTTTTTCGAGGCCGACGCGGTGATTGCCACGGGTCAGCGCACCGGCGATAGCGCCACGATGGCGGAAATTGATGAGATTCGCGCGGCGACAGAGCTACCGTTATTAGTGGGCTCGGGGGTGACACCAGCCAATGTCAGCCAGATCCTCGGACGGACTCAGGGAGTCATTGTGGCCAGCACCATGAAGGTTGATGGCGTCTGGTGGAACGACGTAGAGCTGGCCCGGGTTAAGCATTTTATGTCCGTCGCCCAGGCCGCGCTGGAGGAGGCATAATGGAAGCATTTAGCGATCGCCTGCTGCGCGAACATCAGCAGGTCTGGCAGACGATGCAGAGGCACCGTTTTGTGGTTGATATTGAACAGGATCGTCTGCCGACAACCGTATTCAACCGCTATCTGGTGTTTGAGGGCAACTTTGTCGCCACGGCAATCGCGATTTTCGCCCTCGGGGTCAGCAAGGCGCCGGATATTCAGCAGCAGCGCTGGCTCATCGGCGTACTGAACGCGCTGGTAGACACGCAGATTGCGTGGTTTGAACAGGTCTTGTCTGACCGGCGGATTAATCCCGCGGATTATCCGCACGATTTGCCAGCCGTGCAGCGCTTTCGCGACGGCATGCTGCGGACAGCCCGGTCGGGCAACTATGAACAGATCATTACCATGATGTTCGGGGCGGAATGGATGTACTACTCCTGGTGCCGGGGGGCGAGCGAGCATCGTCAGAGCGATGCTGACGTCAGGCGCTGGGTGGTAATGCACGCCGAAGACGACTTTTATCAGCAGGCTCTCTGGCTGAAGAACGAACTCGATCGCTGCGCCATGGCGCTGAGTGAAAACGAAAAGCAGGCGCTGTCGGCGCTGTACGGGGATGTGCTGCAGTGGGAAATTGATTTCCACCACGCCGCGTACGAGGATTAGCCGCGAGGTAATAGCAGGGGGGCGCCAGCAGCGGCGCCCCCCTGGACATTGATGCTATTATCAGGCAGATAGCAACCTTAATCACTGTTTTCAGGGAAATGATGAAATATCAGGACGTATTGCAGGACCTGTTGTTAAACGACCCGATAAGAATGAAGGCGCTGTATGCCGTTCAGGCGCTGGAACTCAGCGATGGCTGGATTGGTGCCGGCTTGGTCAGAGATGCGGTCTGGGATCATCTGCACGGATACGGGCAAAGGCCAGTCTCGGGTGATGTGGATGTTGTCTGGTTCGACCCGAAAAACTGCAGTTCAGTTGTTGATAGCGCTCTGGAAGAGACGCTCAGCCGGCAATCACCGGTCTTTAACTGGTCGGTGAAGAATCAAGCCAGGATGCATCAACGTAATGATAATGAACCCTATTGCTCGACAGCGAATGCTCTTCGCTACTGGCCTGAGACGGCGACGGCCGTCGCGGTCAGAATAGGCCGTTCCACCCTTATTGAGATCATTGCGCCTTATGGGCTCGACGATCTGTTTGAACGACGTCTTCGGGCAACGCCATTCTTTGAGAGCGATAAGCGGGATGTTTTCTGGCAGCGTGTCGTGGCAAAACGGTGGCTGGAACGCTATCCGGATTTGCAGCTAATCCTGCCCGCATAGTGTGGGCCTGGGGTTAGAGTGGATTATCGTTGGAGATGATGAAAATGAAAGACTTGTTTACATCGGCAGGCCATCATCGAGAGCGCACGATTTTCATCAGACCACAGCGCAATGACAACATTGCGCCGCCCTAATATCTATGTAAGTAAAGTCCGCTGCGTGCCAGGAGCGGATGTTGCGACCCCTTAGGCGCTATTGTCAATCAGGGTAGACACATACCGCAAAACATCGATTGGCTACACTTTTGCAGAAATGCAGCCGCCCGGAGTTTTATTCCTGTTGCTGAACTATCGGAACCTGGCATTATTAATTTCGTTTCACCTCGTATTGCAGACACACTACGCCCGACGGGAAAACGTGACTCTTCACCAGCATGAGTGAAGTTCTGTGTTTTATATTTTGGAACAAGGGAATGCCTTGCCCCAGCAGAATCGGATTGACGAATAGCCAATACTCATCAATAAGGTTTTCCGCCATTAGCGAGTGAGTAGCTGAGGGACTACCAAACATTAAGATTTCGCTACCCGCGCTCTGCTTGAGCTTGCTGATTTCGCCGCTTAAATTGCGACTGATAATTTGCGTATTAGGGTGATTTTTCTCCAGAAGGGTTTTCGACAACACCACTTTGTGGGCAGATTTATACCAACGCGAATGCGCATGGTCATGTGGGCTGGCGTCAGGCTTGTCGGCAGCTGTTGGCCAGTACGATTCCATCATCTGGTAGGTGGTGCGCCCATATAAGGCGGTGTCGGTTTGCTGAATTCGCTGCTCTACGTATTCAAACAGGTCGGGGCTTATGCTTATCCAGGCCAGACCCGCCGGGCCCTCTGCGGTAGAAGCGACAAAACCATCTAGCGACACATGGACAAACGAAACTATTTTTCTCATGATTTTCTCTTTGATTAGGTTTTGATTACATAGCCTGCGAGGCGCGCCAGGGTTTGCTTCCCGCTTTCTATCGCCCCCATTTTCTCCAACGCTATCTTGCGTGCTTACGCATCCGGAAAAAACAGAGGTATCGTTACTTTGATTTGTCCATCCACCGCTCATCACACCGGAGAGGGTGACGAAGGTGTTCCCGGGCACGCTCAAGTTGTATTGGATCAAGATGAATAAAAGAACGAAGTAGTGAGAAAAACAAGTTGCCTCCCGCGGAAAGCCCCTGGTCCCGAAGGTATCTGAAGATCGCCAGATGGGATCGGAACGTAGTTACGTGAGCAGCTGCGGTAGATTCAGCCGTGTTTAAGCCAGCGGGCGAAAGCCACTGGCCCCACGCTGAATGCTAATCAGCAAGCGCTGGTTCCTCTTTTTGGCGCGCATACACCACCAGCCTCAGATGCCTGTCTTCATCCACGGTCAGCGACGTGAATTCGAAAGGCACGGGCTGTTCCTCTATCAGCAAACGGCGGATGCCATTACAAGGCGCGTGAACCTGATGTTGTCGCCACCAGGTTTTGAACTCGGGTGAAACCTGTTCCAGCTCATTGACCAGTTCAGGAATATCGCTGCTCTGGCTGGCGCGAGTGAAGTCACGGCGAAAGTCAGACAACATCAGCGGAGCCTGTTCATCCCAGTCAACCACACGCGCCCGTAGCGCGGAATCGGTGAACAGTAGCCAGAGCAGGTTACGCCGCTCCGGTACATGACGGGCAAAATTAAACAGCTTATCGGCTAACATATTAAAGCCCAGGACATCCCAGCGCAGATTGAGCACAAAAGCAGGATGCGGCAGATCGTGCATCAGCCGCCGCACAAGGGGAGGGAGTACGCACCAGGTTTTTCCGGGGTCGGCAGGAGGACGCTGATGTGCGAGCATAAAGAGGTGTCGACGTTCAGCGGCATCCAGTTTCAGTACCCGCGACAGATTATCCAGAAAGGTGGACGACACCCCAATATCCCGGCCCTGTTCAAGCCACGTGTACCAGGTGAGGCCGACTCCGGCAAGCGCCGCGACTTCTTCACGCCGGAGGCCTGGCGTCCGGCGCCGGGTTCCGCTGGGCAACCCGACGTCGGCAGGTGACAGACGTTCCCGCTGTGCCCGCAGGAAGGCTGCCAGATCGGAACGCGTTCGATTCAGTGTGCGCATCGCTTATCTCGTTACTTAAAGTAATGGTATAAAGTGTTAAATTGTAATGGTTTAAAGAGCAAGAGAGAATCGTCGCATATTCTCCTTACCCTGGATATACATGATGAGTTCACCCCTCTGTTTTTCGATGCCGCGCGAACGTGAAACGCCTCCGTGGGCTGGTTTGACCGTGTTGCTCCTCGCGGGATTCGTCACCATCTTTGATCTGTTTGTCGTTAATGTGGCCATTCCCAGTATTCAGGCCGGGCTGGGGGCAAATTTCGCCGAGATTGGTCTTATTGTCGCCGGATATGAACTCGCGTTTGGCGTTTTGTTGATTACCGGCGGGCGGCTGGGGGATCGGTTTGGCCGCCGTCGCCTCTTCATCATCGGTATGGCTGGCTTTACGCTGGCGTCGGCATGGCGCCTGATACCGGTTATCTTATCAGCGCCCGGGTGTTACAGGGGCTGGCGGCGGCATTGTTGTTCCCGCAGGTGTATGCCTCTATCCGGGTCAACTTTGCGGGTAATGACAGGCGCAAAGCTTTTGGCCTGTTGGGGATGACTCTGGGGTTGGCCGCGATTGCCGGTCAGGTGCTGGGCGGTTGGCTGGTACATGTAGACCTGTTCGGCCTGAGCTGGCGCACTCTGTTTCTTATCAATGTGCCGGTTGGCGTTCTCGCTATTCTCACCGCACGATCGATTCCCGAATCCGCCGCCCCGCAAAGACCACAGCTGGACTGGATCGGCGTGGTACTGATCAGCTCCGGGTTGACGCTGTTGCTGGTTCCATTGATAGAAGGGCCGGTGCAAGGCTGGCCCGCGTGGAGTCTATGGTCACCGGGTATCGCGCTGATTGTACTCGCGCTCTTTTGTCGACAACAGGTACACCGCCGAATGAGTGGTAAATGGCCGCTGGTGGATATGCGCCTGATGGCGAAGCACCATTTTGCGCTGGGCACGTTGCTGGTATTACTGGTTTATTCGACATCAAGTTCATTTTTCCTCTGCTTTGCTTTACTGGTACAGACGGGGATGGGGTTGGATCCCTTCCTGGCGGGAAGCCTGTTTGCGCCCTGTAGCGTAGGGTTTGTGCTTGCGTCACTGGCGGCGCCACGAGTGCTTTCCAGATGGGGAACCCGGACCCTTTTTTGGGGCGCCCTGATCTATGCGCTATTCATCACGGTATTAGTTGCTCAGGTTTGGCTGTCAGGCGCTGAACTGAAGCCGGTGTACTTGCTCCCGGCGCTTGTTATGATCGGTGCCGGACAGGGTTACATTATGACGCCACTGCTGAACCTGGTGCTGGGTTTCGTTGACGAAGCAGACTCCGGCATGGCTTCCGGAGTGGTATCAACAGTACAGCAAGTCGGCGCTGCTCTGGGCGTTGCTGTCGTGGGCATTCTGTTTAATGGCGCTCTTGCAGAGACGACCTCTTTGTCACCAGCCGGACAGTATGCTTCTGCCTTTGTGGCTGGAATGCTTTACAACCTCGCAGCGGCGGGAGCCATCTGCCTGCTGTTGCTGATTCTGGAAAAAACGCAACCAACAACACAATGATCGGGTTTCATCCGTTAGCGCCTTAATCTGACGGTGGATGATTGAGTCTCGCGTATTCACCGTGATAGATGACGGTCCGCTTCTCGCTCAAAGCTGCCGGTTAACTACTGTAAACTTATGAAGGTGTATCGGCAGCCATTCTGCATGCATAGACAGAAACAGCGGAACGCCCGCTGCAACGCGAAAACAGGTAGAAAGAGAGGTCACCGGTAAAAACAGGCTGGAGTGAGGTCTGGCTTTTTCACTTTTCTTCGTTGAGAGGGTTTCCGTGGCCGGATCAGGCTATATAGCTGACCGCTGAACAGCGGTCGATAATCTTCCTGTTAGTCAGCCGCTTAGAGATATAGTATAAATTAATGCTGGCTTGGGTTATTTAACATAGGGAATTGTCAATGCGCGGACCGTCTGTTTTATTCATTGTGCTGGCACTGAGCGGGTGTGTTGTCCATTCGCCGCAGATGGCACAATATAAAGCGGAGTATTCTAACCGACAGGATATTCATTCACATAGCCTTTATCGGTTCATGGCTAAACCCGTTAAATCAAGTGAGGAGAAATACTGGGGCGCAGGCGATTTGACTGAGTTTTTTTACGTTAAAGGTGACAAGACTTCAACTGTAGAGTTAAAACTCGATTATGATTCCAAAACAATGCATATCAAATCGATTGATTCGCAAAACAGAACTCTGGATGAAAGAACATTTGTCCTTCTCGATGGCTCAGAAGAAAAACCATCAGACTCAAACGTGAAATCTCTATATCTGACAAAGGATGGTGAATTAATTAGAAAGGTCAAAAACTGTACCCCAGATATGAGCGCCGGATGCCAGTGGTGGGAGCACCGACTCTTCATCACTCAAAATGGAGATTTAGCCGTACAGTATCAGCAAGGAGGTGCCGGTATGCTGTTTCTGATTGTTCCTTTTTATACGAATAGTAGTTACCTTGAAATTTTCCCTCGAGCTCCTGACGTATAGCGTTTTATTCTGATCTGCTTGCAGCCGGAAGGTAAGGTGCCGCAACCGCGGAAGCCGTTTTTTGTGGGCCTCTGGGCAGACATACCGCTTCGTCCAGGTGAGACAGTGAACACCAGAACGAGATTTGTGTTGCTTGATCGCGATGGACGTCAATCAGCCTCGAGTAAAAAGATGTGAATATCGATCGGATACGCTAAAACATACCCCCGGCCCACAGGTGACTGGGGGTTAATAATAATGCCAGGCTGACCTGCCTGCGACTAACCCGGCGGACTCATGGCGTCATTTTTTGGCGGTGATTTTCGTCACTGAACCGGTCTGAACTTTATCTCCGGTCGAGCCATACATAGACACCAGATAAACTGCGCCATCAGGCCCGGCGGTCAGGTTGTTTGGCGTATCATCCACCGGGATATTAGCGACCAGTTTACCGTCCTTGTTCAGCACTGCTACGGTTCCGCCTGCACGCGCGGCGGCGAAAACCTGCGAGGTCACCGGATCCCAGACGACAGATACTCCCCCGGCACCAATATAGGTATCCGCAAGTACCTTACCGTCCGCATCAAGAACCACGACATTGTTCGTCTCCTGGGACGCGACATACAGACGGCCGGTCTGCGGATCGCGAGCGATGTCGGTTGCGCCCTGCGCCTGAGGTACTTTCACCGTCGTACTCTTGCCGGTTTTGAGATCAATCCAGCCTACCCATGGCGTATCGCGGCTGACGCCGTAGAGCTTGCCGCCAGCGCTATCGAGGGTAAGATCGGTACTGTTAAACAGGTTTTTGCCACGCTCCACCACAAACTCCAGCTGACCGATGTGCTCCAGCGTTTTGGTGTCATACACTTCGACAAAACCGGTCAGCGCCGCGCTGACATAGGCCCGATTGTTGGCTTCATCAATAACCACATCGCGTGGATGTGCGACCGAACCCTCCGGAAAGACTTTGGCGACGGCAAGCGTTTTTGCGTCATAGACGGTCACCGTCTCGGCAAGGGTGTTCGTCGTCCAGACCTGATTATGGGCATTATCAACACCGACGCCGAAGACACCAATCTGCTCACCCTTTTTGTCTTCAGGCAGTGTTGCCTCCGCTTCGACAGCCAGGGTTCTGGCATTCAGTCTCAGTAGGCGGCTACCATCCTTCGGGCCGCGGGCAGAGGTCACGAACAGCTTTCCGTCAGCCGACACTGCCGCCTGGTAAGCCCGCTCACCGACGGACGTTGTTTGCAGCCTGAAAGCCTCCGTGTTTTTTGGCGGGACAATCTGGGACAATTTCAACATGACCTGCGAAACGCTCGCCGGGTTTTGCGTAATAACAGTGAGTGGATGAAGACCTGTTGCGGCATCGGCCGGAACGGTCAACGGAATAGTGAGGTTTCCCTTCTCGTCGGCGGTCAGTGGTTTCGGTGTCAGGACTTCAGCACCATTGAGAATGGTGACGGTCGTGCCCGCCTGCAGGCTCTTAATGGCTATAACCGTTTTATCTCCGGGCTTGACGGGAACTTCCCGTGACCCGGCACGGATGCTACCAGGAAAGGTCGTGGTGGCGGCTGTCCATTGGCTATCGGCGTATGCCGCTATGGCGGTTGACATCGCAAAAGCTGAAGCCAACAGCACTGACCAGACTGAAATTCTTCTCATCTTCTCTCCATAAATTGTATTGATGCTGCATCTCAGCGCAGCCACAGGATTTTCCCACGCGATGAGTCTTATCTTCCGCCATGAGAACCCGCTCTTGTTTTAAGCGCATACAACATAGCACACTGATGCAAATAGTTATCATTACTGTTTTGGGTGGTATCTTAAATGCAGGGCCTTTACTGTATCGCGGGGAAACGTAGTGCGGGTTTTGGCCAGGGTGAGCAGGAGGGAGCACCTTAAGATTCAATCATTAGAAATGATTGAATCTTAAGGTTAGCTGCGAAAAAAAGATCTAGTCACTTACAGCCTGATGAGCCTGGACGCTTTTCAGGCCTGAAAGATCAGTTGGCTTCGTCCTGCAGTCGGTGCCGATAATGTTTCAGGACAACGTGTGTCACGATCTGGCCGTAAATAAAGCCACCCAGCCCAGCAAATATTACGGTGCCGGCCAGGCCGCCAAAGTGCGCTCCCGCGCCGCTGAAGGCCCCGCAGAGGACGAGGCCGCCCCAGGCCTGCCAGTGCCGGAAGGCCGATTTATAGGCATTCCGCCACCATCTTCCGCGCTCCCGAAAAGATAAGTCTTTTAGTTCGGTAATACTTTTTAGGGGCCAGTAGATTTTCACGGTGTTTTCCTTGTTCCGTTGCTTAGGCTAAGGAAAACATAAAACGCCGGCCTGGGAAAGGATGACTCAAGGTCAGCTTTTCGCTCATCGTCGTCCGATGGTAGCTCTATGGTGGGTTTCGTAGCAAAAACGGACACGATTAACATCATGCAGAGTTCATCAATGGGGAACGGGGCACTGGTCGCCTGTTGGGTGTCCTTCTGGACCTGTTCGCACGATTTAATTGTGTGAACAGGCAGCCAAGGAACGATGCCGGGATCTGCGTTCGGATTCAGGCCACCACCGCCGGCATTGCTCTTACTAAAACTTGACGTCGCGATTCAGGACCTACCGGGTTATCATCAGCAGGAACAACTTGCCGCTCTCCACGCGATATTCCCGTGCAGCAACACGCTGCGTAGTCATGTCGGTGTCGAACGGGTTCTGCTCTGAGGATTCCGACATGACCGCCTTTTATGAACTGACGGCCAACAGTCTGCGTGGCCAGCGCATCTCTATGGCCGACTACGCCGGCAAACTGGTTCTGGTGGTGAATACTGCCGGCCACTGTGGCTTCACGCCGCAATACGCCGGTCTTGAAGCGCTGTACAAAAAGTACGCCGCCCAGGGGCTGGTGGTGCTTGGTTTCCCCTGCAATCAGTTCGGTAAGCAGGAACCCGGCGGTGCCGACGAAATCGCCCGGACTTGTCACATCAACTACGGTGTGAGCTTCCCGATGTTCGAGAAAGTAGAGGTGAACGGGGCCGCAGCGCACCCGGTGTTTCGTTTCCTGAAAGATGAACTGCCCGGCGTACTGGGAGGGCGGATCAAGTGGAACTTCACTAAATTTCTGATTGGACGTGACGGTAAACCGCTCAGGCGTTTTGCACCGTTCGTCACGCCGGAGAAAATGGAAACCATAATCCGTGCTGCACTTGAAATCTAAGTGCTCTTGTCATTCGGGCCATTCATTTTTTAGCTGCTGCCGACCAACTGATTAAATCCGTCTGAGAAGAGAGAGAAAGCAAAGGGCTTCTTGCTTTCTTCTGTCAACCATCGCAGGGGGAACGGGGGGATGTCCAATGCCCCGACGCGGCCTTCTGGCAACATCCCGCATCCAGGCGACGCCACGCTAAACAACAGACAAGTTCACCCTTTAAAATGAAGTGTGTTAAGTTCTATTTTCTCTTCTGTATATTAAATGAATAACGTCAGAATTCATTTCTGGCCGTTATAGCGTAGCGGATTGGAAATTCTCGTCTTGTTCATAATGCCTTTTTCTTGTTAAAGTAACGACGTCAGCGTCGAATACTTTGTGTATTACATGGACGTTATTTCTACAATAATCAGGGGATGGGGCGAATATGAAGTATGTTTTTGCGTTTATGCTGAGCGTGGGATTATCAGGATGTACCGCAAATGATTGGGTGGATGCTGCGGGCGGGATAATGCAGGCCCATGACAAACAAGAAAAAGACGCCATGAATAAGCGTATAAAAGCCGCCAATAAAGCTGCAGGGTACTGATTTTTTAATAAATTAATATTCCTCTTCTTAATCAAGACAGCATGAGGAGGAATGGTTTTTAATCAAACTTACTGACTAAATATTCCCCTGACTTTTGCCTGTTGACAAGAGATATAGCCATAATGCTGTCGGTTTTCTCTGTTATCGAAAACGACATAAAAAGGCATGGTCTGTGCGTCTTTTTTCAGCGTCTGGTTGAGGCGGCTCGCGCCGATTTCAGGAACCATTAAAAAATGGGTATAGCGCATTGCATCTCCTTGCAGCGAATATAATTACATGAGGAATTAAAAAAACACCCGATATTTTCTGAGCATCTGATATTTTAAAAAAAGACAGGGAAGTGCAATTATCGGTCTTATCGTTACGCACGTAACGGATTTTTGTGGGACCGCTTGATTATTAGCCATGAATAAGTTTAAAACCTGCTGATGAGTGGTAACCGCGGGTGTTTAGCAATGCAGGGCAGATAAGGTTACGAAATATGCTTTCGGTCGAACAGACAGATCATCGCAACCATTTCCCCAACCCCTGGGGGACGATGCAAGCGACCGTTCGCCTTCCAGCCTGGAAGAGACATCTCGCCGGCGTTAATGGCGCTGGCGATGCCGGACACGTTAATTCGGCGGTCTATCATGGTCGCGTGAAAAGCGTAGCCGCCTCGCGCACAGATCTTCAGGACATCATTCGTTGCCGATCGATGCGGTTCTGCGCGTTCGGATAGTCAATAGCCGTACGTTACGCGCCACGCCGGCGGCGAGCCTTGTGCCAGAAGGGTCTTCACCTCAGACGAGGCTCGATGTCCGCACCTTGAGCCTGCCCGCCAGCATCACGTGCGTGGCGGCATCTTCCTGGTTGCACAGGTACTCCACCGCCAGGCGTCCCAGCTCGCTGTATGGCAGCTGGATACTGGTCAGCGGCGGGGTGAGCTGCTCGGAGATTTTCTGGTCATCATAGCCCGCCAGCAGCATATCCTGGGGGATGCTAATGCCGTTTACCGCCAGCGCCTGATAGCAACCGATCGCCAGCCAGTCGCTGGCGCAGAAGATGGCGTCCGGGCGTTCATCCAGCGCCAGCAGAGAGGTGGTGGCGGTAAAAGACTCGCTGAACTGCCAGTTGGTCTGGCGCACCAGGCTGTCGTCACACGCTAAACCGGCCTGCTGCAGCGCGGCCTGGTAGCCGGCCAGACGCTGGCGGGAGGCTTCCATCCAGCTCTCCCCGGTGATGTGGGCAATACGCTTTGCGCCGCAGGCGATAAGGTGTTTTGTCACCTGGAAGGCGTTGGCGTAGTCGTCCGGAATAAACGACGGCAGCAGCGGCGAGCCGGGGTCGCGCTGGTTGAGCAGCACCAGCGGAATACGGCTGCAGTCCTGAAAAGCAGTCATGTCGACAAGGGTGGTCACGGGGGAGGCGAGAATAATCCCCACGCAGTTGCGCTTCTCCAGCTGGCGGATAATGTTCAGCGCCAGCTCCACGTCATCGCCATAGTCGTAAACGGTCAGCAGCGCTTCGTTGCGCCACGCGGCTTCCCGCGCCTGGCTGATGGCGTCGATAAACGGATCAAAGCTTTGCAGGGAGCTCACCAGCAGGGCGATTTCTTCCTGGTTGCGCGGCGCATGAATGGCGGGCAGGCGGTCGTAGCCGAGTTCAGTCGCCACGCTGATGACCCGCTGGCGGGTGTCGTCGCTGAGCTTGATGTTGCGCGACTGGTTGAGCACCAGCGATACCGTCGCCTGAGACACGCCCGCCGTTCGCGCAATATCATTCATCGTGACTTTAGTCTTTCGCTTCATTCGTCCTCTCCCTCTCGCGTCACCGCATCATACCCTAACTGCTCGCTTACACGCTGTCGATCACGTTTCTCATTCACCGAAGCGTGAACTTTGTGAAGGCTGTCGCTTTTCTTCGCGTGGTGATTTGCGCATTTATCCCGCAGCTAATATTTATTAGCTAAATATTATCAGCAAGAGGACGCGTAATGAAAGAGCAGTGGAGTAAAGCGCAGGCGCAGGCGTGGTATCAGCAGAAGGGGTGGCTGTGCGGGTTCAACTACCTGCCGTCAACGGCAGTGAACTGGACCGATATCTGGCAGCAAGAGACTTTCGATGCCGAGACCATCGATCGCGAACTGGGCTGGGCGGCGGAGGCGGGCTACAACACCCTGCGTATCAACCTGCCGTTTATTGTCTGGGAAGACGATCGCGACGGCCTGATAGCGCGTATCGACAAGTTTCTGACCCTCGCCGACAGTCGCGGATTCAGCACCATGCTGACTCTGATGGACGACTGCGGTTTCTCCGGTGATGAGCCCTATCTGGGGCCGCAAAAACCGCCGGTGCCGGGTAAGCACAACAGCCAGGCGGCCGCGAGCCCGGGACGCGACAAGGTCTGCGATCCCGACTGCTGGCCGCATATTGAGCGCTATATCCGCGACGTTGTCCGCCAGTTCCGCGACGACAGCCGCGTGCTGCTGTGGGATCTGTATAACGAGCCGGGCAACCGCGGCATTTTCGCAACCGGTACGCAAGAGGTGCAGTATGACGCGAAGCTGGAGACCTGCGCGCATGAGCTGATGAAACTGGCGTTCCGCTGGGCGCGTGAAGAGGATCCGACTCAGCCGCTTACCGTCTGCGCCTGGCGTCTGCCGGCGGAGGAGGAGGGCGAGACGTTTTATCAGCATCCGCTGGATCAGACCGCGCTGGCGTTATCAGACGTGGTGAGTTTCCACGCCTACACCAACACCGGGCGTATGACCGCGATTATCCAGCAGCTGCAGGCGCTTGGGCGACCAATCTTCTGCACCGAATGGCTGGCCCGCCACGTGGGCAGCACCATCGAAGAGCAACTCCCGCTGATGTACGCGGCGAAGATCGCTCCGTATCAGTGGGGACTGGTGCGCGGCAAAACGCAGACGTGGCTGCCGTGGCCGGTAGTGATGAAAGAGTCCACGGACTACTGCCGTCTCTGGTTCCACGATGTATTTGAGGAGAACGGTATCCCGTTTTCGCGCAGTGAAATGGCCTTAATGAAGAAGCTCCGTCAGATTGCCCCGCAGGCTCAGGGCTAATAATATCCACCCGGCGGCCTGCCGCCGGGCAACCAGGTACGCACTATGGCAATGACAATGAAAATACCGTCTCGCGAGTTGTGGTCTTATTTTGGTTATGGTTTAGGTCAGTGTTTTAGCTTTGGTTTAGTGGGTTCGTTTATTAACTATTTCTACACCGACGTGCTGGGGATCTCGGCACTGGCGGCGAGTACCATCTTCCTGATTGCCCGCGCGTGGGACGCGGTTCACGATCCACTATTTGCCAGCATAATGGATACCATTAACACCCGGTTCGGCAAGTTTCGCCACTTTTTGCTGATTGCCCCGGTACTGATTACCGGCGTCACGCTGCTGTCGTTCTATAAAATCGAAGCGGACATGACCACTAAAATTCTCTACGCCGGGGTGACGTACATTCTGTGGGGGACGCTGTACGCCATCTCTGATATTCCGTTCTGGTCGATGTCGTCGGTGATGACCAATGACTCCGGGCAGCGCACCCGCGCGGTGACGGCGGCCATGCTGGGGGTCAACGCCGGGATCGCCTGCGCCAATATCTTCTTCCCGAAACTGGCGGCGTTTTTCGCGCACTACAGCAACGACAAAGGCTACTTTATGGCGGCGCTGGTCATGATGCTGGTAGGCCTGCCGCTGATGCTCAACGGCTTTATGCAGATTAAGGAGCGCGTGCCGCCGAGTCCGGAAAAGGTGACGATACGTGACGCCTTCCATAACCTGCGCCAGAACAAGCCGCTGTTTATCGTTCTGCTGTCGTTCTTTTTCTGCGTGTTTCACAACGTGGCCGGTGGCCTCTATATCTACTTCTTTATCAACAATATGGGGGACGGCAGCCTGCAGATGGCGATCGGCGTGATGGGGATTATGGCGGCGATGGTGTGCCTTGTCGCCCCGATGCTGACGCGCAGGATGCAGAAGCGGAAGCTGTTTATGATCCTCTGCGGGCTGGATGTCGCGGTACGCGTGGTGATGTGGTTTGTCGGATATCAGCACGCGGCCATGCTGTTTACCCTGCTTGGCCTGAGTACGCTGTTCGTGATGATGACCAATATCCTCACCTCGTCGATGATTGCCGACACCATCGAATATGCGGAGTACCACACCCACAAGCGTTGCGCGGCGATCACCTTCTCCGGACAAACCTTTACCGGCAAGATGTCGGTTGCGGTCGGCGGCGGGTTAATCGGCGTGTTTCTGACGATGATCGGCTATGTGCCGCAGGCGCCCACCCAGAGTGACGGTGTGCTGTCGGGGCTGTTCTTTGGTATCTGCCTGCTCCCGGCCATAGGCTCGCTGATCCGGCTGGTGTTTATGTCGCGCTTTACCTTTACCGAGGAGAAGCATGCGGAGATCTGCCGACTACTGGCGGAGCGCAGGCACGAGAAAGAGCAGCAGGGTGAGGACGAGGGACGTCTGGCGCATCCGGCCACGGTGAACTAACCACTAACGCCTGCACTGCAGGCGTTATGTATTCTTCTCAGCGCCGGAGCGCGATCAACTGTCTGGAGAATAGCCGGAAGCCGTCTCCGCTAACTACGCCAGAATGTACGCGAAAGCAGAATCAGTAGCGGATAGATCTCCAGTCGCCCCAGCAGCATCGCCATACACATCAGGTATTTCGAGACATCATTCAGGCCAGCGAAGCCATCGGCGGTCGCCCCAAAACCGAGGCCCATGTTATTAATGCAGGCGGCAACCGATGCAAACGATGTCAGCAGATCGTAGCCCTGTAGATTCAGCAGCCAGACAAATAGGCAGGTCGTGAGGATATACAGAAAGAAGAAACTCCACACCGAACGCAGCACGCGGTCGGTGATGATTGCGTTTCCGACGCGGATACTCATGATTGCCCGGGGATGGGCTAATTGATGTACCTCGTGGCGGCTCTGCTTGAAGAGGATCAGAAAACGCAGCGCTTTAATTCCCCCGCAGGTCGACCCGACACAGCCGCCGAAAAAGCTCGCTGACAGCAGCAGTACGATAATTTCCGGCGGCCAGGAGGCATAATCCGCCGTTGCCAGACCGTTATCGGTGATCATAGAACTGGTGAGAAAAAAGGCGTGGACCAACGATTTGGGCAGGCTGTACATCCCCGCACGCCACACTTCGAAAGTGACCACCGCCACCACCAGCGCCACCACCAAGAAAAAGAAATGCATCTCGGTGCTGCGGCGAAACGGTTTCAGACTACGACGCGCGATAGCCACAAAATAGAGGGTGAAGTTAAGGGCCGAGAGCAGAGAAAAGGCCCCGGCCACCAGTTCTATTGCATCGCTCTGGTAGTAACCGATGCTTTCCGTATGCGTGGAGAACCCTCCCAGCGACACCGTCGATAGCCCGTGACAAAGGGCATCAAAAAACGACATCCCGGCAAGGAAAAAAGCAAGAGTACAGGCGCCCCCCAACAGCATATAGGTGAGCCACAGACTTCTGGCAGTATCCGCCAGCCTCGGCGTCAGACGCTCCTCTTTAAACGGACCGGGCATCTCGGACTGATAAAGCTTCATTCCCCCGATGCCCAGCAGCGGCAACACCGCCACAGCGAGCACGATAACCCCTAAGCCGCCCACAAAATTGAGCTGGGCGCGGTAATAGAGGATCGACACGGGTAGCGAAGAGACGTCATGAAATACTGACGCCCCGGTGGTGGTAATCCCCGAGACGCCCTCAAACAGGGCGTCGGCTATCGACAGGCGTAGTTCGTCATTTAACCACAGCGGCAAGGCGCTGATGGCGGAAAACAGCAGCCAGAACAGCACGATAATCAGAAAACCATCGCGGGTTTCGAGGTTAACCTTCGACTGATGCGTCGCCCGCCAGCAGAGCAAACCGCCAGAGAAGGCGAGAACAAAGGTCGAAAAAAAGGCAAAAACGCTGCGCTCTTTGGCGAACAGCGCAATCAGCATCGGCGGGATCATGGTCAGGCTGTAGAGCAAAACCAGAAACCCACACAGGTGAAGAACAATTTTAAACCGGGTTGAAATGTACATCGGCGGTCTTATCGTTTTGCGAGCGTAACTACGATGAACAGGGATAAGGAATTATATGATATTGGGGGACAAATTGAGTTGAGGGAGCGCAGTAAACGGCCACCTGGGGACAGTCAGGGGGCGCAATCCGTTGTTGTCAGAGGCGCAAAAAAAAGCCCCGTAAACGGGGCGAAATGCTCGGGTAGTGCAGTTAATTGTAATACGGTACGCCCAGCTCATCCGATTTGTCGCTACCGGCAGCCATATGATTGAAATCAAATGGAGAGTCGTTATGTTCGGAAGGCATAATCATCGCGTCGCGGTGATTGTGGCGAACCGGCGTAGTCGTTTGCTCCGCATAGCTCTGGCTGGAGACCAGGCCGACCAGGACCATGGCCGCGGTAGCGAATAGTTTCATGATTTCCTCAATACGTCTTGTTGCAGGCGATTAACAGCAGTTGTTTAGTGGCATCAGATAGCGGGATTCACCCGGCATATTGGTCATGCGATATTTGTGCGGCGGAACGTCGAAGTAGTTTTTAAAGGTTCTCGTCAGCGTTTGTTGCGATTCGAAACCGTAACGTTCTGCCAGGTACAAAATCGGCTCATTGCTCTGCTTGAGTTTTTGCGCGATTTCCGTCAGCTTGCGACTGCGGATGTACTGGCCTAAGGAGTGACCGGTCTCTTTTTTAAACATTCTTTGCAGGTGCCATTTGGAGTAACCAGAACGCTCGGACACTTTTTCCAGCGACAGGGGCGATTCCAGGTTATCTTCAATCCACGACAAAATACTATGGATAGTGATGGCGTCATTATTGCGTCTGGACATCATCTTACCTCTTCTTATTACGGCAGGACTTTTTTGAGTAAATGCTCAAGATTGACCACTTCATCCGCCGACAGATTTTTTGTTAATTCCTGGTGCAATTTCTGACCCACAACCTGATGACACTGCTCACAAAGGGCTGCACCGTCTGGTGTTAGCTGCACCAGTACGCCGCGTTTGTCATTGGGGTTGGGTAACCGTTCAATCCAGCCTTTACAGACCAGACGGTCGAGCATGCGCGTCATTGCGCCTGGGTCGACCGACAGCACGGTTTTCAGCTCAACGGGGGTAATACATACTTCGCAACGAATGGAACAAAGCACCCGAAACTGGGTGGAAGTAATATCCATCGGCGAGAGATATTCGTTGAGCAGGCGATCTTTTTTCTGGTTAACCATTTGGATCAAGCGACCGAGGGGGATCATTTCGTTAAACAGATCGCTGGTGTTTTTCACAATGGTTGCCCAGGCAAGTAGTTAATTGCTGCTGATATTATTGCCCAGGCAATAATATGTCAACCTGAGGGATTAGACGATGACACGATTTGCTAAAGCAGACTTCTGGCCCTGGCTGAAGCGGCGGTGGGGCGCTGCACCGGCCGGGTGATAAGCGCTGGAATGATATTGACGAGCAAAGTTATACTGGCGCGGCAAAACTTTTTAATAGTGAAAAATTAACGGGGCCTTAATTCATTATGATTGAACTCTTTCAGGCGATAGGTCTGGGGCTGGTGGTGATTTTACCGCTGGCGAACCCGCTGACGACCGTTGCGTTGTTCCTCGGGCTGGCTGGCAATATGAACAACGAGGAGCGCAACAAACAATCTCTGATGGCCTCGGTGTACGTATTCATTATCCTGATGGTTGCCTGGTATGCCGGTCAGGTGGTGATGAGCACCTTCGGCATCTCTATTCCCGGCCTGCGCATTGCCGGCGGGTTGATTGTGGCCTTCATCGGTTTTCGGATGCTTTTCCCGCAGCAGAAATCGCATGACTCGATGGAAGCGAAGATCAAATCCGAAGAGCTGGTGGATGAACCGACGGCCAATATCGCGTTTGTGCCGCTAGCCATGCCAAGCACCGCCGGGCCGGGGACCATCGCCATGCTGATCAGTACGGCATCGACGGTGAAGCATGGCGTCGATTTTCCGAACTGGGTGGTGCTGGTGGCGCCGCCGATTATCTTTGCCCTGGTCGGGATTATTCTCTGGGGCTGCCTGCGCAGCTCTGGGGCAATCATGCGTCTGGTGGGGAAAGGGGGAATCGAAGCGATTTCGCGCCTGATGGGCTTCCTGCTGGTGTGCATGGGCGTACAGTTTATTATCAACGGTGTGCTGGAAATTATTACCACCTACCACGCCTGATAACGTCGCCGTCGCTTCACTGACGACCCGCGAATAAAAAAGCCTGCCGATGGAACAACCGGCAGGCTTTTTTCTTTCGTCATCCCGTTCAGGAGTGGTGAGGCTGATGATCGTCCAGCGACACCGGCCAGCGGCGGAATATCATGATTGACCACACCAGTGCCACCAGCGCCGGAATCGCCCCGACGTAGCCGATCGCGTCCATCGAAAGATGCGTACTGACCTGACTGCCGACCAGCGCGCCCGCGCCGATACCAATATTAAAGATCCCTGAAAACAGCGACATCGCCACATCGGTGGCATCCGGCGCCAGCGCCAGAACCTTCACCTGCATCCCCAGACCAATAATCATGATCGCGATGCCCCAGAAGATGCTTAACACCATCAGGTGGTGAGCGTTTTGCGATGCCGGCAGCAGCAGCAGCAGGCTGACCAGCAGCAGGCCAATGGCGATGCTAATCAGCCCGGAAGCATGCTGGTTGCCCAGTTTACCAAACAGCACGCTGCCGATGATCCCTGCGCCGCCGAGGATCAGCAGCAGCACGGTGGCAAAATTACCGCTCATACCGGCTACCGTTTGTACAAACGGTTCAATATAGCTGTAGGCGGTGTAATGTGCGGTCACCACGATGACGGTCAGCAGATAGATGCTCAGCAGCGCCGGGCGACGGAACAGCACCGGCAGGCTTTTCAACGAACCGGAATGCTCGCTGGGCAGTTTAGGCAGCAGCTTAAACAGGCACACCAGCGTCACCAGCGCCCCCAGACCGATCGCCAGGAAGGTGGTCCGCCAGCCAAAATACTGCCCGATGATGCGGCCGATAGGAATGCCGAATACCATCGCCAGCGCGGTGCCGGTTGCAATCAGACTCAGCGCCTGCGCACGTTTGCCCGGCGGCGCCAGACGTATTGCTAATGCAGAGGTTATCGACCAGAAGACCGCGTGGGCAAAGGCGATCCCGATGCGGCTGATCACCAGAACGTTGAAGCTCCAGGCAAAGAACGACAGCACATGGCTGGCAATAAACAGAATGAACAGGCCGATCAGCAGGCGGCGGCGCTCCATCTGGCTGGTCAGCAGCATAAACGGCAGCGACATTAACGCGACCACCCACGCATAGATGGTCAGCATCATACCCACCTGAGCGGTCTCCATGCCGAAGCTGTCGGCAATGTCGGACAGCAGACCGACCGGAGCGAACTCGGTGGTGTTAAAAATGAAAGCGGCGATCGCAAGCGTGACTACCCGAAGCCACGCGACCCTGCGTGAAACCGTGTTTGTAATCATAGGTTCTGAGCTGGTTACTAAAGAGGAAGAAGAGGTCTCGATCTTAAAACGATTGCTGGTGAAAATACAATCGTTTTGTGATCTGGATCTCACTATGGCATCAGGCGGCATTTATAAGCTAACGGATTCATTTTTATATAGATCGTGTACATGACCCGCTTTTATGTCATGTTGAAGAAAAGTAAAAACAGGAAGCGTTGTATGATGCAGGAAATTGATTTTTACCTGGTAGATGCCTTCAGCGATCGCAATTTTGGCGGTAATGCCGCCGCGGTGTGCCCACTCACCGAATGGTTACCCGACGACACGCTGCTGAGTATGGCGCAGCAGCACAACCAGTCCGAGACCGCCTTTTTTGTGCGTACCGATGAGGGTTATGAGCTGCGCTGGTTCACCACGCTGCATGAGATTAACCTCTGCGGTCACGCCACGCTGGCCTCGGCGCACATTATCTTTGAATATCTCGACCATCCTTCCACCACGGTGGTGTTCAGTACCCGTTTTGTGGGGGAACTGAGGGTGACGCGTAACGGCGACTGGCTGACGTTAGACTTCCCGGCGTGGCAAACCACCCCGGTTATCGCCCCGCCGCCGGAGCTGCTGGCCGGACTTGGGCTGGATAAGGCCGTAGAGATTCGCGAAGGGCGGGATTATCTGGTGATCCTCGAAAACCGCCAGCAGGTGGAAGCCGTGCGGCCGAATATGTCATTGCTTGAGCGGACGGGCAAAATGATCTGCGTCAGCGCCGCCGATGATGAATATGATTTCGTCAGCCGCTTTTTCTGCCCGGGCGAGGGCGTTGTTGAAGACCCGGTGACCGGCTCGGCGCACAGTATGCTGATTCCCTACTGGGGGGAAAAACTGGCCAAAACGACGCTGCAGGCGCGGCAGGTCTCCGCCCGCGGGGGCGATCTGCGCTGTCAGTGGCTGGGCGATCGGGTGCTGATTGGCGGGCAGGCGACAACGTACATGACCGGCACCATTACGCTACGCTAAGGAGATACCGTGAAAGAGATCCCCATGTATCTGGTTTCAGCGTTCAGTGAACGGCCTTTTGCCGGTAACCCGGCGGCGGTGTGCCTGCTGGACGCGTGGCTGGCGGATGATATTTTGCTCAAAATGGCGCAGGAGCATAATCAGTCTGAAACCGCCTTCGTGGTGCGCGAGGGAGAGGCGTTTTCTCTGCGTTGGTTCACGACCCGCAATGAAGTGAATCTGTGTGGGCACGCCACTCTCGCCAGCGCACACGTTATTTTTCATCACCTTGACTTTCCGCACGCGGCGATTCATTTTGCGACCGCCTCCGGTCGTCTGACCGTGAGCCGGGAAGGGGGCTGGCTGACCCTGGATTTCCCGGCGAGTGCCACGCAAGAGAGCACCCCGCCTGCAGCCCTGCTCGCCGGATTAGGCCTTGAGCGGTACGTGAGCGCCCACCGTGGCCGGGCATGGCTTATCGAGCTGGCCAGCCGCGAAGAGGTTGCCGCCGTGCGCCCGAATATCGCGGCAATGACGCCCGGAGAACATAAGGTGACGATTACCGCCCCCGGCGATGGCGAGTATGACTTTGTCAGCCGCTTTTTCTCCCCGGGAGAAGCTGTATGGGAGGATCCGGTCACCGGTTCGGCGCATACCATGCTGATCCCGTTCTGGAGCGCGAAACTGGGGAAAAGGAAAATGCTGGCCCGCCAGATATCGGCGCGCGGCGGCGATATTCGCTGTGAGCTGAAGGGCGATCGCGTGCTGATGGCCGGCCAGGCGGTGACCTGGCTGCAGGGGAGAATTTTGCTGCGCTGAATCTAAACCCGTGAGAGCAGGATGCCCGCGTAAAGCGGGCATCAACGGCAGAGAAGCGAGTCTAGCCGAGACGGGCGATATTGGCTTTAATCACCTCAACAGAGCGGCGGAATTGCGCCGCTTCATCGTCGGCCAGTTGCAGTTCAATAATCTGCTGGACGCCGCTCTGCGTCAGTACCGCCGGTACGCCAACCGCGACATCATACATACCGTATTCGCCGTCAAGAATGCACGAAATAGCCAGTGCACGGTGGCTGCCGGTGAAAATATTGCGACAGATCTCGGCGATGGTGCCGGCGACGCCGTACTCGGTGCAGCCTTTCCCGGCGTAAATTTCAAAGCCAAGGGTGCGAACCTTCTCCGCGATCTGCTGGCGATCCAGCTGCTGGCCGGTATGTTTCAGGTAAACATCGGCAATCGGGGAACCGTAAACCGACGAATGCGACCAGACCGGAAACTGCGTGTCGCCATGTTCGCCGAGAATAAAAGCATCGATGCTCTGGGCGCCAATATCGAGTGCCTGGGCGAGCACCCGCCGCAAGCGGGTGGTATCCAGCCAGACGCCGGTGCCTATCACCTGGCTACGCGGGAGTCCGGACAGCTTCCATACCTGCCAGGTAATAATATCGCAGGGGTTGGTGGCCACCAGAAAGAGGCCGTTGAAGCCGTTGTCCATCATCTGTGGAACGATGCTGTTAACGATTTTGGCGGTGGCGTTCAGCTCGTCAAGGCGGGTCTGGCCTTGTTTCAGCGATCCGCCGGAAACGGTAATCACCGCGATATCGACATCGGCACAGTCGCTGACCTCCCGGGTTGAAATGGTCATCATCCCCGGCATATAGGCGGCTGCATCGCTAAGATCCTGAGCATGTGCCTGTGCTCTGGCCCTATCGAGGTCCACAAGGATCAGCTCCTCGCAGATAGTCTGGTTTAACAATGCGTAAGCCGCTGAGGTGCCAACATTGCCGGCACCGATAATCATCACCTTGCGTGCTTTGGTATTCATGGCCCATTCCCGATATCAAGCGTCATGGCATAAAATTACTGCGGTTCAATTGCTTAGCGCAAGTGGCGGCGGGTTGTATAAGTTAAAACTATGAGAAAGGGGGGATACGCTGCGCTACAGTAGGCGAAAAAAGGAGCTCGCCTATGTATACCATCGCCCCGACAGCCATAACCGATCCGCATCTGGCGGCGCTGATTGCTCGCCTCGATGCCTATCAGGAATCCCTCTATCCGGCCGAGAGCAACCACCTCGTGGATTTGAGCCAGCTGGCGGTGGAGTCGGTGATTGTGCTGCTGATCCGCGATGCCCACCAACAGGCGGTCGGCTGCGGGGCGATTGTGCTCGGCCGCGATGGGGTTGGGGAGATGAAGCGGGTGTTTATCGACCCGGATCATCGTGGGCAAAAGCTTGGCGAACGGCTGCTGGAGGCGCTGGAAACGGAAGCGCTGCGCCGGGACTGCCATACCGTGCGGCTGGAGACGGGAGTTCATCAGCAGGCGGCGGTCAGGTTGTATACCCGCTGGGGTTATCAGACCCGCAGCGCCTTCGCCCCCTATCAACCGGACCCGCTGAGCCTGTTTATGGAGAAACTGCTCGTTGCCGATCTTCGTTCAGCTGCGCTATAAACGCCTCCAGCTGACGGGTTTTCGCTCCGCGCCGCCAGACCAGCCAGGTTGTCAGCCAGCGCCACTCTTCGGCCAGCGGCCAGGCCGACACCTGATGATGGCCGGGCATACTCTCCAGCATACTACGCGGGATCAGCGCCAGCCCGGCGCCGGCAATGACGCAGGCCAGCATCCCGTGATAGGACTCCATTTCATGGATCCGCCCCGGCGTTGCCCGGTCGGCGTGGAACCAGCTCTCAAAATGGCGGCGATAGGAACAGTTAGCGCGAAACGCGTAGACGCTGCTGCCGTTCACCTCGCTGGCGCGGGTAATCGGCGGATGGCCGAAGGGCGCCACAATCATCATCTCTTCCGGAAAGACCGGTAACCCCTCAAGGCCGGGATGGACCAGCGGCCCGTCGACAAATGCGGCGCTTAAGGTGCCCTCCAGTACGCCATCAATCATCGTTCCGGAAGGGCCGGTAGAAAGCGCGAGATGGATTTTCGGGTAGCGCTGGTTATAAAGCGCCAGCGTCGAGGGAATGCGAACCGCGGCGGTACTCTCCAGGGAACCCAGCGAAAACAGCCCCTGCGGCTCATCTCCGGCGACCACCATTCGGGCTTCATCGACCAGCGCGAGGATCTGCTGGCTGTAGCGCAAAAAGCTGTGTCCCGCCGGCGAAAGGCGCAGGCGCTGATTCTCACGAATAAACAGCTCGACGCCGAGGTCGGCCTCCAGCTGGCGAATTCGGGTCGTCAGATTTGACGGGACGCGGTGCACCTTCTGCGCGGCCTGGGTAATGCTGCCGGTGCTGGCGACGGCGTTAAACATCTCAAGCTGGGTCAGGTCCATAGTGTTCTTCTTTTGTGAATAGGTTGCTTAATATTATTCATTTTCAATGAAAAGCAGGGTAAGCCAGAATGAGGTCAATTCGCAATCAACATTCGTCATCAACAGAGAGAGCATAACGATGAATTTATCTGCAACTCACGCGATTTCCGTCAACCCGGCCACGGGAGAAAGGGTGTCGTCTCTGCCCTGGGCGAGCGAACAAGAGGTGGATTCGGCGATTGCGCTTGCTGAGCAAGGTTATCGTCAGTGGCGTCACGTCAGTCTCGAACAGCGCGCTGACGCCCTGCGTAAAATCGGTAACGCGCTGCGCGCCCGCGCCGAAGAGATGGCGCAAATGATCAGCCTGGAGATGGGTAAACCGATTGCCCAGGCTCGTGGTGAGGTGACTAAATCCGCCAATCTCTGCGACTGGTATGCGGAACACGGCCCGGCCATGCTGGCGACCGAAGCCACTCAGGTGGAAAATAACAATGCGGTGATTGAGTATCGTCCGCTGGGCGCGATTCTCGCCATTATGCCGTGGAACTTCCCGCTGTGGCAGGTTCTGCGCGGTGCGGTACCGATTCTGCTGGCGGGGAATAGCTATCTGTTGAAACATGCGCCGAACGTGATGGGGAGCGCGGCGCTGATTGGCGAGATCGTTAATCAGGCAGGGCTGCCGGCCGGCGTATTTGGCTGGGTTAACGCGACCAATGACGGTGTCTCCCGGATGATCAACGATTCGCGTATTGCCGCGGTGACGGTAACCGGCAGCGTACGCGCCGGGAAAGCGATTGGCGCCCAGGCCGGCGCGGCATTAAAGAAATGCGTTCTTGAACTGGGCGGTTCCGATCCGTTTATCGTCCTGAATGATGCCGATCTCGATGAAGCGGTAAAAGCCGCGGTGATTGGCCGCTATCAAAATACCGGGCAGGTTTGTGCCGCCGCGAAGCGCTTTATCGTTGAGGCCGGGATTGCCGAAGCCTTCAGCAAAAAGTTTGTTGCCGCGGTTGAAGCGCTGAAGATGGGCGATCCGCGTGATGAGGCCAATTACCTCGGGCCAATGGCGCGATTCGATCTGCGTGATGAGCTGCATCAACAGGTAACGGCCACCCTGGCTGAAGGGGCGACCCTGCTGCTTGGGGCGGAGAAAATCGCCGGGCAGGGTAACTACTATGCGCCAACGGTACTGGGCAACGTGACCCCGGAGATGACCGGATTCCGCCAGGAGCTGTTTGGTCCGGTGGCGACCATTACCGTGGCGCGAGACGCCGCCCATGCGCTGACGCTGGCAAATGACAGCGAATTCGGCCTGTCGGCGACCGTGTTTACCGCCAGCGTCGATGAAGCCGGGCGTTTTTCTCGCGAGCTGGAGTGCGGTGGCGTCTTTATCAACGGTTACAGCGCCAGCGATGCGCGCGTGGCGTTTGGCGGGGTGAAGAAGAGCGGCTTTGGTCGCGAGCTGTCCCACTTTGGCCTGCATGAGTTCTGCAACGTCCAGACCGTATGGAAAGACCGTCGCTAACGGAAGTCGCACCTGACGATCGTCGTCGTGCTCTGCTATACTCGCAGCCCGAATTTTGACGGCGGGCAAGGAGCCGGGTGTGGCGACGGTCATCAATAATGCAATGCTGGAGACGATTCTGGCAGAAATCAGGCCGCTAATTGGGCGTGGCAAAGTGGCGGATTATATTCCGGCGCTGGCAAGCGTAAGCGGTAATAAGCTGGGTGTGGCGATTTGTACGGTGGAGGGTCAACACTATTCTGCCGGCGATGCCCACGAGCGTTTTTCCATTCAGTCCATCTCTAAAGTGCTGAGCCTGGTGGTGGCGATGAACCACTATCAGGAGGAGGAGATCTGGCAGCGGGTGGGGAAAGATCCTTCCGGACAGCCGTTCAATTCATTATTACAGCTGGAAATCGAGCAGGGCAAACCGCGCAACCCGTTTATTAATGCCGGTGCGCTGGTGGTCTGCGATATGTTGCAAAGCCGACTGAGCGCGCCGCGACAGAGGATGCTGGAAATCGTGCGTCGTCTGAGCGGAGTGACGGATATCGGGTATGATCCGGTGGTGGCGCGTTCGGAGTTCGAACATTCGGCGCGTAATGCCGCGATCGCATGGCTGATGAAATCGTTCGGCAACTTCCATAATGATGTCGCGACGGTCCTGCAAAACTATTTTCACTACTGCTCGCTGGAAATGAGCTGTGTCGAACTGGCGCGGACGTTTCTGTTTCTCGCCGATCGCGGGGTGGCTCCGCATCTGGATACCCCGGTAATTGCCCCGATCCAGTCGCGGCAGGTGAATGCCTTAATGATGACCAGCGGGATGTATCAGAACGCCGGCGAATTTGCCTGGCGCGTTGGACTGCCGGCAAAATCAGGGGTAGGCGGTGGTATTGTCGCCATTGTCCCGCAGGAGATGGCTATCGCGGTGTGGAGTCCGGAGCTGGATGCGGCCGGTAACTCGCTGGCGGGAACCGCGGTACTGGAAAAACTGACCCAACGCCTGGGAAGGTCGGTATTCTGATGGCCAACATAGATTCCTTATTTGTCCGTCTCCAGCGGTCGACCTTTCGTTCCCGCTTCCATCTTGGTCGCAAAGAGCGGCAGTACTGTGTCGATAAAGGGCCGGAGATCATTGATCAGCACGCGGCGGATTTTATTGCCCGCCGTCTGGCGCCAGCGCATATTGCGAATGACGGTAAACAGACGCCGATGCGCGGACATCCGGTATTTATCGCCCAACATGCCACCGCCACCTGCTGTCGTGGCTGTCTCGCGAAGTGGCATGATATTCCCGCCGGCCGTGAACTGACAGACCGGGAGCAGCGCTATGTGGTGCAGGTGATCCATCGCTGGCTGGTTATCCAGATGAATTCATCTGGAGGTCAATAATGCGCATTTATCCGCCATGGGTATGCTGGATAAATATTCTCATGTTATGATAATCCGCTAACTAATTATTAACATAATAATTGCCTGAAACAATTAGACGGATAATCACTGAATGTCTTCACTGTCGATTCGGTTATTCACGCTGTTTCGTGAGGAACACCCCGTGCGTGACGCGCTGGTGTTATTCACCTTAACGTTGTTGCTCCATTTTTTCGGTGCCATGCTGCGTCTGGTCCAGGAACTGTCCTTTTTCTGGCCGCTGAATGCCGTGATGGTCGGGATCTTCGCCCGCTATGTCTGGCTCAATCGTAGCTATTTTTATGCCACCTGTTTTGTGGCGATGATGGTGTACGACGGCTTGACCTCACGCTGGGGAATGGGCTTTGCCTCGCTGCTGATTAATTTCTCGAATATTGTCTTTATCGTCAGCCTGGCGCAGCTGTTGCTGTGGGATAAGCGACGGACTGATTCCATGCCGGGCCCGATCAATGTGCTGAATTTGTTCTGTTACTGTCTGCTGGCCGCTTTCCTGAGCGCCGCCGTGGGGACGCTTGGATCGATGGATGTCGAGCGGGAGACATTTATCTCTCTGCTGGCCGATTGGTTTAGCGAACAGTTCTCGACGGCGGTGCTGATCCTGCCGTTTATCCTGACGGTGACGATCCCTTCGACGTTCAGCGGCTTCCGCTGGAGTCAGCTGCTACCGGTCATGGTGCTGGTGCTGTCCATTATCCTTGGCGTCGCCGTAGGGGGAGCCGAAAGTATCACTTTCCCGCTGCCTGCGCTGATCTGGTGTGCGATTCGTTATCCGCTGCCGCTGACCTGCCTGCTGACTTTCCTCACCGGAATCGGGGAGATCCTGCTGGTGGCGAATGCGTTAGTTCATCTCTCTCCCGATGCGCATCTGCAGCCATGGCAGCTGTTCTCGACCCGCCTTGGCATTGCGGCGATGTTAATCAGCCCGGTGATTGTGGCCTCAAGTGTTGACGCGATTAATAACCTGGTGAAACAGCTGGCGCTGCGGGCTGATTTTGATTTCCAGACGCGGGTTTACTCGCGTTCCGGTCTGAGCGAGGCGCTGAAGCGTCAACCGCAATCAGAAACGCAGCAGCTTACCGTGATGTTGCTGGATATCGATGACTTTAAGCGGGTCAACGATAGCTGGGGTCATGAGTGCGGAGATTGCGTGCTGACTCAGTTCGCCCAGCGGGTGCGGGATCTGGTGGGCGAGCAGGGGCTGGTGGCGCGTATTGGCGGGGAGGAGTTTGCCGTTGCCATGTTGAGCGCGACGCCGCAGGAGGGTCAACTGCTGGCGGAGAAAATTCGCCAGGGCGTGGCGGCGCAAACCTTCGTCTGGGGGCCGCACAAGATCAAACTGACCCTGAGCATGGGGCTGGAGTGTCGTCCGGTCGGCGGCGGGCGGATCACCGAGCTGTTTAATCAACTGCTGATGGCTGCCGATGATTATCTTATTAATGCGAAGGAAGCCGGGCGCAATCGGATTTGTACGCCGACGCTGGCGGAACATCAGCCATAAGAAAACGCAATGACAATTCCGCTTGTGTTAAATATAAGTTAAAAAGATAGTGATGTGGTCAATTTCATGGAGCGACCAATGACCACATCCTTTTCTCTTCGTACGCTTTCGCGTGCTGATATTCTCGAAAACCTTTCCCCGCTGAGCGATATTCTGGCCGATTGCGTTAACGGCGGTGCCTCCGTCAGTTTTATGCTGCCTTTTTCGTTGCAAACGGCGCGAACGTTCTGGCTGCGCATCGCCGAAAGCGTGGCGGCCGGGGAGCGCCTCGTGCTGGTGGCCGAACATGCCGGGCAGATTGTCGGCACGGTACAGCTGGTCATCGATCAACCGCAAAATCAGCCTCATCGCGCCGACGTGGCAAAACTTTTGGTTCACCAAAATGCGCGGCGACAGGGGCTGGCTAATGCGCTGATGAATTATCTGGAGCAACTTGCCCGCGAGCAGGGCAAGTCGGTTCTGGTCCTTGATACGGCCACCGGCAGCGGCGCAGAACGCTTTTATATCCAGTGTGGCTGGGAAAAAGCCGGGGAAATTCCGCGTTATGCCTTAATGCCGGACGGAACGATGACGGCGACCTCACTGTTCTATAAGATCCTGCAATAACCGAGACAGGTTTGATCAAAACACGGTTTTACTCTTAGAAAAGCTGTTAAGTTATTACACCAATTACTCAGGTTGTATGACCACTCTACGAGGGAACCTATTGTGAAAACATTAAACCGTCGTGATTTTCCCGGCGCGCAGTACCCTGAACGTATCATCCAGTTCGGTGAAGGTAACTTTCTTCGGGCATTTGTCGACTGGCAGCTTGATCTGCTGAATGAGCATACCGACCTGAACGCCGGCGTGGTGATTGTTCGCCCCATAGAGAGCGCGTTCCCCCCGTCGTTGAGCACGCAGGATGGGCTGTACACCACCATTATCCGCGGTTTGAACGAACGGGGTGAGGCGGTGAGCGATGCGCGTCTGATCCGTTCGGTAAACCGGGAAATCAGCGTTTACGCGGATTATGACGCCTTCCTTCAGCTGGCTCATAACCCGGATATGCGCTTTGTGTTTTCCAATACCACCGAAGCCGGCATCAGCTATCACGCCGGCGATCGGTTTGAAGATGCGCCGGCGGTGAGCTACCCGGCAAAACTGACCCGACTGCTGTACGAGCGTTACAGCCACTTCGCCGGCGCGGCGGATAAAGGCTGGATCATTATCCCTTGCGAACTGATCGATTATAACGGCGAAGCGCTGCGCGAGCTGGTGCTGCGCTATGCTCATGAATGGGCGCTGCCGGCGGCATTTATGACCTGGCTGCAGGAGGCAAACGCTTTCTGCTCGACGCTGGTGGACCGTATCGTAACGGGCTACCCGCGTGATGAAGCCGCGGCGATCGAAGCGCAGCTGGGGTACAAAGACGGTTTCCTCGCCACCGCCGAACACTTCTATCTGTTTGTTATCCAGGGGCCAAAATCGCTGGCCGCTGAACTGCGTCTGGATAAATTGCCACTTAATGTCCTGATTGTTGATGATATTAAGCCGTACAAAGAGCGGAAAGTGGCGATTCTTAACGGCGCACATACCGCCCTGGTACCGGTGGCCTACCAGGCAGGGCTGGATACCGTCGGCGAAGCGATGAATGACCCGGAGATTTGTGCATTCGTCGAGAAGGCGATATATACAGAGATTATTCCGGTGCTCGATCTGCCGCGCGCTGAACTGGACTCTTTTGCCAGCGCGGTGACAGGGCGTTTTCGCAATCCGTATATCAAACATCAGTTGCTCTCCATTGCGCTAAACGGCATGACCAAATTCCGCACCCGCATTCTGCCGCAGCTGCTGGCAGGGCAGGCGAAATCAGGTAAACTACCGGCGCGTCTGACTTTTGCGCTGGCGGCGTTGATTGCCTTCTATCGCGCGGAGCGCGATGGCGCAACTTATCCGGTGCAGGATGACACCGAATGGATGACGCGTTTCCAGACCCTGTGGGCGCAGCATCGCGACGCGCAGATCGGCACCCGTGAACTGGTGAAAGCGGTGCTATCGGTGACCTCTCATTGGGAGCAGGATCTGACGCAGATTAATGGCCTGGTTGAACAGGTAACGCAGGATCTTGATGCCATTCTGCTGCGCGGCATGCGAGAAGCGGTGAAGCCGTTGTGCTGATTTAAACATCGTCGATCAACGTTGACCCGGCCACGGCCGGGTTATTAACTTGCTTTATTTAGTTACAACATACAATGGCTGCAAATCAGAAACAAACCGCGCAGATCTGTAGCGCTGAAAACAACAATCGCCAGACAGCGGTAAATGCGCGTACAGATAAAGACGAATAAGGGCAAATTGTGCCCCCGCCGCTTGAAGAAATGTCAGGCCAGGAAAATAATGGGACATCGTAACTGCAAAACGTTAATCGATCGCCCGCGTAACCGGTCCAGTTCGGACATCAGGAGAGATAATCGATGGTTGTTGATATTCGCGAGGTCTGTGCGCAAGACAAGTCGCAATGGCTGCAGCTTTGGCAAGGCTATACCTCTTTTTATGGCAGCCCGCAGCCGGCCGATGTCACGGAATACACCTGGCAGCGGTTACTGGACCACGGCTCACCGGTTCTGGGGCGTGTGGCCGTGGTCGACGATCGCGTAGCGGGTTTTGCAATCTGCGTCCTCCATGAAGGGACCTGGGTGAAAACCCCGATTTGCTATCTGGAAGACCTGTTCGTCGATCCGCAGCTCCGCGGCCGCGGCATTGCCCGGCAATTGATGCAGGCGCTACGGGCGGAAGCCAAAGAGCAAGGATGGTCGCGCCTTTACTGGCATACGCGCACCGACAATCCGGCCCGTCGACTGTATGACGAATTTACTCCCGCTGATGATTACGTGCGTTATCGCATCACCTGTTAAAACAGGTCAAAAGAAAGCCGTTGTTCAGCGTCGCCTGGCGGCTGAAAACAACTCAGGAGAATCAAAAATGGAAAAACGCATCGAGACCGCCATTAACCTGATTATGTTTCTTTCGCTGCTGGCCACCGCGTGGGATCTCTCGCTGGTGCACCATCTTTCCTGGTAACTCTGCTGCGGCGCCTGCTTTGGCGCCGCTCAACCGCGCCGGATGTTTATTGCTGAAGCATGATATTGTGCCAGAAGAGAGGGCACCGTGGTTTTCAGGAAAGATATCACCTGATTGATTGTGGGTGAAACCGGTTTTTGCGGTGGGGTCAAGGCATGTAAATCAAAAGCGGGGATGTGATAACCCGGCAATAGCTCAACCATTTCACCATTGCTTATTTCTTTCATGCATGCCGGCGCCTGAAGAACGCCAATGCCGATGCCGCGTTTGACCAGCCCATAAATAGAACTCCAGTGGGTGGTCGCCACCACCGTATTGATACGGGTGTGAACCACCACGCCATCCTCGTCATACAGTATCAGGTCTCCACCATCAAAAATCCCCTTTACGCGAATAAAAGGATGATGGCGGAGCTGTTCCGGAACGGTAATGGCCTCGCTGTTGCGGAGGTATTCAGCTGAGGCAACAAGTTTTCTTTCAACCTGGCCAAGCGGGTGGGCAATAAAAATCCCGTTTGCTAATTTTCCCAGACGCAGAGAGATGTCGACCCCCTCAGTGACCGGATCCACAATTGCATCATTGAGGGTGAGATCGATTTTTAGCAAAGGATAGGCGGCATAGAGCAGTGCCAATAGTTCTGGCACCACCGTTTCGCCGAAGCAGCAGGGCGAAGACAGACGTAACGTCCCGGCAAGTCGATCTTCCGTCGGTGTCACGGCGCGAATGGCTTCTGCCGCCGCCGCAAGGACAATTTTGCTGTGGTTGTAGAACGTCATGCCATAATCCGTGCAGGTGATAGCGCGCGGATTGCGCATCAGTAAACGTACTGCCAGATATTTTTCCAGTCGGGTGAGGGTTTCACTTACCGAAGATTGCCCCATATGCAGATCTTTGGCTGCCTGCGAGATGCTCCCTCGTTCGACAACCCGGGCATATACGCGCATGGCCAGAATCATATCCATAGCATTTTCCGCATTCAGTATTGGCCTAATTATAGTCTTTTCTGGCGAGTAAATAGCGGCATGCTATAAACCATTCAATCTGTACAAACCATAAATAATTTCACTGCAAAATAACAATCGTATTAATTGATATTTATTATCGTGTTTATTGACTTAAGTTTATTTTTATCTTCACTTAAGATTTGCGCTGAGGTGAAGTATATGTCAAGAATACATCGTACGAATAAATATGATTTAATGGGTTTATTGAGAGAGGAGTTAAAAAAGAAAAGTCTCCTGCAAATACACACGCAAGATAACCTGATGACCACTCAGTTGAAAGAGGTGAGTGCCGCCGGTTTTACCACCGATCTTGATATTTCTGATGGTAAAAAATTATCCTTTACTATTTTTAGCGAGAATGGAAAGGCTAATTTTTTTTCACGGAGAAAGAAGGGTGTAGCGGACAGTATCGGGACACTATTTAATCTCCCGGATAGCATTACAATAACCCAGAGAAGAGCGCATCCGCGCCTGACGACGGCGCCGGACTATCCTTTCTCCTGCCATGGCCGTTTTCGTAATGGCAAAAACTATCATTTTGCGATCGATAATCTATCCTGCGGCGGCTGCGGATTAATAGCGCATCAGGCATTCAGTGAATTAAAAGTCGCTAACCTGTATCTGAAGCAAGCCATATTAAATCTTGGTGCCTATGGCGAAATAATCGTTGATCTGGCGATAAAAAATATTTATAGCCCCCCCTGTTTTGGCCGCGACAGCCGCGTTGAATATCGTATTTCATGTCAATTTATCTTTCGCCACGAGGACGATAAACAGCGGATGGAAGACCTTATGCTTGAGTTGACGATCAATGAGAAAAGAAAAAAACGCGTAATGCCAGAAAGCGGTCATTACAACGACAAAAACGACGCTGACGCCCGGCGATAGCGCATTGCGTGGCTATCTCGCCGGACGTCTCTGTCATCAGAGGCGAGGTTTGCGCTGCGCGACGATAAACAGTCGTGGGAACAGCAGCAGGACCTTTCCGTTACGCTGTAGCGGATAGTGTTGCTGCAACAGCGCCAGATAGCGTTCGAGGAATCCCTCCTGCTGCCCGGCATCGAGCGGTTGCAGGTAGGGGCGAAGCCCCGTGGATTGCAGCCAGTCGATAATCGCCTGGTGCGACTCCAGCGGGTGGTAATATGTTGTTCGCCAGATATCCACCTCGCAACCGCAGGCGGTGAGAATATCGTAATACGCCTGCGCACCCGGCAGCGGATGACGTCCGCTCTCCGGGAATCCCATCTCCTGCGCCACCTGACGCATAAGCGTGTGGGAGGGTTCCTGCCAGTTGTCCGGCATTTGTACCGCCAGCAAGCCGTTATCCGCCAGCTGATTAACGAGGTGCGGAAACAGGGTTTCATGATCCGTCAGCCACTGCAGCGATGCGTTCGCATAGAGAAGATCCGCGGGGCGTTCGGGTTGATACTGGCGAATATCGGCGGCGACGAACCGGCAGGTCGGCAGCGCCCGGGCGGCGTCATCGAGCATCGCCGGTGAGCTGTCGACGCCGACAAGGGTCGCTTCCGGCCAGGCATGATGCAGCAAAGCGGTGCTGTTACCAGGACCGCAGCCCAGATCGACAGCGAATGTGACGGGATGCTGTGCAATACGGGCGACTAATTCAGCGGCGGGGCGCGTACGTTCAGCGCCAAATTTCAGATACAGGGAAGGATTCCAGTCGGCCATGGGTGACTCCGGGTAAGATATACGCGTTCACCAGCATAGAGGGCAATGCCGTCAGATAAAACGTCTTTTGCACGCGATGAAGGAATTGTCACCCTTTTTGTGACAATGTCACGCAGGAGCGGTACGCCGCACGTGCCTCAGCGTTTACACGTGGGCTATGCCGGGGAGCCCGGCATGTGTAATGTGCAATGTGCCGGCGGTTAATCGCTCTCCTTGAGCGCTTCGGCGCGTTTCGCCGTGGCATAGACGAAGTCCAGCATCGGCTCCAGATCGGTGTCATACCCGGCTTGGATAATTTTACCGCGCAGCCATTCGATTTCGCTGGTGATATCCGGATGGAAGATATTGTTGTCCTGAGCTTTACGCAGCCATTTCAGCAGGAAATTGTTCTTTCCTCTGATTCCACCCGATTTTTTTGATTTTCCATGAATTTTCAGCGCGACTAAGATGCAGTAATAGAAATGAACGCGCTGATTAAAGCTTTGATGCATTTGCGTATTTCCCGCCAGGCTCAAGAACTCACCGTCGTGGTCAGTGATTCGGATTGGGTTACGTCACGGGCCGGATCTTTAATTACGCGATCTCTGTTATGCCACCCGCCACGTCAGTGCGCCTGTAACCAGACGTGACAAGGATGTTGGCACGGATGCGGAATCACAGTCAATTATTGATTAGTTTTTTACCGGCTCCGGTAACCTGCGGCTACCGGAGACCGTCGCTCATACGTGGCGCAAAGCGGCGCGTTGCTGCAGGTGGACACGAAAAACCAGCAGGAATGCCAGCACGACGACCACCGCGGCCAGCAGATAAATTGTATCCAGTGCATAATAGCCGGCGACCCAGCCAGCCAGCGGGCCGGTCAAACCCAGCGCTAAATCGAGAAAGGCCGAATAGGTCCCCAGCGCCGTCCCCTGGTTTTGTTCTTCAACCTGTCTGACCGCCTCCACGCCCAGCGCCGGGAAAACCAAAGAGAAACCGCTGCCGGTCAGCAGTGCGCCGAGGCCGGCTATCCATGCGGAAGGCGCGAGCCAGATAATCATCAGCCCGAGACACTCGACCACGAAGCAGACCAGAGAGACGCGGACGCCGCCATAGCGGGTAATTACATTGCCTGCGACCAGGCGAACACAGATAAACCCGGCGCTGAACAGGGAGAGGGTAAATGCCGCGCCTTGCCAGCGATGCGCGGAAAAGTAGAGCGTGATGAAGGTCGCGATGACCCCGAATCCGACGGTTCCCAGGGCCAGGCCCAGGCCATAAGGCCAGATCTTGCGCACCACCACGTGGAACGGCGCCCGGATACCGGCGGTGACGCTGACATCCTGGCGCGTACGGGCAAAGAGCAGGCCAATCACCGCCACCAGAACGACCACCGCGGCAAAACCGCTGATACCAAAGACGCTGTTGAGCATCACGCCGAGTGGCGCGCCTACCGCCATCGCCACATAGGTGGCCACGCCATTCCACGAAATCACTCGCGAAGTATGGATCGCCCCCACGGTTTTAATTCCCCACAGCGTTGCTCCCGTCGCGGTAAAGCTTTCACCGACGCCGAGGAAAATACGCCCAATCAACAAAGCGCTAATCGCCAGCACCGGCACCGATTGCAGCGCCACAGCAACCAGTGTGAACAGACCGCTCAACAGGCAGCAGACGATCCCAAGACTGACGACCTTTTTCGGCCCCCAGATATCCGTATAGCGTCCGGCGTGCGGCCGACTGAACAGCGTCGAAATGTACTGCAGGCTGATAACAACACCGGCAATGAGCGTACTGTATCCCAGCTGGTAATGGATATATCCCGGCAACACGGCAAGCGGCAGGCCGATGGAGAGATAGCAGATACAGGTGAAAACGACGATCGAGATAATGCGCAGATTAAGCTGAGTATTACTGACTGAAGAGGTCATAACATCATGGTATTTCAAACGAAGGTGTGAGCAGCATAGCGCAGACCCGGTCATTCGGACGAGCACAGGATGCGTTTTTCCGCTGTTTTAGCCAAACCCACCAAAATTAGCGTTGGGACAAGACGAATCTGTGCAAGTCTGCGTATTCAATGTATAAATTTTCTACTGGCTCTATTCTGTGTTCACCGTCAGGAGGGAAGATGACAAAAGATTTCACCGATATCGCCGTGCTGTTTGTCGCGGGATTTGGTCCCATCACGCAAAACACCGCGCTGAGCCATGCCTTTTATGGCGAGACGTTAGGTTTACCGTTGAAACGGATGGCGGGTAACGATGACTATCTGCTGACCGAGCAGGATGCGCTGGCGGGAGTGAAACATTTTGCCCTCTGGCCGCTGGCCCAGGCGGCGTTCTCCTGCTTTGGCAGTGAAGAGTGGCCGGCAGATCTGCCCGTTCCCCAGGCGTGGATTGAATTTGAAGTGCGCGATATTCAGGCCGCCTCCGACGTGCTGATGGCCAAAGGATACCGACTGCTGATCGCCAACCGGGAAGAACCATGGGGTCAGACCGTCACCCGACTGCTCAGCCCGGAAGGGCTGCTGACGGGCGTCACGATTACGCCATGGCTCCGCGAGGAGGCTCCGTGAAAGCGCCACTCTTAACCACCGACAGGCTGCGGCTGGTCCCGCTGGTCAAAGACGACGCGCCGCAGATTCAGGCGGTGTTTCCGCAATGGGAAATCGTGCGCCATCTGGCGGCCAGTTTTCCGTGGCCGTTCCCGGACGACGGCGCGTCTCGCTATGTGAACACGATTGCCTTACCGGCTGCCGAAAAGGGGAGCGGCTGGTTCTGGACGATTCGCCGCCAGGCCGCCCCGGAGCAGCTTATCGGCCTGATTACGCTCTCCGACCAGGCGGATAACAATCGCGGCTTCTGGCTGGATCCGGCCTGGCAGCGTCAGGGGTTAATGACCGAAGCCTGCCGCTGTGTGACCGATTTCTGGTTTAACACTCTCCATCGGGAGGTGCTGCGCGCGCCTAAAGCCCGCGACAACGATGGATCGAGGAAAATATCGATGAACAGCGGCATGCGCCTGATTCGCGTAGAGAAACAGCAGTTTACCGCGGGCATGCTGGATGCAGAATTGTGGGAAATCACCCGGGAGGAGTGGAACCGCCTGGTGCGCTGAAGCACGATGCGGCTCGTGACCAACATCCTGAAATGGTGTGGGGCAGCCTACTTATGCTGGCCAGGCTTTCAGCTTCTGCTTCGTCCACGTCAGGCCTTCGATACGCGCCAGTCTACCGCGCCTTCTACCAGCAACTGGTTTTTAAAAGGAGTGCTCGGGAACGTATTAAATCCGAAAATGGGGGTATTTATGCTCTTTGCGGCCAGACTGGCGCTCAGTTACCGCTAACCGTTACGGGGGCTGCAAGCCCCCCGCATTATTTATCCGTCGCATTGACCACCACACTTCGTTGTTCAGCGAAGCATCTTCATCGGGCTCCTCTACACTGGCAGCAGTGGTCGGCCTGCGCTCCGCGTTTTCTGCTGGTCGGCCTGTTTATTACCACGACACCAAGAGAACAGTAGAAACGTCATTCTCTTATTGAGATTTTCAGCGGCGAGGTAGCGAGTGAACAGGACGAAACAGCGGCCGGAACGTCAGGCTTTGTGGCTGGCGCTGGCCGGTGCAGTGGTGCTGATTATCGGCATGGGATACGGGCGTTTTGCCTATACCGGAATTCTCCCGGTAATGCTGAATGAGCAGATTCTATCGCTGCGGCAGGGGAATCTGGCAGCGTCGATCAACTACGCGGGTTATCTGATCGGGGCGCTGCTGCTGTCGAAAGCCCGACCGGCTGACAGCACCCGCCTGACTCTCGCTTCGGTGGCATGCACGTTAGTGTGCCTGGCGCTACTGGCGTGGGTGAGTTCGCCCTCGGGGATCATACTTATCCGCGGACTGGCGGGGGTGCTGAGTGCGGTGACGATGATCGCCGCCTCGCTATGGCTGCTCCAGCATATGCAACACCATCACGGTGCGCCGGTACTCTTTTCCGGCGTTGGAATGGGGATCTTTTTATCCGCCGAAGGTATTTCGCTGGCGAAACATGCGGCGCTCTCCAGCCCACAAATCTGGCTTATCTGCGCCGCGAGCGCGACGATCCTCTTTTTACTGGTCGTGCGCCTGCTGCTGACGCCGGCCCATGAGGTGCAGACCTGGCCGCCGCAGTCGCCGGCTTTAACAGCGACGGATGGACAAACCGCCGATGCCTGGCGATTGCTGGCGATATATGGTTTTTCTGGCTTTGGTTACATCATTACCGCGACCTACCTGCCGCTGTTTTTATCCGCTTCGCTGGCGCAGATCGATCCCGTGCAACTCTGGGCGCTGTTTGGTCTCGCGGCGGTCCCTTCATGCTTTATCTGGCACAAACTGGTGATCAAACTGGGCTTCCGCCGGGCGCTGACCGCCAATCTGCTGATACAGGCGGCGGGCGTGGTACTGCCGGCTCTCAGCCAGACGCTCCTCGCTTGCCTGCTCAGCGCGCTGCTGGTCGGTTTTACCTTTATGGGCACCGTTACCATTGCGCTCCCGGAAGCCAGAAGGCTGAATCAGCAGGTAAAATTCAATATGATCGCGGCGATGACGGCCACTTATGGTATCGGACAGATTATCGGGCCATTTGTCGCCGGGACGCTGCATAACCTGACGGGATCGTTTAATCCCTCATTGCTTGCGGCGGCAGCGTCTCTATGTCTGGCGGCAGGGCTGGTTGCGGTCAGGTCAGCGCGCGCGCATCCTTAAAATTGGATGCCCGCCGTCAGCAGTTGCCGCATTTCACTGAGCGCAGGGGACATAGATTCCCGGCGCCAGATGAGCTGAGTCTGTACCTGCTTAAGCGGCTGAATCTGGCAGTTGTCTGGCAGGGGCAGGATATCTATTACGCTTTGCGGCAGGATACCGCGATAACCACCGGACGCAATGCAGGCGATCATGGCGTGGTACGACCCCACATCCTGAATCTCGATATGCGCATCGGAGGCGAAAAACGCTTCCGCGATCGCCCGATAGCTGCAGCCCCTGGGAAAAGCGGCAAGTCTGATATCAGCCGGCCCCTCTGGACTCACCAGCATCAGCTGCTCGTCAAAAACGGGGATCGCGTCGATGTCCGTCGGGCGGACAAGCTCACCTTCGGCGGTAACTGGCAGACTCACCAGCGCGCAGTCGAGGGCGGCACGCTGTACCAGATCGGTCAACTGCTGCGTAGGCTGGGTATGCAACGTCAGTTCGACCTGCGGACAGATGGCGCGGAACCGTGGAAGGAGGTGAATAAGCCGGCTCGCGGCTGTCGCTTCCATCGCCCCCAGGCGCAGGCGCCCGGCGGGGTTTGTCGGGTGCAGCGCCTGTTTCGCCTCTTCGCCAAGGCTCAGTATTCTTAGCGCGTAATCGAGGAACTGCTTGCCGGCAGAGGAGAGCACCATTTTTTTATTGCCCCGCACGAACAGCTCGACATCAAGCTCTTCTTCCAGCTGCTGGATGCGCGTGGTGATGTTTGATTGCACACGGCCCAGCTTCTTGGCTGCCCGGGTAATGCTTTGCTCTTCCGCGACAATTTTAAAGATCAGTAACGTGGCGTGGTTCATATTTTTCTTCTAAATATGGAAATGATATTGATCTTAACATCTCAAAAAGAGATGTTAAGCATTCAGCATCACACATTCAAACAGGGTGACCATGAGCAACCGCTTTACGCAGAGACTGGATATTGCCTATCCCATCATACAGGCGCCGATGGCCGGGGTCTCAACCCCAGAGCTGGCTGCCGCGGTGAGTAACAGCGGCGGGCTCGGCTCGCTGGGGCTGGGGGCCGCGACCGTTTCCCAGGCCGAAGCGCTGATTGCGCGTACTCGTCATCTGACCACGCAGCCCGTCAATGTCAATCTGTTTTGCCATGCGCCGGCGTGCCGGGACCCGCACACGGAAGCAAGGTGGACCGCGCTGTTGCGTCCGCTATTCGCTCGTTTCGGCGCGCAACCGCCCGAGACGCTGACGGAAATCTATCAAAGTTTCCTTGTGAATCAGCCCATGGCCGAGCTGCTACTTGACCTGGCGCCAGAGGTGGTCAGTTTCCACTTTGGCGTGGCGGATAAGACACTCATTCGCCGGCTGAAGGAAAAAGGTGTGCTGATCATGGCCAGCGCCACCAGCGTAGACGAGGCACAGCGGGTCGTCGCCCAGGGCGTCGATGTGGTGATTGCGCAGGGGTATGAGGCCGGAGGTCATCGCGGGATCTTCGATCCTCGCGGCGACGATCGGCAAATGAGTACCTTGACGCTGGTCCAGGCGCTAAAGCGGACGGTGTCGATACCGGTTATTGCCGCCGGGGGGATCATGGACGGTGCCGGGATCCGCAGCATGATGCATCTGGGCGCAGAAGGGGTTCAGCTGGGGACCGCGTTCCTGCTCTGCCCGGAATCGGCTACCGACGCCGGATATCGCCAGGCGCTGAGCGGTGAACCAACGCCAGAAACCGTGATGACTGCGGCGATTTCCGGTCGCCCGGCGCGCTGCATTGACAATGCATTTTGTGAAACCGGCCGACGCAATCCCGACGTTATGCCCCCGGACTACCCGCTAGCCTACGACGCGGGAAAAGCGCTGGCGGCAGCGGCGAAAGCGCAGGGCGAATGGGGATTTGGGGCACATTGGGCAGGACAGGGGGTCGGGATGATCCGGGCGTTGCCGGCAGCGGAGCTGATGCAAACGCTGATCCGGGAGGGCGGATTTTCCACCCAGCCGTCGCGGCGGTGATGGCGACCTGCCGCGACGGCTGATGTTTAACGACGGTGGGCCAGTCGGCGGACCAGGCTGTCGCCCGCCATCTGCACGCCCTGCACCAGGGCCACCAGAATCAGCACCGTGCCGACCATCACTTCATTATTAAAGCGCTGATAGCCATAGCGAATCGCCAAATCGCCCAGCCCGCCGCCGCCGATCACGCCGGCCATTGACGAGAAGCCAATCAACATCACGATAGTCAGCGTGACGCCAGCCAGCAGGGTTGGCAATGCTTCCGGCAGTAGCGATTTAAAAATTACATGCCAGACCGTGCCGCCCATCGACAAAATGGCTTCAATACGTCCGTAATCCACTTCATCGAGCGCGTTTTCCGTCAGCCGGGCGAAAAAAGGGAAGGCGCCAATCGTTACCGGCACCACCGCCGCCGTGCTCCCGAGCGTCGTACCGATAATCAGCCGGGTAAACGGGATCAGGGCGATCAGCAGCACGATAAACGGCAGCGAGCGACCAAAGTTAATCACTGCCCCCAGCAGCGCGTTGAGTTTCGGCATCGGCAGCAACCCGTTTTTACGCGAAATAAACAGCACCACGCCAACAGGAAGGCCGAGCAGAACGGTAAATACCGCCGCCAGCCCCACCATATACACCGTCTCCAGCGTCCCGTCCCACAGCAGCGGCCAAAGGTCATCCCAGCTCATGCGACTGTGCATAATGGCCTCCGCTGATAACCATGACGAGCAAGAAAATCGCGTTCCGACTGCGGATCGTGCAGCAATGATTGACGCAGCTTCGACCACGGCGCCACCAGCAGTTCGGCGATACTGCCGCTTTCGACGATTTCGCCATTTTCCAGCAGCGCGGCGTGGTCGCACAGGGTTTTGACCACCTCCAGTTCATGGGTGATCAGCACAATCGTCAGATTCAGACGCTGATTAATATCTGCGAGCAATGCCAGCACTGAGGCGGTGGTCTCGGGATCCAGGGCGCTGGTCGCCTCGTCGCACAGCAGGACGTCCGGCCTTGACGCCAGCGCTCTTGCAATACCCACGCGCTGTTTTTGCCCGCCCGATAGCTGGGAAGGGAACGCGTGGGCTTTATCGCTAAGCCCGACCAGCTCAAGCAGCTCCGCGACTCGCGTCTGACGCGCCGTTTTGGTCATGCCGGCAATTTCCAACGGCACAGCGATATTGTCGGCGACGTTACGTGCGTGCAGCAGGTTAAAATGTTGAAAGATCATCCCGGTACGCAGGCGATAAGCGCGCAGCGCGGCTTTATCCATCTGCGTAATATCCTGTCCGTTCACAATAATGCGGCCCGATGTGGGCCGCTCCAGCAGATTCAGACAGCGGATCAGCGTACTTTTTCCCGCGCCGCTGCGTCCGAGGATGCCGTAAATCGCGCCCTTCGGGACCTGCAGCGACACATTGTTCAGCGCCGGTCGGCCTGTTCCGGCGTAGGTTTTACTCAGCCCGATCGCTTCAATCATGATTTCGGGGTAACCGGGATAACCGAGCCGTTATAGCGTTGACGGATAAATTCAGCCACCTGCGGCGAAGTCAGGTCTTTCGCCAGCTGTTTGATGCGCGGATCGCTTGCCAGGGAGGGATTAGTGACCAGAATGTTGGCGTAAGGGTTATGGCTGGCGCTCTCAAGGCCAAGCGCGTCTTTTGCCGGCGTCAGCCCGGCTTCCAGCGCATAGTTACCGTTGATCACGGCCAGATCGACATCGTCCAGAGAGCGCGGGATCTGCGGCGATTCAATTTCGAGAATCTTCAGATGCTTCGGGTTTTCCACAATATCTTTGGGCGTCGCCAGCGTCGTGGCCGGGTCGGTGAAGGAGGAGGCCAGTTTGATCAGTCCCTGGCTTTGCAACAGGAACAGGGCACGGCTCAGGTTGGTGGTGTTATTGGGCACGGCGACGGTGGCATTTTCCGGCAGTGAAGCAAAGTCTTTGTGCTTGCGCGAATAGATACCCAAAGGCTCAATATGAACCGTGGCGGCGACGGCGAAGGTCTTGCCCAGCGCCTTTTCCTGATCCTTCAAATAGGGTACGTGCTGGAAATAGTTTGCATCCACGTCGCCGTTTGCCAGCAGTTCATTGGCATTTACGCCGCTGGTCAGTTCGACCACCTTCAAATCCAGGCTCGGATCGATTTTCTTGATGTAGTTAAGGATCTCCGCATGCGGAACCGGGTCAGCCGCTACGCGTAAGGCGGCGGCCTGCGCTGATGTCCAGGCGAAAGAGAGAGACAGAGCAACCCCTGCCAGTTTAAAAGCGGCAATTTTCATGGTGTTTTCCTTTATTGTTATCTTTAAACGATTGGTTGCCCGGCCGGTTCGCGAAACACATCCTGGTAGTAGCGTTCAGCCACATCCGGGTGTGAGCGCAGGCGGCCCTTCAGGTAATTCCAGCCCACTTCGCGCAGCAGCGGGTTTTGCGGATCGCTGTCCGGTCCGAGCGCTTCCTGCGCCAGTTCCGGCGGCAGGGTGAAGACCGGAACGGTGGCATCCAGCTGCGCACCGAGGAAAAATGCGATAGAGAGACGCTCCTGGTGTACCGGCGGAGACACCACCCGATGGACGGTGGCACGCAGGTAGCCATTGGTGGCCAGCTCCAGCAGTTCGCCAATATTGACGACAAAACTGCCGGCCAGCGGAGTCGCATCGATCCATTGCCCGGGGGCAACTTCTACCTGCAGACCCTTTTGCTCATCCTGAAGCAGGAAGCTGAGGAACCCGGAGTCTTTATGCGCGCCGACGCCCTGGTGGCTTTGCGTCTCATGCTGACCGGGATAGCGGATCAGTTTGATATGCTCGTTGGGTTTATTGCCATACAAGGTCTCAAAGGCGTCATCAGGTAGCGCCAGCGCTTCCGCAAAGGCGCGCAACAGGGTTGTGCCGACCTCGGTCATGGCGCGCTGCCAGCTGAGCAGCGTGGGTTTCAACGTCGGTAGCGCTTCCGGCCACAGGTTAGGCCCCTGCAGACGCTGCCAGCGCGGCGCATCGTCATCCAGACGCAGCGCCGGACGCTCGGCGCCAATATCAAACTGTTCTCGCCAGTCTGGCTGTCCGCGGGTCAGCTCGGATGCGGCGCGGTTATAGCCGCGAAAGTGTGGGGAATGAATCATCGCAACCGGCTGTTTTTGCTCATCAGGCAGGGCAAAAAAGCGGCGGGATTGCTGCTGGACAGCTTTTTGCAGAGCATCGTCGACGCCATGATTGATCAGATAAAAGAAGCCGATCTCGCGGGCCGCATGGCGAAGGTCGGCCAGAAAAGCCGTTTTTTCAGCAGGATCGGCGTAGCGAGCAAGATCGAGAATCGGCAAAGTCGTTGCGTTCATTGTGTGCTCCGAAGACGGCATTCAGGGAGTTGCGTTTATTCATATTCAGGGTTCGGGGACAACAACAGCGCATGGTGATTTCCTCATTCTGTGGGGTGAACACAGCTTGCCTCAACGGAAAATAATCAACCAATAACCTTCTTTTCTAATTTATGACCGGGCGGGGTTCTGTGCTTTTGCGAATAATGGATAAAGACGTCGCGAACCTGCTTTCTGCCTTGCGCAGGGGCGGTGTAGCCAGTATGGTGTGCGACATTTATCAGATATTCAGGATTCAACATCGCAATGCAGCCTTCTAAAGATCCTCTTCATGGCATCACCCTTGAGGCTTTACTGAACGCCCTGGTGGCGAAGTATGGCTGGGCCGAGCTGGCAAAACGGATCAATATCAACTGTTTTAAGAGCGACCCGAGCATCAAATCGAGCCTCAAATTTTTACGTCGAACGCCGTGGGCGCGTAAAGAGGTTGAAGACCTTTATATCGACTCTCTCGGCGATTCAACCTCCACCGCGACGCCGCTGTCGGCGGAAAGCCCGTGGGCGAACTGGCAGAATAAAAAAGAGTAGGGCGTAAGCGCGAAGCGTTACAGCACCGTCTCGCCACGGAGCGCCCCTGGCGCCTTGCCGGTGATGCGCTTAAAGGCCCGGCTGAAGGCGGCTAACGAACTGTATCCCAGGCGGAAGGCGACCTTTTCCAGCGTCTGACCTTCATCCGAAATATACTGCACGGCCAGACGCATCCGCAGTTCCGTGAGGTAACGCGCGGGTGTGGTACCGGTGGCGGCGAGGAAACGTTCCGCAAAAACGGAACGTGAGGTCCCGGCTTCGCGCGCAAGCTCTTCGACTTTCCAGTTGACGCCAGGCTGCTGATGCATCGCGTAGATAGCTCTGGCAAGTTTGGGATCGCGCAGGACCTGTACCCAGCCGTTTGCGTTACCGCAACCGCACGCCACCCAGCCGCGAACAATCAGCGCCGCCACCACATCGGCAAGTCGCGCCAGAATACCGGCATAGCCCGCCTGTCGAGTGAGGCTTTCGCGTTCCATGGCCGCCAGCATCGGCTGGATTTCCGGGCGGCTGGTCAGAAGGCTGCTGACCAGCATCACTTCGGGCATCGCTTTAACCAGAGGCTGCATGCCGCCCAGCTCAAAGTCCATACAAGCGCTGAAGATAATGGCGCTGCCGCTTTCCGCGTCGTCGCACGCGTTTTTGACACAGCTTACCGAGTCACAAACCGGTTCGCTGGGAAGTCTGGAGACGTTGACTACCGATGCCTGGTCATCAGAGAGCAGCACGTGGCCATCGCCGTTGGGAATAAACAGCGCATCGCCGCTTTGCAACATTAAGCGCTGACCGCTGACCATGCGCAGCAGTACCGGTCCCCGGCTGATAAAGTGAAACTGCGCTTTACCGGGTACAAAGCCGAACTCGACGCCGAAAGGACGGGAGGTTTCGATGCGCCGATAGTTGACGCCGGAAAGGCGCATGCCGCGCAGTAGTTCGCTGGTGAGATCGAGGGCTTGCTGAGTCATAACATCATTCCCGGACGAATTATCAATAATCACAGAGTATTTATCATAGATCGTCCTGACGGAACCTCCTAACCTTAACGAAATGTTAATTGTTCTGGAGAAATGTTTATGAGTTCCTGCATTGCAACTGAAGAGAGGCTGGCCACCGCCAGGCCCGCATGGCGCGCCGTGTATGCACTGGCATTGGGCGTTTTCGGCCTGATTGTTGCAGAGTTTCTTCCCGCCAGCCTGTTAACACCGATGGCAGCCAGCCTTGGGGTTAGCGAAGGGATGGCGGGGCAGGCGGTGACCGCGACGGCTCTGGTGGCGCTGGCGACCGGATTGCTGATCACCCCCGCCACTAAAAATATCGACCGCCGCTGGGTACTGATGTTCTTTTCTGTCCTGCAGATCGTCTCCAGCCTGATGGTGGCTTTCGCCACCTCGCTCGAGTTTCTGCTGCTGGGACGCCTGCTGCTGGGGATAGCGATCGGCGGATTCTGGTCGATGTCGACCGCCACGGCGATGCGTCTGGTGCCTGCCGCGTTCGTGCCGAAAGCGCTGGCGGTGATCTTCTCCGCCGTGTCGATAGCGACCGTGGTAGCGGCGCCGCTGGGCAGCTATCTGGGCGGCCTGATCGGCTGGCGCAGCGTCTTTATTCTCTGTACCGTCCCGAGCGTTCTGGCGCTGCTGTGGCAACTGTGGGTACTGCCCTCAATGCGCCCGGAAAGCGTCGGCAGCTTTGCTACGCTGCTTAAGGTTCTGCGTCGTCCCGGCATGGTTGGCGGGATGCTGGCCACCATTTTAATCTTCAGCGGACATTTTGCCTTTTTCACCTATCTGCGGCCGTTCCTGGAGACCGTCGCCCAGGCCAGCGTCGAAGGGGTCTCTCTGATTCTGCTGGGATTTGGGGTGGCGAACTTTATCGGGACCTCTATTGCCGGGCATCTGCTGAACCGTAGCCTGCGTTTGACGCTGGCGCTGGTTCCTCTGGCCATGAGCGTGCTGGCGTTGATGATGGTGACCTTCGGCCACATCGCACTTCTCGACGGACTGCTGGTCGCCATGTGGGGCTTTGCTTTCGGTCTGGTGCCGGTAGGCTGGTCAACCTGGCTGGCGACGACGGTACCGGATGAAGCGGAAAGCGCGGGCGGGCTGCTGGTTGCCTCTATTCAGCTGGCGATTGGCGCCGGCGCGGCCGGCGGCGGGGCGGTGTTTGACCTCAATGGCGCCAGCGGCGTCTTTACCGGCAGCGGTTTACTCCTGCTGACCGCCATGATTATTGTTTTTGCCGGCGTACGGGTGAAATCCCCGGCCAGCGAAGAGTAGATCCGCGCCGCGTCAACGATGCGCCTGCGGGCGCATTTTTTTCGCCTGCTGTTGCGGCCAGGCCGCTTTGCGTTCCAGCAGGTGATACGTTCCCTCGTCGCTTTTCCCTTCGCCAAGTGTGACAAAGCCGCTGGCGGCATAAAACGCCAGCGCCTTGTGATTGCGCGTCAGGCACTTCAGCCGATAGCCGTGTTCTTGCCAGCCGGGTAATGCCTGCAGCAGCATTTTACCCACTCCGCATCCCTGACGGGCGGGAGCGACATGCAAATGGTGAATAAAGTGGTCTGGCATCCAGACGGCAATGAAACCGGCCAGCTCTCCCTGAGGATCATGCGCCAGCCAGATCGTTTCCCCTTCAGTCTGCTTGTCCAGATCGGTTAAGCGAAAATCGGTGACGTTCAGCCACGTAAACGTATGACACCGCGATAAAAGAAACAGCCGCTGTAATGCTGGCCAGTCATGACGGGTTGCCTGACGAACTGAAATAGTCAATCTCACTCCTTTCTCTTTTCCCTGCCTGAACCCGGAACATCCCCGGCGGCGACACAATTATAGCGAATCTCCCTTTCTAGCTGCACATCAGGCGAACAAAAACCGCCCTTCAGAGGTGCAGCGCAACGCCTGGCTGAACATACGGCGGCCGATGACTTCAAGAAGGCATTGATAAATAACAAATAAATAACGTGGCATGGTTAATGCTTAGCACTGTAAGTATTGGGATGCGCAGGGGACGGGGCGGGGTTTCAAGGACCCATAACCGTCATGGCCGTCATTGTTGATTTGTGGCTAACGGATTACTGGAGCTGATTATGACCGTTCTCAGAGAACCTTTGGTTGTCGCCGGATATGGCAAATGGACGCAACTCTCACTTGGCCTGATCTGTATGGCTGCAATATCCAGTCCGCAATATGTCTGGACGTTGCTGACCAGACCGTTGACCGAAAAGCTGGGCGTCGGGTTAGCGGAACTACAGGTTACCTTTTCGCTGCTGATTATCCTGCAGACGTTTTTCTCGCCGTTTCAGGGACGGCTGGTTGAGCGCTTTGGCCCTCGGCTGCTTATCTCTATCGGCACGGTCATGGCTGGGCTGAGCTGGGTTCTCTCGGCTCAGGTCAGCGGCCTGGCCGCGCTGTACCTCGTCTATGGCGGCCTCGGCGGGCTGGGGACCGGTATTGTCTATATCGGCGTCGTCGGTTTAATGGTGCGATGGTTTCCCCGCCATCGTGGATTTGCCGCTGGCGCCGTCGCGGCAGGGTATGGCATGGGGGCGATTATGACCACCTTTCCTGTCTCCGTTTCGTTGGGCCAGTACGGACTGGAACAGACCATGACGGTCTTTGGCATCCTCTTTGCCGCCGTGGGATTGCTGGCCAGTCAGGGGCTGAAGCTGCCGCCCGATAGCGGAGCGTTGCCCGCCAGTCGGAGCGTTGCGCAAAGTACCCGGCAATTCACTTCGCGTGAAATGCTGCGCCAACCGCTTTTCTGGCTGATGTTTGCCATGATGGCGATGATGTCGACCTCCGGACTGATGGTGACGTCGCAAATGGCCGTCTTTGCTGAGGATTTCGGTATCAGTAAGGCGGTGGTTTTCGGCATGGCCGCGCTGCCGCTGGCGCTGACTATCGACCGTTTTACCAATGGCCTGACGCGACCGCTGTTCGGATTTATCTCCGATCGCTATGGCCGCGAAAACACCATGTTTATCGCCTTTGCGCTGGAAGGGGTGGCGATGACCCTGTGGCTGGCCTGCCGGGACGATCCGATGCTGTTTGTGCTGTTGTCCGGGGTGGTGTTTTTCGGCTGGGGAGAGATCTTTTCACTGTTCCCCTCCACGTTGACCGACACGTTCGGCAGCGAATATGCGAGCTCTAACTACGGCTGGTTGTATATATCGCAAGGGATCGGATCGATTTTTGGCGGCCCGCTGGCGGCGCTGCTGTACCAGCATACTCAAGGGTGGGGAGTGGTATTCAGCTGTGCGATAGGGCTTGATTTTATTACTGCCGCGCTGGCGATTGCGCTGCTGAAACCCTGGCGCGCACGGTTTATCCGTCAACACAGTGACGCTGCCGCGCTTCGCTAAAGGTTCTCAGGTCTCCACCCCGGCGCCAGCCTGTGGCCGCCGGGGCTATTCTTTATCTCATACTGACGAATTTACGCCTGTGCCAGCGACAGCTCGTGCGCGCTGGCCGCCTCCTGACGCTTACGTTCCAGCTCCAGCGCGCCGCGGTGTGACAGGTAGCAAAACAGGATGCAGCACACCACGCCGCCCATCAGCAGATAGAAACCGCCGTGCCAGCCCAGCTTATCTACCATCACGCCGAACAGACTGGTCCCCAGCGACGCGCCGAAGATGTAGCTCATAAAACCGCGCAGACCGACGGCAGAACCGACCGCAAAGCTCGGCACAATCTCCATGGTCTGTACCGAGGCCAGAAATTGCGGGACGTAAATCAGGCAACCGACGATGGCGGCAAACACCGTGACCATAAACAGCGAATCACTTTTCCAGTAGCCAATCAGGCAGAAGAAGATCAGCGTCATGCAGATCATCGCCAGCGGCATGCGGCGACCTTTAAACAACTTATCCGACAGCCAGCCGGCCAGCAGCGTCGACGGAATAGCCGCCCATTCGAAAAACAGAAAGGCGACGCTCATCTCTTCTTTCGAGAAGTGCTTCACCGACAGAAGATAGATAGGCAGCCAGCTGATCATCCCGAAGCGCACCATATAGACGAACACGTCGACCATCGACACGTACCAGGCGTTCTTGTTTTTCAGCACGTAGGTACAAAAGATCTGCCATGCGCTCATGTTTTCCGGCGCTTTTTCCACTTTGCCGGTATTGAGCAACACTTTCTCTTCCGGGAGCATTTCGTCGAGCGCCGGTAGCCCTTCGCTGCGCGGGGAGCCTTTCCCCAGAATCAACACCACAACGGCAAACAGCACCGCAACCGCGGCGGGAACGATATAGCTGGCGGTCTGCCAGTGTTCGGTACCGAGTAGCGCAAAAGCGGTTCCGACGATGGGGGCGACAATACCGCCGCCAACGTTATGCGAAATGTTCCAGAATGCGCCGACCCGGCCGCGTTCGCGGCGTGGAAACCAGTTGGCGATGGTGATAAACGAGGGGCCAACGCCCATGCCCTGAAACAGCCCGTTGATCACTACCAGCGCCACGAAAATCCAGAACGCGCTGCTGAAGCCCAGCCCGACGTTCACCGCCGCGCACATCACCAGTCCGCAGGCCATAAAGACTTTCGGGCTGGCCTTATCCGCCAGGCTGCTCATCACGCCTTTGCTGATACCGTAGGCGATCAACATGCAGCTGCTGAGCATGCCAATTTGAGTGGCGCTCAGGTCAAGCTGCTCTTTGAGATAGGGGGTCGACAACGTGAAGTTGTTACGCACGATGTAGTAGGCGAGATAGCCGAGAAAGACGCTCAGTAGCGCCTGCATACGATAGCGTTTATAGGTGGGGACAATCTGTTGTGCAGGAATCGTGGCCGAGGCGACCTTGGGTTTTAATAATGAAAGCATAACCGTACCTGTATTTTATTGGCGGTGGTGAATATCGGGATAATTCAATTAAGCGGTTTTCAGTACGCTATCGATTGTGGTGAAAACAAAGCGACAATACAATCCAGGCTATTTGAGTCAAAAGTGACTCAAATATAAATCCAGATGTTCTTTTTTTGACCCAAATATATTTTTCTGGCATCACTCATTTTGTGAAATACTCATGCGGGCCGGGGGCATATGGTGCAACGGCGCAAAGGGCCTGCATTCTTGTTAGTTTGACCTTGTTAACAGTATGATTTTAATAGCGGTGCTAGGCTGTTTATTATTCTGCGAGATTAAGCTGAGTGTGGATATTTTCCCGGCTTTAAGCAAAGCGCCGGGCAATGAACTTTTTTGTCACAAACCTCAGCGAGATATTATTTATTCAGGTTCTTGTTTTATGAAAACGATCACAAAACCATTTCAGCGGGAAGGGTATTTCATGACGAAGTGGTCAAATAAACGACAGCGCGGATGGGGTATTGCGCTCTTTCTCAGTTTGCTGATGGTCTTTAGCGCTGAGGCCAAAAAGAATGAACTGGTGATTGCCACCACGTTCTCACCTGATGCGACCGCCTATATCATCAGCCGCTGGCAGACTCAGCCGCAATCGGTGATCATCCGTACCCTGAATCGCACCAGCGCCTCACTGGAACAACTGCTGGACGGCGCCGGAGGCGAGAATATCGATCTGGTGCTGACTTCCTCACCCATGCTGCTGCAGCACCTGCAGGAACATCAGCGGCTGGCTACCTACCCGGACGCGCCGGCCCAGTCGCAGCAGCGGGTACCGGCTTCGATCCGCGGTACCGCGGTCGCGGTGGCCATCTCCGGTTTTGGTTTGCTTATTAACCAGCGTAATCTCAGCGAGCGCCATCTGCCGCTGCCCGGCAGCTGGGACGATCTGATGCAGGCGCGCTACCAGGGCACCTTATTAATGAGTAGCCCCTCGCGTTCGGATACTAACCATCTGATGGTGGAATCGCTGCTGCAACAGGAGGGCTGGAACCACGGTTGGGAGATTATTTTGAGCATGGCGGGAAACCTGATCACCATCTCCAGCCGCAGTTTTGGCGTGGCGGATAAAATCAAAAGCGGCTTAGGTTCGGTCGGCCCGGTGATTGATAACTACGCCAATCTGTTGCTCGACGATCCCAACCTGACGTTTCACTATTTTCCGCACTCGGCGGCATCACCTACCTACGTTGCGATGATTCGTCATAACCCGTACCCGGCGGATGCCCGGCGCTTTATTCAGTTTTTGCTGAGTCCGGAAGGCCAGCAGGCGCTCTCGGATACCAACACCGGAAAATACTCGATTATCCCCGACCCGGGAAATACGCCGCGCGCGCGGCGGCAGCGCCAGCTATTGAGCGAACCCTCGCTCAATTATCAGTTGATCCTGCAACGTCAGCGTCTGGTGCAAAAGTTGTTTGATACCGCGATCAGCTTTCGTCTCTCGCAGCTGAAGGATGCCTGGCGGGCGTTGCACAATGCTGAAGCCCGGCTTAAGACGCCGCTACCGGAGGTCCGTGCGTTGCTGACCGCCATGCCGGTCAGCGAGCAGCAGAGTCGCGATGAGGATTATCTCCGACAGCTGGATAATAAAGATCGGGCCGAACAGCTCATGATGGAGTGGCAGCTCTTTTTCCAGGAACAACAGCGGCAGGCGATCGTCAAGCTGGAGAACCTGAAATGAGGTTGCCCGGCTTTATCAGGAACCTGACTATCAGCGCCAGTCTGCGCGGCGCGTTCCTGACCGGCGCGCTGCTGACCCTCGTCGTCAGCGGCGTCAGCCTCTATTCCTGGCACGAACAGAGCTCGCAAATTCGCTATGCGCTCAACGACTATTTCCCGCGAATTCAGACCTCGTTCCTGATTGAAAATAGCCTGAATACGCTGGTCGATCAGCTTAATGAGTTTTTACTGGCGGCCAATACCACGTCGCGCCTGCAATTACGTAACCAGATCCTGCAACATCTGGATGACATCGACAGGTTAAGCCAGCGCCTTGATAGGCCGGAACGCCAGCAAATTGAGCTGACGCTTCGCGACAGCCGGCAGCTGCTCGCCAGGCTCGATCGCTCGCTCTACAACATGTTTATCGCACGGGAAAAGGTCAATGAAATCACCGCGCGTATTAACTGGCTGCATGATGACTTCACCTCGGAGATGAACTCCCTGGTGCAGGACTTCAGCTGGCAGCAGGGCGCCTTGTTGGATCAGATGGAGGAGAAGCAGGGCCATGCCGTTCACCGTCTGCAGGCCAATCTGCGGGCGGTACAGGGAGAACAGCAGCAGGTCTACACCCTGGCGCGCATTGAGAACCAGATTATTAGCGACCTGCGCGACAGACTCAGCGAGGTGCAGTCCAGCACGGAGGGCGACGGTAACGTGGAAGGGCATATTCGCTACCTGACCTACCTTAAAAACACCGCCGATGACAATATGCATCTGCTGGAAGGCTATCCCAGCACGATCACCCTGCGGCAAACCATCGATGAGCTGCTCGACACCGGCATCGCGGAAAACAAAATGCCGGCCGCGATTCGGGAATACATTGAAGCGCAAAAGGCGCTGGCGCAGGTGACGCAAGCCAAAGAGAGCACGCTGGCGCGTTTTCGCGCCCAGCTGGAGTCCCAGCTCAGCGACAGCCACGGTAAAATGCGCGCGTTCAATCAGCGCCTGGAACATACCATGTGGTTCAGCGGCAGTCTGATTCTGATTGCCACGCTGTTGGCGCTGGCGCTGGCATATTTGCTCAACCACTATTTTATCCGCTCGCGGCTGGTTAAACGCTTTAGCCAGCTGAATCAGGCGGTGGTGCGTATCGGACTGGGCGATGTTAACGCCGCTATTCCGGTGTATGGCGAAGATGAACTGGGGCGCATCGGGAAACTGCTGCGCCATACCCTGGGACAGCTTAATCAACAACGCCAGCTGCTGGAACAGGAGATCGCTGAGCGCAAGAGGATCGATATCCATCTGCGTACGACCCAGGATGAGCTGGTTCAGGCGGCCAAGCTGGCGGTTGTCGGGCAGACGATGACAACGCTGGCGCATGAAATCAATCAGCCGCTCAACGCCCTGTCGATGTATCTCTACAGCGCCCGTACCGCCATTAAGCATGAACAGATGGCCAGCGCCAGCCAGACCCTGGTCAGGGCGGAAGGGTTGATTGGCCGAATTGACGCCATTATCCGCAACCTGCGGCAGTTCTCTCGTCGTGCGGAGGCGGATACGCCCGCCCGCGCCGTCAGTCTGCGCCAGGCATTCGTTGCCGCCTGGGAGCTGCTGGCGTTGCGCCATAAACCGCTGTGCGGCGTACTGAACCTGCCGCCTGATGAACCACGGGTACTCGGTGACGAGGTGCGCATCCAGCAGGTGCTGGTAAATGTGCTCACCAATGCGCTGGATGCCGCCCAGACGGCGCCCTGCATTAGCGTGGCGTGGGAGCGCACGGCTGAAGTCTGGACGGTGATGATCGCGGATAATGGCGGCGGCTGGCCACTGGCGTTGGCGGGGTCGCTCCTCAAGCCATTTGTCACCAGCAAGCAGCTGGGGCTGGGTATCGGCCTGTCGATCAGCGAATCGTTAATGATACAGATGGAAGGGCATCTACGGCTGGCGTCGACGCTGGATCGTCATGCCTGTGTTGTTTTGCAATTTTTAGCTACGGAAATAAGTCATGCTGACCGATCACCACAACATATTGCTGATTGACGATGATAGCGATGTCCTCGATGCCTATACCCAGCTGCTCACCCAGGCCGGGCATCGGGTTTACGCCTGCGGCGATCCGCGAAGCGTACAGGATCTGGTCAGCGAGGCGTGGCCCGGCATTGTGCTCAGCGATGTGTGTATGCCGCACTGTTCCGGTATCGATTTACTGAAGATACTGCTTAAACACGATCCGCATTTGCCGGTGATATTAATTACCGGCCACGGCGATGTCCCGATGGCGGTTGAGGCGGTAAAGCAAGGCGCCTGGGATTTTCTGCAAAAACCGGTTAATCCCGGACAGCTGTTAGAGCTGGTCGATAAAGCGCTGGCCCAGCGTCAGTCGCAGGTGATGCGGCGACAGTGGCAAAAAGAGCAGCTGGAAGACAACCTGATTGGTCGCAGCGAGTGGGTGATTCAGATGCGACAAACGCTTCAGCAGCTGGCCGAAACGGATGTCGCGGTCTATTTTCATGGCGAACGGGGAACGGGGCGAACGCTGGCGGCATGCTACCTGCATCGCCTCAGCACGCGCGGCGATCGGCCGATAATTTTCGGCGATATCCTGCAAGGCCAGGAGACACCGCTGCAGGCGTGGTGTGAGCAGGCGCAGGGCGGCACATTGGTTCTGCGTAATATCGAATTTCTGAGCCAGGCGCAGCAGCTGGTACTGGCCCATCAGCAAGCGCAGGATGAACCGCCGTGTCGACTAGTTGCCACGGGGCTTCAGCCGCTGATTACCCTGGTGGGCAACAACCTGGTTGTTCCCGACCTCTATTACTGTTTTGCCATGACCCAGCAGTTTTGCCCGCCGCTGGCACAGCGTCTCGACGATATCGAGCCCCTGTTTCTGCACTACCTACAGCAGGCCTGCTTACGGCTGAATCATCCGGTACCTGAACTGCCGACGGCGCTGGCTAAAAAGCTGGTCAATCGCCACTGGCCGAACAACGTGCGCGAACTGGCAAATGCCGCCAGGCTGTTTGCCGTCGGGGTGATGCCGCTGGCCGAGATCCCCAATCCGCTGCTGCATCAGGTTGAACCGATGCAACTAGACCAGCGGGTTGAGGATTATGAACGGCAGATCATTATTGAGGCCCTGAACATCCATCAGGGCCGGATCAACGATGTCTCAGAGTATTTGCAGATCCCGCGTAAAAAGCTCTACCTGCGAATGAAGAAATTTGGCTTAGACAAGCACCACTATCGCTAAGCCGGCGGGGCGGTGTTTGAGCTCAATGGCGCTTTACCGCTAGCGGGTAACTGCTGCTCGAGCGCCATGATTAGGGTCTTTGCCGGTGTCCGGGTGACACCAACGGTCAGGGAAGAATCGATCTGCAAAGCGTTAGCGGTGCGCCTGCGGGCGCATTTTTTTGTTCCCCGCACTCAAGCTGACGGTGGCCGGCACGTGTCATTTTTTTCATCTGAAAATTTGGTTTTCTGTCGTTTCGTTTAAATAAAGAATTTTATCCTTAAAAATAAAATTACACAGTTTTAATGATCGAATAAACACATATTTTAAGATATCCATCCGCATCTGTGCAAATGTCTATTGTCCACTCCATACATTATTTTCATAATAATCATCGCGTTGTTTTTCGCTCATTAAAGCAACCTCGACATATAATTTTGAAGATTGCATGGAATATTTGATGGATAAAATTCGGACAGAATATAAGCTAGTAAAACATCAAATTTGCAGCCCGCCAGATATTCTGGCGCAATCATCATTGCAACCAGCAATGCACGTTTTCGTTTCTCTTTTACACTGCCAGTTTGATGTTAAATCATCGGCTTTTAATAGGTAATCAACCACAAGGCAATCACTTGCTTTGCTCTTCGCAATGGTACAGTGATTGCATCTGTTTAATATTGTTCGGAGATAAACTATGAGTTCGGAAGATATTAAAGACAGAACACAGACCTGGTTTAACTACATTACCAGCCCGGTAAATCATGATCATATATTCTTGTTTAACTCACAAGATATACTTGTTATGAACCCTGCGATAGCCGCTGCAACGCAGGATTATATTGATGGTAATATTCACGCAAGTAAACTTGTTAATGCAACATCGTCAGCCCCGCAAACTATGTTTGATGGCCTGCAAACCATTGTAAACCTCTGTCGCGTGCAATCAGGTTATAACGCGCTGGATCCTGATGGTACCGGGAATAAAGTCTATTTCACCAGGTTTACTCAGAACGTGGCCAACGTTCCGTGTCTGAGTTTACTAAGCGCAGAGACAAAAAATATTAAACAACAAAGCCATAACGCAGATGAGCTCATCAACTCATTTGTCGATGCTTTTGATGGTCTTACACAAAGCGACCAGTCTAAGATTAAATCTTCCGTAACCTCGTTAGCAAAAGCCGCGCTAAGCTATGCAAACCAGGATCAGAAATCATCAAACTTTACGCAAAACATTTTGCAAACTGGCGACGACCAGGTGATTTTCACGCTATATGCCAGCACATTTGAGATTTCGTCGACCCAAAGCAAAGGCGTGATCTCCTTTAAGTCTGAATACTCATTGCAACAGGCGTTATATAGTCTCTCCCGTGCGAGCTGGGAACGGGTTAAAGATCTGTTTGCGGAACAAGAAAAAACCACCATGGAACAGTGGTTGAATGATATGAAAACGCCGGCTAAAAGTGGCAGCACAGTAAAAGCCCTGTGTCTGGAATGACGTTTTTTTAAATAAAGCGCTGCAATAAATTGCAGCGCTTTCGTTTAATGTTGGCGTGGTCAAGCGTAATGCTATGAGGTGTTAAGATGCGTATTTACTATAGATATTTATGCTTGTGGTTTGTGTTCTTATTATTTTCTTGTACTACCAGTTATCAACCCTCGACTCAATTTCCTGTAACAACAGATAATTGTGAAGTTGGATGCCCGAGCGGTGGCAGTGATCAAACATTAGTTCGCGATAGTTATACCCTGAATAATAATAGCAATACTAAGTTTGCTAATTGGGTGGCATATAAAATGACAAAATCCAGTCAGGCGAGCGGCTGTCCGAGAGACTGGAAGCGGGATCCCGCATTACCACCTGCTGATACATTATCCCCGGATGCTTATCAAAATGCTAATACGCTCCTTGAGGTAGACCGCGGACACCAGGCACCGTTGGCTGGGTTAGGGGGGGCGTCAGACTGGCCATCACTCAATTATCTGTCGAATATTACTCCACAAAAGGCGGACCTCAATCAGGGAGCCTGGGTTAGGTTAGAAGATAAAGAACGAGAACTGGCCAACAGAAGTGATGTTACGGCTGTTTATTCAGTCACCGGACCACTTTTCGAACGACATATCGCCACTTTACCGGCGGACCCTTCGGTTGAAATTCCAAGTGCCTACTGGAAGATCATTTTTATTGGCGTCAGTCCTGATAAAGGACAATACGCAGCGTTTCTGATGGATCAGTCAACGCCTAAAACAGCTAATTTTTGCGATTACCAGGTCACCGTAGACTTGATTGAGAGTAAAACAAACCCAAAACTTTCTATTTGGTCCTCACTGCCTGCGAAGGTCTCGGCTCATATCAAAGCAACGAAAGGGACTTTAGCCAGCGAGATGGGTTGCCTGTAAAACGATAATCTGGCTTGTTAAACTCAGACCGCAGAATGGCCGTGATGGGGATACAGTGGGGTAAGTGTTCATACAACGCCAGCGCCGTGAATGTGTGTCGTCCGGGCGGGGCTATCGTTGTTGATTAAGCCAGCGGCGCTCTTCCGGCGTGGATCTTCTGCCGAGCGCCTGATTGCGATACGGGTAGCGGCCAAACTGGTCAATCACCCGCTTGTGCTCTGTTTCTGCTCTGAGTGAGCGTGTGCTCGCGTAGCGTTGATAGAGCCTGAGCGCAGCAGCATGAATTATCGGCGATTCCGAATGCATAAATGGCAGCAGGGCAAAATCGCGTCTTTCAACAGGAAGTTGGTCAAAGTCAGGTTGTTTGACCAATTCCTGTGCCAGGGCCAGCGCCATACCGTCGGCAGCGAATGAAAGCGTGTGAAGAACTAAAAGATTTGATACATCCGGGAACATGAGGAATTAAGCGGAAACTCGCGGGATTACTGGAGTCGGCTCAAAATTGGATTTGATACCGGTTTGAGGAAAATGAAGCCGATCGGCAAAACATTTGATACTGCTACTTTCTGGACTTTAAAACCACAAAGCCATCGTTCAAAATAAATTCTAACATACTTCTAAAAAACAGGCCGGTTAAATGCGGCTGGCTGTACCGCGATGCAACGAAAGGTTAGGAACCGCATTAACTGGCCTTCTTGCTGGAACTGGACGGGCCTGGCTTGGCTACATCTTCACCAGTCTCAGATGACCCTTTTTTGATTTCGTCATTCATATGCATTAAGCGCCTTTGCTCATCTGGTGAAAGGTTAAGTAATTCTGTGGTTGAACCATTGACGTTACTAAGTAATGACAAAACGCCTTTTGCTCCAATTTTGGCATAAATATCAATTAGATGTGATTTTTCATCATGGTCCAATGCCTCGAAAAACATTGACCATGTAAGGGACATAAACTTGTCATCTTTCAGTGGGGTTGCTGTTGCCCCAACAAGGATTTCATTATTCCCTGCATGCTTGGCCATGTCCGTTTGTTTGCGGCAGTCTTGGGTGCTATCTGACTCATCTAGAGCTAGGATGTCCTCACGACCTGTTGCAAGCCAATTTAAACTCACTTTTTCAATATCAGAAATTTTAACTAACACGTCCACGCTTGGAGTCGCTGAGCGAGCAAAATAATTATTGAGCGTGGAGTATGGGAGGTCCCAATCGAGAGAAACCCGCCTTAAACTCCTTCCCTTAAAAAGAGTCTTTATCCTATCGCGAATACTTTCCTTTCCAAATTGAGTAAAAGAAACTTCTATTTCTTTTGCTTTATCCATTTTCTTTTCCACTTAACAGATTGAAATTAAAGATAAATTTAATGAGCCCTCGCTAATTAACTCATATGAGAAAAGAAAGCCGGGCTTTTGCTTTACATTAACCAATATTGGATCAATACTTACTCCAACGGATAACCCCGGCGGATTACTCCGACGGATAACTTTTAAGAGTAAACGAACTATGGAAAGAAATGAAGTGCGTGACTGGCATCGCATTGACATTGTCGCCGAGCTTCACAAGCGCGGCGTGACAATGCGCAGCCTTTCCACCAGTGCGGGGTTAAGTCCCGACACACTGAAAAATGCGCTGGCTCGTTCATATCCTAAAGGTGAGCGCATCATCGCGAATGCTCTCAATCTGGAGCCGTCATCCATCTGGCCCAGCCGCTACAGCAAGGACTTGTGATCATGTTTGCCACGGTGAATGAATTAGCGGGCCTGCCGGGTTTACCGGGAACGCCACAGGGCATCAGAGCCATGATGGGCAAACTGGTCAAAGAGAATCAGACTCTGGTCCGTAAGCGTCAGGGAAGTAAGGCGTTTGAGTATCACATTGACAGCCTTCCCCTGGTTGCCCAGAAAGCACTGCGTGACCGTCAGGTTAAAGAGCTGATGAACAATCAGGATGCGGCGTTGCCTGCTCCTGAGCATTCAGCGGTGACGGAAAAGAGTGATACCCGGTTATCGCTTTACCGTGCTCACCCTGTGCTGATGGAGCAAAAGCTCACCGGCTTAACCGCCGACCAGCAAAAGATTGCTGATGCCCGTATTGCGCTGGTATCGGAAGTCCTGAAGCTGGGTGAAATACCGCGATTCAGTTGTGCGAAAGCCATCAGAGAAATCGTCCGTCAGTCCCGCTGCGGTGAGTTACCGGAACATCTGGCCGTACAGGTGACGTTGGCCAATGCCAAAAAAGGTTCATCCCGTACTCTGAGCGAGATCTCCCTCAAGCGCTGGATGGCTGATTTTAAAAAAGCCAGAACATCCACGGAACGTCTGGTACTCCTTGCGCCGGGTAAGCGTCAGCGCGTGGAGCCTGAGGAAATTGCGTGGTTGCCTGATTTTCTGGCGTATTACCGTAATCCCAATGGTGTGACGATGGCTGAGGCATATGATGATTTTATTAAGGGCTGGTATACGCGATATGCAGATCAGCCGGAGATGCTTTTCTCTGCCCCGACCTATAACACGGTTCGCTACGCGATGGATAAGCTGCCGGAAGTGGTGAAACAGCATCGCCGGATCACCGGTAGCGAAGCCCGCCAGATTGAGGGTTTTGTGCGCCGCGACTGGCTGAGCATGCCGGTGAACTACGTCTGGATCGGGGATGGTCACGGCATGAAGATGAAGGTTGCCTCTCCTGAGCATGGTAACCCCATCACACCAGAGGTGACATTTATTCTGGACGGGAGCTGCCGGTATATTGTGGGCTGGAGTCTGGCGCTGTCAGAAAGCGTTATCGCGGTTGCCGACGCCCTGCGTCACGGCATTAGAAATAACGGTGTGCCATATATCTATTATTCCGATAACGGCGGTGGTGAGACCAATAGCACGCTTGACGCTAATATCACCGGCATCTTACCGCGTCTTGGCGTTGACCACCGTCTGGGCATTCCTGAGAACCCACAGGGGCGCGGCATCATAGAGATCCTCAACAAAACGCTGGGGATGCGTATCTCCCGTCAATTTGCCACCTACTACGGAACTGGCGCGGATAAAAGCACCACGCGTAAGGTATCAAAATCGCTTATTGCCGCGCTGAACGCGGTGGATAAAGGGCGCGAACTGACAGGTAAGCAGGAACAGACCCTTCGCGATTTCCCGTCATGGAATGAGCTGATTGGGGAAATTGAGGCCGGGGTTCACTGGTACAACAACCGCGCCCACGATTCACTGCCGCTGAAAGCTAATGGTGAGCATTTCACGCCAGCGCAGTTTCGCAAGTACAAGCTGGAAAAAGAAAAAACTGAAATCGAATGGCTCTCCGATATTGAGCTTCGCCATATGTTTATGCCGGAGGTTGAATGCTCAGTCAGACGTTGTGAGATTCGTCTTTTCAATAACCTGTATTACGCCGAAGCACTTCGTGAGGAGCATGGCCGCAAAGTGCGTGTCAGCTACGACATTCACGATGCAACGAAGATTATCGTTCGTCGTATGGATGGTTCACTGATATGTGAAGCCATCTGGGATGGCAACAAGAAAGCGGCATTCCCTGTCACTGCGGAATACTGGCAAAAACAGAAACGCATCAAAGGCATGCGCGAGCGTGGCGAAAAGAAAGTCCGTCTGGCCGAGGCCGAGAATGTGCTCACCCTCTCCGAACCAGCAGGGCCCGACTGGCTAAACAGCAATGTATATCGCCCCAGCCAGCCCGTCCCCGCGATGAAGGTCGTACCTGAAGAAGAGGAATATACGGAGGACGAATATCTGAATAACTCGCTGGATATTCTGGAATCAAATAAACGTAAAAACGCTATTTAAATACCATTCAAATAATGGAGTGAATTATGTCTGAAGTGAATATTTTCGATATTCGCGAGGTTCTGCGCAACCTTGTCGATGGTACCCGTTTTACTTTTGCTCAGGTTGCCCGTGAAACCGGCCTCTCAACCAGCATTGTCAGTGGCTTCATGAATAACAAATATGCCGGTGATAACGACCGCGTGGAAAAAGCGCTGCAGCGCTGGGTCGATAAACAAAACTCTGCCGCAGAGCTGCCGGAGCCGCCTCGCTTTATTGAGACCCCAACCGTCAAACAGATCTGGACTGCGTTTCGCTACGCGCACCTGACGGAATGCATCGGCGTGGTCTGCGGTAATCCCGGCGTCGGCAAGTCGGAATCTGCGCGTGAATACCGTCGCAGTAACGATAACGTCTGGCTGATAACGATCACCCCCTCCTGCGCCAGTGTGCTGGAGTGCCTGACCGAACTGGCCTATGAGCTGGGGATGAATGATGCGCCACGTCGTAAAGGTCCGCTGGCCCGCGCACTGCGCCGCCGCCTTGATGGCACTCAGGGCCTTGTCATCATTGACGAAGCGGACCATCTGGGCGCTGAAACGCTCGAAGAGCTACGCCTGCTGCAGGAGGCCACCCGCGTCGGGCTGGTGCTGATGGGTAACCACCGCGTCTACAGCAACATGACCGGCGGCAACCGTACCGTTGAGTTCGCCCGCCTGTTCAGTCGTATCGCCAAGCGCGTGGCGATCAACAAGACCAAAAAGGCCGATGTGGCTGCGATTGCCGATGCCTGGCATATCACCGGCGAAAAAGAGCGCGATTTGCTCCAGCAGATAGCACAGAAGCCCGGCGCACTGCGTATCCTCAGCCACTCCCTGCGGCTGGCGGCGATGACGGCCCACGGCGCTGGTGAAGCTGTCAACGAAGGCTACATCCGCAAGGCACTGCGTGATCTGGATCTGGATGTTGATGTTTCAACGTTATTACGGGGGTAGCGGTTATGGAAAGCAGCAAAACAGTGAAATGTACCCGATGCCGGAATGTTCACAAGGAAAGCGAACGCTTGAGCGTCCGGGACAAGTCGTATCGGGGCATCAAAGTATTCGTTCTTGTATGTCCACGCTGCGGCGGAAAGAGCTTCTATGACCTGACGAAGGAGAGTTAAGAGCATGATTACTGAACGTATTGCTGAGCATGTTGGAATGGCCACCGCTGCGCAGGCATGGCTGCAGGCGCGCGGTAGTCGTGTTACGGAGATGCGGGTATGGATGCGCCGCCCGTGTCTGGAAATCACCTGTCCGCCTAATGAACTGGTGAACAGGGCTAACCACCTGATTGAACGTTGTCCCACCGGCACCCGTTCCGTGTGGATGGCCACTATTGAGGGCTGTCATGTTATCTGGAGGTAGTTATGGAAACAAAAGTTACGGCTTATTCATGGGCTTCTGGATTAATCGAGTTTGGTGAGACTTACCCTGATGGTGCTTTACCCATTATCACCGGCGAAGAAAAAAGGGTTCGTGAAATCATTGAGGTATGGGCGAGACACTCCCGGACAAATCAGCAGCTTATTGTTCCTGGGGTTCCCGAGGCTGATAACCAACATGATGCCTGTTCTGCATTAATTCGTTTCACCGAGATCGTTACTAAAGAATATGTGGAAAAGTAAGGGGGGAAGTATGGAAAAGCGCCGTAAGTGGACCAAATACGAAATTCAGTTTGTCTGTGAGAATGCCGGGAAAATGACCGCACAGGAGATGGGCGAGAAACTCAACCGCACCCGTCAGGCCATTCAGTCTCAGGCTAACCGCTGGGGCTTGTCGGTACTTGTTCAACCGGCAGACGCGCACGATGCTTATCTTTGCCGCGAGCTTTATAAAGATGGCCTGACTATTCCGGTTATTGCCGAAAAGATGGAATTAAGTCGCCGTGTTGTTTCGAATATTGTTTTTTCAGAATGCTATTAATTCAGTGAGGCTTTGATGAATACTGCAAATACCATCCCGGACGGTTACCGGATTAACGCTCAGGGGCATTTAGTTCCAGAGTCCCAGATTAAACCGCTGGATAAACTGCGTGATGAACTGGTTATCAGCGTTGTTGAAGCAGCCCGCCTGCAGCGTCAGTCGCTGGTCGAGTTCAAGCTCGGATCTATGTCAAAAGTCGATGATTTTGTTGACCTGTCATCCGCAGAGTTTGGCGTGGAATATGGCGGAACTAAGGGTAACGTAACACTTCCCAGCTTCGATGGCCGCTATAAGCTTGTTCGGGCCGTAGGCGATCACCGCGTCTTTGATGAGCGCATTCAGGCTGCAAAAAAGCTGATTGATGACTGTATCCATGAATGGTCGGGTGGTGCTGACGAAAAAATTATGGCGTTGGTGGATCATGCTTTTCGCGTCAACAAACAGGGCCGGATTGATATCAATCAGGTACTGAGTCTGCGAGCGCTGAATATTGACGATCCAAAATGGAATGAGGCGATGGATGCTGCTGCCGATGCTATCCAGGTCACGGGAACCAGTCAGTACCTGCGTTTATATGAGCGCCAGGATAATGGCACTTATAAGCAGATATCGCTGGATTTAGCCAAACTCTGAATATTCGTTAATTAACTTTGTTTAATTTCCGGCGTCAGCGCCGTGGGGTTGCTCACGCCGAAATCCAGTAAGGGCATATTATGAATGCGAAAACGAAAGGTATTTTTGAGGCGGCATTTGCTAAATGGGGCTTCGATTCTCAGTTGCTGGTACTGGCTGAAGAAGCCAGCGAATTATCCGCATCGTGCGTCCGTTTTATTAATCACAAGACCGGCAGCGATAAAGTGGCCGAAGAAGCGGCAGACGTCGAGATCATGATTGAACAGCTGCGCCACAACGGGATGAGCCCCATGATTGACCATGAAAAGAACCGCAAAATGGCGCGACTGGCGCAGATTGTTGGCGTGGAGTCACAGCCTGTCAGCCCCTTTGGTCCATCCGTTCTGGGCCTGCTGGAGGAAGCCTCCGAGCAGATGGGGCTGGCCGAAACCCTCTACCGCGATGCCGGCACCAGCAACCGCTATGCCGCACACCGCGCCCGTATGGCCATCAGTCTGCTGATGCAGGCTGCTCAGAAGATGATGCGCGAGCAGCAGTATGCCGAACGTATGCGAGCCGAGGATAAATCTCATGGTTGATTTAGAGCAGATAAAAGCCGATATTGCTGCCCGCAAGGCGATGCCCGTCTGGGGGCCTCATACTTCCATCGAGCGCATTAAGACCATCAATGCCACGCTTCCCAGCTTTTCTCTGAAAACGGTTGAGGGGCTGGTAGAGATGCTGGAGAAGAGCCAGCGTGCAAACGCCTCCCAGGACGACCATATAAACCAGCTGCAGGACCGAATCGACCAACTGGAGAATGCTGCCGCCAGGTTGGGGCGCAGACTGAACCAGCATTCGATGGGGCCGGTGGCTACTCTGGATGTGCAAAGCGGGCGGTCAGACGGTAACAAGTTCGCGCTGGTCTATTCATCTGCGGCCCATAAATTGCCTGATGATGTTTATTTTCTCCACTGCTGTGCGCAGCCAGCGCCGGTAGTGCCAGATGAGGCGCAATCTCGTGAAGCATTCGAGAAGTGGTGCACGGGGAATATCGAGCGTAACAAATGGCATCCAGAGTTTTACGCTCACCTTCCAGCCAGAGAACGATGGGCTGCGTGGGAAGCCTGCCGCGCAGCCATGCTCCAGACTGGTGCTTTTCGTGAAAACGAGAATTCGTCAACCGCATCTTTTCGGGAAATATCGGAAACGTCAACTAAAGGCGGCAACCAATGACCCGCTCAAACGCAATCCAGATTATCCATATCGCCAAAGGCCAGCTGGCGCTTGACGATGATACTTACCGCTCCCTGCTGGGGGCGGTAGTTCCGGGCAAGTCGAGCTGCCGCGAGATGACCATCATCGAGCTGCAGAATGTTATCCAGGCTCTGGAGGCTAAGGGGTTCAAAAGCAAACCTCTGCCGCGTTCTAAGCGCCGTATGTCTGCTCCGTCTGATGTGAGCCTGAAAATCCGCGCAATATGGAAAACGATGTTTAATCAGGGTTTTGTCCGGGATGGTAGCGACATCGGGCTGGACCGCTTCGTCCGTCGCCAGACGCGTATTCGCAATGGTGGCGAGGGTGTATCCAGCCTGGAATGGTTGAGAACTGATGCCGAGGATAATCTCCTTGAGAGCCTGAAACAGTGGCATATCCGGGAGATGAAGAAGGCCATGCTGGCGCACCATGCCCGACTCCCTGAAAACCCGGTCACCGGAGAAGAAAGCCGGGACTATGACACAATCTGCAGCGCTTACGCTGACGCAGCCAGAAGGTGGAAAAAATGAGTGACGATCTCTTTGGTGATGTTCGTGATGACAGTCTGCTGGATCATCTCAGCGATGAAACCGAGAATGTTCGGTTTCCGTCGATTCTTGCTGAACTTAACTCAATACTGAGCCGCGAACTGGCAAGGCTGGGCGGTGATTCTTCGCATTCTCTGGAGCTGGTTATTGCGATAACCCGACATATTGGAGGGATGCAAATCTATGTTCCACGGGGGCAGCGGCTTGAGTTTCTGGTACGCGATATGCAAATCTGGCGTGATTACTGTAACAAAGCCAGCATTGATACCCTTGTTACGCGCTATCACGTAACCTACAAAACGGTGTATAAAGCAATCAGGCGGATGCGCAGGCTAGAAATGAGTAAAAGACAGTATTCGCTGAACATCTGAACATGGAGCAATAACAATGGTCGGTTCTATTTTAATTCATGTGGTTTTCGTTGTTTGTTCTTTCTGGGTTTTCTTCGATTGTGTAAAACATAATATCGGGGTTTATGTGCCAATTACGGGTGTAGATAAGGGATATCGGAAAGGGTTTTCTCCTGTAATCTGGGGGATAGGTTGTTTTCTGGTGGTTCCATTTTTCATATACATGTTTATGAGAACGTCTTTGATTAAGGTGGCAGCAACATATCCCTCGAAAACAGACAAAAGTAGTAACTTTATAATTCTGTTTCTCCTGGTGTTTGTACTTACCATGTATACCTTTAAAGACTTTTTATTTTAAAAAATATATTAACAAGGAAGCCGGTTAATCCGGCTTTTTTTTTGCCTGTCGCAAAATGGGATTTGTCAGATTGACTCAATCCCAAAGGTGCAGGCATGACAACAACATTCTCCCCCGTGTTTTTACACGCACTCTCGTTCATTCGCGCTCGCGAAGGTGGTTACGTTAATGACCCCACCGACAAAGGCGGCGAAACCAAATACGGTATTTCCGACAAGCGCGACGGTCTTGCCGATGGCAAAACCGACGTCGATGGTGACGGTAAACCCGATACCCGAATTAAGGACCTGACCGAAGAACAGGCCGGGCAGATTTATTTCCGCGATTACTGGTATCCGGCTTACTGCACTGATTGGCCGGACGGCATCTCGCTTTTTGTCTTTGATTCCTCTGTTCAGCATGGCGCTAAAAAAGCGATCCAGCTCCTGCAGGATGCGGTCGGTGTCACCGCTGATGGCATTATCGGCCCAAAAACCCGCACCGCAGTCGCCTCTGCAGATGCTGAATGGCTACTGACCCGCTGTTTCCTCCGTCGCTCCCGTTATTACGCCGACATCATCAAATCCAACGCCTCACAGGGTAAGTACCTCAATGGCTGGTTTAACCGTCTCGATGAGCTGGCGAACGCCTGTCAGGAGGTCATTGGCGGTCAGGTCTCGGTTCCCCGGAGCTGAGTATGGGTAAAGGCTGGGATTCATCGTTACTCGCGGGGCGGCGTGACCGCCTCCGTCAGGAGGTCCTTCACCGGGTTGCCGGTGGCCCTCCACCCGTTCCACGGGACTATAAAGGCTGCGACGGGACTCATGCCAGTTATTACCGCAGGGGCTGGGACTCCGTCGATACAAGAGACATCGTCTGGCAGTGCCAGCGATATAAGGAAAAACATCATGTTTAAATCGTTGAATACCGACTGGCTGAAGCTGGCATTGCTCCGGGTGTTTCAGTCAGGCTGGACGGTGGTCGTTCTCGTGGGTCTGTCTCTGACGCTTTGTAGTTTCTACGGGCGTCAGGCATTTGTCGTCTGGTGGTTAACGTTCTCCGGCGCTTTGCTGATCGGGGTGAGTATCTGGCTCGGTAATCTCCCTTACCGGCTGATTCAGCCGGGCCGTTCTGCCCGCAAATGGGTCTGTTGCGCGTCGTGGTTAATCTGGGCTTTCGGCGCTTTTCTGCTGGCCTTTGCGCCCGTCTTCGCTACCAGTCCGATGGTCATGCTGCTCAATCTGCTTGCCGGTCTGACCGTGGTCATTCTGTACGGCTGGCTGGTTCGTAAGGAGGTAATAAATTGGATCCTGTAACGCTTTCCACTATTGCATCCGTCCTGCTGAAGGCCGGACCCTCTCTGGTTCGCACCGTCGGCGGCTGGTTCGGTGGCGACAGCACCACAGCGAAAGCGGCGGACTCGGTGGCCAGCATTGTCGAGACCGTCAACGGTGCCATCAATCCCGCCGACCAGCAGCGTGTTCTGGAGCAGAAGCTGGCGCAGCTTCCACCCGATCAGCTTGTCCAGTTGGAGGGCCTCAAGGTACAGCTGCAGCAGTTCCAGCTGGAGCGGGACAAGGCGCAAATGGCCGACCAGCAGGCTGCGCACCACGAACAGCAGGAAACCATCCGTAACGGCGATAACGCTACGGACGAATATGTCCGCCAGACCCGCCCGCTGATGGCCCGTCTCTCCCTCTACAGCAGCATCGCTTACGTGATGGTGATGTCGCTGGGTCAGCAGGCTGGCGCGGTAGCGGGTGCGTTTGGTCACGCCTTTTCCATGCCTGCCCCGGACTGGGATATTTCGCTGATGCTGGCCACCCCGGCGCTGGGCTATCTGGGTTTCAGGACGCTGGACGGCTTCGCCCGGTACAGCAAATCCAGCAAACACAAGGTCATGGTGGGTAAATGACCAAAGCGCTTGATCGCGCCAGCGACCTTGAAATGGAAGAACGGGAACAGGCTTTAAACCGGCATTTAAACCGCGTTAAAGAACGGCCTGAGCATGACGGATTCTGTAACGACTGCGGCGCACCCGTCCCGGCTAAGCGACTTCGGGCGCTGCCGGATGTGGCGACCTGTATCAGCTGTCAGGCCATCAGAGAACTCAGGGGGATGCATGGGCTGGGAAATCATTAAGGGCAACTGGGCGATCATCTGGGCGCTGTTTATGTCCGCCGTGAACGTCATTCAGTTGCTGCTGGCCAAAACCTACGTCAAACGCGAGGAGCTGGAACTCATGCGCACCCGTTTGCAGGGTGTTGAAAATACCATCGCGGGTCTGCCGAGCCAGAAGGACCTGCACCAGTTGCAACTGGAGATGAGCAACCTGCGGGGCGATTTGCGCGAACTGGGCCCGGCCATACGCCAGGTGAAACACGTCAGCGATCTGCTGCTGGAAAATGAGCTGAAGGAAAAATAAGAGGTGACTATGCGTGACATTCTCGACCAGGACCAGCGCCTGGTTATTCTGCGATCCCTTGTCGAATGCGGTGACAGTGCCAACGAGTCGATTCTGCAGACGTGCCTGCAGACTTATGGCCATCGCGTTTCCCGCGATATCGTGCGTACGCATCTGGCGTGGCTACGCGAGCAGGGTCTGGTCAGTCTGACGGACGTCTCCGGCTGTTATGTGGCGGAAATCACCGGTCGCGGTGATGACGTCGCCAGCGGTCTGGCCACGGTTCCGGGGGTGAAAAAGCCCCGATCGAGGGGGTAATGATGGCAAAGAAAAAACCTTTACCTGCTGCCGCGCGTAGTGCCATAAGACGGCTCGCTGCCGCGTTTGTCTGCGCTGAACTTGAGCTGCAGGTTGTGGCAAAGTTCGTCGAAGAAAAAACGGGCAAGCCCTATGACTGCAATGCTTCTGACAGTTACCTCAATTCGTTTCTGGATTCTGATCCAGAAGTCCGCCGTGTATGGGAGCTGATGCAGAAAGATATTGTATCCACCCGTAAAGATTTTGCCGACAGGCTGGGGAGAGACCGTGACTGCTGAACAAAACCCGACCCGTGGCCGTCCGTCTAAAATCGACCTGCTGCCGGATGGCGTACGCGACCAGCTTCATCAGATGCTGCGCGAGAAACGCCACACACAGGAGGAAATCCGCGAGGCCATCAACGAGCTGATTGATGGCCATAATCTGCCGGACGATATGAAGCTCAGTCGAACCGGCCTGAACCGCTACGCCAGCAAAATGGAGGCGTTCGGCGCTAAGATCCGCGCCTCCCGCGAGATGGCCGAAATCTGGGCGGCAAAGCTGGGTTCTGCACCATCCTCCGATGTGGGGAAATTGCTGCTTGAGTTCGTCAAAACGATGGCCTTTGAAACCTCTATGTCCCTTGCTGACGGCGCTGACCCGGTAGAGCCTAAGGCCCTCGGTCAACTGGCGCTGGTTGCTCAGCGTCTGGAAGCGGCAGCGATGGCCAGCCACAAACGCGAGAAAGAGATCCGCCAGGCATTTGCCGAAGAAGCCGCTGCGCAGGCGGAGAAAATCACCAAAAGTGCGGGACTGTCTGCGGAAACTGCCGCTGATATCCGTCGCCAGATTCTGGGGATTGTATGATGGCCGGACCTCTGTCAGCGCAGGAACAGTTACGTAATCAGTCCGCCAGTGCCATTCTGGCGGGTGAGTTCGACGCGGATCAGGTGCTGCTGCCGTATCAGCGCCGCTGGATTGCGGATACGTCTCAGCTCAAGATTGCCGAGAAATCCCGTCGTACCGGCCTGACGTGGGCGGAAGCCGCCGAGGCGGCGCTCAGCGGGTCAATGTCACCGGAAGCCGGGGGAACCGACACCTTCTATGTCGGCACCACCAAAGACATGGCGCGTGAGTTTATCGACGCCTGCGCCATGTGGGCGAAGGCGTACGATCTCGCGGCTTCCGCTATTGGTGAGGAAGCGCTGGAAGACGACGACAAGGATATTCTGGTTTACGTCATCAACTTTGCCAGCGGCTTCAAAATCAAGGCGCTGTCATCTAATCCGTCGAACCTGCGCGGTATGCAGGGTAACGTCATCATCGACGAGGCAGCATTCCAGAAAGACCTTGCCGCCGTGCTGAAAGCGGCGCTGGCGCTCACTATGTGGGGTTCAAAGGTCCGTTTGATCTCCACCCATAACGGTATTGAGAACCTGTTCAATACCATCATCACCGACAGCCGAGCGGGTAAAAAACGCTACTCGGTTCACCGTATTGATATTGAGCTGGCCATCAGCGAGGGGCTGTATCGTCGTATCTGTCAGGTGACGAAAAAACCGTGGTCACCGGATGCAGAGGCGGAGTGGCTGGCGAACCTCCTGAGCGATACCGCCACCGAAGAAGACGCCCGCGAGGAATACTACTGCGAGCCGAAGAACGGCGGCGGCACCTATCTGGCCCGCTCCATCCGTGAGCGCGCCGCGCGAGGCTCCGGTCCCGTTCTGCGCTTTACCGGTACGACCACGTTTAATGCCATGCCAGAAATCATCCGTGCGCTGGATATGCAGGAATGGCTGGATAAGGTGGTGCTGCCTGTGCTGAATACGCTCCCGCAAAACCTCCGCCACTGCCTCGGAGAGGACTTTGCGCGGTCGGGCCACCTGACCGTTTTTGCGCCGATGACCATCAATGACGATACCACCCGTACCGTGCCGTTCCTGGTCGAGCTGGCCAATGTGCCCTACAAGCAGCAGGAGCAGGCGCTGTTCTTTATCTGCGATCGGTTGCCCCGCCGCGACGGTATCAAGCTCGATGGCCGGGGGAACGGTAACTATCTGGCCGAGCAGGCGGCGGAGATGTACGGCGCTGAGGTGGAGGTGGTGATGCCGTCCGTCGCCCACTACCGCGAGAACATGCCGCGCTTCAAGGCGGCGTTTGAGGATGATGAACTGGTGTTGCCTAAACACGAGGACGTTATCAGCGACCTCGGACAGATTGTCGTTCAGCGTGGGGTGCCAGGAATTGATGACCGGGAGAATACCGGCAGCGATGGCCACAAGCGTCACGGCGACAGCGCGTATGCAATCTTCCTGGCATTTCTCGCCAGCAAAGAAGACTGTCAGCGCTATGAGCTGCACCGGCTTAACAAATCCCAACAGCAGCGCAACAGCGACAGTCGCCGCCAGTTGCGCATCACCCGTGGCCTTAAAAATCAGCGAGGACTGCTTTGATGCTGAAGAAACTCACCGGTGCGATCCGACGCCTGCTTAACCCGGCAACCGATGAAACCGTCGCCGTTAACGAAACCGACATGACCCAGCCCGAAGCGCGGGCCAGACGCGCCAGCGTCAGATCGCCCTCTGCGGGTATCAGCGTGGCGAGCACCTTATCCCCGGCGAGATTAGCCGGGGTCCTGCGCAATGTGACCGAGGGAAACGCACGGGACTACTTCATCCTCGCCGAAGAGATGGAAGAGCGTGACCTGCACTACGCCAGCGTCCTGCGTACCCGCAAGCTGACCGTCGCCGGTATTTCTCCTGCAGTGGAAGCGGCCAGCGACGACGAGCATGACGTGCTGCTGGCTGATGCGGTCCGCGATCTTGTCGAGCAGCCACAAATCCCGGAGCTGTTATTTGATCTGCTCGATGGCCTCGGTAAAGGTGTTGGGGTCTGCGAAATCCTCTGGAGTACCCGTGATGGCTGGATGCCGCGTGATTATGAGTGGGTTGACCCACGGTTCCTGAAGCCCGACAGCGACACGCTGCGGGAGTTCCGTCTCCTCACTGACGAGCAGCCGGTGGATGGCATCCCTCTGACACCGGGAAAATATGTGATGCATTATCCCCGGCTGAAGTCTGGTTTGCCGCTGCGTAATGGTCTGGCCCGTCTGGTGGCGGTGATGTATATGCTTAAGTCCTTTACCGTCCGGGACTGGTGGGCGTTCGCTGAAAAATTCGGCATTCCCATCGTCGTCGGTAAGTACGGGAATAATGCCTCCGATGAGCAGATTAAGACCCTCATCGATGCTATCGCGTCCATCGCCTCTGATGCCGGGTGCGCAATCCCGCAGAGCATGCAGCTTGAAATGCAGGAAACCGCCAGCCGCAATGGCGGCGGCGCTCTCTTCAAAGAGATGGCCGAATGGTGCGACGCGCAGACCAGTAAGGCGGTACTCGGTCAGACCATGACCACCGATGACGGCAGCTCCCGGTCTCAGGCCGACGTGCATGACCGGGTGCGTATGGATATTGCCCGCTGGGATGCCCGTCAACTGGAGAACACCCTCAATGAGTTTCTGGTACGTCCGTTTATCCAGTTCAACTATGGGCCGCAGGAAAAGTACCCGCGAGTGAAGCTGTCCATCAGCGAACCGGAGGACCTCAAAGCTTTTGTCGATGCGCTGATCCCACTCGTTGATCGTGGTCTGCGGGTGCAGGAATCTGAGGTCCGGGACAGGTTCGGTCTGGCAGAGCCGGAGAACGGCGCGACGGTGCTCTCGCCGTCCAACAGCTTCTCCGCCTTCAGTTCCGCACCGGCGCTGAACCGCGAGCGGCTGGCGCTGAACCGTGCGCAGGACGATGAGATCGATGTGATGGCCAACGAGGCGCTGAAGGACTGGGAGCAGACCGGCAGCGCCTTTACCAGTCCGGTGCTGCAGCTGGCGCAGGAAGTCGCAAGCTTTGACGAGTTTCTGGCGCGTCTGCCGGACCTGCAGAAGACACTGGAGCCTGCCGCGTTCGTCGAGCAGCTGGCGATGCTGAGCTTTAAGGCGCGGTCACTGGGAGATGCGAACGATGGCTGAACAACCAATGACGAAAGCACAATGGGAGCAGGTTGCTGATGAGCTTAAAAGCTATTTCTGCCATGTCCGGTTCCGATATCAGGATACGGTGATATCCGTTAGGCGTGAGCGGGATGGCGAGAGTCGAACCGTTCTCGCTGTGTATTTCGACGATAAGTGGTGTGCCGGATGGGGGCGCGAAAATAGCGAGGTGTTTAATCCACTAACGCGTCTTTTCTGGTGCGAAAAGAAAAAGCGCCATTATCCCTCAAAAACAGTGGCTGAAATTGAGAGAGCGCTGGGTAAGCGACAGGCGAAAAAAACATTCCCCAGCCTGCATGATTCATTCATTTATCGTCTGCCGTTCTTCACCAGTTCATCCGTCCTTGTTCGTCAGTTCAAAAAGGCGGATGGCCTGATGTTTATCAATAAGCGGGAGGGAGTGTGATCTATGGCTAAGGCTCCCGATATTATCCCCAAAGAGGCGCTGGCCTGGTTGAAGTCCAAAAAGCTGAAGCCGGGCTTCGATTACCGTGATGTGTGGAAGCAGGAGCACAGCATCGGTTTCACCGTGGCGAAGATGACGCAGCTCGACCTGCTCTCTGACGTCAAAGCGCTGGTCGATGAAGCGCTGGCCAGCGGCCAGTCGTTTGCTGAGTTCCGGGAGGTCCTGAAACCCTTACTGGTGCAGCGCGGATGGTGGGGTCAGCAACTGATGGATGACCCTCTGACAGGTGAGACAAAGCCGGTGCAGCTCGGCAGCGATCGTCGTCTGCGCACCATCTATGATACCAACATGCGTACCGCCCGCAGCGCCGGTCAGTGGGACCGCATCCAGCGCACTAAACGTGCGATGCCCTATCTGCTCTATACGCTGGGCCCGTCCCGCGAGCACCGCGCCGAGCATCTGAAATGGGCTGACCTCTGTCTGCCCGTTGACGACCCGTTCTGGCTGACCCATTTCTGCCCCAACGGCTGGGGCTGTAAATGTACGCTCCGTCAGGTCAGCAAATACGAGTACGATCAGCTGCTGAAAAATGGTGTCCCGCGCAACGTGCAGCAGCTCGACGACAACGGCCAGCCAACCGGCCACGTTATCCGCCAGACCGTACCGGTCCGCACGGAAGCCCCGCCAGTCAAACGGGTGAAGTGGGTTAACAAGCGCACCGGCGAGGAGGAGATGGTGCCGGAGGGGATTGATCCGGGGTGGGACTACAACCCCGGCACCCGGCGTCAGGCGGAACTTGATCGCCAGCTGGCGGCGAAACAAAACGCCTTCGACAGTGATAATTAAACGAGGCGGTAATCCGCCTCAGAAGCGCCCTGAGACTTTAACGGTATTTGTGGTACGATGATTCTCTGAAAAATTCTTAAACGCGCCACGGCGTTTTTGAACGGGGTTTGAACGCGGTTCCCCCCGCTGCGTTCGACCACCGATGTTCTTCCTTTATAGACCTCCTTTTCTGTACCGGTACTTTTCTTCCTTTATATACAGGGAAAGCGGTTAATCCACTTCCTTCCTTTATATAGCCGACACTGTCCGTCAGTTACCTTTAACGACGGACAGCACCATGCCAAAGCCTGCAACACAACTCGAATTTCTGGCCCTGTGCTTTGAGCTTCCCGACCTGTCGGATGCAAGCATACCGCTGCCGGAATGGTTGCCGATGATCCCTGCGGGCACCTTCACCGGACGTGATGGTCGTTCCTGGGTTAACGACAATCCGCAGGCATTCATTGCCACATCTTTCCGTTACCCGACGCTGCCGTTTGATGCCGAGCATTCCACTGAATTGCTTGGCCCAAAAGGTGAAGAGGCTCCCGCTTACGCCTGGATTGATGCGATGCGCGTCAACGCTGATGGCAGTATTGACGGTCATATCGAGTGGACGCCAGACGGCGAAGCCCTCGTTCGCGGTAAGAAGTATCGCTATTACAGCCCGGCTTTTCGTCACTTTCCTACCGGTCAGGTCTCGCATCTTTCCAGCGCTGGCCTGACCAACAAACCCAACCTGTATTTACCCGCCCTTAACTCGGAGAACACCATGCCTGTACCTGTGCAGATTGCTACGGCGCTGGGTCTGGCTGATACCGCATCGGTTGACGATGCCGTATCAGCGATCCAGACCATCAAAAACAGTGAATCGCTTGCGCTGAACCGTGCTCAAAACCCGGACCTGACGAAGTTCATCCCGCAGGAGACCTATCAACTGGCGCTAAATCGCGCTCAGACAGCGGAAGATCGCCTGAAGACGCTGGATGAGAAAACGGCGACCGCGCTGGTTGACGATGCCGTCACCGCCGGGAAAGTCGCGCCCGCTAACCGCGACATGTATCTGGCCCTGTGCCGCAGTGAAGAAGGCCGTCAGCAGTTTGCAGAGTTCGTGAAAACCGCGCAGCCGCTGGTCAACCTCGACCCGTCCAAAAGCAAAGAGAACAACGGTCAGCAGACCACGCTTAACGAAACTGAGCTGGCGATGTGCCGCAGCATGGGTATTTCGCAGGAAGAGTTTCTCGCCGCTAAACCGAAACAGGAGCAATAACAATGCCAGCACCGTCAGCTGAAATTCTGCACGCGCTCTCCACGTCCCTGAGCGCCGCCTTTACCAAAGGTCTTGCGGGCGTCAAGTCGCAGTACCTGCGCATCGCTACTGAAGTGCCGAGCGGCTCTGCGTCCAATACGTATGGCTGGCTCTCGGACCTGCCGACCATCAAAGAGTGGGTCAGCGCCCGCCAGTTCGCGCAGTTGTCTCAGTACGGCTACACCATCGCCAACAAGACCTGGGAAAACTCAATCAAGGTCAAGCGTGAAAATATCGAAGACGACCAGATTGGTCAGTACAGCGTGATTGCGCAGGCATTCGGTCAGCAGGTCGCCGAGTTCCCGGACACGCTGAGCTTCCCGTTGCTGGTTGCCGGTTTCAGCACCCTGTGCTTTGACGGCCAGAACTTCTTTGATACTGACCATCCGATGGCGGGCGGCACCTACAGCAACGTTGTAGGTAATATCGCGACCGACACCGGCGAGCCGTGGTTCCTGATTGATGAAAGCCAGGTACTCAAGCCGATCCTTTATCAGAACCGCCGTCCCTTCAATTTCCAGGCACTGGATGACCTCAGCAGTGACCACACCTTCAAGAACAATGAGTTCCTGTATGGCGTGGATGGCCGCTGCAACGTCGGATTTGGCTTCTGGCAGACCGCCTGCGGGTCCCGCGCACCGCTGACTGTCGCCAACTATGAAGCGGCGGTGAAGGTTCTGCAGGGGATGAAGCGTGATTCCGGTAACCCGCTGGGTATCCGTCCGACCACGCTGGTTGTGGGTCCGAACAACCGCGCCGCCGCGAAGAAGATCATCGACGCAATGCTGGTCGATGGCGGGAACTCCAACATCTATTACAAGGATGTGGAAATCGTCGACAGCCCGTTTATCACCACCCCGGCGTAATCGCCAGTCTGCGTTTTAAAACCGTTACAGCGGGCGTTAAACCCGCTGTAACCCACCTTTAAAGAGGATGGAACAGTGAGTGGAACGAAAGAAAAAACAACGGGTAAGCAAGGCACTAAAGGTCGCGCTGGCAAGGTTCCAGCGCCGGAAGTGGCACAGGTTGATGCACCTGACCTGCCGGGAGCTGAACGGTCAGTCACATTGCCAGGGCATTACGTTGCGGTGGGTTCATCCCCCGTCAGCGTGACGTCTGGCGATGCTGGCATTACCGCCGCGTCAACTTTTCCTTCAGCTGACTGGTTTAACGGCGTCCAGGGTGAGTTAAGCGCTGTCCTGGAGGCAGCGGGTCATTCCAGCGCTGACGCTCAAACGATGCCAGCTACCGACGACGTCGAGGCGCTGGAGGTTCGCGCCAGACATGAGCGCGGGTTCTGGCGCTGTGGTCGCTTCTGGCCGCGCGAGCCGGTGCATGTGTTTGTCAGCGATGATCCCGATGGCGATAACGAGGCGAATGCGCTGGAGGGCGATGTGGTGGTGGAGTGTTTCATCAGCTACGAAACCGCCGAACGCCTGAAAGCTGAGCCGCATCTGGTGGTGACGGTCCTGCAGACGGTAGCGGAGA
>OKLF01000017.1_pt1 | contig 128788 bp, 134 predicted proteins | sample 1601641 | NCBI WGS metagenome assembly OKLF01 (sample SAMN04436711, study PRJEB24849) | human gut metagenome | biome: human gut; feature: NICU; material: stool | host: Homo sapiens | place: USA: Saint Louis, MO | collected 2010-08-13 | reverse complement strand
CATCGGTGCCGGTCGTCGTAAATCCGACATCCGTGGTGGCATTCAGGCGGTAATACTGATTGTCGTAGCGGATATACTGATTGCGGGCGCCGAACTGAAACGGTCCGTCTTCATAGTCACCGAGGAACGCGTAACCGGACGAAAGGAGGAACTGCTGAAACTGATTTGTCCTTTCTTGTTGTGCTGCATTGAACTGATTATTGCGCCCAGTATTAGTCAGGCGTTTAACGCCAAGGCGATCCGTATAGAATTCACCAGAGCCAGTAACCTCTTCGTCAAGCTTAGCGCCAGCAAATACCGCGTTACGGATATCGGTGCTCGGGACAGGAGCCTGCGTAGGTGTCGGGAGTGGAACTTCTGCCATTGTGCTTGTCGCCCTATAAATGGCGCACTAAACCATCAGAAATTAATCTACTGGTGTGCGCGAAGGTTGGTTATTACTGCTGTATTTACGGGTAAATCGAGTCTGAATATTCAGAGAGGGTTAATGTCTGGGTGTCGTCGCCATTGGGTTTGGCTGTTTCAACGCGCCAGATAGTGGAATTAAGTTCTGTATCGGTGGCGATGAAGTACCGGCTTGCGTTCTGCACCGTCGTCCGGTCGTAAATGTTCAGGTCGAACGCATCCGCTGCGGCCTGAAACGCTTTAGGCCTTCCGGTTACGGGGTATGCTCGCCAGCGTCCGCGATAATTACCGAGACTGTCAGTCATCACCACCCACATATCGCCGAGAGAGAAGTCGATACGTTCTGACGTCGAAAACACATCCCCGCTGCGGGCGGTGATATAGCCGTTCTGCTGCTTGTTGTCGTACATATCCGGGCATTGCACCACTGCGCCGCGGATAACCTGCGTCGATTCCAGAACTTTAACCGTCATACCGACGCGCGAGAGCAGAATGCGGCGCGCTTCCAGCCACGCCCGGTCCTCCGCCTGCGTTTTATTACGACAGCCATCAAGGCTGACCTGAAGCGCGTTGATGGTCGCGTCCTCGACTTCAACAATGCCGCTCTGGTCAATCTGCAGATAGATGTACGACTTTTTATTGGTGAGCGGGTCGACATAATCCAACGTGACGCCGTCATAGCCGCCAGGCAGCGACATAGTCCATGTGACCTTATACTCGTCCCAGAACATATTTGAGCGCGCAAAAACAGCATCCGGATTCACCACTTTCTCATCACGCCAGAATGTCAGCACATCGCCGATATTGTTCCCGTCTACGCGGGCCACATTGCAGATGGTTTTGATTCGCTCGCCAAGGGAAAGCTTTTCATCCGAGAAGGTGTAATCGAAGTAACTCAGTTCCGGAACGGTTATCGAGTCAGCAATGGCGTACAGAGTCGCGACATCGATGCTCGAAATGTCCTGCTTACCGATGACTATCCACTCGTGCAGAGCTGCATCAGCAAACGAACGGCTCGGCCGCAGCGTATAGTCAATCTGACCGGTTGCGCGGTCATAACTGATGGTATGGCGCTGGGTGAGCATATTGTATTTCTGCTCGCGGTTGCTGTTGCTGTTGTTCGGCCCTTTGATAGTGACCTTCGCGATAGTGTCATCTGGATAAACCACGTTTTCACGCGTGTTGACCGCGTGAATCGCCATCAGCGTGACGACGTTTCCATCGTTGCTGTTATCCAGACGCTCAATTGTCACCGCGTAACGCCCGGCGCCGGCGGCCGGCGTGTATTTGTGTGAGGTGCGAAAATACCGGGTTGTTACCTGAAAGTCGTTATCGAAGAAGTAATCGTACTGCTCGGACGTTCCGGGTATTTGATTGTTGCTGTCGTCAACTTTCCAGAACCTGATCCGGTACCGTGACGTGCCGGCAGTTGCTCCCAACTGAACCATGACATGCACCCAGACCTGCGATGACTCAATCGGAGATACAGATGGGCCAATCACCAGCGGCGTCTGGTCGTTCAGAGTGAACAGCGTCAGGTTGATGGTTGCGTCAGCCGGCAGCGTGGTGATCTCCCCGGTCATATCGCCAAGATAAAACGTCGTATATGGCAGAGTGTCTGTACCGATGAAGCTTTCCGAATAAACAATGTTTCCGCTACCGGTCACATTACGGGTTACCGGGCTACCGCCGGCGTTCCAGGTCGCATTAATCACGAACGTCACCGGGTGCGGAACGGCCAGCGCGGCGAAGTACGTGAAGTTGTCATCGTTCGAGAGCACCGTTGCCTTGAGCTGGTTACTCTCTATCACCAGCGCCGTCGGCGCTGTAGTCGTCGCTGTCTGGGCCGGGAAATCCTCGCTCTCGTTCAGGCCGGGGACTTCTTCGTTATCGACGTCGTCAAACTGATACCCGACATCGATAGTCCCGATCGTCACTCCTGGGTCAAACGTCTGGTAGCTGGCTCCGGCCAGGCTGCCGAGGTTTGATTCTGAGTAGCGCACAGAGGAAATGGTATATTTCCCGTAGCCGACCTCAAACCACTCGGTGATGTATTTGTTGTTATCGATAAACTCAAACAGCGCCTGTTGAATCAGGTCCGGAAAGACGCGGCACTGGCCGTAAATATTCGGACGCCCCTTGTAGAGCCGCGCCCGGTTAGTTTGCCCCGTTGCATCGTTGTTCGGAGACTCGCCGGTTGAAATAGAGGGTGATGATGCAGTCTGCTGTCCGGTGATTCCCGCCAACACCTTCTTGGTGAAGCGGATCGGGTTAAGGTGCTCTATCGGATTAAGGAGCGTCTTAATCAGGCCGCCGCCCTCTGGCTGGTCGAATATCGCAATGACGTCGCCAGCGCGCAGCCGATAGCCAAGATCGAAGTCATCCGTCAGTTTGCGACCATTGAGCTTTACCACGACGTCATTATGCAGTCTCAGCGAGTCGAGAAGCGTTATCAGAGCCGTACCGACTTCAGTGGTCCCGCGCTGCTTAGGTGCGCCAGGAAGGCGCTGAAGCTCATATCGAACCATGCACCAGATACTCCACTTTGTTATAGATTTTCTGAAGGATGACGGCGCTGTCCGTGCGGACAAAACCGAACTCGCCGCGGGAGTGCAGGCATTTCCCCGGGTTAATCATCACGCCGACGTGCGCCGGCTGATTGCCGTAATAGAACACCGCAAGGCAGCCGGAAACCGGCACAGGAACCCGGCGCCAGTGTTCGGACTCTTCTTCGTAGCATGTGATGAAATCGGAGCCAGATTCATAGCCGGCGACGTGGTGGAGCTCCAGACCCAGAACATGCCGGTAATACAGCACCACTAGCCCCCAGCAATCCAACTCATCAAAGGTGCAGGCGCGGTTAGCCCAGGGCTTGCCATTAACAAGCCCGATAAAGTCGCTCTGATTCATATGTTAATCAGTCCGGGATAGTCTTTTGTGGTGTAAATGAGAGGGTTCGCCAGCGTCAGCGGGTTAGTTTTCCCGACATTAACGGTGACGTTACTGCCATCAGCTCCGACGTCCTTCACAAAGAGTGACCAGGTCTTAAGCGGATCAGAATCACCGATCGCATTCCATTGCCGGTATACGCAGGTAATGGGGGTCATGCGCCCCGCCCCCTTCCAGCTCTTAAGCGTGCTCCTGACCTCTTCCGCACCCTGTTCAAAGGTGATCGCCATCGAGATAATTGCCGAGCCATCCTGTTTCGGCTCAATGATGCTGAAGGCCGCCGGCTGGTAAACGTTCCCGCCGAACGTCGCTTCACGAAACAGCTTATTGATCACTCGGTAATAGCCGAACGCCGGGTGATAAAACTCGATGGTCTGTTTGATGTCACTCGCCGGCCTGCGCTCTTTCCATTCTCTCAATGTCGTCATTATTCGGCCCTCGGCATAACGGACGTCACCAGATAATCCAGCCAGTAGCCGTAGTTCTCTGGCGCCTCGACGATCCAGTCGTCGTAGTCCTCAGTGATGTCCTCAATACCGTTACAGATGACGTTGGCAGTCCAGGTTACGATATTGCCGTTTTTGCTGGTCTGCACTGGCATGCTGATAAAGTGCAACGTCTGCAGTTGTACTCCCTGAGCATCCCCGAGATCGATCGGCATCTGAAACCAGTTACGCCCGCGGTCGCAGTACGTCGGCGATCGTAGCCACGATTTAAACCGTTCAGCCTGCTGCAGCGTGAATTTCCACTGCAGAGACCAGGTCGATTTCAGGTCAGTGGTTAGCGGCGTGAAGATAGCGGGCCCAATTGCCGTCTGCGTTGTCTGCCACGCAGTATCCTGCGTCATGTTCTGGTCTGCACGCTGAGGAAGCGGCAGCATATCCGGGTATGAAACTGTTGCCACGTTTCCTCCGGGCATAAAAAAGGCCGCGGCTGCGGCACTGATCGAATATCAGGATGTTGCTAAATGTGTACCACTGTTACTGTGTGTTTTTCACACAGAGAAAGGATGGGTATATGTCAGAGAAATTCAGAGTCAAACTCTCCTGCCCTGATTGCGGCAGTGAGCAATTCATATTTAGCGCCGAACCGCACACCATAGACAATGTCGAGTCCTGTGCTTCCTGCGGAAGGGCTATCAGCAAAAACGATGTCTTTCGCTACAGCAAAGAGTTCCTGGTTGATACGCTCAGAGACAGGTTGAAGGGAACCAAATTTAAGCTCAAGTAAGGAGATTAGGCTATCAAGTTGCGATTGAGCCTCGCTGGTGTCGACCGATATGGATGCCAGCAATTTTTTATCTTCCATTTGTCTACTCCATTAAAAAACCCGCCGGAGCGGGTTGGTTTAGTAGTCGCCCCTGGCTAATACTCTCTGCCCCATTGCAGCCGCGTAGCCCTGAGTGATTTCTCCGTTGTTCGCTTGGTCATCAAGCAGGTATGCCTTGATTTCAGCGATCCCGTTGCCCATCGACGTTTCCGTCTGCAAGGTGCGATTTCCTCCTGATGCCTGGTCAAAGAACTGAATATTGACCGCTATAGACTTCGACGTTTGCGAACCAGATGAACCGCCGCCGCTGGTCTGGCTTTGATACTCACTACCGGTCGATGCCTTTTTGATACTCGGAGAACCAGTAACCTCTTTGTTGCTGAATACCTTCCCGCTATCACCTGGAATCATGAACAGGCCCTTACTGGTCTGCATGAACTCAGGTAGGTTCCCCTCCCCAACAGGATAGACACTACCCGCAGTTACAGGACCGCCATTCTTTCTTCCGCCGCTATAATTTGAGCCTCTTATCTGGCTGATAAGATTTGCCCCCTGAGCAGCAGCAACCGCAATTGCCGGTATGTTGGCAGGCCAAGGTAGAGCTGCGGCGTTACTGATCGCCATAACCATATTCATGGTTGCCTGAGCGATAGAGAACGCCTTGCTCACAGCAAAGAGGGTTTTATACGCAGCGCTGGACTCGCCAGCGTAATCACCAACCAGCCCAGCCATTTGCCCGAAGAAGTCAGAGGACGCCCCGAGTAGATTAGACATATTCTGCTGCTGTTTATCAGCCTCATCCTTGAGGATTTTTTCACGCTCATTCGCGGCCAATTGATGGATGGCGGTTTTAGTAGCCTCGAAGGTGTTGATGTCTATCAGACCAAGGTCATAGTATTTTTTGTACAATGCCAGCCGTTGGCTTTCTTCGAGATCAACCTCCGCCAGCGGATTTACTGCTTGCCCTGTCCTCGGGTCAACAGATGTATCAGCTTGTGCCTGGAGTTGAGTTGCAGCTTTATTCGCCTGCTCAGCCTGCGCTCGCTTCTGGATAGATATAGCAGCTTGCTCATTTGCCTGGCCCAGCGCCCTCGCTTCATCCAGTTGCTTTTGAGTTGCAGCGCTGCCAAGTGACTGCTCGGCCCGCAGCCCGGCCTCCTGAATGCGACGTTTCTCTACTGATTCAGTTGATAAGTCCTGGGCTGCACGCAGTCTTTCCAGTTTTTGCTCCACGGACTCCTGTTGTGTGGAGAGCTTTTTGGCTTCTGATGCCGCTGATGACGCAGATTTTCTACTTTCTTTTTCAGCTTCTTTTTGCGCTGCTTTCTCTGCTTTAAACGCATCAATTTTGTCGAATGAAGTATTAATGGCCTTCTTATCTTCATCCGAAGCCCCAAGCTGCTCCGCTCGATAAAGGGCCTTTTGGCGGGCGGTCATAGCGATCGTGGCGCCTTCATCCTTTATCATTTGGATGTAGGCTTGCAGCCTTTGCGTATTTTGCGCAATGGCCTCAGTGTCTGCCTCTGAAGCAACCTTATGCCCTTGCAGCATCTCCGTGGCGAGGCGGGTTGATTCAGCAGCCTGATCTGACTTTAAAGAATACTCGCCGATTTTTCCCGTAAACTCGGAAAGTGATTTATTTGCGTAACCATATTTTTGGCTGAGATCGACGGTAATATCTCGCAAAGCGGCAATGGTATCAGGGTTGGCGTTATGCCTGACGTCAGCTAATGCCTGAACCAGCTTTACTGCATCCTCAGAGCTAACCCCAAATGCCTTTGATACCTCATTCACCACTTGGTTAAGCTGGTTTAGCCCTACGATGTTCCCCTCATATGTGCCACCAAGCTCTTTCAATGCCTGGTTAACATCACTCCCTCTGGCTTTCAGTGCGTCAAGCTGGCTTATTGCTGCACCTAATGGTGCCTTCCATGTGCCAAGAGCATCTCCTAACTCGTTTACGCTCTGAACTGAGGATTTGATAATATTTTGCGCATCGATGAGAGCCATCGTTAGCTGGGCTCTGGCTGCGTTTTCGCTTGTTTCCGCTAGTTTTGCAAACTTGTCAGAAAGTACCACTACACCATTTGCGGATACCTGAAAAATATCAGAGAGCCTTTTTTGTGCCTCCTCCAAAGCCTTTGTTGAAACTGTCGCGTTATCCATGCCAGCAATTAGCGATCCAACGATAACAGTCCCGATAGTTAGTAAAGCACCTGCAACCGCGCCACTGGCACCGAACACTCCTAGAAGCTGAGAGCCCTGCTGACTGAGAGCAACAAGAGCAGACTGGCCGCCTTGAACCTGAACGACAAAATCTTGAATCTGATAACCAGCCTGCTGAAATCCAGTCCTGAGGCTTCCTGATACTCCTTTAGCTGTTGCGCTGACTTGGGTATCAAGCTTGTTGAGTTGCGTAGCTGTTTTTTGCGCCTGATCGCCAATACTATCTAACGCTTGGTTGGCCTGCCGCTGGCCGGTAAGCAATTTAGCGACATCAGCTTCAATTTCTATGTAAATGCCACCTACATTTTCACCTTCCGCCATGCTTCCTCCGGGCAATAAAAAACCCCGCCGAAGCGAGGTTAGTGATTTACTGTTGCAGTCAAAGTGAAAGAAGGTACTTAACCCGCCCGTCACCCATGACCCTGATTTTCTGCTTACCCTTTCCAAGCATGATCCGCATGGTTTCCACCTCGATACGCGGACCTACCATGTCAAACCCCATTCGCTCCAATATCTCAATCAGGTAAAGGGCCGGCGACTTAGTGTCTTTCCCATACATCATCGGAGGTGTAAGAGTTAAATCGTTCCAAGCCTGATGCCCTGGATAACGCTCAAGGTTATCTATGCGCATTGGGAAATTGTTGCTGTACCACCATTCCATTGTGATGTCCGGGATATTCAATTTCGGAGCCGGTAACTCTTCCTGTTTGCCGAGGAACTCACCTTCGAGCGCTATACGGTGAACATACTCAATAGCATCTGGAATCTGAGTCGCCTCTAAATCCTCAATGCTCTCCACGTTAAAGCGCTGATGGATCATGGCGTAAGCTTCCGGGTACATCATATGCCTTTTGCTTACCAGCATATTAACTGCATCCCGCAGCGGCGTTCTTTCATCGACGGTTGTCTTTTTGCGCGGGTTTTCAGCCTTTCCCTTCGTCCAGTAGTCATGCAGAACAGTGAAGCACTCTTCCTGATACTGGATCAGCTTGTCGCGGATATCGGCGCGCACTTTCTCGGGGTTGATACTGAACAGCCAGCCGTTGAGCTTCTTCAGGGGGAGGCAAAGCATCTTCTGAATGCCGCTTTTAGTAGGTATGTTCATATGAGCATACCTGTATTTTTCACTTTGACTCAGTAACTTACGCATCTGAGTTGACCAACTCATGCCGAGATTTTCAACAATTGGCTTCATAGCCACATAAGCGATACCGGCCGCCATAGCAGTGATAATCTGCTGCCCGTTGAACAGTACGTAAGAGGTGTTAACTGCTTCAAGAATTGCTATACTTGCCATGTCAATATTCCTTGGTGGTTTGTTGATACCGAAGCCCTGACTGTTCGCGCAGTTGGGGCTTCAACTTTTAAGCGACGCATCGCCCTTCTTCTTTCATCCTGTCCATGAACATTCGATAAAGCTCTTCGTTCAAAGACCTGCCATTTTCCGCTGCAACCTGCTTAGCCAGAGCCAATGTCTCTGCCGGCCACCGTAGATTAAACTGCGGTAAATTTCTTGCTCCTTTCACTTTGCCTCCAAACATATCACCGTGGTCTCATTGTTAGCGTAATACCACCGTCGTATGATGTCAACAAACGGAGGGCATATGTCGCGAGAAGATCCACAATTCAATTTCAGGATGACCCCTGAGATAAAGGAAAAGGTTAAGCAAAGAGCAAAGCTTAACGGTCGGTCTATAAACGCCGAACTCCTGCAAATCGTACAGGATGCACTGGATCAGCCATCGCCAGTTACTGGCTATCGCGACGACGCCGAGCGCCTTGCTGACCAGCAGGCTGAGCAGTTTAAGAAGGTCGTATTCGATACACTTAAAGGCATCTACAGCAAGGAGAAATAACTTAGAAATTAACCCGCCTTAAGCGGGTTATTGTTTTATTTCTTACACCATACTTGCCACGGCTAAAGTTTCCATTTACATGCATTGGCAATTTCTTTTGCAATGGAATCTATGCCAGCAAGATCAAACTCAACCACTTGCATCGTCGAGCCGTAAGGCTCAAATCCCACAATCATCTTTTTATGGGAAGATATTTCTTTGATAAAAGAGACTGGCTTGGTGTTGAAAGCAGCCTCTCCGCCCTCGGCGCCAGACCACGTCCTTTTTTGCGGCTTACCACCATCAAGCCTTACTGTTACCACTGGGTCGTCACTGCCCATGTACTCGCTAACAGACAGATACGCTTCTGTTTTATTTTCCTTACACCTGATAACTATAGATGTGCTTCTTTCAATGCCCTGTCGAGTATACACATCTGGAGATCGGTTAATGGCGACGACATCAGTCTTATCGGTCATTTTGTTTTCTTCTTTCTTAACCTGCCAGGCTCCTTCTGCTACATATTCAGCACCATTGGATACCAGAGGCATTGATACTGCAAATAAAGCTAATATTAACTTTTTCACATTAAGGCCCCGCGCTCTTTATGGATAGATTTCTCATTCATCATTTCTATAACGCTTAGTCCAAAGTCGGTGAGCGTATATGGTCGAGAGAAGAGGTTAATCATCTGTGATAAATGCTTATGCGGGTCCTTCAAGACTGGATCGTCAGGATGCTTTCTCGCATTGGTATGAGCCACCCCAACCAACCCGAAGACCAGATGTTCAAAAACAACGGTCTTGGTAACTCCGTCATAAGTCACCGTGTCGCCGCCGGTTGTTTCTTTTAGGTGCCGTAAATATGCCCCGGCGATTTCTTCACCCAGGCGCTGTAGCTGCTCTTGTTCGCTCATATCCCTATCCCCATTGGTTTGTTTTCGACAGATTAGCAGGGATGCTGGGGAGCGGCAAAAGAGTGTCATTGGAACGCTATTTCCCATGGCAAAATTCAAGCTATAGTAGACTTTTCTTGTTCCTGAGCAAAAACAACTTACGGGATTGAAAATGATAAAACTTGAAAGGGAAAAGCAAAAAGAGCTTCTCCAGATACTGTTTAATGCTTACCCAAACCATCTGCAAAACAATGCATATGTTGAGTTGAAATCAATGTTTGATAGTGATGATACCTTTGTAGCAAACCTGCTTTACCTCGAAGAACACGAGCTGATTCACAGCGGGTTACGGCATCACCTTAACGGCTATAGCATAAACCCCGGAGCGATTATTATTACTGCTAAGGGTATTGACTTCATTCAACAAGATGGCGGCCTCTCTGCAATCTTGAACGTCCAGACCATAAAGTTTCATCGCGAAGCCGTTGTCATCCTTGAAGACCTCATCGCGATTTCAAACATGAACGACGAACAGAAGGAAAAAGCCAAATCGACTCTCGGTGAAATGTCGACGGAAGCACTTAAAACTGTGGTACAAGCCGCGACGACCGCAGGATTATCAGCGCTGATTGGGAAGTGAGCAAGGACCAGAAATCAAAAAACCCGCCAAATGGCGGGTTCCAAAAAGCACCAGCTAGGATCATGCTGCCTTGCGGCGACGCGGCTTACCTTGCTGTTCTTTACCCACGATGGTTGCATGGGTAAACGCGTTAGGCGCAGCCTTCATCAGCACTTCAACAGCAGCACCCATTCCTGCGAATGCTTTCATAGTGTCGAATTTAACTTCTGGCTTGGTTGCTTTTTGAGCTTTCATAAGTACCTCGGAGACTTGTAGTGTGTCTCTAACTTTCAAATTAAGAGTAGTTGTTGCCTCTACTCATTACCAATCGGGTATACCAATCAGTACTATCAACTTCAGATTGCCGTCTGTATTGATAACCCTCATTACCTGAAAGGTAAGGGGTGACACATCGTACAACCTGTAACGGGATCCCGTCTAGCTTAATTGTGCGAATTTGTTGAACACATCTTCAATATCAGAAAGGTCTGCTTCCATGATATACCCGCATGATAACATGTTAAATCCAAAGCTTCCGTAGAAACCAAGCAGCTCTGGAACAGGTTCAATGATGCGTACGGTTGGGCATTCTACAGCCATACAGAACAAATATGCACTCATTAACGTGATAAGAACCATACGACCTTTAAGTGGGTGCTCTGCATCATCTCTTACAAAGCTTTCAATCATATGGATGCTGAATGTGTGCTCTTCAACCCCGAAGATACACAAAGCTGCCCCTGATGGAACGCTTTCCATCACCTCATGGTTGACCAACTTGATACAAAATTCATAACGCTCGGGAGAGTTTCCATGCGTAGCAAGGACGTAGTCCCATTCCAACTCTCCAAAGCCGCCAGAGAGAACTTTGTAATCCTCATCACTTATAGGACCGACAGCTAGAGGCAATCCGAAATTATCCAATACGAGTTGAATGTTATTACGGACAGATTGGCCTATCTCTTCAATTGTAAGCATCTATGCCTCAAGCCAGGTTAAGAATCGACTATTTTAACCATAAATACGTGAAGTGTGCATAAAGAGTTGGACTAGCAATCTATAAAAATAACAGTCCTGATCCGAGGTCCTTTAGCTGTCTTTACTGGTTCGCTCTTTATCCATCATCGCCTGCCACCGGCGATCGTCTTCGTCCATAACCGTGTCGTACTCTTCGCGCGTAAAGCCTTTCTGGTTCGGGTATTTGGCGTTGAGCATCATCGCGAATTCCGTCATCGTCAGGTTTTCGGCCTCCTCCCGGCTTATGCCGAAGTGGTTGCGGGCCGCCATGATGTAATCGGCAGCGCGGAATTCCGAGGTAGTTTCGTTGCTTTCATGGCGCTGCAGCTGGCGAATCTTCGCCTTGCCAACGATGCCGTGCATCATCAGGTTTTGCGCGACGATGACCATGCTCTCCGGAGGCATGCTGCCAGGGCGCCAGACAAAACCACGCTTGCGTGATTTACCCGGTTTCATCCAGCCAACCAGATCGCCAATATCGTCATCGCAGCAGGCCGTGAGCACCGTATGCGCCGCCATGATGGCTTTGCGGGTCATTAGCCCACTTTGGATATATCGCAGCACACAATCCGGAAGCCGGCTGTACTCGTCGCGGATATAAGCCTCTGCTGCGCGCTGCACTAATGGCGTCGCCTCATCGTTGCACAGGTCATAGAACGTTTGAACGATTTCGGCAGGCTCGCCGATACGCGCCATGTTGCGGAATGACGGCCGGAAAAAGAATTCCCGGTCATCTGTACCGATAACGCATTCGCCTAATTCTTTGATAGGGGTCATAGTCGCTCCATAGTCAGAATCAAGGGCGGTCGAAACCACCCTTTGGTCTGCTTACGGAGCTGTAACCGTGATTGCGCTGGTCGCGGTCTTGCCGCCATCGCCCGTGGTTGCGGTGATGGTTGCGGTACCAGCATCGACAGCAGTTACCAGTCCGTTAGCGTTAACCGTCGCTACATCTTCATCAGACGACGTCCAAGTGATGGCCTGATTGGTAGCGTTAGAAGGCGCAATTGTCGCATTCAGTTGCTGAGTGCTTCCGACGACGATGCTGGCTGTGGCCGGCGCGACGGTTACGCCGGTGACGGCGATCGGATCGGCGATTTCAAACACAACAGTATCCGCATCGTGAACCTTCCATTCACCCGAGAAGGTGGAGATATCTGAAGTGCCGAAATCGCCGGACCATGACGTTGTGTTGAAGTAGCCCATAACGTATGTGCCAGCGTCTTCGCCAGTAAAGTCAAAACGGACCCAAACCGTCGGCTGCCGGCCCGCCTGCACTTCATCGAAAATATATTTCGACAGGCGCATAGCGCCAATTTCAGTCGTTTTATCTTTCTTGCGGAACTCACCTTCACCAGAAATAGTGAAGTCCATGTTATTAACCAGATTCTCAACCAGCCCCTTAGTATCGTCGGCCTCGGAGGTGACGGTATTCATGGAGTAGTCGAAACTCTTGGTAGTAAGTGCGCCGAGGCGCAGCCACTCAGAAAGAGCAGGAACGGTATCAGCACAGCCAAAAGCCATGCGTAGCACGGCCACCTTACCAATCAGCTTGCCGGTATCATTAGCACAGCCTTGCATGTGTACCTCTCAAATAAAAAAGGCCGCCAGATGGCAGCCTGATGGTTGATTCTGGCGATTATTCGCCGTATGTGCATGAGACGAGCAGCCGGGTAACTAATCGGCCCTCTTCGGTTGATATTGGCGCCGGAACGTTGCCGACAAGGCTCAGTGCGCCGACGCAATCATCCGCACCAGATTGTGCGCTGATGTATTCGACGATGGCGTTAACTGCGGAGTCCGCTGCATCAGGATTAGACTTCGATGAAACGACATCGACCATTACATACCATTCTCCGCCGCGGTCGTACTCAATATTGGTGCCGCCAGAAGGTCGGTACACGATGAACTGGTCAGCATCCTTGCCGCTATCCTTCCACTGCCGCCACTGCACCTTAAACCCTGAAGTTAGCCCTTCGGCTACAAACAGGTCCTTCAGGCGCATATACATCGGAGGTGTCATAAAAACCTCATTAAAAAAGGCCGCCGTAGCGACCTGTTTTGTTATCTCCTGCCATGATTATCATGGAATCCAAATTTCCTGCTAGCCCTAATCCTCGCGTCCTTGGCATCTTCGATTGAGTCGAACCTTCCAAGCTTAATATCCTTTCCATTGACATTAATTCTCGCCTGAATTCTGCCACCATCCTTTGGAACACAAACGCCAATAACCCCCGTTGAATTATGGGAAGGTATCTTAACATTCTTTCCATTCTCCGAATGGCTTACAGAGCGAAGGTTTTCAATTCGGTTGTCCGTGGTAACGCCATTAATATGGTCGACTTCTTGCGGCCAGATTCCATAAACATATAACCACGCCAACCGATGAGCGTAGTAACACTGTTTATGTATGCGAATCAACACATAACCTATTTTCATCGCCGCCCCAGCCGCCTTTCCGGAATATCTGGTATTCCATATTTTTTGCGCGCGCCGGTCTTTGAAGTGATCTAAAGGCCTGGTATTCCATATAAATAACCCTGTCAATGGATTGTAAGACAGGCATTTACGCAGATAATCTGCGGTCATTTCTGATTTGGTGACTTTCATATAAACCTCGTAGCAGGTTCCGTAGATAGCAGGTGCGCCAGAGCGGTCTACGATCCGCCTTTTCGGGAGCTACCCTAGGCGCTTATTTATTTTATCAAAACTAAAGAGATAATTCCTTTTTAATGGCTGCAGTTACATCAGTTTTTGTATTCTCTCCAGCTTTTTCGAGGAATTTAGGCTCACCTGATGGGTCCCAATAATTACCACCGCCCTGCTTCACTGGCCTCGGCTTGCCTTTCATGGTGCCTTTGGCCTCATGGACATAAAGTGCGTAATTTGCTGAATATCCCACTCGACCAGTAATCCGAGTTCCATTAACCATAACCTCCCTGAACTGGGAGTTTCTCAGGTTTGCTGTGGCACCAACAGGAGTCATTCTGGCGGCTTCAAGGCTAATTATCATTGTCGCCGACTGCAACGCGCGCACCACCTTGCGCCCCTGCACGTCCTTAATGATACGGTCGAGATTGGCCTTAGCCTGGCGGATGCCGCGAACTTTAGCGCCCATAATCAGACCCCCGTAATCAGCGCAAAATCGTCTGCCAGCCGCTCGAACGTATCGGCGAACTGAACGATCTGCCGTATCTCATCAGCCTCATCCGGCGGAGCCGCATCGGTTGACGCGCCAATCAGGATGTAATCCCGCTCCCGCGCCGTTGCGTGCTCGGTCCATATCGTGTTTTTAACCACAATTTCCCGGCCAAGGTCGCCAATTTTCGCAGAGAGGCCACCCTGGTAGTCGCAGAGGATAGCGATCGGCGCTTCCCACCCGTACGGCTGACCTCCGCCGTCGGTATCACTACCGTCGGCATCGCGTATGCGCCGCCAGATTGTCGCCGTCGCGGTATATGACCAGTTGGCTACCGATGACATACCCTATTCCCTCCATCGCAGCACGATTGCGCCTGTAGCCTGTATGCGAGGGCAGTTAATCATCCACTGCCCGGCACCGTTAACGTATGCCGTCGTTTGCTGGCCGGTGTCGGTCATGACCCACACCCGGGTGAACGTGCGCGGCAGCCGCTGTTGAACTGAAATCCAGGCCATCAGCAGCCACCGACGACCATAAACAGGCCCACACTATTACCGGCGCTAATCGGCAACTCACTGGTGCATCCGCTCGTATCGAGCTTCGCCAGCGAGTCACGCAGCCAGGTAATCCCGTCTTCGCCGTAATCGAACGAGCGCGACGCCCCTGATGGCGCCCCCTGCGATTTTATTCGCCGGGCACCGGAAGACGTTGCCATGAGCGCAGCGGCATACATCAGGATGAGCTTTGCCGTACATTCGTCGTATCCCGCACCGTCGAGGCATGGGATAATCTTGTTTACTACGCAGAGAATCGGATCGAGCAGCGCGCCGGGAATGGCATAACCCAACTCACTGAGAAACGCCTGCACGTCTGCCGCTGTGATTGGGTCAGCCATGATTATTTCGCCTTCTTCGATTTAGCGGCAGATTCATCCTGCTGCTCTGCCTGCTCTGCCTGCTCTGCCTGCTCTGCCTGCTCTGCCTGCTCTGCCTGCTCTGCAGCATCGTCGCCCGGCGTCGCTACTTCCAGCGTCTTTTCTTCCTGCGTTTGCTCTTCCACTTCGCTCACTACCGACACCCGCCCCACAAAGGCAGCAGGGATGTCTACCGCGACGAACTCATGGCCTATTTGGAGCTGCTGGAATACACCATCAACCATGCCCCAGCAGCCGGCCTTCTCGACCTTTAACTTTTTCATGCTTTCTCCCGAAGAAAAGGGGCCGAAGCCCCTTAACCCTGTGCGTTGAAGACTTTCGAACGACCGTTAAAGTCGCGCTTAATCTGCAGACCAACAGCACTCCAGACCAGAGTGTTGTAGTTGTCGAACGGATTCTGGCGCGGGATCATGAAGGTACCCACCGGCGCGGCGATGCGCGTCTTGATGTACTGCGAGTTGCGCACGTACGCAATGAAGTGGTTGCCGGTCAGCTTAAAGGTCTGGTTTACGGACTCGATGCGGCCATAGCGCAGGATATATTCCAGCACAGTGCCTTCTTTGAATCCTGCAGCATCAGAGTACGGCTTGCTCATGTTGCGCATGATGTCAGGTGACACCCAGACTTTAACTTTCTCCTGCACGTAGTTGTCGTCCAGGAGCTTCGCGAACGGACCAGTAAAGAACGCGACCATCTGATCAGGCGAGGCGGTAGTCAGGTCGATGTTAAGGCCCGACGCACCCAGATCCACCTGGTTGGTGTTGGCGTGGTTAGTGATGCCTGCGCCCACATAGCCTTTAACCTTCACCTTCGAGTCACCAGACAGCATGTAGTCAGCCATGTCTTCACGGATAGCCGCAACGTGCGCTTCCTGGTCGTCAGCCATAGCGTCGAGGTTTTCCGACTGCATGCCGTTCCACTCACGCCACTCACGGCTATAGCCAGTGTTGAAGATCGGGATCGGGTCACCCGCTTCGTCGTAGATGACCTTATCCAGCTCTTCCGGAACGTGACCGGTCAGGGTGCGGTGAACCTTGCCCGCGTCGCTGGACACGCGATACAGAGCGGCGGTCTTACCGATGGAGATCGGTGTACCGAGGCCAAGCAGGTCATCCAGAAGGCCGTTACCTTCGTCGTTACGGAAAACCCGAGTGGTGATGTTGTCCACTTCACGCCAGTAATCTTTGGAGATCAGCGCAGCCTGGTTAACTTCCAGCGCGCCGCCGTACTGAGTCGCGAGAGTGTTCTGATTAACGTTGAAGGACTCACGCTGCATCAGCAACTGATTCCATGCTTTCTTAATCTGGTTATGTTCAGTAACCAGCTTTTTGTTAAATACGATCATGCTCATGCGGTAGCTTTCCCTGATTTGCGGACTTTCACGAGCTGGGCTTCTGCACCAACAGTGATTTTCTCGCGTGAGTAGAACAGAACCACGTCGGTAGTCGGCGCAGCGGATTTCTGGAGCGTGCCGTCACCAGCAGATACGAGGCCTTCATTCTCAAGCAGCACCTGAGAAGCCTTGACCAGCATGTGGTAATCGACATCGTCTTCGCACATGATTGCCGCGCCAGTGTCACCGGCTGGTACAGCGTCGCGGATATCACCGCCACCGATGTAGTTGTGCTGGAGAGCGAGGGCAACGCCTGCGCCGCCGGCCGTAGCATGCACGGCCAGCTTCCCGGTGCTGTCCAGCATCACCAGGGAACCAGGCTTCACAGCGGCCGCCATGATGGCTTCGATGACCTGCGGGTCATTTTTACGGGCCGGGCCCGCGATTACTGTATGGAAACGAGGTGCAAGAGCCATTATTCAGGTGCCTCCATGTTAAGGATTTCGCTCTGAGCGCCATTACCCTGAAACGCAGGGTTAAGACCGGTACTGGTCTGGCACTGCGAGTACATGTCGTTCAGTGCATCACCAGCCAGCGAATTGATCGCCGCTTCAGTCATGAACGGGAATTTCGCTTTTACCGCTTCACGCTTAGTTTTGAGGTCTTTCTCAGCGTTGGCCTGCAGTTGGGTTTTCAGCGTGCCGATTTCGTCGGTCAGCGGTTTAATCGCCAGATTGACCGCCGCGGTAATCGCTTCGGAGTTAATCTGAGCCTGACCAGGGTCGCCGCCACCGTCTTTCTTCTGCATCTGTTGGTTGTAGGCATCCCAGACCTGATCGTCGGTCAGCCCCTCGGTTTTTACGCCTGCGGCATTGAGCGCGGCGATCATCTTCTCTTTCATCGGGTTTGTTTCTCCGTTGGTTTTGACTTCGTACTCAGTGGGTTTGCGCACGACTTCTACTGGATCGCCGACAAGCGTCACGACTTTGTCGGAGATGAGGTATTTCTGGTCGAGGAGTTTCGGCTTGGCGCCGTCGGAGTCTTCTTCGTAGACGAAATGGTCAGGCCAGACGCTGACGACGTAGCGCCACTTTTTGTCGTCCTGCTTAATGGCCATCCGCAACGCCTGGTAGATATCGTCGAATGACATTTCGGAAGCGTTGCTGAAGAAGAATTTGGCTTTGTTCCAGAGGCCATCTTTCATGCTGTTCGCGGCTTCGATGAGGCTGGCGGTTTCCACTTCACCTTCCTGCCCGTCGGCGTTCACGAACATGCCTACACCCTCTGCAGGGGTACCGGCGCCCGGCTCATCGAGCAGGATAGCAATGTGGTCGAACCGCATGTTCCGGGCAATCCACGAATGCTTCTTGCCCTTCGACTCACCGGACTTTTTCTCTTTGTTGGTGAGCAGCCCGGTAGAAAGGTGGATCGGGTCAGTGTTTGTGCCGGCGATCATCTCGTCGAGACGGTTAATCAGGCGCTTACCATCAGGCTTTGTCTCGGCGACCGCCTTATTGATGTAGACGTCCATGACGACCTGATCGCCTGACTTACTGACGTTCTGCGCCCATGCGCCTACGTGATAGGTATTGATGGCTTGTGGGTCATTAGCGCTGACATACTTGCCACCTACCATCGGATGCGGCAGAGGCATCAGCTTGCCTTCCATCGTCTGGTAGCTGTTGTTAATCTCCTCGGCCGGATAAAGCCCACCATTCATCACGATGTCATCGACGATCGGGACCGCACCACGAATGACGTAGTGTTCCTGGCCGTTGAGGGTTGTCATGGAGATGTTGGAAGCGTTGATGGCGAGGGATTTAACGTGGATGCTGGATAGCTTCACGCTGCGTCCTCAGTTGTTCAGGCCGCTTTGGGCCACTGTTCACGTTCTTTCGCCAGCTTCTCAGCCAGCCCTTTGTTAAATATGCTGCCGTCGTCGTTGAGCAGAACCGGAATCTGGCCGCAGTAACAGTGATATTTGTTGCCGTCGCGAGAGTAGAACTCCTTGACCCATTCAGTCGTTTTGACTTTTCCGTGTTCTGCTGCATGCCACCACCTGGTCGTTGGCTTTAGCGCTGACAGCCATAACAGGCCAGTCTTAAGCCCCAACCTGTCGGCCGCCCAGTCCGTTTCGTTCCATTGCGCCTGCCGAAGCGCTCCTACCTGCTCAGTCTGAGCCATGTTCTTGGCGCGACTCATTGAGACATCGAGGCGCTTACTTATCACCTGCGCCGTTTCGCGCGGATTCACGCCCCGGCCAATCGAATCAGCAATGACGTTTGCGAGGTCGCCGCGCGCCCGGTCGCTTTCCAGTTTCCAGTCGCTGTACGTGCTGATGTGAGCAGCAGCGATCTGGTTCTGGTAAGCGGGGCTGGACAGCAGCATCTGCAGCGTAGTCTGGCTGGCGTAGACCGGAGACTGCTGAGACAGGTTATTAAATGCTTCAAGCGTGCCGCGTTGCGCCTCTTTGGTGACATAGTCCATCGCCCAGAGGTTTTGCTCGCCACCTTCCAGCAGGTAATCGTCAAGAATGGTCTGTACGATGCCCAGCAGGTCGGCCATCTCCTGCGGCGACATGTCGTAGATGAACCGCCCGGCATTGACCTGGTAGAGCGTTGGTTCCTCGCCGTTAACGTGGCACAGAAAGTGCCATTTATGGCTGTTTTCCTCACGATCCCGACCGGTCAGGCGCTGGTCGAACAGTGCCTTCAGTGCAACCTTTATCGCGTAGTAGCGGTCCTCGATGTCGCGTTCCATCTTACTGACTGCTTTGCGCGACATCGTGGGGTCAACTTTCGACCGTGGTATCACCGGACTTTTCGGCTTCTGGTTCTGGGTCGGCCAGAGGATCAGGTTTTGGTTTGCGTTCATCAGGCGGCATCTCATCATCAAGTTCAGGCAATGGCTGGAGTTCGCCTGCCGCGCGGATTTCGTTCTCAGTGATGGCAGAGCGGCCAAATGCATTCGTCGACTTCACGGCAACGTCCGCGAGCTTGTCCATGTTGGCGATCTTCTCTGCCTGGCTCGGAGCCAGCAGATCGGACCATCCGACGGATATTTCCTCGGCCTGTGCGGGAGGGACTATGCCAAGTTGCCAAAAGCGCGAAACCACATCCGTGATCACATCGGTAAGGAAGCCATTACGGCGGCTCATGCGGGTTTTGGCCCAGTCCTTAGCGTCTTCCGTACTGGCCCTCTCCCCAGTCTGCATGCCGATCAGAACTTTAACTGGGATCGGCACTGTGGCGCAGAACTCATTAAGCGCCGTTCGCCAGGTGGGTTCCGGGTCGGCAACTGCCACTGAGAGCACGCTGGCATCGCCTTCCTGCATCATGACCGCGCTGTCGGTGCTGTCATTCAGTCGACGCACCTGATCATCCATCGCATTCGATAGCTCGGCCTCAGTTACGCCGAGTGCTCGTGCCAGTTGAGCGAAATTCGTCTTGGAGCTGAAATTGAAATTGAGCTGGCGACTGGCATTTTTAAGAAACCCCTCCGCTCCGCCGCCGGAAACCTTTTCGAGGTCCAGGAGCTTGTTAAAGCCCTCTTCCAGCATTGAGCGCCCGGAAGTCATTGAGCCATCATCGGAGCCTTCAGCCAGGATAATGACGCGATCTGGGTGAACGTTGATTATGCGTCCGGGCCGGGCGTCTTTGTTGTTGCCCACCGACAACTCAATGAACGAGTACATCGTCACATCGCCGAACGTCTCACTTTCTGGGTCACTATCCCATTCAATGGGCTCAATCTGCGCTTCCCATGCAGGGATGAGTTTTACCAGCGCCTTTTCCGCCAACCGCCCAGCGACCACGGTATCTACCGGTTCACGCCACGGCTTGCTGTCTTTAACCTGAATCAACAACGCAGAATATCGACCTACCAGGTTGCGACGATCGGCGCCCTTAATCTGCTTCCAGCATCTCTTGAGCAGCTTGTTAACCCGCTTATCCCACTCAGTTTGTTTGGTAGCATCTTTGGTTTTATCGCCCTCATAAACCTCCGGGAAATCCTCCCAACAGCCATCAACCATGCGACTGACGGCCGCGCCAGCAACAGCATTGCGGCGACATGCCCGGTAGAAATCCTCAAAGCAGAGATCGACGGGGTAGCCGAACTCCTGATATAGGCGCTGGCGCTTCGTATTGCTGGTTCCGTTGAACAGCGACGACAGGTAGTTCCGGCGTTCTTTCTCAAGATTGGCATTCGAGGCGCGCTCTTGTTTCATTTGGCTTTCGTTCACTTATGTCCTCCGTCAGCGCGAACGCACCAACATGCCGATTGATTGTGGCTCTGATAATTCGGTAAGTGCATACACAGCAGCATCAAGCCGGTCCGGAGATTTCTTGGCGGTGGATGGCACGTATTCCATGAACTGGTTTTCAACCTCGTAAAGGCAGCCGCGATGAGCGACGCGCCCCTGCGCATACAGTGCCGATATAGGCTCTGCGCGGGCATACTTGCCTTTGCTGGCATGCACCCTGATAACGCGCCCGGTAAACCCGGCGTTTCTGAGTGTGTCCTCAGCCATGTCCCCGCCCTGGTTTGTCTCAATGACGATCGCGTCAGCTTCATGCTGCTCATAAGCCTCAATGGCTTTCGTCGCCCATCCGTTGGGGGAATATTTGCCGCTGTAGTCAGCATCAAGGCTGTACTGCCGCTCATCACCACTACCGTAAACACTCGCAACAGCGATGCCGGATTCGTCACTCTCTTCGCTATTTGTGGCCTGCGGGTCGATTGCCACGACCGTACGGGCCAGCTCCTGGGTGATCCGCATCGCGTGTGCGGCGCTGATCATCTCCTCGTTCCACAATGCCCCCTCCGCATTGAAGCGTTTCGGGTTCTGCATGTACTGAGCTTCGGCGGTGCGCCGGTGAGAGAACAGGGATACACGGTGCGATTCGTTATGCTTAAACGGCCATAGCCAGCCATCAGGCAGGCCGTGGTCAATCGGGATTGCGTGGGTGTTTTCCGGATATGTTTCTTCGTAACTGCGACTGCTATCGATAATCACCGGCAAATTCAGGTGATGCCATTTCTCACCGCTACCGCCACGCAACAGATATCCGCTCAGATCGTGGTAATGGATCCGTTGCATGATGACAATCATCGGCGTCGTCTCGATCGCCAGTCGTGATTTGATTGTCTCGTTAAAGCGGTTGTTGACTCCGTTACGAACGATATCTGAATAAGCATCGTCAGGTTTAACGGGGTCATCAATGATTAACGCGCCCTGCCAGCCGGGCTCCATATGTCCGGCTCGAAAGCCTGTAACCTGCCCTGCGGCAGAGGACGCATAAACACCGCCGCCGTGCTCGTTCCACCACATCGCTTTACTGTCGGCATCGTCGCGCAACTCCATAGGCCACATTGCCTGATAGAGCTTTGACTTGATCATGCCGCGTGCGGTTGACGAGTTCAGAAGTGCCAGATTGTGCGAGTAGGACAGGTGCATGAAACGGGCGCGCTTATTCAGCGCTAACCCCCGGCCCATCATGTTGATGGTCGCCAGTTCCGTCTTGGTGTAGCCAGGCGGCACGTTGATAACCAGCCGCGTAATCTCGCCATTGATAACTCGGTCGAGCGCGCGCTGTATCGCCAGGTGGTGCGGCGCGATGATCATCTTGCCGCCGGTGCGCTGCTTGAAGAAATAGCGGGAGTAGTAAAGCCCGTCCTCTTCACACTCTATCTTGCGGGCAAAGTTCCGCTGCTCAACAGTCGTCATCCTCCATCATCTCCTGTCGAGCTTTTTTGTATTCATCCTTCGTCAGGGTGGTCGATTCTATCGGGCCACCATTTGCGCCGGTGTGCTCCACTTTCTGCCTGTTGGTATATGCTTCGCCGACCTCTTTCGCCGCCTGCTCCAGAAGTTGCGCGGTCATGCCAATGTTCTTCATGTTCTCGGCAGTCGTCGACATTCGCTGCAGGACGCGCAGACGGTATGCTTTATTGGCGATCGGGATGTCGGAGATTTCATTGAGGAAGCGGTCGCGGAGTTCGTTGAAAAGGTCTACCCACTTCTTAGCGAGCCCTTTACCTGCGGCCTTTGTTGGGTCATGCGACGCTACCTGCTGTCGCGTAACCTGAACCTTAAATTCTTTTTGTACGGACTCGACGATTTGGGATGGCGTATCAAAGCATGCAAGCTCTTGAATGATAAAGGCTCTCACTTCTGGTTTTAGTGCAGCCATAAATCACCATCCGTATAAAGCAGTATAAAATCACGCCAGCTTCAGCATGCATGTCCCGCACGCTCTGGCAACATCGATATGAGCAACCTCCGCCGGCCTGTTAGCCGCATCCACCATTTCCTGTACGTCTTTGCTCGCGCCGTAACGCCGGACCACTCCAACGAATTCCTCGACGTCGTGTCCGCGAAGTGTGAGCACCGGCATACCGGTCTCTTTGTTGAACTTCGGCGCGCCATAGTCATCGGTAGCCTGGGCTATGTGGTAAAGCTCATGCTCAACCAGTGCGCAGAACTCCAGATCGTTACATTGCTCGCAGTAGTCGGCAGCAAGGGTGATGATGAACTTCGGTATGCGACCGAACCATTCATGCATCTGCTGCTCCATGCGGGACTTCTGCCAGCCGCCAGCGCGCATCATTACCTGCTCACACTGACCAAGCACAATGCGGCCACTTTTGGCGAAGGAGCCAGAAGCCCACATGAACGCGACATCAGCGTCGATCAAATGCGTATGGTCAGGGTTATGGATTCGGCCTTCTTCGGTGAGGATGTTCTGATTTACCCATTCGCCGATTTCGGCAGCAGGGATCAGCCGGGTATACGGCAGCCAGTTTTCGCCAGTGAAGTTGACGGGAGGGTATGGTCTGCGATTGTCATTTTCAGTCATGCAGAGCAATCCTCTGGGTGTAGAAGATACTTTCTCGGTAATTTCGACACCGAGGTATCAAAAAACTTATATAAAACTCTGTCAATGGCGCTTTTCAGACACCATTTGCAGAACTTTATAATTACGCCTGCTTACCAATTACAGGGCCAATCCGGATACACTTCTTAGTGAGCCAGCCCCAGCGCAAAAGCACCGAAAGGATGAGCAGCGGCTTCATGTATGGGCGAAGCGTAATTTCCGCCATTAGGATTCCAGTGGTGCGCATATGGCTTACCTCGTTGTGACATTATCGAAGCCCCTCAATGAAGGACTTCTGTAATGTGGGCTCTTATCTCAACGCAGCCCCTTACCGCGTGCCGGATGCTCATCTTCGAGCGCCAGCATTGAGATAATATGGCTGACCTTAAACCAGCCAGGCTTCTCCGACAGTCGACAGAGCCAGATCGACAGGAGAATGAAGAGTATCAGCATCGTTACCTCAGGCACTGCGTGGTGATGTATTCCTGCAGCGCCCTCAGGGCTGTTTGGTCGCTGATGATTCCGGACCGGATACCGAGAACGTTTCGTCCAGCAACTGCAGAGAGTTCGACGGTGGCATCATCGCCCATGCTGGCGGCGCCGGCGGTTTGGGTTGCGGCTGACACTGGACACTTGCCCTTGACGAGCACCCGACCACCATTATCAAGCTTGCGCTGCAGAGCATCATTTTCAGCTTTTGCATCGGCTAATTCCTTCGTGTATTTGGCATCGAGCGCTGCGACGTCTCTCTGGCGGGTCTGCATGTCAGCGATGGTGTCTTTCGCCAGGCTGAGTTGCTCAGTTGCTTTGTCACGCTGCCTTTTGAACTCGGTCGCGTTGTCGTGGTAGTGACTGGCCAGCCAGCCGAGGCTGACTATCAGGCAGATCACAACGGCGCTAATAATGGCGGTTAACCGGCTCATTTTTGACTCCAGAGACATACTTCGCGCTCAATCTCGCGGCGGGTTATCAGGCCCTTCCACTGCTTTCCCTTGGCGTAGGTCCAGCGGCGCAGTTGGTCACATGCGCCTTTCTGGTCGCCCTGGTTGATTTTGCGCAGCAATGTAGATGTCTGGAAATTGCCAGCGCCAACGTTGTACGCGAACGAGTACAGCGCCCCGCGCATCGTTTCGGGGATCGGCTGTTTGATGTAAGGGTTAATCTGGCGGGCGACGGTGTTCAGGTCTTTATTGAGCAGCGCACGGCATTCAGCCTCGGTGTAGGTTTTACCGAGCATGATATCGTTGCCCGTGTGTCCGTGGCATACCGTCAACACGCCTACGACATCTTTGTAAGCATTATACCGTACACCCTCCAGACCATCGTTACCGGTCGGGCCGGTGATTAGCGCTGACGCAATGGCTATGGCGCCACCGCCGACGGCAGCGATAACGCTATTCCTCAGTTTTGGTGTCATAGCCATTGAGCCGATCCTCGCGTTCTTTCCGCCGGTAGTACCAGTTCACCCCACAGGTCGTAATGGTGCAGGCTATACCGACGATAATTGCCCAGTCACTCAGGGTCATCCCCGCTATTTTGTCGGCCAAAATCCATACCTCTGCCTTCACTGCCCCGGCATACGCCTTTGCTGAGACACCGCAGCCCGTCAGTGCGGTCCCGGTGCCGTATGAAAGTCTGCTGTAAATGGTGCTCATTTTTGTCATAACCTCACCTCCGTTGATGACGGATGGCGCTGTGCGTAAAAGGGGGAAAAGAGGCCCAGACCCTTCGGGCTGATTTATCAACAAAGCACGTCGGGGATGATTCCCGAGGGCCTGGGCATGCTCAATAAAAAACCCGCTCAAGGCGGGAAGAAATACCAAGGGTAAAAGCGACGGCGCGGTAGCCGTAATGGTCCCAAGGTAGAGGGATTTAGAAGGCTGCAGCATAACTATCACTGGTGATGCAGGATAGCCAGTTAGGGCTGCAACTCGGTTTCGTGAGTGGTGGCCGGTGCTGATCTCCGGCTTTCTCTGGCATTACACGTACCCAAGACCATTCTCCAGAGATAGCGCTGTCCTCATCAAGGGGTGCCGTCTCTAACGTATCAGCCTACGCATTCACCACAACGGAAAGAGCACTGCGGCGGAATCGAACCGCATCTGCATAAGCCGCATTTCCCAGATATGCTACTTACAATGCTCTTACCAGTTATGGGCTCCGTTTCGTGGAGCAGACGCCGCCGGATTCGCACCGGAAGAATCATCACATGGTATATGGCTCGCCTGGCTGGATTCGAACCAGCGACCAACCGCTTAGAAGGCGGTTGCTCTTTCCTCTGAGCTACAGGCAAATTGGTGCCGGGCAAAGGAATCGAACCTCTGACGCGCAGCTTACAAGGCTGCCGTTCTGCCACTGAACTAGACCGGCGAATTTGGAGCACCTGGCGGGGATCGAACCCGCATCTTCTGGGTGGAAGCCAGACGTAATTACCAAACTACGACAGATGCAATCTGGTTCAGGGCTCTGCGCGGAAGGGCTTTAACGTGTCGTGCAGCACGTCTCTACCCAAGAGCCCTGACCGGATCGCAGGCATAAAAAAGCCCCGGCGGAATGCCGAGGCTAATTTTACAAACTGGTATGTGACTATCATCTTCATGCCGCCACTTAAAGTTAAGGCAGCATATCAAAGTAGACTCAAATATGACGCATTTAATCTACTTTTGCAATACTCTGCTGCGAAAATGTCGATTTTTGTTCCGAACGTGTTTTCGTTAAAGAAAGCAACGCATCACGATCAAGCTGACCAAAAACCGCGAGCATGACCTCCCAGTGTGCTGTAAACGTCTTGGACCAGTTTTTCACCTCTACGCCCACCATAGCCGCAAGGTCCGCGTACTGATACTGGTCTCGCCCTGCCAGCTCCGCTTTTGCATTCTGCGCCGCCAGCCATATAAGCTGACGCAAGCGAACGACCGTTTTCTTTGCAATCCGCACGCCAGCCAGTTGCTGGCTGAATTGTTCCCACGCCCACCGGGTTATTGTCTCCTGGTGCTCCCAGCGGATGTTTTCGCTGTAGTTCCAAAGCAGCCACGCTTTCTGGTGTTCTTCCAGCGATAGCAGAGCCCGGCGCCAGCTGGCCGTCGAATACTCAACGGGCAGAACGAGAGCGATTGATGAACCCTTAGCTCGGGACTGCTGCCCGGGAATTGGCGGGCTGGATGGGTTTACCATGCGGCCGGTTACCGGGTCGGTTACCTTCTTCCTTCCCCGGCTACGCGCCGTAGCGGTGAATTGTGCATTTTCTGCAAAGGCTACCAGTTGACCTTTCGTCGCGCCGCTCAGATCGGCGGTGGCCACTATCAGCTGCTGGCGAACAAATTCCAAGTATTGAGCTGTCATGCTGTCTCTCCCAGGGTCTGATAGATGCGAACGTAATTCCGTAGAATGCGATAGTCGGTCATCACCGTGCCGCGGTGCCGGCAGAGGCGGAGCTTTTGCCAGCGGTCGCGGATGCGTTCGATAATTTCACGGCTCATTCGTCAACCCTCTCGTTCTGCCAGAGAGGAAGTGGAGACTTATCCCCGGCACGGCGAATTCGGGACTTGGCGTTCTTCTCAATCTGAATGAGCTTCTCGATATTCTGACGGCGCTGCTTTTCTTCCCGGCGGAGATATTTCACGCTCTCCATGTAGCGAGACTCCTGGTCGCAGAGCGTCATAAGGAAGTCAAAAGGCTCGATCAACGTTTCGCACTTCCGGCAGCGTAAAGTCCGGTCTTTTTCGTTCACCCAAACAGTGGAGTGCAGGCACATAACCTTCTGCCCTTCGCGCTGAATAACCAGCCCGTCCTGTAGGTCGTTATTCTTCGTCGGGAACGCGACAACCTTGCCCAGTTCTATTTCGGTTTCTGTGCTCATGCTGCCTCCTGCTGTTTCAGCGCACGAAGGTCTGCCCGGGCCTTGGCGCGGATGCCATCGAGCTCTTCTCGGGTGTATCGGTGGGTTTCGTTGTTGGATTCCAGCGCCAGCACGCGCTCTTCGCCGATTAGTTCGACCAGGGCGGCGCGGTATGCCTCAATGTTCCCGGATTTGTGAACGTTGCAGGCGGAGCACTGGAGCCAGATATTGTCCGGGTTAAAGCGAAGCTGTGGAGCGGCGGCCGTGGTGCGGTAATGCCCGGCATGCCAGGCGAAGGCGGTCTTGGTACCGCAGGAAATGCAACCATGCCCGGCGGCCAGCAGCATTTCGCGCCGCCAGTCGTTGAAGGCGCGCTGAGTCACCTGCACCCAGTGACGGATCGGCTTCAGCTCATTACGGCGCTCTGCGCGGCGCTGGCGCCCTGCTTTCTCGGCCTCTTTCTGCTCCTTAATGCGCTTAGCCGCGGCTTTCACCTTCTCCTTTTCGCGTTCTTCCATAGCGAGGATTGCACCGTGCTCCGGGCAGCACCAGCGGATCCGGATGTCGTGGAATTTCGGCACGAAGTATTCACCGCATACTTTACACTTACGGCGGGATGGTTTACGCATGTGGCCTCCTTGCTCTCAGGCAGAGCCACTTTTTATCGACCAGACGGGATGTGTAATCCTTCAGGGTTGGGATGTCAGACGGCTTTACTTCGACTTTGCGCCGGCGGCGCGCAGGAACGCGGAATATGCCGCGCTCGATGACCTTAGCGAGTTGGCTGCTCATCAGGACTCCTGCTTCTGCTGGAGTTGCTGATATTCACAACCGTGAGGGATGGTCAGCGCCAGGCCAAACTGAGCGCACCACGCTTCGACCTTGCACAGGAAGATGTGCATCTCTCCGGTATCCAGATCGGATGTATGTCGGGGCTCCCATGTGGTGGTCTTTTCACCAGTGATAAAATCGGTGTAAGTGACTTCGACAGAGCCCAGATAGGTCTTCTTGAGGTTGCGCTTTACCCAATCAGGGGTTGCGTCTGTACGACCGGATTTAACCAGGTATTCGCTGATTTCACTCAGCCACATATGCAGAAGTGAGTTCTGCGAAAGGCTACGCTTCTCACGCCACGGTTTGAGTATCAGCCGGTAGGTATCGCCATTGGCGAGGTATGGCTGCAGGTGCTGACCTATAGCGGCGAAATTGCCGTTATGAAGCTTTATACCTTCTTGAGGGAAGTTCACGCTTCACCTCCGAAGAGGTCAAACGCTGAATACAGAAAATCGCCGGTGGCTTTCGCCATCGGTGACAGAGATTGCTGTACAGTTTTGTGCGCCATGTGTCCCCACTTGGCGCCGGATAATCGTGTCAGTTGCTCAGGCTGACGAGGTAATTATCGCCCGTTACGGGGATAAAAGCAAAATGAGCATATACGATAAAACCCCTCAGGAGAGGGGCTTGATTTCAACAGGAGGCTTTGCGTTCTGCGGGGGATTTAGGCATTGCTTTCCCCCCCCTCCGGGATGCAAAAGCGAACAGCCTTTACTTAGCGACATCGTCGAGCTTTATTTTTCTCTGACACATATAACCGTCATAGACGTACCAGTTGCCGGCATCGACCCACTCTTTAACACGCTGCCGGGGTTTATCTATAGAACGGGCAAAGGCGGCCTGGTTGCCGCCATAGTGCTTAGCAATGTACTCAACAAGTGACATCAGTTATACCCGAGAATAATATCCTGAATTTTACCCAGTAAAACTACGTACTGAGCATCATCATCGCTATCGATGCTGGTGAAGTCGCCGCGCTCAACAGTGAAATTCTCACCGTTAAAATTTACGTTGTTGATTTCTTCATGATTCAGCATCTGCTGGATAGCTTCTACTTTGTCGGCAGATACTTCGTGAGCGATTGTGATAGTAGTCATTTTGCATTCCTTCGGGTTAGTGGGGTATTTCGTTTCGATGAAAAGATAATACCCCACCTGTGTTTTGTTGTCACGCTTTTTCGTGACAATATTTATGTTTTTGTGATGCCTCTCACTCAGCCGTGACTCACCTCCTGCGGGTCGGCTGGCAGCGGCATCCAGTGGGTTATCTCGTTTTGGATGGCATCCCCGCAATGATAAAAAGTATGTGTTTTATGGCTGTAGTGACCGCTTGTTACTTCTCCAATTTCAGCATCCCACAGGATTACCTGCGTGCGGTCTTCCGGCATGCGCTCGCTTACCGGGATCCATCTCTGAGGCCATTCGTCACTATTTACTGTGGCGCACATCGCCTCATACTCGGAAATGGGCTGCAGTCTGTAACCATCCGGAATTACCGGAGAGTTGCCGCAGCGCGACTCGGAATTTTTTTTAAAGGAATCCAGTGCTGGCTCGGTCTGGATGCCGCAGCGCGACTCGGCATTTTCGGCACCCTGCAGCATGGCGGCGCGGCGGTTTACCACCTCGATTAACGCTTCTTCGGCATCACACAGGCAATCAGCAATACCGCGGCGATCGCCGTCGAAGCCATTCAGGTCGAGGCGTATTCGTGCAACCTTCTGCAATGCGTCCAGCACATCCTCCGGCACTACCGGCGCGGGCTGCGCTGGTGATGCCTCACGATAAACAGGAATATACCCAGGACCAGCGTCCTCACTTCCAGCCTCGCCATCAACCACCCCGCGAGCCAGATACGCATCATTGAGCCAGGCTATTGGCTCACGTTCTGTTTCCGGAGCTGGCTGCGCATGGCGATAGAGCGGTTGTACATTCTCAAATTCAGCCATCCAGTAATGGCCTATCTTTTGGCTTACAGTTATCGCTGGTATGCCAATGTCGTTATTGTTGTGCATCCACGCCACCGGCTCGCTGTCGGCCTTGCGGCGTTCCTGTAGCTCACGTAGACCATCAGCAGCAGTCAGGAGGTCTTGAGCTCCACGAACGTTTGTCCATTTGAGATTGCAGGCGTAATGCTCCAGGCGCTCGATTACAGAAATAACGCGCTCGTCTGTTATGGTTAATTTGCTGGTCATATATCCGCCCCGCATCTTCCGCAGCGCTCACGGCCGCTCATGTCGTAGTAGGTTGCCCCATCGTGCTTGCAGTCTGTCCATTCAGACAGATCAGACTCGAGCACCTCGATACGCTGCTGCGCCTTCTCCAGCGCCTCTACCAGCGCATCAATGCGGTTCTGCTGATAGTTCCACGCAGTTGCTGCGGTATCTCCACAATCGCCAATGGCGGCATCATCAGCGTTGCAATGCGGGCAGTAGCATTCGCCATAATCACCGCAGAAAAGAGGTTCTCCACCATTCAGTTTGTTGCTCGGATACATTTTCCCGCAGTCCGTGCATTCAGCCAGGTAGTAAGACCCTTCGATTTTCTGCCCCTTCATCTGCGCCAGTTCGGTGATATCAGTCATTGGCCTTTCCCTCGCTGCGGAACATCATGATTGTCAGGTCGCCTTTAGTGGCCAGGCGAACGGTAGAGCCAGGTTCCAGGCTGTTAAGTTCAAAGGCGTCATAAAACTCATTCACGGCTTTCTGGCGGCGAGATTCCTTACGACGCTTGTCCCACTGCCTCAGAGCATTTTTGGTAATCCACTGGCCTGTTTTAAACATGATGTATGCCCATCCAAGAATGGCTAAACCGGTATTGAGATAAGTGGCGATGCTCATTTGTCGGCCCCTTCACGCAGCTGCCTGGAAAAATCATCAGCAGCACCTGCAACACCATTTGCGACGGCATCAAAAAATGGGTCATCACCAGATATGCGAAGTTTTGCAGCAAACTCCTCCACCCCATCAGCCTTAATCCCGGCATAGATGCGATCGGTGGCGGGGGTTTCTATAGCGTCGAACTCTTCCATTGCTGCTTCCAGTGCGACCTGCTGGCAAGCTACTTCTGCACGCCCTTGAATACCTGTCCCTTCTCCATTGAGAGCGTTATGCATATCATTCAGCTTGTCGCCAAACGCCTTCAGAGCCACATTCTCCGCAGCCAGCTGCACATACGCTTTTGCCAGTTCCAGATACTTACTCTCCTTGATTGACAGCTCGCCCGCGCTCTCCAGGGAGGCGATGAGCTCGTTTACTGCCTGTAATGTGATAGTCATGCTGATGCTCTCCCGTAAACAGCCAGTACCCGTTTCATCGCCGGGCTTTGCCGACACTCGTTGAAAATCTGATTGGTGCTCTTCCTGCCTGAAATTTCTTCTTCAGTAGCCAGCCGGTAGTAAACCGTCCGCCACACCCGAGCTTCAGCTACCAGTACCCCCTGTTTTGCCAGGATATTTGCAGCCTGGTTGATGCAGGTGTGAGTCATCCCGGTAGCCGCGGCGACATCTGGAGAGCTGCAGGTTTTATGCGTTTTCAGGTAGTTCAGAATTGCGTCTTTGCCTGTCATGACCGGTTCTCCCGATAGCTGTCCCAGGTAAACGAAATCGTGCAGCCGCCGCCGTCGTTCATGCGGTCGATGACGCGCTCGCCGATGAACTGCGTCAGCTCATCCTTCGGCAGGTTGCTGATCAGGATCGTCGGCTTCAGACGCTCGTAGCGGGTGTTGATGATTTCAAACATGATCATCTTCTCGGCTTCGCTGCCAAACTGCACACCAACCTCATCGACAATCAGAAGGTCTGGCTTCGTGAAGTAGGAGATCACCTCATCCTCAGTGCGCGTGGCTGTTTTTGACCAGGTCGATTTAAACTCCCGGGCAATCTTGAGCGCCGTCGTGAAAATGACTGAGCTTTGGTGGTGCTCAATCACATGACGGGCAATGGCAAGCGCAAGGTGGTTTTTACCGGTACCAGGCTTGCCACACATAACCAACCCACCGCCCTGCTGGAGGCGATCAGTCCATTTCGATGCGTAGGCCTGGCAGACCCGTAGTGCTCGCTCAGAATCTTTCCCAACAGGCTTGTAGCTGTCCAGTGTGCACGTGGAGAAGCGCTCTGGTATGTCCAGCTGTCGAAGCAGCCTTTCTGCAGTTTGCTGGCGTACTCGCTTATCCCAGCGAACCTTTTCATCTCTCAGAAAATTCAGTTCGTCTTCCAGGCAGCCCGGGCAGCGTGTCGGCGGTGATGGCAGATTGATGATGCTGCTGGTCAGGATCCGCTTGCGCTGCTCATACTCGCCATGCTTTTCGCAACAGACGCGCTCGATAACCACCTCACAATTCGGGATGTCTTCCGGTGGCTTACTCAGCTGATCAAGCATCCGCTCAATGGCAGTGATTTTTTCTTCCAGTTCCATGATCAGTCCCTCGCCCATGATGGGATTTCAGTCTGCCCGTAATCCTTCCCTGCGAAATTTTCGGCAACTCGCACCTGTTGAGTTGGTTGAGGCTTGGCACCATTTGGCTCAAACAGGCCTTGCCAGCCATTGGCGATGCTGCGGTTGATAATTTCTTCGGGCGCGTAACCGTTCAGTCTGCAGCGGTCCAGCAGGTTGATAGCCTGGGTGACCGTCTGCTGAGACTTGATCGGCTTTTTCAGGTCGCGACGATATGCCACCCATGACGACCAGATTTCTGCAGAAAGCCAGTCAGGCAACTGAACAGCTAACGCATCGAACGAAACCGCCCGGGGGGATTTAGGGGGGTTATTAATATTGTCTTTATTGTCTTTTGTATGTTTGTCTTTTGTGTTTACCTGATTCAGGTAATAGGCGTTACCTGATTCGGGTAAACTTTTCTTACCTGATACGGGTAATGTTACCTTTTTCAGGTAAGGTTTCTTTTCTGTACCTTTTACGGGTAAAGATGACCATTCGCTGACCGTTTTATTAATCCCGATAACACGACCGGTTTGAGTTAATATCCCCCGCTTAACCAGGACGCTTTTTGCAGCTGAGCACTTATGCGGGAGAATGCCGGTCAGCTCCGAGAGCTGCTCGTTACTGACCCAGTCAGATTTCTTGTTGAAGCCGTATGTTTTGCGCATGACAGCCATGAACACCAAAAGCTGATGCTGCGACAAACCCGCATGCATGACAGCTTCAAGGAGCTCATTGGCGATGCGCGTAAACCCATCGTCGAGATCTGCCACGCGCAGCTCCTGTAGTGCCACGACAGGCACAGGGAAATTGATTACTTCGGCAGTATTTGCCATAATTACTCCTGTGAATTGATCCAGTTAATTCGCGTAGAAAGCCGTTAGTGTTCCCGCACTGCGGCTTTCGCCTTTTCTGCCCTTCATTAGTCCCATCCCAACGGACCTGGCCGGCACCGCTCAGCACGTAATCCGATATCTGCCAGCGTCTCTACTGACTGTAGGTAGTGACGGGAAACTACCACCGCCTCCGGCGGAACAACCTGCAAACCCAGCGCTGATATTTCCTTCGCCATCTCGGCGTAATACCCCTCGCTCTTGCGGCGACTGATTGTCGACTCGCTAACCCCTCGCATTTCCGCAAAAACCTTTTGGCCAATGGATAAAAGCCGGTTTAACAAAATGCCTTCAATCTCAATTGGGTTGAGGATTGGCGGCTCTAACTTTCGGGCTATTGCATTCTCCATCTGTGATACTTCCTCTGGTGGTGTTTGAAAGGCCGCTGGTTAGGCGGCCGGTGAATGCGCGCTTAGCAACTGCGCAAGGTCAGGCCGGATCTCTGCAGCCTTAATCTTGCCGTTAGTCGCAGACACGATTTTCATCACATAGCGAGCATCAATTCCGCCGCCATGCAGCCAGCGCCAAACTGTCGGCTGTGCTACGCCACACAGATTGGCCAATTTTTTCTGACTTCCAGCGATATCAATTGCCTTCTGGATGGTTTTGTTCGTCATGTTCCAATTCCTATAAGTATTGGTGCAAAGTGATAATAGCAATGCGTATTGGTTTTAGCAATAGCAAAACGTGTTTTGACCAGTAATACGCAAGCGTATAAATTTGAAATTATGAAAAAAGAAACTCTTGCAGATCGTCTAAACGAAGCCATGAATTTGGCTGGAATGTCCCAGGGGGCGCTTGCGAAGGCCTCAGGTATTGCTCAGCCAACCATTTGGCGCCTGGTGAGTGGAAACGCCAGGGGTTCAACAAAAATTGTCGAGATAGCTAATGCTTTGGGCGTCAGGTCTGAATGGTTATCAACCGGCAATGGACCGATGCGCGATGACGGCCAGCTTCCTCGCGCTGCCCAGGTTAAAAGTCAGGATACTGATGCATTCAGGATTGATGTGCTGGACCTTATGGTTAGTGCCGGTCCGGGCATCGTGAACCAGGAGTTCGTAGAGATTCTACGTTCTGTTGAGTATGCACCGGCAGAAGCCCGCCATATGTTCGATGGACGCAAGGCTGAGAGCATCCGTATTATTAACGTCCGCGGAGACAGCATGTCTGGGACGATTGAGCCTGGTGATCTGCTTTTCGTGGATATCAGCGTTAAGAGCTTTGACGGCGACGGGATTTACGCCTTCCTGTACGACGACACTGCACACGTTAAGCGCCTCCAGAAGATGAAGGACAAGCTGCTGGTTATCTCAGATAACAAGAGCTATGCAGCCTGGGACCCGATCGAAAAAGACGAGATGAACCGGGTGTTCGTGTTCGGCAAGGTGATCGGCAGCATGCCGCAGACGTACAGGAAGCATGGGTAAAGCCTTAGCACGCAGAGGAAGCATGTCTGATCTGATTATCCCAATACTCATTACTTTGCTGATTATCGGACTGGTTGGGATAGTGCTCAGGCTGGATAAAGTTTTCTTCAAGCGGAAGGATGAGCGGGATGACTTTAAGTGAGCCAGACTGGTAGTTCTATGTTTTTTTGGTAATGCCGCAGACGTACAGGAAGCATGGGTAGCCGGCAAGTGGCCTGATGAGGTGTTTGGGTGATGAGAGAATATCTGATAGTAGGCGTGGTTACTTTGCTCTCGGTTGTTGCTATCGTGCTTATGGTGGCCTGATGAGCTGTTTGGGTGATTATTTTATTTTTCACAGCAATAGGATGATTTATGACACAGTTCCAACTTGCATTAATCGCCAGAGAAGTTGATGGAGAAGTCATCCATCTTCGCACCAAAGACGGTTACATCAATGCCACCGCAATGTGCAAGTCTGCTGGGAAGCTACTTGCTGACTATACACGACTAAAAACAACGCAAGATTTTTTTGATGAATTATCCCGCGATATGGGGATTCCCATATCGGAATTAATTCAATCATTTAAAGGCGGAAGAGCAGAGAATCAAGGGACTTGGGTTCATCCAGACATCGCAATTAACTTAGCTCAGTGGCTATCTCCAAAATTTGCAGTGCAAGTATCGAGATGGGTGCGTGAGTGGATGTCAGGCGAAAGAGCGCCTGCCGAACTCCCTATCCACCTTAAGCGGTATATGACAAACCGAGGCAGGGTTCCTCATACCCACTTTTCTATGCTTAATGAACTGACGTTTAACTTGGTTGCGCCACTTGAGCAGGCAGGATATACGCTGCCAGAAAAAATGGTCCCTGATATTTCAGAAGGTAGGGTTTTCTCGCAATGGCTTCGTGAAAACCGGGGTATTGAGCCGAAGACGTTCCCAACATATAACCATGAGTACCCAGATGGCCGGACATTCCCGGTACGTCTATACCCAAACGAATATCTTGCAGATTTCAAACAACACTTCAACGAAGTGTGGCTGCCTCAGTACGCTCCTAAATATTTTGCAGAACGAGACCAAAGGGCATTGACGTTGATTGAGAAAATCATGCTGCCTGACCTTGATTCCTAAATGTTATTCCCGGCCACCGCGCCGGGTTTTTATTGCCTTACTCTTCCCTAAGCATCAGCACATCCATTGCCAGCTCTACAGCCAGATCTACCTGGTCACCCTGCCATAGCACCCGAATCATCTCTATCAGCGCCTCTCTTGAGGGCTCGCGCTTCTCAACCAGCAGTTGCATAACCGCTATCCCGATAACCTACGCTATCTGCGGGTGCATCTCTGCGAAAAACTCATCCTCATTCGACATGCCAACACCCCTTTCTGATGTTTTTTTGAGCATAACAGCACAATAACAAAAAATAAATTCATTTAGCTATCAATCATTTAATATCAAATGCTATTAGTTAATATCAATACGTATTGCTATGGTTAATACTCATTGCTATTATCAACTCATCCAAACAACACCGGCAACGCCGGGTAATCGTAACAACGCTCAGCTGGCCGGTTTTAAGGCAAAGGTGAATAGATGATCCGCGAAGAAGACAAGCCTGCATGGCGTAATTTTTGGTTAAAGGTCGTTCCGTTTTTGGTTGCTGTAATCGCAGTTAGCTATCCGTGCTGGGGTGGCAAATGAGCAAAGAAAACAATGGCGGCCCTGCATATCCAAATCAAGGGTACGAAGGTTTGACGGTGCGTGATTACTTTGCGGCACAGGCGATGCAGGGCTGGTTAGCAAGTTATCCAGAGAGAGACCAACACCCTGTAGCTACTCACCATGAAAACATGGTTGCTGAACTTTCTTACCTGATGGCTGATGCAATGTTGAAAGCGCGGGAGGAAGTATGAGCAGAAACGGTATTCGTTCACTGATTTACTGCCTGCTGGTATGCGGCGTTATCTGGGCGGCGGCGATTATCAAAATTCTGCACGTTACGGGGGTGTTCAATGGTTAGTCATCATTACGGGACACAGACCGTTAACCGCGGCGCCGTTCTTCCTGGGATGCTTGTTAAGCATCGGGAAAGCACCTGGACAGCATCAGCAAATAAACGCGGCCGCCTCTACCTGCATCGCGGGATTGAGCGGACTTACACAACCGACTTGTTGGTTGAAGTTTATCTGAACGGGTTGGGACAAGGTCTCAGCCGGTAATCGAAACGAAGAATTTAACTGAGCTATCAGGCGGCTTTCATCGCGCCGGGGATTCTTACAACAAAATTTCAGGGGTAACCATGAGCGAAGTAATGGACTTAACCGTCATCGAAATAAAACCAGAGCAGGCGCCGGCACTGTACCGGGCCGGCGGTCTTGACGCTTACCTCGATCAGATTCGCCAGGCTGTGAACGAGGTGCCTGATCTGACCACCAAGAAAGGCCGTGACCGTGTCGCTTCTCTGGCGGCGCAGGTATCTCGCAGCAAGACAGCAATCGAAAAGCCAGGGCGTAAGTACCTGAAACGCCTTAAAGAGGCTGTGCGCCCTGCTGAGGATGAAATTAAGCGCTTCGTTGACGCATGTGACGAACTGCGCGACGCAACACGTCGCCCGCTGACTGAATGGGAAGCCGAGCAGGACCGCATTAAGGCAGAAGAAGCCATGAACGCACTGCACGCCGAAGCGCTGGCCATGAATGAAGAGTTCGATCGGCAGCTGGCAGCTCGGATTGAGTCTGACCACGAAATGGCCCTGCTGATGAATGACGCTTTTGACCGTGAACAGGCCGAGAAAAAAGCAGAAGCAGAACGCCAACGCATTGCCCGCGAAGAAGAGATTAAGCGTCAGGCGGAAGAGAAAGCCAAGCGTGAAGCAGCTGAAAAGGCACAGCGTGAAATTGACGCTGCGGCCGCCAGAGAGCGCGAGGCGATTTTGGCAAAAGAGCGCGCAGAACGTGAGCGAATTGAAGCTCAGCAGCGGGCCGAGCGCGAACAGCGAGAAGCAGCTGAACGTGCTGAGCGTGAAAAGCAGGCCGCCGTGGAAGCAGAGCGCCGCAAGGCTCAGGAAGAAGCCGACCGCATCCGCCGCGAGGCGGAGCAGCGTGAACAAGCCCGCCTGGCCGAAGAGAAGCGCAAAGCTGATGAGCAGGCGCGCCGCGAAGCCGACGTTAAGCACCGCAAGGCCGTAGGCGTAGAGATTGTTAAGGCCCTGATGGCCAATACCAGCCTTACCCGGGATCAGGCTATCGAGGTGCTCACCGCGGTTAAAGACGGCCGCATTCCTCATACCGGTATCAGTTACTGAGGTGCTTATGAACATCAAATGTGAATGCACAGACATGCGCACATCTGTAGGCCCGCATAACACGTTAACCGTCGAGCTGGAAGACGTGGTGCTGTCGGGGACGGTTAACAGTCGTGAAGTCCTCATGCAACTGGATTGGGACGTGGTGATCGAATGTCTGGCGGAGCATGGCTACGTCATTACTCATCGGGAGAAAGCGGCATGAGCTCGGCGGAAAAATGGGATGACGACGAATTCATTCAGCTGATGAGCGATGCGATCGGCAAACGTGATTTCGACGATGACGAACCAGTAAACCTTTCTTCGGAACGGCAGAACCCGGTGATCAGCTGGGATGAATTTGCGGGGAATTTTCAATGACGGAGAAAAAAGTATACGCCGCCATCAGCGCTGTAGCCGGTGAGCTGGCAGAGAAAGGCATCAGCAAGGCCAGAAAACAGGGCAGCCAGGTCAACTACGCATTCCGTGGGATCGATGATGTTTACAACGCTCTGGCCCCTGCCCTGGTTAAGCACAAGCTGCTGATCCTCCCGCGGTGTACTGAACGGTCATGCTGTGAGCGAACCAGTAAAAATGGTGGCGCACTGTTTTATGTAACCGTACGAGCTGAGTTCGACTTTGTCAGCACGGAGGACGGCAGCATTCATACCGTCGTCACCTATGGCGAGGCGATGGACAGCGGCGATAAAGCAACGAACAAGGCCATGTCGATTGCGTACAAATATGCGGCCTTTCAGGCGTTCTGCATCCCTACAGAAGAGACGACTGTGGACCCTGACTATGAGGCTCACCAGGTAAGGCCAGCAGACGCAGATCGGATTCTCGCTGATTTCACTGCTTACGCAGACTCAGAGAACGATCCAAAGGCCCTCCAGGATAACTACGGGAAAGCATGGAACAGCCTTCATGGCTTCCCTGAACACCAGATGAAGTGTAAGGACGTTACCGGTATTCGCCTGAAAGAGCTGAAACAGACTGGTGGCGGCCATGAAAATCACAGCTGAATCAATACTGGCCATTCTTCGCAAGGATGCGCGGAACAACATCACCGCTTTCCACCGATGGCAGACGGTACAGGGAGCGCTTGGACATACGGCAGGGATAACCCTGAATTACCACGAGCCATATTACGAAGGCTGGGCCCCTACTCTTGAGATGCGAGAGATATCAATCTCTGCTCCTGAGCTTCAGCAGGTAATCCCGTTTCTTTCAGTGGAGCACTGGGGTGACGGGCTGATTGGCGGGGAGATATACCGAATCCCAAGGGAGGAAGAATGAAACATCATCGCGATGCCATAACCGTAGGAAAAGTGAAGTGTATGTACTCCGTAATTCGCCGCGGCTGGTTAATGCCCTGGGGTGAGGTAGTAAGAAACCCTTTAAAGGCTCAGCGGCTGGCTGAAGAGCTGGACATGAAAAGAGGTGCGCAATGACTGATTTCGGCGGATCGAAAACACCAAAAAATGAACGTGACTACTGGCAAACGCCGATTGAAATTTTCAACGCGCTCGACCGCGAGTTTGGCTTCTGGCTGGATGCTGCAGCCTCTGAGAGTAATGCGCTATGCGCTCACTATCTCACTGAGCTGGATGACTCGCTGAACAGCGAATGGACGTCATACGGGGCGATCTGGTGTAACCCACCCTATTCCGATATTGGGCCGTGGGTGGAAAAGGAAGCCGAGCAATCCCGGGCGCAGTATCAGGCCGTAGTGATGCTGTTACCGGCTGATATCTCTACCGGATGGTTTATCTCCGCCATGCAGTCAGCAGATGAACTCAGGCTGATAACCGGTGGCCGTGTTCAGTTTGTTCCGGCATCCATTACAGGAAAGCGCCAGAGCAACCCCAAAGGCTCACTCCTGTTTATCTGGCGCCCGTACATCACCCCGCGACACATCATCACGACCGTATCGCTGGCTGAGTTAAAGCGGATCGGGAATCTGGAGGCAGCATGACGCCAGAAGAACAGAAAAATGCCCTCCGTAATGTCGCACGCAAGGCAAACGATGAGATTAAGGAGAAGAGGATGGCATCACCTGCTGTTAGTTGCGACGAGATATCACGGCCGATCCTTAACGGATGCATGTCGGTCATTAAGCAGCTCGGTTTAACACCAAGCCACCTCTATGTCGAAATCGGCATTTTGAACGGAAAGATAAAGGAGCGCTGATATGCCAGAAATCATCGATCAGGCCAACGAGCTGGCAGAACGTCGACTTGAACAAACCATCCAGAACATGCGCATCAACCATAACGCGGTATCGGCAGAAAAGTGTGTGGATTGCGGCGATGAGATACCGGCGCGGCGTCGGGAACTGGTGGCTGGATGTCAGCGCTGTGCTGACTGTCAGGAGGAAGAGGAATTACGCGGCAAGCACCGGAGGCCGTGATGTTCAAACTGATACAGCGCGGACAGGTTTACGCCGACAGCCACGGATGGCCGGTGCTGATTCACAGCAGTGATGATAAGACGGTGCGCTACTGGCGCCAGGGTCGGATCAACACGGCAAGCATCGACCGATTTAATAACGATTTCGAACCGCTCTCCCGCGAAGAGGCGCACCAGATACGCGCTGAACTGGAGCAGAGCGAGCACATTAAGAAGCTGCGCGCCCAGCGGGCGGCCTGATTCAGGAGAGCATATGAGCGACGTAATTCAACTGGTGCCTAACAAGTGGGTCACAGAAAAGAAACTCACAGAAATTACCGGTCTTCGTTCTGGAACAATTGAACGAGCCAGAAAGAACTCCTGGTTCGTTGGCCGAGAATATATGCATGTATCACCTGATGGTGATCCAAACCCGAACAGCCAATGCATGTATAACCTGGAAGCGATAAATCAGTGGATAGAGCGCCAGTCATCGAAACAGCCAGGTGCTCATTCATGCTGAAAGCGATATTCTTAACATGCTCTTGGGCGCTGGGGAGGAAGAATGGCCAAATCGTCATATCCAACTGGCGTTGAGAATCATGGCGGATCGCTTCGCATATGGTTCATCTATCAGGGCGTCAGGGTCAGGGAAAACCTTGGCGTTCCTGATACACCAAAAAACAGAAAGACGTCTGGCGAGCTAAGAAGCTCAGTATGTTTCGCAATCAAAATGGGTACTTTCAACTATGCCAGCCAGTTTCCTGAATCTCTTAACCTGAAAAAATTTGGAGTTGAGAAAAAGGAAATAACAGTAAAGGAAATTGCTGAGAAATGGCTTGAGCTCAAGCGGATTGAGATGAGCAGCAACGGGTTTGTTGGCTATGAGTCCATTGTAAAAAACATGGTGCCACGGATCGGCGGGGACAGGTTCATTTCCTCAGTTAACAGAGAGGATTTGCTGCTTATAAGAAAGGAACTTCTGACCGGGTGGAAGGTGCCTAAAAAAGGACATAAGCCATCAAAAGGAAGAACGGTACCCACTGTTAACAACTACATGACCACTATTTCAGGAATGTTCAGTTTTGCTGTAGCGAGTGGGTACACGGCAGAAAACCCGTTTAACGGTATATCAGCTTTAACAAGAAGTCGTCCAGACCCCGACCCTCTTTCGAGAGATGAGTTTCTTCGACTGCTTGATAGTTGTAAGCATACGCAGATCAGGAACATCTGGGCCCTTGCAGTATACACAGGCATTCGTCATGGGGAGCTGGTTTCACTGGCCTGGGAGGATATCGACCTGAAAGCGGGAACGATGATGATCAGGAGGAACTTTACGCCCACAAATGAATTTACCATGCCAAAAACTAAAGCTGGAACGAACCGGGTTGTTTTCCTGATTGAACCAGCAATAGAAGCACTCCGCAGCCAGGCAGAGATGACAAGGTTTGGTAAACAGCATGAAGTAGAAGTAAACCTACGGGAGTACGGACGCAAAGAAAAACACGAATGCACGTTTGTGTTTGATCCACGACTAACAGGGAGAAACTACCTTGCAGGAGACCATTATGCGGTCGGTTCGATAAAGAAAATTTGGGATGCTCACATTAAGCGTGCCGGCCTTCGACACCGTAACGCTTATCAGACGAGACATACTTACGCCTGCTGGTCATTGTCAGCTGGCGCAAATCCAAACTTTATCGCAACGCAAATGGGTCACGCTGATGCGCAGATGGTTTACAAGGTTTATGGAAAATGGATGGCGGAAAAAAACACGGAGCAGGTGGCGCTTTTGAACCAGAAACTATCTGATTTTGCCCCATCCCTGCCCCATGACATTGCATTGAATGGTTAATGTATAGATATATCATTATGTTACATATCACCATGCTACATATTGATAACACAAGAGGCACGAAATGCGCTCGACCGGGTGCAAAGCTTGTGGTGTGATCCCTGTTCAATATATTAAACTAGGCCTCGCAAATGACCGCCAGCGTCGCCATCGACCGTCACTGCGGGACAGAGTCGGGTAATAAAGGTATACTCCGCCTCCTTTTTTCTGCTTCGGTTTTTGATGGAAACGCTCCAGTGAGAGGACGCTACTGCGCACCATGACACAATTCACTTCTCCTGTACTGCACTCGCTGCTCGATACGGACGCCTACAAGCTGCACATGCAGCAGGCTGTCTTCCACCGCTACGGCGATGTACACGTTGCGGCGGAGTTCCGCTGCCGCGGGGACGATCTGCTCGGTATCTACGCCGACGCAATTCGCGAGCAGGTTGAAACCATGCGCGACCTGAAGCTGCAGGACGATGAATATCACTGGTTGTCTACCCTGCCGTTCTTTTCTCAGGATTATCTCGACTGGCTACGCGACTTCCGTTACGACCCGGGCCAGGTCACCGTCAACAATGAAAACGGCAAGTTAAATATTCGCCTGTCCGGCCCGTGGCGTGAAGTCATCATGTGGGAAGTTCCGCTGCTGGCGGTGATTAGCGAGCTGGTCCATCATTACCGCTCGCCGGAAATCAGCGTCGATTTAGCGCTGGAAACCCTCGAACACAAGCTGGCTGATTTTGCACAAATCACCGCCGGCCTCGATCTCAGCCACTTCCGTCTGATGGACTTCGGCACCCGTCGTCGCTTCTCGCGTGAAGTGCAGCAGGCCATCGTCGAACGCCTGCAGCAGGAGCCGTGGTTTATCGGTACCAGCAACTACGATCTGGCTCGCCGGCTTCATCTGACGCCAATGGGCACCCAGGCGCATGAATGGTTCCAGGCGCATCAGCAAATCAGCCCCAGTTTAGCCAACAGCCAGCGCGCGGCGCTGGCAGCCTGGCTGGAAGAGTATCCTGACAAACTCGGTATCGCTCTCACCGACTGCATTACCATGGATGCTTTCCTGCGCGATTTCGGCCCGGAATTTGCCAGCCGCTACCAGGGGCTGCGCCACGATTCCGGCGACCCTGTCGAGTGGGGCGAAAAAGCCATCGCCCATTACCAGAAGCTGGGGATCGACCCCATGAGTAAAGTGCTGGTCTTTTCCGATAACCTCGATCTGGCAAAAGCCGTCGATCTCTATCGCCACTTCTCTTCGCGGGTCAATCTGAGCTTCGGCATTGGCACGCGTTTAACCTGCGACATCCCACAGGTTAAACCGCTAAACATCGTGATAAAGCTGGTGGAATGTAACGGTAAACCGGTCGCGAAACTCTCCGACAGCCCGGGGAAAACCATCTGTCACGACAAGGCTTTTGTCCGGGCACTGCGTAAAGCCTTTGACCTTCCGCCGGTGAAAAAGGCCAGTTAATCACCACATTAATCATCGCAAGGAGCCGTTCTGGCTCCTTGTTCTTTATTTATTTCCGAAAACTCCCCTTGATGGTGCGAAATCTGCTTGTCTGATGGAAGATGACAGGTAACATAGATATCCCCCATTATCGGGGGATACAGATTTTTTTATTGGACTACGAATAGAGAGACTATTATGAGCGTTGTGCCTGTAGCCGACGTACTCCAGGGCCGTGTTGCCGTTGACAGCGAAGTCACCGTGCGCGGATGGGTACGTACCCGCCGAGATTCAAAAGCTGGCTTTTCCTTCCTGGCCGTCTATGACGGTTCCTGCTTTGATCCTGTACAGGCCGTTATTAATAATTCTCTGCCCAATTACAATCAGGAAGTGCTGCGCCTGACCACCGGCTGCTCGGTCGTCATTACGGGTAAAATCGTGGCATCTCAAGGCCAGGGTCAAAGTTTTGAAATCCAGGCCAGCCACGTTGAAGTGACAGGTTGGGTAGAAGATCCGGATACCTATCCGATGGCCGCTAAGCGTCACAGCATCGAGTATCTGCGTGAAGTTGCGCACCTGCGTCCACGTACCAACCTGATTGGCGCGGTCGCTCGCGTACGTCATACCCTGGCACAAGCGCTGCATCGCTTCTTTGACGAGCAGGGCTTCTTCTGGGTTTCCACGCCGCTGATTACCGCTTCCGATACCGAGGGCGCGGGTGAAATGTTCCGTGTCTCCACGCTGGATCTGGAAAACCTGCCGCGTAACGATCAGGGCAAAGTAGATTTCGATAAAGACTTCTTCGGTAAAGAGTCGTTCCTGACCGTATCCGGCCAGTTGAACGGTGAGACCTATGCCTGCGCGCTGTCTAAAATCTACACCTTTGGCCCAACCTTCCGTGCCGAAAACTCCAACACCAGCCGCCACCTTGCGGAATTCTGGATGCTGGAACCGGAGGTCGCGTTTGCCAACCTGAACGACGTTGCAGGCCTGGCGGAAGCCATGCTGAAATACGTCTTTAAGGCGGTACTGGAAGAACGAGCGGACGATATGAAGTTCTTCGCCGAGCGCGTGGATAAAGAAGCCGTTTCCCGTCTGGAGCGCTTTATTGATGCCGACTTCGCTCAGGTCGATTACACCGACGCCGTCACCATTCTGGAAAACTGCGGTAAGCAGTTTGAAAACCCGGTTTACTGGGGCGTGGACCTCTCTTCCGAGCACGAGCGCTACCTGGCTGAAGAACACTTCAAAGCGCCGGTGGTCGTGAAAAACTATCCGAAAGACATTAAGGCGTTCTATATGCGCCTTAATGAAGACGGTAAAACCGTCGCCGCCATGGACGTTCTGGCGCCTGGCATCGGTGAAATCATCGGGGGTTCCCAGCGTGAAGAGCGCCTGGATGTGCTTGACGCGCGTATGGCGGAGATGGGTCTTAATAAAGAAGACTACTGGTGGTACCGCGACCTGCGTCGTTACGGCACCGTACCGCACTCCGGCTTCGGCCTGGGCTTTGAGCGCCTGATCGCCTATGTCACCGGCGTACAAAACGTGCGTGATGTGATCCCGTTCCCGCGGACTCCGCGCAACGCCACATTCTGATTAATTTTTCTTATCATTGCCGAAGGCCAGCGTAAGCTGGCCTTTTTTTATGTCAGGCTCTGTTAATGAATATCAAGAAATTTAAACATCAACCCTTCCAGTTCACATTTATGTTACTCACTATTACGACTTGTTCCTGCACGCCAAACCGCACCTTATGTTCATTCATCGACGAAATGCCTGATAATTTTGTTCATTTTTTAACCTCACGCAGCACAAGATGTAAAGACAAATGCTGAGCGAAAAAAAAGCGAAATGCAGACATAAAATGCACAAACGGGCCTTTATCTAAATTAATCATAATTAATTCATATAGATATATATAGTCTGTCTGTTTTGCGAGCAAAGTGGAACGGAATTTTGATTGAGTTCACAAAGTTCCAAAAAATACACATTTAGTTACACACTCTTTCGTCTTGTTACTAATATGCGACATTGGTAGCATTTTCCGGCTAGCGAAACGCTGGCGCGGATGGAAAGATGCCTTCAGACACCAAACTATCATCAATAGTTCTGTAAATTTTTATTGACGGAATTTATTGGCGGCAGTGGCAAGTGTTCATATAAAAATATTAATGAGGGTAATAAATAATGATGAAGCGCAATATTCTGGCAGTGGTAATCCCTGCCCTGCTGGTAGCCGGCGCAGCTAACGCTGCAGAAATCTATAACAAAAACGGCAACAAACTGGACTTCTACGGGAAAATGGTTGGTGAGCACGTCTGGACCACCAATGGTGACACCAACAGCAGCGACACCACCTATGCACGTATCGGCCTGAAAGGCGAAACCCAGATCAACGATCAGCTGACCGGTTACGGCCAGTGGGAATACAACATGGATGCGTCCAACGTTGAAGGTTCCCAGGGTACCAAAACTCGTCTGGCCTTCGCGGGTCTGAAAGCGGGTGAATACGGTTCATTCGACTACGGCCGTAACTACGGTGCTATCTACGACGTTGAATCCGCAACCGATATGCTGGTTGAGTGGGGCGGCGACGGTTGGAACTACACCGACAACTTCATGACCGGCCGTACCAACGGCGTAGCAACCTACCGTAACTCTGACTTCTTCGGTCTGGTTGACGGTCTGAGCTTCGCGCTGCAGTACCAGGGTAAAAACGACAGCAGCCGTGCTATCCAGAAACAAAACGGCGACGGCGTCAGCACCTCTGCAACCTATGCATTTGACAACGGTATCGCGCTGTCTGCTGGTTACGCCTCTTCTAACCGTAGCGTCGCGCAGAAAGCTGACGGTAACGGCGACAAAGCTGAAGCGTGGGCAACCTCCGCTAAGTACGACGCAAACAACATCTACGCAGCAGTCATGTACTCTCAGACCTACAACATGACCCCGGAAAACCAGGCGAACTACTTCGCTGGCAAAACTCAGAACTTCGAAGCCGTTGCTCAGTATCAGTTCGACTTCGGTCTGCGTCCGTCCATCGGCTACGTTCAGACTAAAGGTAAAAACCTGCAGGGTCGTACCGGTTTCTCCGGCGGCGATGCTGACCTGGTTAAATACATCGAAGTGGGTACCTGGTACTACTTCAACAAGAACATGAACGTCTATGCAGCATACAAATTCAACCTGCTGGACGACAACAGCTATACCGAAACGGCTAAAGTGTCCACCGATGACCAGGCTGCAGTAGGTATCGTTTACCAGTTCTAATCAGTACACCCCTTCGTGATATGCCTAAAAAGCAGGACTTCGGTCCTGCTTTTCTACATTACTAAGATAAAGATCGTAACTTTCGAAAACCTTCTCGCTTTTTGTCGCAAACGGTTGGCAATTTGTAAATCTCCCGTTACCCTGATAGCGAAATTCCCTCAGTAATCACAATGGAACCTCGTCATGTTTGAGAACATTACTGCCGCCCCTGCCGACCCCATTTTAGGCCTGGCCGATCTGTTTCGTGCCGATGACCGCCCGACTAAAATTAACCTCGGGATTGGTGTTTACAAAGATGAAACGGGTAAAACCCCGGTCCTGACCAGCGTTAAAAAAGCAGAACAGTATCTGCTGGAAAATGAAACCACAAAAAACTATCTGGGTATCGACGGTATTGCGGAATTTGGTCGCTGCACCCAGGAACTGCTGTTCGGTAAAGGAAGCGCAATCATCAGCGATAAGCGCGCACGTACCGCCCAAACCCCAGGCGGCACCGGCGCTCTGCGCGTTGCCGCTGACTTCCTGGCGAAGAACACCGCTGTAAAACGCGTCTGGGTAAGCAACCCGAGCTGGCCGAACCACAAAAGCGTATTTAATTCCGCAGGCCTGGAAGTGCGCGAATACGCCTATTACGATGCGGCCAACCATACCCTCGACTTCGACGGTATGCTGGCAAGCCTCAATGAAGCACAGGCGGGCGACGTGGTTCTGTTCCATGGCTGCTGCCATAACCCAACCGGTATCGATCCTACGCTGGAGCAGTGGCAGCAGCTGGCACAGCTGTCCGTTGAGAAAGGCTGGCTGCCGCTGTTCGACTTCGCCTACCAGGGCTTTGCCCGTGGTCTGGAAGAAGATGCCGAAGGTCTGCGCGCGTTCGTTGCGCTGCATAAAGAGCTGCTGGTTGCGAGCTCCTACTCGAAGAACTTTGGTCTGTACAACGAACGCGTGGGTGCCTGCACGCTGGTTGCGGCGGATGCCGAAACCGTTGACCGCGCTTTCACGCAGATGAAGTCGGCGATTCGTGCGAACTACTCCAACCCGCCTGCGCACGGCGCGTCGGTGGTAGCGACGATCCTCAGCAACGATGCACTGCGTGCTATCTGGGAACAAGAGCTGACCGATATGCGCCAGCGTATTCAGCGTATGCGTCTGCTGTTCGTCAATACCCTGCAGGAAAAAGGGGCCAGCCGCGACTTCTCTTTCATCATCAAGCAAAACGGGATGTTCTCGTTCAGCGGCCTGACCAAAGAGCAGGTGCTGCGTCTGCGTGAAGAGTTCGGGGTCTACGCCGTAGCTTCCGGGCGTATCAACGTCGCCGGTATGACGCCAGACAACATGGCGCCGCTGTGTGAAGCGATTGTCGCCGTGCTGTAATAGCATCGCTGGCAAAAAATAAAGGCCGCTTGCGCGGCCTTTTTTATATTTTCCGTCGGGAAGTATTACCAGACGGGCATTTCATCCTGCAGGAAAGGGTTGTGCTGACGCTCATAGCCCAGCGTCGACATCGGCCCGTGACCGGGAATAAACGTCACATCATCACCCAAAGGCAGTAATTTACGTTTAATCGCATCAATCAGCTGACCGTGGTCGCCGCGCGGGAAGTCGCTGCGCCCAACGCCACCTTTGAAAATGACATCGCCGGAAATCAGCAGCCGGGAAGCCTCATCAAAAAAGACCACGTGCCCTGGCGTATGCCCGGGACAGTGCAGCACCTGCAGAGAAATATTCCCCACGCTGACGACGTCGCCTTCATTGAGCCAGCGGTCCGGCTGCAGGGGCTGGCAATCCTCCAGACCAAACATCCGGCTCTGCGCCGGCAGACCTTCCAGCCAGAACTCATCTTCTTTTTCCGGTCCGATAATCGGCACGCCATAGTGCTGTGCCAGTTCGGCCGCCGCACCAACGTGATCGAGATGGCCGTGGGTGAGCAAAATCTGCATCAGGCTGACGCCTGCTGCCGAGACTTCCTGTTTGATTCGCTCAGCGTCACCGCCGGGATCGACCAGCGCAGCGAGCCGGGTTTGCTCACACCAGATTAAAGAACAGTTCTGAGCGAACGCGGTAACCGGAATAATACGATAGTTCATGATGCTCCTTTCGTTACCAGTGCCTGACCGGACCGGTATCAATATGCACAAAGTTGCTACGTGGATAGTATCCTACACCACCTGCGCCCATAGATAACGCCGCTTTGCGAACATTGCTTAACGAAATGCCTTCTATGTGGAAATCCATTGCCTGTCCCTTGGTGTGATAGCTATGTTTCGCCACACCACGGCTTCGTGCACGGAGCTCATCATTGGTATCAAGGGAACGATAGCCGGAGATAAGCTGAACAGGTTTATTGGTACCAAGTAATCCCTGCAGACGATAGAGTTGATCAAACAAACTCGGATCGATTGGCTTAATTTTATTCGCGCGAAAATCACGGAAAAAATGGTTAAGCCTTGCTAATTCATCCTGAATATAGCCTCTGCCATCGAAAAACTCCGCCTTGAGTGATTCACCAGTATGCAGGTTATTCAACGTCAGAATACGCGGTCGGGGGGTCGAGAGGGTGGCAAATGCCGGCGCAGGCAGAATGGCGGCAGCACCGAGCGCAGCCCCACCTAACGCCAGCAATTTGCGGCGATTAGCGTCAAATTTGTCCATGATAATCAGGTCTACAAGTAAATGAATCGAATATATGCACTTCTGGCGCACGAAAGGCACCTTACCGGGCATTATTGCCAACGTCAAGGTAGCCTAACCCCAGTAAATACGGGCCCTGTAGAGGAACAGGGCCTGTTTTCACTGAGAGTTAGGACAACGAAATTCGTTGAACTACTTCATTTACCTGATTAATTGTTCTGCTTTCGCCAGAATTTGTGCGCCAGATCGCGCGGTGAGATCGTAATTGTAAATATCTGTGCGATATTGCATGCGGCCATCCGCATCGACGAAGGCGGTCAGATAATAGAGATTGACCGGGATGTTCTGGCGGATATTAACATAGCGGGTATCGCCCTGCTTGAGCGCATCAGAAATCCGCGTGTCATTCCAGCCGGCATCCTGCAGCAGCATATTCGCCAGCTCCGAAGCTTTGTTGACCCGCACGCAGCCGGAACTTAAGGCCCGCACGTCTTTCTGGAACAGATTGTGGTTCGGCGTATCGTGCAGATAGATAGCATCGGAGCTGGGCATATTAAACTTGTAGCGCCCCAATGAGTTACGCGCGCCAGGCGCCTGCTGAAAACGGAACGGCAGATTGTTTTCAGTGATCGTCGACCAGTCAACGCGATACGGGTCGATAGCCTCTTTGCTGTTCCAGCCGCGCATCACGGTGTAACCATGCTGCTCAAGATAGCCCGGATCGTTACGCACCTTCGGCAGGATATCTTTGCGCGCCAGCGTCGGCGGTACGTTCCACGGCGGGTTAACCACCACGTTGTTTAGCGCGCTGCTCATCATCGGCGTTTTACGGTCCGGCCGCCCCACAATCACTCGCGATGCCAGCACCTGACTGCCATCCTGGTAATAGACCAGAGAAAAGGCCGGAATATTGACCATAATGCCGGTAGAGAGTTTGCCCGGCAGCAGACGCAGGCGCTGAATGTTCAACGCCAGCACGCCCGCACGCTGAGCCGCTGAGACGTTGAGCCAGTCGCGGGTGGATTGACCAATTACGCCATCGGCGCCCAGCCCCTGCCAGGCCTGGAAGCGCTTAACGCCCTCAACAAGCTGGCGATCGTAGACGCCGCGCGCCGCGGGTTTACTCTTCTTCCCGGCAGACGGACTCACGACATCCCCCGGCAGCGCAATTTTCGCGGAATCATCGAGCATACCGTTGCGCTGTAAAATTTCGCGCAGCGCGCCAATATCGTTACTCCACTCCCCCGGACGCAGCGACGCGTTGCTGGTCAGCTGCGGCCACGGACGGGAGTCGGCCACCAGCGCCAGCAGCGCCCGGTGCATCGCCTCATACTGCGGATGCTTCGGCGCCAGTCCGGCAATAAACGGTACCAGAGAGCCATTATCCAGCGCCAGCTGCCACTGATTAATCACCGACAGCGGCGGGGTCGCCATGGCGTACGGCTTCGTTCCGTACAGCCAGCGGTTCCCCTGCACCGGAATACCGCTGATAAAATGCAGGTATCCCATCATGGCGTCGGAGAGCACGATGTCGCGAGCCATGCCGTTCACCGCCGGATCGGTCAGCAGGCTGACCCAGGTAGTAAATTGCGGCTGAAAACCGGCGATGGCGACCTCAGCCAGCTGCTGCTGGAAAGCCTGAACCGCACCGCGGTTCTCCCACATCGGCTTCATCTCTCTGGCCGCATAGAGCGACACCAGCGGGTTCATAAACACGGGCTGATAGCCGGCCGGCAGCAGCGCCGTTATCGCGGCGCGGCTTTTTTCTGCGGCACCGGCAGCCAGCGGCTGTTCGCCGGCCATTTTCGCCACCGCCGCGGATTGACCATCGCTCTGGATAAGCGCAGACGACAGTTCTCCCAGCGTCGCAGAACTGTCCGTGGGTACAATTTCAGGCTCTTCGGCCTGGGCATTAAACAGTGGAGCAAATGCAAATGCCAGGCTCAAACTCAGCGCTGACAATTGACGACCATACCGTTTTTTTAGCAACATCCCTTGCCCCCTGTTGTCACATTGCCGCCCGTAAAACCGGGTTTTACTCTCAGTATATAGAGGCGCAAAAGCTTTTGCCTCCCCAAATGTAAAGAAGTTTAAAGATTATAAAGCGTTAACTTAGCGAATCCGATAACAAAAAGGGCGACATCAAGTCGCCCTTTTATCTATCGATCGATGACCGCTAAGAGGCATCCGCCGTTCCAGGCAGCGTTTCCGGCAACTGGGCGGCAAAACCGCGCAACCCGACAACGTGGACGTGTTCGTGGTTATTAAACACTTTACGCACTAGCTTGTAGGTGGTGCCTTTTTCCGGGCTGATGTTTTCCGGCGCCGCGATAATCAGCTGCATCTCCAGACGCTCGCACAGCTCGAACAGCGTGGCGATAGAGCGGGCATCGAGACGCGCCGCTTCATCGAGGAACAGCAGACGGCACGGTGACAGGTCTTTGCCGCGCAGGCGACGAGACTCATCTTCCCAGCTCTGCACCACCATCACCAGAATCGACATCCCGGTACCGATAGCTTCCCCGGTGGACAGCGCGCCGGATTCTGCACGCAGCCAGCCGTCGGAGCCGCGGTTAACTTCCACTTCCATCTCCAGATAGTTGCGGTAGTCGAGCAGCTCTTCGCCGATGGTCTGCGGCGTACGTTGTCCCATATCGATCTGCGGGTTCAGGCGCTGATACAGCTTCGCCAGCGCTTCCGAGAAGCTCAGGCGGTTGCTGTTAAACAGATCCTGATGCTGCTCGTGCTGTTCGGACAGCACATCAAGCAGCGTCGAGTGGGTTTCCCGCACGTTGACATTCAAGCGCACGCTGTTGACCTGGCCGAAGGAGACGCTTTGCAGCCCCTGGTTGAGCATACGGATGCGGTTCTGCTCGCGCTGAATCGTTTTGCGAATAATATTGGCCACGCTGCGGGAGCTGATGGCCAGTTTCTGCTCACGGTTGGTCAACTCTTCCGTCAGACGGCTCAGCTCGATTTCCATCTGTTCAATCGCTTCTACCGGGTCGTCGGTGCGGATAATATCCTGACGGATACGCTCGCGCAGATGCTGGTAGACCGCGACAAAGAACTGAATTTTACGTTCAGGACGTTTCGGATCCTCGGAGACACGCAGCACATCGCGCAGATGTTCGTTATCCGCTACGGCCAGACGCAGCGCACCCAGCGCTTTATCCGACATCGAGCGTAGTTCGTCAGCGGAGAGGTAGGCCAGCTCGCGGCGATGCAGACGACGTTCGACCCCGTTATCTTTCACCAGCCGCATAACCGCACACCAGCCCGCCTTGGCGCTCACCACCTGTTCACGCATTTCACAGTAGTCGCGCTCAAGTTTACGCAGCCTGCGGGTCAGGTTGTCCATTTCGGCTTCACAGAAGGTCAGCGCTTTTTCCAGCTGATTCCGGCGTGAGCGGTTGTTGCTTAACTGCGTATGCAGCTGATCGCGGCGCGCACGCGCACGCTCTTCCGCGCCGCTGTCGGCACGTACGCCGATATCCTGCAGCTCTTTGTACAGATCGCTGAGCAGCTCTTTTTTGGTATCAAAGGAGCTTTTCAGCGACGCCAGCACCTGATTGTACTGGTTCAGCTGCGCAGAATGGGTACGCATCGCGTCGCGGGCGCGGCTACGTTCAGCCTCCGCCTGCTCCAGGCGCTGGCGCAGTTTTTCATTGAGGTCGCTGTTGCCGTTCAGCATTTCCGCCGAATCAGAATAGCTGAAGTGGGCACGACGCTGAACCACTTCGCTCAGCGCAAACGCCTGTTGACGCGCGTCGCGCTGCATCTGCTGCGCATAGGCATAGTCTTCTTTCAGCTGTTCAAACTGTTCCGGGTCGCTCTGCAGGACTGAAACGATCGGCTCCAGTTTTGCCAGCTGATTGCCGTACTGTTGAATAAAGCGCGCCGCTTCCTGGGCCTCATCCAGCCGTTCCTGGATTTCGTCAACGCGGTCGGCCAGCGTATCGTCCGCCAGCAGGTTAAGGCGCGGCAGCAGGCGGTTGAGGGCGGAAACCCCCTCTTTCGCCTGCTCAAACTGCACCCGGTTCTGCTGGTTGTCGCTTTCATGCGCGTTGAGCGCGCGCTCCAGCTCGCCGCGGCGGCTGTTGAGCTTACGGATCTCTTCTTCCGGATCATCTTCAAACGCGACGGCCAGATGGCTACCGATAAAGCGACTGAAGGCCTGGTGCTGACGCTGCGTTTTCTGCACGTCGAATGAGAGGGTCGCAAAACGCTCTGACAGATCCTCACGCTCGGCATGCAGACTCTCAATGCGGCTTTCACGCGCGGCGCGGCCAAACAGCGGCAGCGTCGGGAAGCGCGAGTAGCGCCACTGGCGATCGGCCACCTTAACGACAACCGCTTTTTCCAGCTCATCGACGCTGAATACGCTGTCATCGAAGGATTGCGGATCGCCCTCGATCAGATAGAGATCTTCCGGACAATCTTCCAGCCCTTCCAGCTGTTCGGCGATCTGCGCCAGATTGGGTACCACGATCGCGTGACGCGACGGGCCATACAGCGCGGAGAAGTACGGGGCGTCTTCAAGGCTGACATCGTCATAAATTTCCGACAGCAGTACGCCACCAAAACGTTCCGCCAGCGCGTTAAGACGAGGATCTTCAGACCCTCCCGGTTGGCTGAGGCGTTCGATCTCTTCGTCGATAGCGCGTTTACGGGCGCCCACTTCGTCGCGTTCGACGATGGCTTCGCGCTCGCGCTCCAGCAGCTGCTGGAGATATTCAGTGACATCCTGGCTTGATTCAAACTGCTCACCGCTCTGTTCGCAGAGCTGGTTGAGACTGTTTTGCGCGGCCAGCCAGATCGGCGCCCGACGCAGCAGAGACTGAGTGCGCGACTGCAGCTGCTCCAGCTCCTGACGCAGGTTCATGCGCTGTTCGCTGGCAGAAGAGACGCTATCGGATAAGGAGGCGATGCGCGCTTCCAGCTCCTGATGCAGCGCTTCCAGATCGTCAATATCGTAGCGTTTTCCTTGACGCTTGCAGAATTCGCTCAGCTGGCGTTCAGCGTCCTGCTGCTCGCGCAGACGTTGTTCCAGCTCGGTCAGACGGCTGCGCAGCCCTTGTGCCTGCTCGGCGAGGTGACGCTGGTTGACGCCATCGCGCAGCAGCTCGCGCGCTACGTCCCAGGCCTCATTACGCGCCAGCGGGCCATTGATGGCCACCACCAGCTGGTAAGCTTGCTCAAACTGGCCGTGGGCGGTCTGCGCCACGCTCATTTTTTGTTCCAGCGACAGCATTTTTTCCGTCGCTTCTTGCTCTTTGGCCTGGAATGTTTCCAACCATTGGTCGGCGCTTTCCGGCGTTAAATCCGGTAAATGACACAGCGCCTTCGCACGTTCCAGCGCCTGCAGCGCCTGGTTGTACTGAATCGCGCGGGTCTGCTGCACGTCCAGCGCCTGCTGGTAGTCGGCGAGCTGGCTTTTCAGCTCATCCACTTCCAGTTCAGCGGCCTCTGCGCGAGCTTCGTTCTCTTCCTGCAAATCGGTCGCTTCGGCGACGACTTCATTCTGCTCTTCAAGACGAATCTGCAGTTCATCGAGATCCGCTTCATAACGCTCGATTTTTTCCTGCTGGCGCAGCGCGGTTTGTACCAGATTCAGGTGGTCGCTGGCAGCCTGATAATCGGCTTCCAGATCGCCTTCTGCGCCGTTATGTTCCTGCAGTTCACGAGCCATATCGACGTGCTTATACTGCTCTGCCGCCAGCTGCGCCCGCGAGGTAAAGAGATCGCGACGATACTCCAGCGCTTTATCCAGATGCACGCGACGTTCATTGGCGTGACGCATATAGTCCGCCGCTACATAGTTCGTCGCTTCGCTGATCAGATGTTTAAACAGGTCGCGATCGGACTGGGTGACGCGAATGGCTTCGAGCGTCATGCGGTTTTCGCGCAGCGCGGCTTCCATATCCTGGAATGCTTTACGTACGCCGCTGTTTTCCGGCAGCAGGTAGTCGCGCAGCGAGCGGGTAATAGTGTTGGAGATCCCGCCATACAGCGAGGCTTCAATCAGGCGATAGTATTTGCTGCGGTCGGAGGCCGAACGCAGACGACGCGCGACAACGCCCAGATCGAACATCAGCGAGTGATAATCGGTTATCGAGTTGAACTGCTTGAACTGCACCCCTTCCATCTCTTCAAGCTTATCTTTCAGCTCGTTGAGGCTCAACACGCGCGCCTGGCGCTCGTTAAGGGTTTCCGTCAACAGCTGGGTCGGCTGAATGGACATCGGCAGCCCCTGGATAGCAAACGGCTTGATATCCACTTTACGATCGCGACCGGCGATCTGCTGCAGGCGCACGCCCACGACCACGCGCTGGTGGTGCGAGTTGACCACGTCCAGTACCGAATAACACACCCCGGCCCGCAGCTTCCCGTGCAGACCTTTATCGCGCGAACCGCTGGTGGCCCCCGCTTCGGTGGTGTTGCGGAAGTGCAGCAGAGTCAGGTCCGGAATCAGTGCCGTGACGAAAGCCGCCATGGTGGTCGATTTCCCGGCGCCGTTGCCGCCGGAGAGGGTGGTGACCAGCTCATCCAGATCAAAGGTGCGGGCAAAAAAACCGTTCCAGTTAACCAGCGTCAGCGAGCGAAATTTACCGCGTTCAATCATTACTCTTCCTCCCCGCTATCCGGCTGATTCTCTTCATTCTCGTCATGGAGCCGCAGATGATTTTCCAGCGCCATCGCTTCGCCGTCGCGAATCATGCGCAGCTGCGCCTCACGCGGATCGTCGCCGACGCGAACGTCAGCCCCAAAGCGGAAGACCGACTCGGTGATGCGAAATTTGCTGCTGTCATGGCCCATAAACCAGACCATGCCCAGGCGGCGCAGACGGTTGAGCGACGCGCGCATTTTTTCCTGTAGCTTCTGGCGGTCGAGATCGGATCCGGTAGAGCGGTTGTTCACCAGCTTCAGCAGTTTAGCCTCGTCCGCCAGGGTCAGAAGCTCGTCGTAGAGCTCCTGCTGGGTAAAGATCCCTTCGTTGGCCAGCCGTTCCGGGCTGAGATAGAGGTAGCAAAGAATTTTGCCGACCATCATATCCAGCTCGGAGAGCACCGAGCGCGGGATCAGCGTCGTGGAGCGCGGGCGCAGATAGAAAAACCCTTCCGGCGCGCGAATCAGCTCAACGTTATAACGAGCGTAAAACTCTTCCAGGTAATCCTGGAAATCCATCAAAAAAGCGTGATTATCCAGTTCGTCCAGGCCGATATGACGGCCTGCTCGCAGGGCGCTATCCAGCGCCGGAAATAACGGATTGCCCAACGCCAGCGCCAGTTTAACTGGCATCACTTGTTCAATATTTGTCGATGACATGCGCCTGTACCTTGGCTCCGTAATCATTAATCGGCTGCCATTTTGCCGGCAGTCCGGTGAAATCTGCTTGTGCGACGCCCAGGCGTACCGCCTGATCGACGACGATTCGCGCCACATCAAAATGGCGAGCTCGCGGATACTGCGCCAGATATTCGCGCACCACCAGACCGAGGTCCAGCGGGACGCCTTTGTCTTTGTAAACCACCAGCTGCGCTTCAATCAGCGCGGCGAGCTGCTCGCGAATTTCGTTAAACTCTTCGTATTCCAGATCCGCCGGGAGCTCCCCGGTAACCTCTTCGTCACGCAGCACCATCTCTTCATCGCGCATATCCAGCAGACGATCGGCGCTGGCGTGAGTCAACGCCCACGGGGCGTCAAAGTAGGTCTGGATCGACTGACGCAGACGCTGGGCGAAGACGCGGTTTTTATCCATATCGATAGCGGTACGGATAAATTTGTGCACGTGGCGATCGTAGCCGATCCACAGGTCAATCGCCTGCTGGCCCCAGCTGACGATACGGTCCAGTTTACTTTGCAGATCGAAGACTAAGCGGTCGACAAAATGCAGGTCGTCGCGTGAAATTGTCGCATCCTGAATTCTCAGCAGGTTAGCCTGCAGCTTATCGCCTGCGGCATCCAGCGTATCCTGCAGCTCGCGCAGGGTGCCGGACGTTTCTGACAGCAGCAGCTCACAGCTGGAGATCGCCGCGCGCCAGTCTTTGTTTAACAGCTGAGCGATATCATCTTTGACCAGCTGCTGCTGTTCATCCATGATGCGCTGCGTCAGATCGATACTGTCGAAAATCTCAGCAACCGAATATTTCAGCGGCGCAAAGACGTTGCGATGCCAGTGAAACTCATCGCCGCCCTCTTCTGCCGAGTCGGCTGCGCGCTTGAGCTCACCGGCGACGATCGACAGCTGCATCGACAGACGCAGAGTGGAAAATTCGCGTTGGCGAATATAGTAGTCGGTAATTCCGATGCCCAACGGCGTCAGGCGATAAATTGCATTGCCTTCCGTGATTTCGCTGGTAAAGCGGTTCAGCAGACGTTGGCGCACCATATCGTTGATCGCATTATTGGCGCGCTGGCTGATGGTTTCGCTGGTCTGCTCAAACGCATCACTGACGTGGCGGAACGCATCCACCAGTTCTCCCTCGGTCATTTCCCCTTCGAGCCGCTCGCCGTTCAGCGTAGCAACCGCCAGCAGAAACGAGAGTCTGTCTACCGGCAGCGAAATAGAAAAATCATTTTTTCTGGCCCAGGCAACCAGTTCGGGGACTGTCTGGGAAAATTCACTCATAGTTTATCCTTGCATCTGCGGCTTAAGCGCTGTGACATGAATGTAGCGACCCAGGCTGATATACGGCTCCTGGCGGCAGTAGCGCGTCTCCAGCTCCAGCAGCGCCGCAAAATTGTCGCGCTGTTTGCGTTTTTCACGCAGATAATCATGAAACACCCGCACGCCGGTTTTACCGGTAATGTGCCAGCCCTGCTCTTCCAGCCAGCCATAAACCTGCTGCGGGGAACGCGGATAGTCCGGCGACAGCGTGCGTTTTTTCTTTTTCGGCATGCCGAGTTGTACGTAGTCGAAGTTCCCGACGACCATGTTATGCATCAACAGACCGTTAGCATTGTAGAACATTAACGATAACGCACCGCCGGGCCGTAAAACCGACCACAGCGTTCGCAGCATCTCCTGCGGCTCGGCCACCCACTCCAGCACCGCATGAAACAGTATCAGATCGACCGAGCTTTCCAAATGCTGCGCAATATCCTGAGCGGCGCATTGTACAAAATGCATGTTGTCGATCACACCTTTATCGGCAGCAGCCTGCCGGGCGCGCGCGACCATTTCAGCCGAAAGATCGCATAACGTCACATGGTGGCCCATTTCCGCGACTTTTACCGCCGTTTGCCCTTCGCCACCGCCGGCGTCAAGAACCCGAAGCGGCCCTGGCCCCAGCTGGCTTAACAGCGGTTGCAGATCCTGCCACAGAATGGCCTGACGCAGTTCGCCCTTGGTGGTGCCGTAAATATTGCGCGAAAACTTTTCAGCCATGTCATCGAAATTACGATCTTTCACGGACGGTTCCACCTGCCAACACAAAGCCGCTATTTTGTCATACCCACGCTGAGAATGAAGCGATCTGTTATAAGATCCGGACATAACTTTGGTTATATGGTTAAAAAAGGACCCATCTGGCATGCTTTTTACACTGAAAAAGTATTTAGGCGGCATGATGCTGCCGCTTCCCCTGCTGCTGCTGCTGATGGCGGTCGGAATCGCGTTACTGTGGTTTAGCCGTTTCCAGCGCACCGGCAAGCTCTGCGTCAGCCTCGGCTGGCTGCTGTTGCTATTGTTGAGCCTGCAACCGGTAGCCGATAGTTTGCTCAAACCAATCGAGGATAAATACCCGACGTGGCGCGATGCCGGACGCGTGCAGTACGTCGTCGTACTTGGCGGGGGCTACACCTGGAATCCGGACTGGGCGCCCAGTTCAAATCTCATCAACAACAGCCTGCCGCGGCTGACGGAGGGAATCCGCCTGTGGTATGAGAACCCGGGCGCAAAACTCATCTTTACCGGCGCAGCGGCGAAAACAAATCCCGTCAGCACGGCAGAAGCCGGCGCCAGAGTTGCGGAGAGTCTGGGGATACCGCGCAGCGAAATTATCGTTCTGGATAAACCCAAAGATACCGAAGAAGAAGCCGAAGCGGTGAAACAGGCCATCGGCGATGCGCCGTTCCTGCTGGTGACTTCCGCATCGCATTTACCCCGGGCGATGATTTTCTTCCAGCATGTCGGGCTAAACCCGCTGCCGGCACCCGCCAATCAGCTGGCGATCGCGTCACCGCTCAATCCGTGGGAACAGGCGATCCCTTCCCCCGTCTGGCTGATGCACAGCGATCGCGTCGGCTACGAAACGCTGGGGCGCATCTGGCAATGGTTAAAAGGCGCCTCAGGCGAGCCAGGGGAGAATTGATTTAGCGGCCAGGTCAAACCGGGCGCGGTCAAAACGCCCGGTATTGACCAGATTATCCACCTCATCCCACAGCAGATAGAGCCAGCGTCGCCACAGGAAAGATTCGGCCACCGGCGCACGGCACAAATAGTGCCACAGCAGTTGCTCCGCCTGTCCTCCGTCGGACAGGCGAAACAGTTCATATTCTCGCGGCGCCCACAACATCATCCCAGGCCCGACCATCGCCAGCAGCTGATCGCTACGCGCATCCTTCAGCATGCTGCGCAGCGTGAAGCTGCCGTGTACCAGCACGCAGTTATCATTAAAATCTTTCAATAAATCCGGAAGGCACGCGCGGGCGCGGAACAGAATTCGTTTATCCTGCATCGTCAGGCCGGTATCCTGATACAAATTAAGGGTACTCCACAACATCTCAACCCGCTGGCGATACCAGTGCGGCCACAGGTTTTCCTGGGTGCTGTCCACCATGCCGACGCAGCCGCCGCTATCGTGCCGGTGCCATGCCAGAAGAGCTTCCACGATCTGCTCCTGCAGCTGTTCCCAGCGCGCCGGCGTACGGGCCGGCGCTTCCGCAGAGACTCCGCGCAGCCGCTCAATCAGCAACACGTCCGGGCCAGGATGTTCTTCATGCGTCAACACCCCATAGACCACCGGCATGCGCACGGTACCGCTGCGCGCCAGCATTGAGATTTTCCACGCCAGCTGGCGGGCAATCCCTGGCGTGGTAAAACTTCTCGCCAACAGCGGCAGCGGGTTTCCCTGCGCGTCATAAAGCGACCACAGTGCCGAGGAGGGTTTCTCGCTGATACACTCCACGCGGCTCAGTTTCTCTCCCAGCAGGTGGCTAAGTTCGGTTCGCAGCTGTTCCATCTCTGATTACCCCTGTGAATACTACTGGTTTTATAATGAGCGCCAGCCGCAGGGATGTCATCAGGTGAGATCAAAAATTGAGGGAAAAAGTATGGAAAAATAGCGTGAAGATATCCCCTCACGACGGAGGGGATGAACGGATTAACGCAGCTCTGCGCGCACGCGCTCCAGATCTTCCGGTGTATCGACACCGGTTCCAGGCACAACTTCGGCCACCGCGACATGGATTTTTTCGCCATACCACAGCACCCGCAGCTGCTCCAGCATTTCGATCTGTTCCAGCGGGCTCGGCGACCAGCTGACGTAGCGACGGATAAAGCCGGCACGATAACCGTAAATACCGATATGACGTAGCAGCGTATCGCCGATAGTTTCGCGTGATTGCGCAAAGCGATCGCGATCCCATGGAATGGTGGCGCGGGAGAAGTAGAGCGCATAGCCCTGCGCATCCATCACCACTTTCACGGCATTCGGATTAAATGCTTCCTCAGCGTCGTGAATCGGAACGGCGAGCGTGGCCATACCGCAGGTATTGGCCGCCAGATTGTCCGCCACCTGGCGGACGATCGCCGGCGGGATCATCGGCTCATCGCCCTGGATATTGACGATGATCGTGTCATCACTGAAGCCACACTTTTCAACAACTTCGGCCAGACGCTCGGTGCCGGATTGATGGTCCGCACGCGTCATGCACACTTCGCCGCCGGCAGCTTCGACCGCACGCGCAACATCGTCATGATCCGTCGCGACGATAATGCGATCGGCCCCGGATTCGCGCGCGCGCTCGAGAACATGAACGATCATCGGCTTACCGTTGATATCCTGTAGGGGCTTGCCCGGCAGACGCGTGGAGGCAAAACGTGCAGGAATGATGACCACGAAACTCATGAATGGCTCTCTCCCACGGCTAATGCGCGGGCTTCGGTTTCCAGCAAGACGGGAATGCCTTCACGGAAAGGAAAGGCCAGGCTGTCAATTTTGCAGATCAGCTCTTGCTTATCCTGGCTGTAGTACAGTTTGCCGTTGCAGACAGGACAGGCGATGATTTCTAGTAAACGGTGATCCATGATTCCTCCTGATGGACCGAATAGATTCCGCAGCAGCATATCACATGATGGCAAACTCAGGGATCCGTTTGCGGCAAAGGCTGAGCGGGGTGTGGTCTTGTTCAGACCGGGGAAATCTCCCAGCCCTGCTGACGGTCGGAGAAAAGCCCCGGCGGCAGACGACCGAAGGTGATACGTTGAGCCGACTGCCAGATGGCAAACTCTTCAATCGCCCGGAGCAACCCTTTCTCCAGCCCCGAGGTGACCCTGATCCCCTCTTCCAGCCACAGCGAAAAAACCTCCAGAACCCCGGTTTTCCGATGCACCTTGCTGTCCATTCTGCCCACCAGTTTTCCCTGGTGCAGCAGCGGCAGAACAAAGTAGCCATACTGACGCTTCGGCGCCGGCGTGTAGCACTCGAGGCGATAGCTGAAATTGAAGAGTTGCTCAGCGCGTTTACGGTCCCAGACTACCGGGTCAAATGGCGAGAGTACCGCGCTATGGCTGGCGGCGAGTTTACCGCCGGGCGCCGATTCCAGCTGCCCGAGCGCTTCGTGGTGGAGCCACATGTCGCCCAGTTCCTCGACCTTCACCGGGACCACCGTGCCCTCCTCCTGCCAGCTCGCCAGCAGCGTCGGCAAAGCGGGCTGGCGGAGACGATAGTAATCAGCCAGCCACTGGGGGCGAAAAATGCCGAGGCTCCGGGCACTGTTGCGCAGCATTAACGCCTCCGCCTGCGGCTGCGTCAGCGCATCGCGCTCATCGTCCCAGTGCGGCATGACGCGATGCGTCAGGTCGTACACCCGCTGGAAGTTACGCCGCTCCACCACCATCACTTTACCTGCGGTAAACAGGCCTTCCAGATGGCGCTTGTGCGGTTTCCACTCCCACCAGCCGCTGGCGCCTTTGCGCGGATGTTCAAAGTCGGCCGAACGAACCGGACCATTCTGCGCGATATGCTCCAGCAGCAGCCGAATATCGTCAGCATGTTCCGTCATCCACGCCTTGTGATACTTCCAGCCCATATTATCGGGCGTCAGCATACGGTGGCGCACCAGGGCAAAGTCGCTACGGGGCAGGAAACAGGCTTCATGAGCCCAGTATTCCATCAGCTCCCCGCTGCGCAGGGCGTCCTCCAGCCAGCTTTGCGGATAGCTGCCAAGACGGCTAAAAAGCACAAGATAAGGGCTGCGGGCAACGACGTTGATGGTATCGATTTGCAGCAATGACATCTGCTGAATAGTTGACAGAATATCGCTGGCGCGGGCACGTCGCCGGGGCTTCTTCAGCAATCCCTGCGCCGCAAGATGGAGATGACGGGCTTCTTTAAGCGACAGTTGTAGTACCGACATGCAGGTTCTCCGTAAAGGACTCCGGCACAGCGTTATTGAAGCGAACGTGGCAGAACTAACGTTGCACCAGCGTCACCAGTTCCGTCAGCAGCTGCTGTGCGCGTTCATCCGTCATTATGGCGTCGACAGGTAAATACCACCAGTTTGCTTCGGCAAACCCACGACATTTCACCGCATCTTTCTCGGTCATCAGCAGCGTTTGCTGTGGATTCACAAGGGCGGAAACGCTCGCCTGAGTCAATGCCTGGTGATCGGCAAGCGCGACGGTTTTTACCGGCAGGACGCCGCAGCTTTCCAGCGTGGCGAAAAAGCGCGGCGGATGACCGATCCCGGCCATGGCAACGACATTATCGAAAGAAGCCACGTCACGCCGTTCGCCGCTGCGTAAATTTACCGCCAGTCCGGGTCGCAGCTGCATGGGAATTTCCCCCGCCTGCGCGATGCCGCCGTTAACAATGATGGCGTCGACGCTGCGTAAACGTGACGCGCGTTCACGCATCGGCCCGGCCGGTAGCCACCAGCCATTGCCAAAACGGCGCTCGCCATCAATTACCACAATTTCTTTGTCCCGCGCCAGCTTGTAGTGCTGCAGGCCATCATCGGTGATAATGAGCTGCAAATCATGTGCATGAAGCAGCGCCTGCACCGCCTCACGACGCGCTGGCGAGACCGCAACCGGCGCGCCGGTGCGTTGAAAAATGAGTACCGGTTCATCGCCGGCTTCCGCGGTACTGGTGTCATTGCTGAGCAGTAACGGATAGCTCGCCGCTTTCCCGCCATAACCGCGGGAAACGACGCCAACGCGGATACCGCGCTGCTGGAGCTGTTCCACCAGCCAGATGACCACCGGCGTTTTGCCGTTGCCTCCGGCGGTGAGATTCCCCACCACCGCCACCGGAACCGGCGCTCGCCAGGCTTTCTTCAGCCCCAGCCGATAGCTGAGGCGGATCAGCCCGCTCACCAGGCCATAGAGCCAGGAGAGCGGCAGCAAGAGTCGCCATACGGGCGACTCACCGGACCAGATGCGCGCAATCATTGGCCAAACTGCATCTTATGTAGCTGGGCGTACACGCCGCGGTGTTCCAGCAGATCGGCATGGCTACCGCGCTCGACAATGCGGCCATCTTCCACCACCACAATTTCATCGGCTTGTTCGATGGTGGAAAGACGGTGGGCAATCACCAGCGAAGTGCGGTTTTTCTGCAGTTCGTCGAGGGCGGCCTGGATCGCGCGTTCAGACTCGGTATCCAGCGCCGATGTCGCTTCGTCCAGAATCAGAATCGGGCTGTTACGCAGCAGCGCACGCGCGATGGCAATACGCTGACGCTGACCGCCGGAGAGCAGTACGCCGTTCTCACCGATAACGGTATCGAGGCCATTATCCATTTTGCTGATAAAGTCCATCGCGTAGGCCATACGCGCCGCTTCTTCGATCTGCTCACGGCTGTACTCTTCCGTGCGCGCATAGGCAATGTTGTTGGCCACGGTATCGTTGAACAGATGAACGTTTTGCGACACCAGCGCCACCTGATCGCGCAGGGATGCCAGAGTGTATTCACGCAGATCGTGGCCATCCAGCAAAATCTGGCCGTTATCGATATCGTAAAAGCGCGTAATCAGGCTGGCGATGGTCGATTTACCCGACCCCGAACGCCCGACCAGGGCGACCGTTTTACCTTCCTGGATGTTGAGGTTGATATTTCGCAGCGCCGGCGTTTCACGGCCCGGATAGGTAAAGGTGACATCTTTGAATTCCAGGTTGCCCTTCGCCCGCTCGATAACCAGCTTGCCTTCGTCTTTTTCCTGTTCGGAATCAAGAATCGCAAACAGCGTCTGGCAGGCGGCCATCCCGCGCTGGAACTGAGCATTGACGTTAGTCAGCGACTTCAGCGGGCGCATCAACGCGATCATCGAGGAGAAGACGACGGTGATGGTACCGGCAGTTAACGTTTCCATGACGCTCGGGAAGCTGGCGGCATAGAGAACAAATGCCAGCGCCAGTGACGCAATCAGCTGAATAACCGGGTCAGAAATAGACGACGCAGAGACCATTTTCATCCCCTGCAAGCGCATTTTGTTGCTGACCTTATCAAAACGTTTGGTTTCTACCGCCTGACCGCCAAACATCAGCACTTCTTTATGCCCTTTCAGCATCTGCTCTGCGCTGGTGGTCACCTGCCCCATGGTGTTTTGCATATTCTTGCTGATATTACGAAAACGCTTCGATACCACGCGAATCGCCATCGAGACGATGGGGGCCAGGACGATCAGAATCAGCGACAGCTGCCAGCTGTAATAGAACATCATCACAAACAGACCGATGATCGAGGCGCCTTCGCGCACGACGGTAATCAAGGCGCTGGAAGAGGATGACGCCACCTGTTCGGAATCATAGGTAATGCGTGACAGCAAGGTACCCGTAGACTGTTTATCAAAGAAGGAGACGGGCATCCCCATCATATGGCTGAACAGACGGCGGCGCATTGTCATGACGACTTTGCCTGAAACCCACGAGATACAGTAGCTCGAAATATAGCTGGTGACGCCACGCAGTAACATCAACCCAATCACGACCAGCGGCATCCATAGCAGCACTGAGCGATCCGTTTTACCAAAACCATCATCCAGTAACGGTTTAAGAAGCGATAGCATGAAGGTATCACTAGCGGCGTTAAAGACTAACGCAACTGCCGCGATGATCAGTCCGGTTTTAAATGGCGCAATAAGCGGCCAGAGGCGGCGGAAGGTCTGCCACGTGGAGAGATCTTTATCATTCTGCATTCAATAAACCAGCTTATGTTGAAATAGCCGCATATTCTACCCGTTATCCACGGTCTCGCCAAACCACTGATGATACCAACGCGGTAAAAGTTGATCTCGTAAGCTTTGGATTTGCCAACCTTCTGGAGAAAAAATAACCGTAATTTGTCCCTGATGCGGCGTATCGAGCCATCGATAGCCCTGCTGACGGTAGCGCTGCACCACTTTAGCCGCAGGCATACGCCAGGCATTATATCGCGAGGCCGAAGCCAGCGCCGCCGCGCCGCCGACCCGCTGCAATAAGGCAAGCGCAGAAGAGGTATGACTCCCGTGGTGCGGAACCTGGATAAGTGTAGACGCAAGATGTTGCCAGTAGTGGCTCAGCATGGCCCGTTCTGCCGGAATTTCAATATCTCCGGTCAGTAGAATGCTCTGCTTGCCGTCATCAATACGGACCACGCAGGAGCGGTTATTGCCCGTCAGGCTGGAATCCGGCAGCGGCCACAGCACGCGAAAAGTTAATCCACGCCATCGCCAGCTTTCGCCTCGTCGACAGGGAAGATGCCCCCGCCAGCCCAGCGGACTGCGGATCCAGAGCTCGGGCCAGGCCTTCAGCAGCGAATTGAGACCGCCGCGGTGGTCAAGGTGTTCATGGCTCAACACAACGCCCTCCGGGCGCAGGTGATGCCAGCGTAGCCAGGGAATAATAATCTGCTGACCGCTATCACCATCGGGCCAGGCCAGTCCGGTATCATAGAGGATTGCCGCCCCCTCGCGCTCAATGACCATAGCCAGCCCCTGCCCGACGTCCAGCATCGTGACCCGCCATTCATCTTTCGCTCCATGGCGCCAGAAGGGCCAGCTCAGCAGCAGCGTGCTGCTAAGACAAAGCGCCGGTAGCGAACGCCAGGCATGAAAACGCCACACCAGCAGTATCAGCCAGGGCAACGCGCTGAGCCCCGCCCAGCGAAAATCCAGACTGAGCCAGCCCTGCGGCAGCAGATGCAAAAACCAGAATAGTGCTGCCAGCAGGCGGTCGGCCAGCCACCACACCGCCATTTCAACCACGACAGGTCCGCTGAGATGCAGCAGCATCGCCAGCAGAATCGTGGGAACAACCGCAAAGGTGACCAACGGTACGGCTATCAGATTTGCTACCCAGGCGGTCAGGCTGATGCCGTGGAAAAGGAGAATCTGAATTGGCAATAGCAGAAACATCAGCCCAAGCTGCAGATGGCCTAAAGCAAGCCCTTCACGCCACGGCCAGCGCCACGTATGCCGCTGCAGCGGCACCAGCTGATACCAGAAAATCAGCGTTGCGACGGCGAAGATGGACAGCCACAGACTATCAGACAACACCGCCAGCGGATCGGCGAATAAGATAGCGCCAATACAACAGAGCCAGATTTGCCAGGACGACCAGCGTCTGGCAGATAGCCGTAGGCCCACCACGCAGCTCAGGGCTACGCAGGTCCGCAGCGCAGGCGGCTGCATACCGGTCAGCCAGGCATAAAATAGCGCGCAGCCCAGACCGATAAGTAACGGCATTCTCCAGCCAATCCATCGGCACGGGAAAAAGAATTGCAGCCCCCGAACCACCAGTCCACCGAGTATGGCGCCTAACGCAATATGCAACCCCGAAATCGCCATCAGGTGTGAGGTACCGGTCTCCTGCATCAGACGTTTGATATCCCGCGGTACAACCAGTCGCTCGCCCATCCCGAGCCCGAGTATCACCGACTGCCAGGGAAAAGCGTCGAGAGTACGTTCCAGCGATGCCAGATAGCGAGCGCGGTAGCTGCACGTCGGGTCTGATGCTTCGGCCGACGTAAAGCGCCCGGTTAGCGAACGATGTTGCGCCAGGGCAAAACGCTGGCCGTCAAAGCCCCCTACGTTGAGCTGACTATGGACCGGGCGAAGACGGACGGTCATCTTCCAGCGCTGCCCGGCACACGGCAGGTCGGGCAGCGCATTACCATAAAGAGTTACCCCTGGCGCCGGCCATAGCCTCTGCCCGTTGAAACGGAGAATATTTCCCTGGTAGGTGGTCTCACCTTCGACGGCCGTTAGCTTAATTTCAACCTGCCGGTTGCCACCGGGTAGCACCTGCATCGGCCACAGCACCTGACGCGCGCTCAGCACACCCCAGGCAAAAAACAGCATGGTCAACGCCAGGTAACGCAATGGCCTCCAGCGGTAAAGCGACATCAGGATCGCGCCGCCGATAATGACCTGAACGGCGAGCGGTGTGGGCAGTTCTGGCAAGAACAGCAGTGGGCAGATCCCGACAACCACGCACCCGGCAAGCTGTGATAAACGCATGTCCCCTCCCTGTTGACGGAGAGTATCGCGTGAAAGCTAAAGGTCGTCAGCGGTCGGCGGCCGGGTATGGATTTCGGCTTCCGCAAAACCTACGGGGTTGCAGCAAAACGAAGATGTTGCTGTGAGGCGGGGCAAACCGGAGGCATAAAAAAAGCACCGCAAAGGTGCTTTTTTTATCATCGGAGTACGTTGTCGCGGCTGTGCGAAACTTACTCTTCGTAAATATTGGCGCGGTCGCGTAATTCTTTCCCAGGCTTAAAGTGCGGAACGTACTTACCTTCCAGTTCGACTTTATCGCCAGTCTTCGGGTTACGCCCGGTGCGAGGTGCTCGATAATGCAAAGAGAAGCTGCCGAAACCGCGGATTTCAATGCGCTCACCTTGAGCAAGCGTTGAGGCCATATGTTCCAGCATTTCTTTAACAGCATCTTCGACCGCTTTCGCAGGAATGTGAGATTGCTGGCTGGCAAGTCTTTCTATCAATTCTGACTTGGTCATTATTCCTCCGGTTTCCTTCAAGGCAAAATTAGCTAACTGCTTTAAACAAGGGCGGCCGTAGCCGCCCTTTGTGCTTGATTACAGGACGAATCCTGCAATCTGTCAAGTAAACTCGTCGTAATTCAGGTTGTTGTAACCTGAATGACTAAGATTACTCGCCTTTAGCTGCTTTGAAAGCTTCAGCCATTGCGTTGTTAGAGAAGTTTGCATCTTCCTGTTTGTTAACAGTTGCGATTGCATCTTTCTCATCAGCTTCGTCTTTAGCACGAACAGACAGGCTGATTGCACGGTTTTTACGATCAACGCCGGTGAATTTAGCTTCAACGTCGTCGCCAACGCTCAGAACCAGAGTTGCATCTTCAACGCGGTCACGGGAAGCTTCAGAAGCGCGCAGGTAACCTTCAACGCCGTCAGCCAGTTCTACGGTTGCGCCTTTAGCGTCAACTGCAGTGACTTTACCGTTTACGATTGCGCCTTTCTTGTTCAGTGCAACCCAGTTGTTGAACGGATCTTCTGCGAGCTGTTTAACGCCCAGAGAGATACGCTCACGCTCTGCGTCAACCTGCAGAACAACTGCTGCGATTTCGTCGCCTTTTTTGTATTCACGAACTGCTTCTTCGCCTGCAACGTTCCAGGAGATGTCAGACAGGTGAACCAGGCCGTCGATGCCGCCGTCCAGGCCGATGAAGATACCGAAGTCAGTGATAGACTTGATTTTACCTTCAACACGGTCGCCCTTGTTGTGGGTTTCCGCAAACTGCTGCCACGGGTTGTTTTTGCACTGCTTCAGACCCAGGGAGATACGACGACGTTCTTCGTCGATATCCAGAACCATAACTTCCACTACGTCGCCAACGTTAACAACTTTGGACGGGTGGATGTTTTTGTTGGTCCAATCCATTTCGGAAACGTGAACCAGGCCTTCAACGCCTTCTTCGATTTCAACGAAGCAGCCGTAGTCGGTCAGGTTGGTCACGCGACCGGTCAGTTTGGTACCTTCCGGATAACGCTTAGCGATAGCTACCCACGGATCTTCGCCCAGCTGTTTCAGGCCCAGAGATACACGAGTACGCTCGCGGTCGAACTTCAGCACTTTAACAGTGATTTCGTCGCCAACGTTTACGATTTCGCTCGGGTGCTTAACGCGTTTCCACGCCATGTCGGTGATGTGCAGCAGGCCGTCAACGCCGCCCAGATCAACGAATGCGCCGTAGTCAGTGAGGTTCTTAACGATACCTTTGACTTCCATGCCTTCCTGCAGGTTTTCCAGCAGCTGATCGCGTTCTGCGCTGTTTTCGGATTCGATAACGGCACGACGGGATACAACAACGTTGTTACGCTTCTGGTCCAGCTTGATTACTTTGAACTCAAGCTCTTTGCCTTCCAGGTGCAGAGTGTCGCGAACCGGACGAACGTCAACCAGGGAACCCGGCAGGAACGCGCGAATACCATTCAGCTCAACAGTGAAGCCACCTTTAACTTTGCCGTTGATAACACCGACTACAGTTTCAGCTTCTTCGTAAGCTTTTTCCAGCGTGATCCAAGCTTCGTGACGTTTAGCTTTTTCACGGGACAGCAGGGTTTCACCGAAGCCGTCTTCTACTGCATCCAGAGCAACGTCAACTTCGTCACCGACCTGGATTTCCAGCTCGCCCTGGGCGTTTTTGAACTGCTCTGCCGGAATGGCAGACTCAGATTTCAGACCAGCGTCAACCAGTACGATATCTTTGTCGATAGCAACAACAACACCACGAACGATGGAACCCGGACGGGTTTCGATTGTTTTTAAGGATTCTTCAAATAGTTGAGCAAAAGATTCAGTCATGTTTAATCTTCAGGTTTCATATTTAACGTCCACCTGGCTCCGTGCCGGATGGGGTTGTTTAACATACCCGCTAACACTCCATTGCTGCGGGGGTACTGCTATAATTCTGAGGCCGTTTCGCTTCACCGCTTCGCGGTCAGGCGACTGCCAGTTTTTCGCGCGCATAGTGTAGCGCTTTTTCAATAACTTGCTCAATGTTTAGTTCAGTAGAATCGAGAACTAAAGCATCGGCGGCCGGGACAAGCGGCGCGACGCTGCGATTACGGTCGCGATCGTCACGTTCTTTTATCTCGGACAAAAGACGTTCAAAGTTAACACTAAAGCCCTTTTCCTGCAACTGCAGCATACGGCGATGGGCGCGCTCTTGTGCCGAAGCATCAAGGAAAATCTTCACTGGCGCATCGGGAAACACGACGGTTCCCATATCGCGTCCGTCGGCAATCAGGCCAGGCAGTTCACGAAATGCGCGCTGACGACGAAGCAATGCTTCACGCACGCGGGGAAACGCGGCAACTTTCGATGCGGTATTAGCCACTTCCTGAGTACGAATGGCGGCGCTGACGTCTTCGCCTTCAAGAATCACTTCCAGAGTGCCGTCGGTGGAGATAAAACGCACGTCCAGGTGCGCCGCCAACGGTACCAGCGCCTCTTCAGATTCGACATCAACATGGTGATGCAGCGCCGCGAGGGCCAGAACACGATAGATGGCCCCGGAATCCAGCAGATGCCAGCCCAGCGCTTCCGCCATTGCCTTGCACAATGTGCCTTTACCCGCACCGCCAGGCCCATCAATGGTGATTACCGGAATATTTGCCGTCATCTTTTTCTCCTTCAGCAAGGCGCATAGAATATAAACGCCGCGCATTATACGCATCTCTACGCCGGAAAGTGAGCATTGCTTGCAAATTACGGACTACCAGAAATGAAACGCAGAAGAATTGCGCAATTATAGCGGGCTGACGGAACGTCAGCCCGGAAGATGACAATATTTTACCTTTTCGGTTTGCTTTTTGCGCAGCGAACGTTACGCCAGCGTGCTGATTCGCGCCAGCTGCTCGAAGTAATCCGGGAAGGTTTTCGCCGTACATTTCGGGTCAAGAATAGTCACCGGCGTATCAGACAACGCCACCAGCGAGAAACACATTGCCATACGGTGATCGTTATAGGTGCCAATCTCGGCAAACTGCAGCGTCAGCGGAGGCGTAATGCGAATGTAATCCTCCCCCTCTTCCACTTCAGCGCCCACTTTACGCAGTTCGGTGGCCATCGCAAACAGACGGTCGGTCTCTTTGACGCGCCAGTTATAGATGTTGCGTAGCGTGGTCGTTCCCCTAGCAAACAGCGCCGCGGTGGCGATAGTCATCGCCGCATCCGGAATATGGTTCATATCCATATCGATAGCATTCAGCTCGCCGCGGGTACAGGCAATATAATCCTCGCCCCAGGTGACGGTCGCCCCCATTTTTTCCAGCACGTCGGCAAAACGAATATCGCCCTGTACGCTGTTGCGGCCGATACCGGTGACTTTTACCGTCCCACCTTTGATGGCGCCGGCAGCGAGGAAATAAGAGGCCGAAGAGGCATCCCCCTCCACCAGGTAATCACCCGGCGACTGGTACTGCTGATTGCCGCTGACAATAAAGCGCTGATAGGCCTGATTCTCGACCTCAACGCCGAATGTTTTCATCAGATGCAGCGTGATGTCGATATATGGGCGGGAAACCAGCTCGCCTTTAATCGCGATGACGGTATCCTGCGGCGCCAGTGGCGCAGCCATCAGCAGCGCGGTGAGGAACTGGCTGGATACGCTGCCGTCCACTTCAACTTCGCCGCCGGTAAAGCCGCCGCGCAGGCGCAGAGGCGGATAGTTTTCCTGCTCCAGATAATCAATCTGCGCGCCGCCCTGGCGCAGCGCGTCGACCAGATGGCCAATCGGGCGCTCTTTCATGCGCGGTTCGCCGGTCAACACGATATCGTTGCTGCCCAGACACAGCGCGGCCGCCAGCGGACGCATGGCGGTCCCTGCGTTACCGAGGAACAGCTCCAGCGCACTACCAGCCTGCAGCGGCCCAGCGTTGCCGGTCACTTCACAGCGGGTGCGGTCAGCAGACAGAACGTAATGAACTCCCAGGGCGCTCAGGGCATTCAGCATATGGCGTACATCGTCGCTGTCCAGCAGGTTGGTCAGCACCGTGGTGCCACGGGCCAAAGCCGCCAGCAGCAAAGCACGGTTAGAGACACTTTTTGACCCAGGCAGGTTCACGGTGCCATCTACTCGCGCAATGGGTTGTAACGTCAGGGATTCCATCAAACTTAACTCTCAAACAAACAGAATAAAAACCCCGCAGACCAGCCGCGGGGATGAAAAACAGGAGGGTGATTAGCCGTGGCGGCGTTCAAAATCCTGCATAAAGTCGGTCAGTGCCTTCACGCCCGCCAGCGGCATCGCGTTATAGATAGAAGCACGCATGCCGCCCACTACGCGGTGGCCTTTCAGTGCATGCAGACCTGCGGCAAAGGACTCTTCAAGGAACAGTTTATCCAGCGCACTGTCGGCCAGCTGGAACGGGACGTTCATACGGGAACGGTTAGCCGCTGCCACATCGTTACGATAGAAGCTGCTGCGGTCGATCGCACCATACAGCAAATCGGCTTTTTGCTGATTGATTTTGTCCATTGCCGCGACGCCGCCCTGCTCTTTCAGCCACTTGAACACCAGACCGGCCAGGTACCAGGCGAACGTCGGCGGGGTGTTAAACATGGAGTCGTTAGCATCCAGTACGGTGTAGTCGAGAATTGACGGGCAGGCGATACTGGCTTTACCCAGCAGGTCTTCACGTACAATCACCAGCGTCAGGCCCGCCGGGCCGATATTTTTCTGTGCGCCCGCATAGATAACGCCGTAACGGCTGACATCAATCGGGGCAGAGAGAATGGTGGAGGAGAAATCCGCCGCAACCACGACGTCGTCCGCAAAATTCGGCGTTTCATCAATCGCAATGCCGTCGATGGTTTCATTCGGACAGTAGTGCAGATAGGCCGCGCCTGGCGTCAACTGCCATTCGCTCATCGGCTTAACTCCGCGCAGGCCGTCAACCGTGATTTTCGCGTCAATGGCGTTCGGCGAACAATATTTTTTCGCTTCTTTAATCGCGCTTGCCGCCCAGTAGCCGGCATCGACATAGTCAGCGGTGGTTTTATCACCCAGCAGGTTCAGCGGAACGCCCGCGAACTGACCGCGACCACCGCCGTGGCAGAATAAAACTTTGTAGTTGGAGGGGATATTGAGCAGATCGCGAAAATCCTGTTCAGCCGCCTCAGCCACCTGGATAAACTCTTTACCACGGTGACTGATTTCCATGACCGACGTACCCAGGCCATGCCAGTCACACAGCTCCTGCTGTGCCAGTTTGAGAACTTCCGCCGGCAGCATTGCCGGGCCCGAACTAAAGTTATAGACCTGAGCCATTTCCCCTCACCACGTTGCTATGTTGTCTGCCCGCGAACCATCGCGGGCATAAGTTATTCCTGTGGCTATCGGTTTTATCATTCAGTGACACGCACCGCAACGAGTAAAACTAAGCAGCCACGAAATGTGGCTGTCGTCACACAAAAGAATCTGCCGGCTTGACGTCATAAAACCGACATAATTGCTGTCAGGTGACTCTTTTCGCCCTGCTGGCCTGCGACCATTCTGCATTTGCGCAGCGGGGACATAATTGTTTATCCCCGGCGCGGAGCTTAAGAACTGCGCTACACCGTACGCAGGCATATTCATCGTCGCGCGGAATGGTAGCGAAGCTTGCGTTATGGGGAGGAGGTAAAATAGACAGACCGGCTTTGACGTCTCGATCCGCATAGTAGTAGAGACTAATTTGCCCGTTGGTTTCCAGAATAGCCAACCGGACCTGTCCCAGCTGTTCGACGCCGTTGATCCGCAGCTCCATAAAAAACTCGAATTCGGTCATGTTTTCCGCCTGTAAATTTTTCCAGGCCAGTTCCCCCTGTTCGATGACCGGGATCGGTTTGCCCTCAAGCAGGTTCTCCAGCTTCTCGCTTTTGCCCATCAGCCACATGATCAGCCGGTAGAGCAACGCCAGGGTGACAAAGACCACCAGCACCGGCAGCATCGGGACATCGTCATAGAAAGCGACATCCCCTGCCGCGGATCCAAGGGTCAGGATAATGAGGACTTCGAACAGCGACATCTGCCGCACGCCGCGTCGGCCGGTGATTTTGAGAAAGATAAATACCAGGACAAAGGTGTACACGCTCCTCAGCGCCACCTCAGCCAAAAAGTCCACTGGCACTTTATCCAGCGCCATACGATGCCAATCAAATGCCTTCATGGTTAACGCCTGCACAGTTATCGGGTGTCAGTAAGGATAGCCAGACGATGGAGATAGCGCCGGTCATCTAAAAGCCGTATCATTGCGCGCTTTACGTACGATAAAAGTGATCGCCATGACTCAAACGTTTATTCCCGGCAAAGATGCCGCCCTGGAAGATTCCATCGCCCGCTTCCAGCAGAAATTGCTCGACCTCGGATTTGATATTGAAGAGGCCTCATGGCTGAATCCCGTACCGCACGTGTGGTCAGTACATATCCGTGATAAAGAGTGCTCGCTGTGTTTCACCAACGGCAAAGGGGCAACCAAAAAAGCGGCGCTGGCCTCGGCTCTTGGTGAATATTTCGAGCGTCTGTCCACCAACTACTTTTTTGCTGACTTTTGGCTGGGCGAAACCATCGCTAACGGACCATTCGTCCACTATCCAAATGAGAAATGGTTCCCGCTGACCGAAGACGATGAAGTGCCGGAAGGTCTGCTGGATCCTCGTCTGCGCGCATTTTACGATCCTGACGATCAGTTGACCGCCAGCATGCTGGTCGATCTGCAGTCGGGCAACGACGAACGCGGCGTTTGCGGCCTGCCGTTCACCCGCCAGTCCGATGGCGAAACCGTCTATATCCCGATGAATATCGTCGGCAACCTGTATGTCTCTAACGGGATGTCCGCAGGCAACACGGCGAACGAAGCGCGCGTTCAGGCACTGTCGGAAGTCTTCGAGCGTCACATTAAAAACCGCATCATCGCTGAGAGCATCAGCCTGCCAGAAATTCCGGCAGAGGTCATGGCGCGTTATCCAGGTGTGGTGGAGTCCATCAATAAGCTGGAAGCCGAAGGTTTCCCGATCTTTGCTTACGATGGCTCGCTGGGCGGCAAATACCCGGTTATCTGCGTGGTGTTGTTTAACCCGACCAACGGAACCTGCTTCGCCTCTTTCGGCGCGCATCCGGACTTCGGCGTCGCTCTCGAACGTACCGTCACCGAGCTGCTGCAAGGCCGTAGCCTGAAAGATCTCGATGTCTTTACGCCACCAACCTTCGATGACGAAGAAGTCGCTGAACACGCCAATCTTGAAACCCACTTTATTGATTCCAGCGGTCTGATCTCCTGGGATATGTTCAAACAGGATGCTGACTATCCGTTCGTCGACTGGAGCTTCTCCGGCACCACGGAAGAAGAGTTCGCCACCCTGATGGCCATCTTTAAAGAAGAAGATAAAGAAGTTTACATCGCCGATTATGAGCACCTGAGCGTCTACGCCTGCCGCATCATCGTTCCGGGAATGTCAGACATTTACCCGGCGGAAGATCTGTGGCTGGCCAATAACAGCATGGGCAGCCATCTGCGCGAAACCCTTCTCTCCCTGCCGGGCAGTGAATGGGAAAAAGAAGATTATCTGGCGCTGATCGAACAACTGGATGATGAAGGGAATGACGACTTCACCCGCGTACGCGAGCTGCTGGGCCTGGCGACGGGCAAAGACAACGGCTGGTATACGCTGCGTATTGGCGAACTGAAAGCGATGCTGGCGCTGGCCGGTGGCGATCTGGAGCAGGCCTTGATCTGGACGGAATGGACCATTGAATTCAATGCGTCTATCTTCAGTGCGGAACGCGCAAATTACTACCGCTGCCTGCAGACGCTGCTGCTGCTCAGTCAGGAAGAAGAACGCCAGCCTCTGCAGTACCTGAATGCCTTTATCCGTATGTACGGCGCCGATGCGGTAGAAGCTGCCAGCGCGGCGATGAGCGGTGAAGCGCCGTTCTATGGCCTGCAGGCCGTAGATAGCGATCTCCAGGCTTTCCCGGCCCATCAGTCTTTACTGAAAGCCTATGAAAAACTGCAGCGGGCAAAAGCGGCATTCTGGGCTAAATAAGGCTTCATTTTACTGCCAGCCGCATTATTTACGGGGTCGATAAAGACCCCGTTTTTCATCGCTAAGTAGACCCGCGGCTAATTTGTAGTTGCAACGTTAATTTACAGTAAACTTTTTTTACGCATCACTTTAGGATTGTTAATTTTAATAAAAAATACCCCATTTTAATTAACCGTCCACAGCGGCCCAAAATGAAAAAAATCAACATAAGTTGTAAATTTTAAAATTTATTTTTTTCATTTAAAACAATCATTTATTCCCATAATAAGTCAAAACCACACATATCCAGGGCTTATAGTTCCGGTGGGATATGATCTACATCAATTTCCCTTCTATAATGCTTTGTTAGTATCTCACCGCCAACTTTTATAAAGAGAGAGTTAGTGTGAAAGCTGACAACCCTTTTGATCTTTTACTCCCTGCAGCCATGGCGAAAGTCGCCGAAGAAGCAGGTGTCTACAAAGCGACAAAGCACCCGATGAAGACGTTTTATCTGGCGATTACCGCTGGTGTTTTCATTTCCATTGCTTTTGTCTTCTATATTACGGCGACAACCGGCACTGCCGCGATGCCTTTCGGAATTGCTAAACTGATCGGGGGGATCTGCTTTTCACTCGGCCTGATTCTTTGCGTCATCTGCGGTGCCGACCTGTTTACCTCCACCGTACTTATCGTCGTGGCGAAAGCCAGCGGACGAATTACCTGGGGTCAACTGGCAAGAAACTGGCTCAACGTCTATGTTGGTAACCTGATAGGTGCACTGCTGTTTGTATTGCTGATGTGGTTATCTGGCGAGTATATGACCGCCAACGGTGCATGGGGCCTGAACGTCCTGCAAACCGCCGACCACAAAATGCACCATACATTTATTGAAGCCGTGTGTCTGGGTATCCTGGCTAACCTGATGGTCTGTCTGGCGGTGTGGATGAGCTACTCCGGCCGCAGCCTGATGGATAAAGCCATGATTATGGTTTTACCGGTGGCGATGTTTGTTGCCAGCGGCTTTGAGCACAGTATCGCTAACATGTTTATGATCCCGCTGGGTATCGTAATTCGCGACTTTGCAACCCCGGAATTCTGGACCGCGATTGGTTCTGCTCCGGAAAATTTCTCTCACCTGACCGTGATGAACTTCATTACTGATAACCTGATTCCGGTAACTATCGGGAACATTATCGGCGGTGGTCTGCTGGTTGGGTTGACATACTGGGTCATTTACCTGCGTGGCGACGACCATCACTAAGGGCCGTTTCAGGCAGTAAATAAAAAATCCACTTAAGAAGGTAGGTGTTACATGTCCGAGCTTAATGAAAAGTTAGCCACAGCCTGGGAAGGTTTCGCGAAAGGTGACTGGCAGAAAGAAGTCAACGTACGTGACTTTATCCAGAAAAACTATACCCCGTATGAAGGCGACGAGTCCTTCCTGGCTGGCGCAACTGAAGCGACAACCAAGCTGTGGGACAACGTTATGGAAGGTGTTAAACAGGAAAACCGCACTCACGCGCCTGTTGACTTCGACACTTCCCTTGCATCCACCATCACGTCTCATGACGCGGGCTACATCAACAAAGCTCTTGAGAAAATCGTTGGTCTGCAGACTGAAAAGCCTCTGAAACGTGCGATTATCCCGTTCGGCGGCATCAAAATGGTTGAAGGTTCCTGCAAAGCGTACGATCGCGAACTGGACCCGATGCTGAAAAAAATCTTCACCGAATACCGTAAAACCCATAACCAGGGTGTATTCGATGTGTACACCAAAGACATTCTGAACTGCCGTAAGTCTGGCGTTCTGACTGGTCTGCCGGATGCGTATGGCCGTGGCCGTATCATCGGTGACTACCGTCGCGTTGCGCTGTACGGTATCGACTTCCTGATGAAAGACAAATACGCACAGTTCCTGTCTCTGCAGTCTGACCTGGAAAACGGCGTAAACCTGGAAGCGACTATCCGTCTGCGTGAAGAGATCTCTGAACAGCACCGCGCTCTGGGTCAGATCAAAGAAATGGCAGCGAAATACGGCTGCGATATCTCAGGTCCGGCAACCAACGCGCAGGAAGCTATCCAGTGGACCTACTTCGGCTACCTGGCCGCGGTTAAGTCTCAGAACGGTGCAGCAATGTCCTTCGGTCGCGTATCCACCTTCCTGGATGCTTACATCGAACGTGACCTGAAAGCAGGCAAAATCACTGAACAAGACGCTCAGGAAATGATTGACCACCTGGTCATGAAACTGCGTATGGTTCGCTTCCTGCGTACTCCGGAATATGATGAACTGTTCTCCGGCGACCCGATTTGGGCAACTGAATCCATCGGTGGTATGGGCGTTGACGGCCGTACTCTGGTCACCAAAAACAGCTTCCGCTTCCTGAACACCCTGTACACCATGGGTCCTTCTCCGGAGCCGAACATCACCGTTCTGTGGTCTGAAAAACTGCCGCTGAACTTCAAGAAATTCGCCGCTAAAGTGTCTATCGATACCTCTTCTCTGCAGTACGAGAACGATGACCTGATGCGTCCGGACTTCAACAACGACGACTACGCTATCGCATGCTGCGTAAGCCCGATGGTTGTTGGTAAGCAAATGCAGTTCTTCGGTGCTCGTGCTAACCTCGCGAAAACTATGCTGTACGCTATCAACGGCGGCGTTGATGAAAAACTGAAAATGCAGGTTGGTCCGAAATCTGAACCAATCAAAGGCGACGTTCTGAACTTCGACGAAGTGATGGAGCGTATGGATCACTTCATGGACTGGCTGGCTAAGCAGTATGTCACCGCCCTGAACATTATCCATTACATGCACGACAAGTACAGCTACGAAGCCTCTCTGATGGCGCTGCACGACCGTGACGTCATTCGTACCATGGCATGCGGTATTGCTGGCCTGTCCGTTGCGGCTGACTCCCTGTCTGCTATCAAATATGCGAAAGTTAAACCGATTCGTGACGAAGACGGCCTGGCCGTTGACTTCGAAATCGAAGGTGAATACCCGCAGTTCGGTAACAACGATTCTCGCGTTGATGACATGGCGGTTGACCTGGTAGAACGTTTCATGAAGAAAATTCAGAAACTCACTACCTATCGTAACGCTATCCCGACTCAGTCCGTTCTGACCATCACCTCTAACGTGGTTTATGGTAAGAAAACAGGTAATACCCCTGACGGTCGTCGTGCTGGCGCGCCGTTCGGACCAGGTGCTAACCCAATGCACGGCCGTGACCAGAAAGGTGCTGTTGCCTCTCTGACCTCCGTTGCTAAACTGCCGTTTGCTTACGCGAAAGATGGTATTTCTTACACCTTCTCTATCGTGCCGAACGCGCTGGGTAAAGACGACGAAGTGCGTAAAACCAACCTTGCAGGCCTGATGGATGGTTACTTCCACCACGAAGCGTCAATCGAGGGCGGTCAGCACCTGAACGTCAACGTCATGAACCGCGAAATGCTGCTCGACGCGATGGAAAACCCGGAAAAATATCCGCAGCTGACCATCCGTGTATCTGGCTATGCAGTACGTTTTAACTCCCTGACTAAAGAACAGCAGCAGGACGTTATCACTCGTACCTTCACTCAGACCATGTAATGGTTGTGACTGAAATCGCGATTTAAAAAGCGTACAATAAAGGCTCCACGTAAGTGGGGCCTTTTTAGCACCTCCCGTACTACAGTCTCTTTTGCCCGCTATCTATACTGCATGGATAACAGCCAAAACAGACTTAACACAGCCGGTTTGAGCTGTGCATCACAGGCCCCGGACGGGCCGAATCTGGAGATATCACCGCAATGTCAACTATTGGTCGTATTCACTCCTTTGAATCCTGCGGCACCGTCGATGGCCCCGGGATCCGCTTTATCACCTTCTTCCAGGGCTGCCTGATGCGCTGCCTGTATTGCCACAACCGTGACACCTGGGATACCCACGGCGGCACCGAAGTCACCGTCGAAAGCCTGATGAAAGAGGTTGTAACCTATCGCCACTTTATGAACGCTTCCGGCGGCGGCGTGACCGCGTCCGGCGGTGAGGCCATTTTGCAGGCCGAGTTCGTGCGCGACTGGTTCCGCGCCTGCCGCAAAGAAGGCATTCATACCTGCCTCGATACCAACGGCTTCGTTCGTCGCTACGACCCGGTTATTGACGAGCTGCTTGAAGTGACCGATCTGGTCATGCTCGACCTCAAACAGATGAATGATGAGATCCATCAGAATCTGGTTGGCGTGTCTAACCACCGTACGCTGGAGTTTGCCCGCTACTTATCGAATAAAAACATCAAAGTCTGGATTCGTTACGTGGTGGTTCCCGGCTGGTCTGACGATGATGATTCCGCGCACCGCCTCGGCGAGTTTACCCGCGATATGGGCAATGTCGAAAAAATCGAACTGCTGCCCTATCACGAGTTAGGCAAGCACAAATGGGTAGCGATGGGTGAAGAGTACAAGCTGGATGGCGTACATCCGCCTAAGAAAGAGACCATGGATCGGGTCAAAGGCATTCTCGAGCAGTATGGCCATAAGGTCATGTACTAAGCCGACGGGCGGCGTGGCCGGCTAAGCAGAATTTTCCCCGGATAACGACGCAGAACGTCTTATCCGGGTGGAAAACGCTTCGGCAAGCATTACGACATAAAGTATTGCGACAGCTTATTCGCCACGCTTTCAATCGAGAAAATGCGTTTCTGATGCGCCTTACGATATTCCGCATAGCGCTCATCCTGCTCCTCCAGCGCGCGAAGCATTCGATCGGCAACCATCATTGCCCCCGCAATTTCGGCAAATCCTGATTCACCTTCTCCCTGTAAAGCCACCGCGGCCTGCAGGTTCCAGTCCGATAAACGGGCCAGCGGCGTAAACGTGCCGCGGGTCAGCGACAATATTTTCACCCCCTGCTGCTTCGCCAGCGTCAAAGCCTGGATCATATCCGCCGAGGCCTGTTCGGTATGCACGACGATAATTCCCGTCTTTTGCCGATCGGTTGCTATCGGGATCGCCGCCGGATAAGAGCGATCGACGAAGCTGGCAACTTTGCCCATGTTGATTAAATTCATTTGCAGAAACAGGGCAACGGGCACCGCCGTACCCACCGCATAAATAGCGATGTTATTCAGCGCATTCAGCCACACCGCTGCGCTTTGCAGCTCCTGAGCATCGATAATGGTATTGCTATCGCGAATGCTCGCCAGCACCGGCGCAATATCGTCATCATCGCCGGCTTCCGGGCGGGCAGCCCCCTGCTCAACCGCCAGCGCCGTTCTGAAATCGGAAAAACCTTTAAATCCAAACGCCCGACAAAAACGGGTGATGCTGCCTTCGCTGGTAGCCACAGAGTCGGCCAGTTCTGAAATCGTATGCCGCATCACAAAATCAGGATTTTCCGCAATAAAACGGCCCACTTTCTCCAGTATCGGGCTGAGTTCTGAAGACCCATTTCGTATGTTTATCAACAGGTTGTTATCTATCTGGCTCATTTTTTGCCTTTCTTCCTCAAAATGCAAACACAGTCACATCTTTCGTTTCGCGCTAAAGATAATAATTATTATCTCACACAAACAAATAAAAATAATTATTTTTACAAACAGGAGAACATCTCATGAAAGGTCTCATCGTCTGTCGCACCGGTATGGGCAGTTCCTTAATGCTCAAAATAAAAGCACAAAAAATCATCGATAAACACGGCTGGGATATCGAGCTGGAACACGACGTCCTCTCCGGGTTACGAACCTGGCGAGATATTGATTTCGTGATCACGATGCGCGATCTCACCGAGGAAGTCGAAGCTGCCGGATTTAACGCTATCGGTATCACCGACCTGATGAACAGTGAAGAAATGGAATCAGCGCTTATCCGCGTAATCCAGCACAACTAACCTCTCCCGGAGGCAATATGGATTTCCTCAGATTTATTGTATTCGACATTCTGGGCGTCACCCCACTTTTAGTTGGTTTTATCGCATTAATTGGCTTATTGATCCAACGAAAGCCCATTGAAAAAGTGCTCTCCGGGACTTTCAAAACCATTGTCGGCTTTCTGGTTTTTGCCGGCGGGGCCGGGCTGGCCGTGACCTCTCTCGGCAATTTTCAGACATTATTTAGCGATGGCTTTGGTCTGAAAGGCGTGATGCCGCTGGCGGAAGCGCTGACCGGGCTGGCGCAAACTAAATTCGCGATGTGCGTCTCGCTGATTATGGTGATTGGTTTTGGCTGGAACCTGTTCTTTGCCCGCGTGACCCCTTTCAAATACATCTTTCTCACCGGACAGCATAATCTCTATCTCTCGGCCCTGCTGACCGTCACCTTGAAAGCGCTCGGCTATAGCGACATGACCACCATTATTGTCGGTTCAATCCTGCTGGGGCTGGCCGCCTGTCTGTACCCGGCAATTGCCCAGCCGTGGATGAGAAAAATCACCGGTAATGATGAAATTGCGATGGGGCACTACGTGACGCTGGCCTACGCGGCATCCGGATGGATCGGTTCAAAGGTGGGCGATCCTAAACAGTCGACCGAAAAGCTGAACCTGCCCGGCTGGCTGGGGATCTTTAAAGATTACATCGTCTCCGTATCAATCTCGGTCAGTATTTTCTATTACATTGCGGCGCTCGCCGCCGGGAAAGCGGCGGTCACGGCGGCGGCTGGCGGAATGCACTGGCTGGTTTACCCTCTGTTCCAGTCGCTCACTTTCACCGCGTCTCTGTACATCATCATTACCGGGGTACGCCTGCTGTTGTCTGAAATTGTCCCGGCCTTCCTCGGCATTTCGGAGAAATTCATTCCCAACGCCAAACCCGCCCTCGATTGCCCGGTCGTTTTCCCGTATGCGCCAACCGCCACGGTACTGGGATTTATCTCTTCATTTGTTGGCGGGCTGGTGGTGATGGGCTTTCTGGCGATCCTCGGGCAAACCGTCATTATTCCGGTGGCGATCCCCTACTTCTTTATCGGCGCCACCGCAGCGGTATTTGGTAATGCCTCCGGCGGCTGGAAAGGGGCCATCGCCGGCAGCTTCGTCACCGGGATCCTGATCGGCATCGGTCCTGCGTTGATCTACCCCATCATGGAGTCCGTCGGCCTGTCGGGAACCAGTTTCCCGGAAACCGACTTTGTCGCCCTGGGCCTGGTTGTGTACTACATCGGCAAAATGCTTCCATAAGAAGGAAACCACATGAACATTGATGAACTGAAGTCCCATGCGCTCGCCGCTCGCCGCGATATTGTCACGATGATTTATGAGTCCGGCATTGGCCACCCGGGCGGCGCCTTATCGATAATCGATATCCTCACCTGGATCTATTATCAGGAGGTTGACCTGGCGGCCTCGCCCCGCGCGCGCGTCGTTATGAGCAAAGGGCACGCCGTTGCCGCACAGTACGCCATGCTTTACCAAAAAGGGAAAATCGATCGCAGCGAGTTCAATACCTTCCGCCAGATCAATTCGCGCCTGCAGGGACACCCCAGCATAAAATCGCTGCCGGATGTCGATGCGACGACCGGTTTGCTCGGCCAGGGGCTATCCGTCGCCTTCGGTATGGCGGCCGCTAAAAAGCGCCGCGACGAGCCTCATCGGGTATTTGCCATCATCGGCGATGGCGAAATGCACGAAGGGCAAATCTGGGAAACCTTACAGCAGGCCGGGCATATGAAAATGGATAATCTGGTCGCGATTATCGATTACAACGGCTTCTCTTCTCACGATCCGGTCAATGAGGTGGTTAATCTCGAGCCGCTGGCGGATAAGATCCGCAGCTTCGGCTGGCACGTGCTGGAGCTGCATAACGGTAATGATATGCACCAGGTGGCCGACACCCTGATGCTCTCCCGCCATCTGAAAGGCAAGCCGGTAGCCATCGTTGCCCATACCACCAAGGGCTCCGGCGTCAGCTATATGGAAAATAACGGCGACTGGCACTCAAAAACCCCGACCAACGAACAATACCAGCAGGCAATGGAGGAGTTACAGTGATGAAAGCACCGCGTGATGAGATCGGTAATGCACTGATTGCCCTGAAAGAAAAAGGCTACCCCATCGTCGCTATCGATAGTGACTTAGCCAGTTCAACCCGCACCGACCAGTTTCAGGCGCGCTACCCGGAGGCCTTCTTCGAAATGGGGATCGCGGAAGGTTCAGCGATGAGTTTTGCCGTGGGTCAGGCGCTTGAGGGCTATATCCCCTTCTATGTCAATTTTGCGATGTTTGTGACGGGGACGGCATGGACCCAGCTGCGACAGGCCTGCTACGCCAAAGCCAACGTCAAGCTGGTGGGTAGCCATCCGGGGATGGATGACGGCCCGGACGGCGCCTCGCACCACGCGCTGGAGGATCTTGCCCTGACCCGCGTGCTGCCGGGCCTGACGATCCTGACGCCGGCCGATGCCGAAGAAATAGCCGACGCCTTTGAGCAGGCGGCAAAAATCAAAGGCCCGGTTTATATCCGCGTGGCGCGTGAACCGATGCCGGTGCGCGATAAGAGCGTAATCCCCCGGGTCACCGATATCGCGGCCATCGCCAGCAGCGGCAACGAGTTCGCCATTCTCTTTGAGGGCACGGTGCTGGAACAGGCCAGCGAAGGCTATGAAAAGCTGATTGCCAGCGGCAAGAAAGGCAAGCTCATCCACGTGGCGACGCTCAAACCGTTTAACCAGCAGGAGTTTTATGCGCTGGTAGCAGACTGTCCGCAGATCGCCACGCTGGAGAATCACACGGTAAACGGCGGCCTTGGCGGACAGATAGCCGAAGCGATGGCCCAGGCGGCCCATCCGGCGCGCCTGACGCGCCTGGGAACGCAGGATACCTTCACCGAGTCGGGCAACAGCCGGCAGCTCAAGGCAAAATACGGCATCTCCGGCGAGGCGCTGTATAACGCGCTTCGCTGACCGTCGCACGAGCCGGTCGCCCACTGACCGGCTCGCTATTTGAGGAGCCGACATGGATGAAAAATTATTTGCCGCTTGTCAGTACACCGAGCGTGGTCTGGACTGGCGCGGCGCGATTAAGCTGGCCTGCCGTCCGCTGGCGCAGCAGGGGAAAATCAGCGCCGGCTATGCGGATGCCATCATCAGCGCCACCGAGAAAAATGGCCCCTGGTACATACTCACTCCGGAATTTGCCCTCCCGCACGCCCGCCCGGATGAAGGGGTTCTGAGCCCGCACAGCGTGCTCTCACTGGTTTGCTGCGCCGAAGCCGTGGCGTTTCCCGATCACCCCGATGTACGGCTGATTATCGTCCTGGCCGCGGCCGATAGCGAACAGCATATTCAGACGATCCAGCGATTAGTCTGCTGGCTGGATGAGGGGGATCGGCTGCATCGGCTCACCAGGGTGGAGCATCAGAGCCAGCTTGATGCGCTCGTCGCTGGCGGTAAATAAATCAAAGGGGACAACGTCCCCTTTGATTATCACCGTAGCGAAGGCCGGAAGAAAAATTACGCGTGCGCCACCGGCGTCGGATGATGACCGGCTTTACGCAGCAGCGTCAGCAGATAAATAAACGACACGCTGGCAATCATGATAAATAGCAGGTTGTCGGAAAAGTTCTGCATCAGCATGGCGGTGAAGGTTGGCCCGAGCAGGCTGCCGACGGTATAGCTCATCAACAGTGCCTGGTTCATGGCGACCAGCTGATGGCGCTCGACTTTCTCACAGGCCCAGGCCATTGCCACCGGGTACAGCGTGAAGCCCGATGCGCCAAGGATAAACAGCGCCGGAGCCATTGCCGCGCCGCTAAGCATTGCCAGGCAGCCTAAAATCACCACAAAAACCTGAACGCGCAACACCAGCAAGCGACCATAGCGGTCGGCCATACGGCCGATCGGCCACTGGCCCAAAATACCTGCGCTGACCATAACCGCCATCCAGAAACCAATGCCGGAGTCACTGACGCCCTGATGGTTCAACCACAGCGGCATCAATCCATACAGCGACCCAAGAACAATCCCGGAGATAATGCAGCCGTTCACGCCATGGCGGGCCTGACGCAACCTGAGCATTGGCCAGATCCGCGCCGGCTCATGCTGTTCATCACTTTGATTCACGACGCGGGTAAACAGCAGCGGCAGAATCGCCGCCAGCGTCAGCGCGGTCACCCACGGCAGCACGCTCATTAGATCCGTCGGCAGTTTGCTGACCATCAGCTGACCCAGCACGGTTCCCACATAGTAAACCATCATATAGGCGGCCAGCAGACGACCGCGGCTACGCGACGTTCCGCTGCAAACCAGCGCGCTTTCGACCACTACCCAAATCATCGCGCAGCCGACGCCGGCGAGAAAGCGCCAGCTGAACCAGGTCCAGAAACCGAGGGTAATACCAAGTCCGACGCAGCCCACCGCAAAGATCAGCGACGCAAGATAATAGCTACGGTTAAATCCCAGACGCTTAATCACCCATCCGGCCAGCAGCGTCCCGACCAGGTTACCGGTGAAATAGGACGAGCCCACCATTCCGACCTGCCAGGTTGGCATATTTTCATGGGCGAGCCAAAGCGGGACGAGGGTATTTAAAACCGCAATCGCCAGCGTCAACAGAAGCAGGCCGCAGAGCAACATTTGCACCGGCCGGGTGTAGATGGACATGGATATAACCGTGAGGAAGTTTAGATTTCGTGCGCATCATGCCACCGCTAAAAACATTGTCAATCCACCAGAAATCAGGCGGGACGCGGTTTCACGGGCAACGATAGAAGTTTTTCATCCAGCGGAGCGACAACAGAATTATTCTTTATATTATTCCATTGTTTTTATTAATTTATTGAAAATAAACGGCGGGAATATCAGTAGAAAAATTTCATGAATCAACAGCACTTTTTTGTTGCGCCAGAACCGGGGGTTCTGGCGCAACAGCTTATCAGCTGGCGATAGCCATGCCGACCGTCATATGCAGACCGTAGAAGATGCCACGCCCTACCATCTCGCCGACCAGTACCAGCACCAATGCCAGGCTTAACAGCGGCACAGCGGGCTGATAGCCTTTGAGCAGCGGAACAACCCAGCATGCCAGAGCCAGCACCAGCGCAACCACACGCCAGGCCATCAGTGAGCCATAATCCGGCACCAGCGCGGAGGCCTGCTGAATAGAGCTGTGGATCATCGGCAGCTCGCTGCCTTGCATCAGAGCCACAATAACGCTGGCCACCAGCGCCAGCAGCGTGACCACCGGCAACAGACGCATCGCCCAACCGTCAACGCCCGCCACGCGCAGCAGTAGATAGCCCAGCAGCGGGCCGCCGAGAAACAGCGTCAGGAAGAAGCTCAGCGGCGTCCAGACGGTATACCAGGTCGGTACGGTATCAATGGTGTTATACACCCGCACCATCATCCAGACGAAGAGAATACCCAGCACCATCGTCGCGACCAGCCAGAGGCTGCGCAGCCCGGCCGGCAGCTTCTTCACCACCGCCAGCAGCCAGCCAATTCCGCCGACGGCGAAAAAGAGGGCTCCGCTGGCAATTTCGTTACTTAACGACGACGCACCAATCCGATTAAGCGAGTTAAAAGCCCGCATCGGCGATCCCAGGTGCATCGTTGAGGCGATAAACCCAATCCCCATCAGCACCCACAAGCCAAACATGCTCAGCACTACGCGCTGCTGCTGCTCATTCGACAAACCGCCTTTCATCAGCGCCAGGGCCAGGACGATAAAACCGCCCGCCACACATTGTCCAAAGACCGTGAAGATCATCAGCGGCCATTCATGCCATCCACTTCCCATCTCACACCTCCTTCGGGTTGGCCAGATAGCCGGTTGTATCACCGCACGGACGACTATTGGCGTTCGGTTTGATGACAATACTGGGTTTGGTAAAGTGCGCGGATGGCAGCGGCGCAACCGCAGCCAGTTCGCCGTGTTTCTTACGCAGTTCTTCGATCGGGCCAAAGTCCAGCGCGCGCAGCGGGCAGGATTCGACGCAAATCGGTTTTTTACCCTCGGCAACGCGCTGGTAGCAGCCATCACACTTGGTCATATGCCCTTTCGCCGCATTATACTGCGGCGCACCGTACGGGCAGGCCATATGGCAATAGCGACAGCCGATGCACACATCTTCATCAACCACGACAAAACCGTCATCGCGTTTATGCATAGCGCCGCTCGGGCACACTTTGGTACAGGCCGGGTCTTCGCAATGGTTACAGGCGATGGATAAGTAATAGGCAAAGACGTTCTGATGCCAGACGCCGTTATCCTCCTGCCAGTCACCGCCCGCATATTCATAAATGCGGCGGAAGCTAACGTCCGGCGTTAAGTTCTTGAAGTCTTTACAGGCCAGCTCGCAGGTTTTACAACCGGTACAACGAGCAGAATCGATAAAAAATCCGTATTGAGTTGTCATCGGTTATTCCTTACAGCTTTTCAACCTGGACCAGGTTCGTGTGCGATGGGTTACCTTTCGCCAAAGGCGACGGGCGTTGGGTGGTGAGCACGTTGATGCTCCCCGCCTGATCCACGCGTCCTGCGTCCGGGTTATACCAGGCGCCCTCACCCAGCGCGACAACGCCAGGCATCATTCGCGGCGTCACTTTGGCTTCGATATGCACTTCACCGCGATCGTTGTAAATACGGATGCGATCGCCGTTGGCAATGCCGCGTTGTTTCGCATCGAGTGGGTTAATCCACATCTCCTGACGACAGGCGGCCTTCAGCACATCGACGTTGCCGTAGGTGGAGTGAACGCGCGACTTGTAGTGAAAACCGGTCAGCTGCAGCGGGAATTTCGCCGTCAGCGGATCGTTATAGTTTTCAAAACCTGGCGTATAAATTGGCAGCGGATCGATCACATCGCCTTCGGGGAGTTCCCAGGTGGCGGCAATTTGCGCCAGCGCCTGGGAATAGATCTCAATTTTGCCCGACGGGGTCTCCAGCGGATTTGCCTGCGGATTGTCACGGAATGCCTTATAGGCAACATGATGCCCTACCGGGTCGCGCTGCTTGTAAATCCCCTGCTGACGGAAGGTATCGAAGTCCGGCAAATCCGGGATAGCCTTGCGGGAAAGTTCGTGCAGATAACGCATCCAGCCTTCCTGGGTACGGCCTTCGGTAAACTTCTGCTCCACGCCCATGCGTTTTGCCAGTTCCGTCGTCATGTCATAAATCGTTTTGCACTCAAAACGCGGTTTAATCACCTGGTCGGTGAAGATGACGTAGGACATGTTGCCGCATGAAGCATCCAGCGCGAAGTCCATCTGCTCGGAAGCGGTGCAGTCCGGCAGCAGAATATCGGCATATTTTGCCGACGAGGTCATGTGGCAGTCGATCACCACGATCATCTCGCACTTCTTATCATCCTGCAGGATTTCATGGGTGCGGTTGATATCAGAGTGCTGGTTAATCAGACAGTTACCGGCATAGTTCCAGATCATTTTGATCGGGACGTCCAGTTTATCTTTACCGCGCACGCCGTCACGCAGCGCCGTCATCTCCGGGCCACGTTCAATCGCATCGGTCCACATAAACATGGAGATACTGGTCTCAACGGGGTTCTCCAGCGTCGGCATACGTTCAAAAGGCAGGTCGTAAGAACCTTCACGCGCGCCGGTATTCCCTCCGTTGATGCCAACGTTTCCGGTCAGAATCGACAGCATCGAGATAGCCCGGGTGGCGATTTCACCATTCGCGTGGCGCTGCGGCCCCCAGCCCTGGCTGATAAAGGCAGGTTTGGCTGTCGCAATTTCGCGTGCCAGCTGCACAATACGCTCGACCGGAATCCCGGTGATAGTCGATGCCCACTGCGGCGTTTTGGCAGTGCCGTCCCTACCCTGACCGAGGATGTAAGCCTTGTAGTGACCGTTGGCCGGCGCATCGGCAGGCAACGTTTTCTCGTCATAGCCGACGCAGTATTTATCGAGGAACGGCTGATCGACCAGGTTTTCGGTGATCATCACCCAGGCGAGCGCGGAAACCAGCGCGGCGTCGGTACCGGGGCGAATCGGTATCCACTCATCTTCACGGCCGGCGCCGGTATCGGTGTAACGCGGATCGACAATGATCATCCGGGCGTTGGATTTTTGCCGCGCTTGTTCCAGGTAGTACGTTACCCCGCCGCCGCTCATCCGCGTTTCGCCGGGGTTGTTACCGAACAGCACCACCAGTTGACTGTTTTCGATATCCGACGGGCTGTTACCGTCGGCCCAGCCGCCGTAGGTGTAATTCAGACCTGCGGCTATTTGCGCCGATGAATAATCACCATAGTGGTTAAGGTAACCGCCGCAGCAGTTCATCAGACGCGCAATGAGCGTTTTCCCCGGTGGCCAGGAGCGGGTCATGGTGCCGCCAAGAGTTCCGGTCCCGTAGTTCAGATAGATCGATTCGTTACCGTAATCTTTAATCAGGCGCTGCATATTGCTGGCGATAGTATCGAATGCTTCTTCCCAGCTGATGCGCTCAAATTTTCCTTCCCCGCGCTTGCCAACGCGCTTCATGGGATACTTCAGACGATCGGGGTTGTAGACACGGCGACGCATGGAACGCCCGCGCAGACAGGCGCGTACCTGATGCAGGCCATCATAGTTGTCATCGCCGGTATTATCCGTTTCAACGTATTTAATTTCACCATCAACCACATGCATCCGCAGCGGACAGCGGCTGCCGCAGTTCACGGTACAGGCACTCCAGGTGACGGTTTCATTCACCGGCGCCAGAGCGTCGGCAGCATGGGCAATGCGTGTAAACGGTAGGGTAAATGCGCTGCTGGCCATCGCCAGACCGCCAATTGCCGTGGTTTTCATTAAACCACGCCGGCTTACTTCGGCAGCCAGTAAAGCATCGGGGGCTTTAATTTTCATGGATACTCGCTTTGGTTGCTCACAATTCACTGACAATCGTTATATAGATACATATATAACGAATTTAATCTTTTATAGTTTTTTATGCTGCGTTAACACCAAGGGAGTATGGGGGGAATCACCGGAGGGATTATTGCCCGGCATCAATAAGGGGATAAAAAAAAAGCGCCCGGAGGCGCTTTTGAGAAACAGGTAAAAAAATCAGCCGATAAATTCGAGGCCACGCATATAGGGGCGCAGAATTTCCGGGATTTCGATACGGCCATCCGCCTGCTGATAGTTTTCCATCAGCGCAACCAGGGTACGACCTACCGCCAGCCCGGAGCCGTTCAGCGTATGCACCAGACGGGTTTTCTTGTCGGACTTGCTGCGGCAGCGTGCCTGCATACGACGCGCCTGGAAGTCCCAGACGTTAGAGCAGGAGGAGATTTCACGATAGGTGTTCTGTGCCGGAACCCAGACTTCCAGATCATACGTTTTGCATGCGCTGAAGCCCATATCGCCGGTGCAGAGCGCCACTTTGCGGTATGGCAGACCCAGCAACTGCAGAACTTTTTCCGCATGGCCGGTCATCTCTTCCAGCGCCGCCATCGAATCTTCCGGACGCACGATCTGCACCATTTCCACTTTGTCGAACTGATGCATACGAATCAGACCACGGGTATCACGACCATAGGAGCCCGCTTCAGAACGGAAACACGGCGTGTGAGCGGTCATTTTGATCGGCAGATCGTCTTCGTCAATGATCTCATCGCGAACGAGGTTGGTCAGCGGTACTTCCGCAGTTGGAATCAACGCATAGTTGCTGCTGTCGGCTTCTTCTTCCAGCGGACGCGTATGGAACAGATCGCCGGCAAATTTCGGCAGCTGACCGGTACCGTACAGCGTATCCTGGTTGACCAGGTACGGTACATAGTTTTCACTGTAGCCGTGCTGTTCGGTATGCAGATCCAGCATGAACTGCGCCAGCGCACGGTGCAGACGGGCCAGTTGCCCTTTCATCACCACAAAACGGGAACCGGTCAGCTTAACGGCTGCGGCAAAGTCCAGCCCACCGTGCATTTCGCCCAGCGTAACGTGATCGCGGACGTCAAAATCGAACTCGCGCGGCGTACCCCAGCGGCTGACTTCAACGTTGTCGTTTTCGTCGCGACCGGCCGGAACGTCGTCGTGCGGAATATTAGGGATAGTCAGCGCGATATCGCGGATCTCTGCCAGTAACACGTCCAGCTCGGCTTTCGCCGCATCCAGCTGTTCGCCCAGTTTGTTGACTTCCAGGCGTAATGGCTCGATATCTTCCCCGCGCGCTTTCGCCTGGCCAATGGATTTCGATCGGGAGTTACGCTCCGCCTGCAGGTTTTCTGTTTCAACCTGCAGAACTTTACGACGCTCTTCCAGAGCGCGCAGTTTATCTACATCCAGCTTAAAGCCCCGGCGTGCCAGTTTTTCAGCGACTGCGTCTGGCTCGGTACGCAGCAGATTGGGATCGAGCATGCTTATCCTGTGCTTATCGAATAAATAAAAGAAAAGTGGCCGCAGACTACGACCACCGGGATATCTTGATAACCTTACCGCAACGTCTCTGTTAGCGGTAGCGTTTTATGGGGCTATTTTGATCCTGTTCGGTAAGCCAGGCGAGCTTTTCGCCAATTTTCCCCTCCAGCCCCCGATTTGTAGGCCGATAATAACGAGTTTGGGCCATTTCCTGCGGGAAATAGGCTTCCCCGGCAGCATAGGCGTTTGGCTCATCATGGGCATAGCGATACTCCTGCCCATAGCCCATCTCTTTCATCAGGCGGGTTGGCGCGTTGCGCAGGTGCACCGGCACATCGTAATCAGGACGCTCGCGGGCATCGGCCATGGCGGCTTTAAATGCGGTGTAGACCGCGTTGCTTTTCGGCGCGCAGGCGAGATAAACGATGGCCTGCGCAATAGCACGCTCGCCCTCCGCTGGCCCTACGCGGGTAAAACAGTCCCAGGCAGAGAGCGCGACCTGCATGGCTCGCGGGTCAGCATTTCCGACATCTTCGGAAGCGATCGCCAGGCAGCGTCGGGCCACATACAGCGGGTCGCCGCCGGCGGTGATGATTCGTGCGTACCAGTACAGCGCCGCATCCGGCGCGCTGCCGCGAACGGACTTGTGCAGCGCGGAAATCAAATCGTAGAAACGATCGCCTTTATTATCAAACCGCGCGCTGCGTTCACCGGCAATTTCGGTCAGCAGTTCCGCTTTCAGCACCCGGTTGCCGGAGGCATCCGTCTCTGCCATATCGGCCATCATTTCCAGCGTATTAAGCGCCCGGCGCGCATCGCCGTTAACCAGCCCGGCGATAGCCTGGCGGGTATCATCCGGCAGCACGATATTTTGCCCGCCATAGCCACGATCTTTATCGTTCATCGCCTGCGTGAGCACATGCTCAATATCCTCGCTGGACAACGATTTCAGCAGATATACTCGCGCCCGGGATAGCAATGCGGAATTGAGTTCAAAAGAGGGGTTTTCCGTCGTCGCGCCGATGAAGGTGATGGTGCCGTCTTCAATATGCGGTAAAAACGCATCCTGCTGGCTTTTATTGAAACGATGGACTTCGTCAACGAACAGAATCGTGCGGCGTCCGGCATTGCGGTTCTGCCTCGCGCGCTCGATCGCTTCGCGGATCTCTTTTACGCCGGAGGTCACCGCCGAGATCCGTTCAACATCGGCGCTGGCATAGCGAGCAATCACTTCAGCCAGCGTAGTTTTGCCGGTGCCAGGCGGCCCCCACAAGATCATCGAATGCAGATGCCCGGCCTCAATCGCCCGCGGCAAAGGTTTCCCCGGCGCCAGCAGATGCTGCTGGCCTATGTACTGCGCTAAATTTTCTGGCCGCATGCGGGCGGCCAGAGGTTGAAACGCATTGTCGGAAAAATCGAGCGACAGATTGCTCACATTCGCCTCTACTTACGTTGATCGTCCACCGTCACCCCTTTCGGCGGTGTAAAGGTGAACTTAGATGCATCGACCGCACCGTTTTGCTGAGACTTCAGCTGGTAGCTACTGCGCTGGTCATCCTGCTCTACCGCGCTGAACTGATGGATGGTCCCGTCGCGGCCAACGTTAATCGTAAACTGCTTCAGGTTGCCGCCGCCGCTTTTCGGCGTCAGAACAAAATCATCGCCGTTCTGCTTGATGTTGTACTGCTGCCAGTCGTTGGACTGGTTGCGGGCAATCAGCATAAACGGCGTGTTGCTGGTAGCGTCTTTCAGCCAGGTGACGGTTGCCTGCTCGACAAACGGGTTGTAGAACCACAGGGTTTTCCCGTCAGAGACCAGAATGCTTTCATCCGGCTGGGTCATATGCCAGTTAAACAGATTCGGACGTTTAACCCACAGGTCGCCCTGCCCGTCCTGTACGGCGTTACCGCTGCCATCGGTCACTTTTTGGGTGAAGCTGGCATGGAAGCTGCTCACTTTATCGAGGCGGCTTTTCAAATCACTGGCGGCATCCGCCCAAACCTGGCTCACGACAAATCCAGACAGTAATGCACAGGTGATTGCGAGTTTTTTCATTGTTATTCCTTAATGTGCGTCACTCCCGACGCGGGAGCCTCTTCTGCCTCCTAATGTAGGACCGCCTGGCACGACGGAACAGCAGAACAGGCTGATTTTGCGCTTATTTACCCAACTTTGCACTTACTCGAAGGGAGGCGGCGCCAGCACTTCGCGGTTACCATTATGGCCCTGCTCGCTGACAATACCCTGCGCTTCCATCTGTTCGATAATACGTGCCGCACGGTTATATCCGATGCGGAACTGACGCTGAACGCCGGAAATAGAGGCTTTACGTTTTTCAGTGACGAAGTTCACCGCCTGATCGAACAACGGATCCAGCTCTTCACCACCGTCAAAGCCGCCGCTGCCGCCTTCGCTTTCGCTATCTGATGTAATGCCGTCAACATACTGCGGACGCCCGCGCGCTTTCCAGTCCTGAACCACAGCGTGGACTTCCTGGTCGCGAACAAACGCGCCGTGTACACGAACCGGCATGGTCGAGTTCGGCCCGGAGTAAAGCATATCCCCCATCCCCAGCAGTGATTCCGCGCCGCCCTGATCGAGGATGGTACGCGAGTCAATTTTGCTCGAGACGGTGAACGCGATACGCGTCGGAATGTTCGCTTTAATAAGACCGGTAATCACGTCAACCGACGGACGCTGCGTTGCCAGCACAAGGTGAATACCCGCCGCACGCGCTTTCTGCGCCAGACGCGCAATCAGCTCTTCGACCTTTTTGCCGACAGTCATCATCAGGTCGGCGAATTCATCCACCAGAACAACGATATACGGCAGTTTTTCCAGCACCGGATGCACGGCGTCCATGCTGTCGCCCGGTTTCCAGTACGGATCCGGAATGGGACGGCCCATCCGCGCCGCTTCGGCGATTTTCTCGTTGTAACCCGCGAGGTTACGCACGCCCAGCGCCGACATCAGCTTATAACGACGCTCCATTTCATTCACGCTCCAGCGCAGTGCGTTAGCGGCGTCTTTCATATCGGTAACGACTTCGGTCAGCAGATGCGGGATCCCTTCATAGACCGACAGTTCAAGCATTTTCGGGTCGATCATAATGAAGCGCACATCTTCCGGCTGCGCTTTATAAAGCATGCTGAGGATCATGGCATTCACCCCAACCGATTTACCGGAACCAGTGGTACCGGCAACCAGCAGGTGCGGCATTTTTGCCAGATCGGCAACGACCGGATCGCCGGCGATGTCTTTCCCCAGCACCACGGTAAGCGGCGACGGGTTATCGCGGAATTTCGTGTTATCCAGCACTTCTCGCAGATAAACGGTCTGGCGTTTTTTATTCGGCAGTTCCAGACCCACGTACGGTTTACCCGGAATGACTTCCACGACGCGCACCGCAATGGTGGACAAGGAGCGGGCCAGGTCACGCGAAAGGTTTGAAATCCGCGCGGCCTTCACGCCTGGCGCCAGATTCAGTTCGAAGCGGGTGATAACCGGGCCTGGCGAGTAGTTCACCACATCGGCTTTAATGCGGAAGTCAGCCAGACGAGCCTCAACCAGGCGCGCCATTTGCTCCAGCGCGAAGGTATCCACCGGCTCGACTTCGCTCGGCGGCGGGGTCAGCAGATCCAACGACGGCAGCGGCGTTGTCGGCCGTTGCATCGGCTGGCTGTTGCCGTTACGCATCAGCAGCGGATGAATCAGGCTATCCTGCGACGGCACCGGGGCTGTCTGCTGCGGCATGTGGCCCTGATGGGCTTGCTGCGGCTGATAGCTCTGTGCGGCAGGCTGATGCTGCTGCGCCATCTGCGGAGGTTGAGCCGGCTGCACAGGCTGCTGATACGGTTGTTGTACCGGCGACGACGGCACCGGCTGTTGATACTGTTGAACCGGTTGCTGCTGTGCCGGCTGCTGGTACTGCTGCACCGGCGGCGGTGTCTCCGGCAGCGGTGTGAACAGCGGTTCGCTCGGACCGTCATCGACCAGCGCTTTCATCGGCGAGAAATCATAATCCGCAGGAGAGAACGGCGTTGCGCCCTGCGGCTGTTCGCTGCTGTAGCGCTGCTGCTGCGACGCCGCAAACTGACGGGCCAGTTCAGCTTCAGCTGCGGAGTCATCCTCTTCATCCTGCGCGTAGACTTCGCCGTAACGCTGCTGCTGGGTGGCGGCAAACTGGCGAGCCAGTTCGTCCTGTTCCAGCGCATCCGCTTCTTCATCCGTTAACGGCTCGTCGTCATAGGCCTGATTGAGTTCAGCTTTACGCGCCCGTTCTTCAGCCATACGTTGTGACGGCAGTTTAATACCATACGATGCCAGCTCACGGCGCGTAGGGACGCGGACATGATTAGGACGCGGCAGTTTTGGACCAATCCCCTCTTTCACCTGAGCACGCGGGCCACCGGATGCCGGACTGAACAGCGGTGCAGCGGATGACGCGGTGGAAGCGACCGTCGCCGCGGTTGCACCCGCGCTCGTCGCGTGGTGTACGCCGGCGGCAAGGGTGGTCACCGCTGCGGCTTCGACCGGAGAGACCGGTGGCGGTGTAACAGGACGCGTGGCGACCGGGCTTGCTGGTTCAGGGATCGGCTGATACCAGGCGGCCAGCTGCTCGCGCTCGCGCGCGCGCTTCTCTTCGACCTCTTCAAAATAATACATTGGCGGACGCTGTGGCTTCACCTCTTCCTGCGGAGCCTCAGGCGTTATGGCAGGAGCTGGTGACTCCGGCTGGTAAACCGGCTGCTGCACCGGCACCTGCTCGGGCTGGTACGCCTGATGCTGCGGGTAGGACGGCTCCGGCTGGTAAACCGGCTGCTGTACCGGCGCCTGCTCAGGCTGGTACGCCTGATGCTGCGGATAAGACGGCTCCGGCTGGTAAACCGGCTGCTGCACCGGCGCCTGCTCAGGCTGATATGCCTGATGCTGCGGATAAGACGGCTCCGGCTGGTAAACCGGCTGCGGCACGTGCTCAGCTACCGGTTCAGCCCATGCCTGTAGCGCTGCGGTGGCAGCAGCTGCTGCAGCCAGCGGGTCGGCAATGCTGTGACCATTTAATAGCGGATCGTAAGGGTCAAAATCTCCCGGCCGCGCCGCGCTGGCGCCAGAGAACAGCACATCGTCAGCATCGCCCGGACGTGCGGCGCTGGAACCCGAAAAGAGTACATCGTCCGCCGCTACGGGAGCCCCGTTGGCGCTGAACTGCACATCCTCTTCGGCATCATCCATACGTTTGCCAGAGAACAGCGCGGCATCGGTTTTACGCCCCATCGGATTGGAGAATTTCTCCGCCAGACGCTGACGGCGCGCGAGCGCGCTGCGTAAAATGCGCGCACGACGAGATTCCTGCGGCTTCACGGCGTCGTCGTAGTCGTCTTCATCGTCTTCGTATTCGTCCTCATCCACCCAGGTATCGTCCCGACGGGTACGGTTACTGGCGAATGTCAGAACAGACAAAATCGCACCGCCGAGTTTTTCGGCAATGCTGACCCATGACCAACCGGTAAACAGCGTTAAACCTGCCGCCCAGATGCACAGCAGCGCAATAGTGCCGCCGCTGCTGTGCAGCAACGGTTGCAGAGTGGTGCTCAGCAAACTGCCGATCACGCCGCCGGAGGCAAAATACCAGATATCATCGGCGTTAATCGCGGCCAGGCCGCAGGAGGTCAGAATCAGCGCCAGTGCGCCAATTAAGCGTAGCGATACGGCGAAGTAGTCGATGTACTCGTCGCTGGCCTGATTACGCCAGGCAAACCAGCAGCCGCCGATAATAATTACGGGAATGGTGTAAGCCATTACGCCAAAAATGAAAAATAGCGTATCGGCAAGCCAGGCTCCCGGAATGCCACCTATGTTATGAATAGGTTCGTGCCAGGCCGTTTGCGACCAGCTAGGATCCGAGGGATTAAAGCTCAGTAATGCCGCCATCAGCCAGATGGCAAACAGGGAGCAAAGGATGAGTAACGCCTCAAGGAGTCGGCGCCCGCTGCTTAACTTGGTCAGTTTGACTTCTTTGTCTTCGGTGTATTCCTGGCTCAAAAAAGGCTCTCCAGGTATCAGGCTGTTTCCTGCCTGCTGCTAAAACGGACAACAGTGCCGGGTCACCCCGGCACTGTTGCTGTATGGATTAACAGGAGTGTAATCAAACTACGTCGATTTTGCACCTGTTCCGTGTTAGCGCGTCTTAATTACCAGACGATTACTTTGCTTGACTTCTTCCATTACCACGTAGGTACGGGTGTCGTTCACGCCCGGCAGACGTAGCAGGGTCTCGCCCAGTAATTTGCGATACGCTGACATATCCGGCACGCGGGTTTTCAACAGATAGTCGAAATCACCGGATACCAGATGACACTCTTGAATTTCTTCAAGTTTTTGCACAGCGGCGTTAAATTGCTCAAACACATCCGGCGCGCCACGATTCAGAGTAATCTCAACAAATACCAGAAGTGATGCATCCAGATAGTGCGGGTTGAGCAGCGCCGTATAGCCCTGAATAAAACCCTGTCTTTCCAGTCGACGCACGCGCTCAAGGCAAGGCGTCGGGGAAAGTCCCACCCGTTTAGAAAGTTCGACGTTTGAAATACGCCCGTCTTTTTGAAGCTCATTCAAAATATTACGATCGATGCGGTCGAGATCTTTGCCAGGGCGCTTCTTGCTATCTACCATTATTATTGTCTCTCTGTATTCCTTCCCTACTCCTGTTCCGACTCAGAGCCTTCACTGCCCGAGTCCATCCTGTTCTTACCCGTATACGACATCGAGTAACCCCAGGGGTACGTGAGAAGCCCGTTGCCTGACGGCAGCCACCGACATCACGCATGGCGTCTGTCCACACCATGCGTAGATTTCGCTAACCCGGATAAAAATGGCATTTGCGTGCATGAAAATTCGCCGCACGCGAAACACTGCTTTTTGTCTTCCATGAATGTTTTCGCAAAAGCACAGGGGATTGTCAAAGCAAAACATCGATTTTTAGTACAAGATGCCAGATATTCATTATCCACCCCCGGTGATTCTCATGTTTTCCTCTTATAATTGTCCTGCCGACAGTAGAATTAGTTATATTCTTCGCACGTAAAATCGCCAGTTCATTGGCGGCCTCTATTGCACATATCGTTAACAAAACTGCTGCGCTCTTTTTTTACGACAACAAATTCCCTACAATCCAGCCCAATGTATGCCAATAAATTATGGGGATCTCATGGGCACGACCAAACACAGTAAACTGCTTATTCTTGGTTCTGGACCTGCGGGATATACCGCTGCAGTCTACGCCGCGCGCGCAAACCTGCAGCCGGTACTGATTACCGGCATGGAAAAAGGCGGTCAGCTGACCACCACCACGGAAGTGGAAAACTGGCCGGGCGATCCCAACGATCTGACCGGGCCGCTGCTGATGGAACGTATGCACGAACATGCGACGAAATTTGATACCGAAATTATTTTCGACCATATCAATAGCGTCGATCTGCAAAACCGTCCTTTCCGCCTGGTCGGCGACAGCGGCGAGTACACCTGTGACGCGCTGATTATCGCCACCGGCGCTTCAGCACGCTATCTGGGGCTACCGTCAGAAGAAGCGTTCAAAGGACGCGGCGTATCCGCCTGCGCAACCTGCGACGGATTCTTCTATCGCAACCAGAAAGTGGCCGTCATTGGCGGCGGCAATACCGCGGTGGAAGAAGCCCTGTACCTCTCTAACATCGCGTCCGAAGTCCACCTGATTCACCGCCGTGATACCTTCCGCGCGGAAAAAATCCTGATTAATCGTCTGATGGACAAAGTGGCCAACGGTAATATCGTGCTGCATACCCATCGCACGCTGGAAGAAGTGACGGGCGACCAGATGGGCGTCAGCGGTCTGCGTCTGCGTGATACGCAGAATGCCGACAATGTCGAGTCTCTGGAGGTCGCGGGTCTGTTTGTCGCGATTGGCCACAGCCCCAACACGGCCATTTTCGAAGGCCAGCTGGCGCTGGAAAACGGCTATATCAAAGTGCAGTCCGGGATCCACGGCAATGCCACCCAGACCAGCATTCCGGGCGTATTCGCCGCGGGTGATGTGATGGACCATATCTATCGCCAGGCCATCACCTCTGCCGGTACCGGCTGTATGGCGGCGCTGGATGCTGAACGTTATCTTGATGGTTTAGCTGACGCGTGCAAATAATCTTTACAAGTCAGTAACAAAGGTAAAGAAGGCGACGAAAAGTCGCCTTTATTTTTTCCTCGTTGTAACATTGCGTGGCCTAAAAACCTCATAACTACACCTGCTAAGTGCGCAATGAATAAAACCCGTCAACAAGAGTTAACACGCTGGTTAAAAGAGCAAAGCATTCTCTCCCGTCGCTGGTTGATGATTTCCCGCGCGCTGGGCGTCATTAGCGGCCTGCTGATCGTCGGTCAGGCCTGGCTGCTGGCGCGGATCCTTCATCGCATGATTATGGAGAGTATTCCGGCGACGGCGCTGGTATTGCCGTTTATCGTCCTGGTGCTGATTTTTGTTCTGCGTGCCTGGGTGGTATGGCTACGCGAGCGGGTAGGTTTCTATGCCGGGCAGCATATTCGCTATGAAATCCGCCGCCAGGTGCTCGATCGCCTGCAGCAGGCTGGCCCTGCGTGGATTCAGGGGAAACCCGCCGGAAGCTGGGCGACGCTGGTACTTGAACAAATTGACGATATGCACGACTACTACGCGCGTTATCTCCCGCAGATGACCCTCGCCGCCAGCGTCCCGCTGCTGATTGTGATCACCATTTTCCCGATAAACTGGGCGGCGGCGCTGATTCTTCTCGGCACTGCCCCGCTGATCCCGCTGTTTATGGCGCTGGTCGGCATGGGCGCGGCGGAGGCCAATCGCCGCAACTTCCTGGCGCTCGCTCGCCTGAGCGGCCACTTTCTCGACCGCCTGCGCGGGATGGAAACGCTGCGCCTCTTTCACCGTGGCGAAGCGGAAACGGACAATATTCGCCATGCTTCCCAGGATTTCCGCCAGCGGACGATGGAAGTGTTGCGCCTCGCCTTTCTCTCCTCCGGCGTACTGGAGTTTTTCACCTCGCTCTCCATTGCTCTGGTCGCGGTTTACTTCGGTTTCTCCTATCTTGGCGAGCTCAACTTTGGCCACTATGGCGTGGGCGTCACCCTGATGTCAGGTTTCCTGGCCCTGATCCTGGCGCCGGAATTTTTCCAGCCGCTGCGTGATTTAGGCACCTTTTACCATGCCAAAGCTCAGGCCATCGGTGCTGCGGATAGTCTGAAAACGTTTATGGAAAAGCCGCTGGCGCAGGAAACTCGCGGCGAGAAGATCCTCAGCGACAACGAATTGATTAGTCTCGAAGCGCGCGATGCGATTATCAAATCGCCGGAAGGCAAAGTCCTGGCGGGGCCGCTGAACTTTACGCTCCCGGCCGGTAAACGCGTCGTGCTGGTCGGGCAGAGCGGCTCCGGCAAAAGTTCGCTTTTGAATGCATTGACCGGTTTTCTCCCCTACGACGGCTCGCTGTTGGTCAACGGCGTTGAACTGCGCGATCTTGACGTCAGCCGCTGGCATCGTCTGCTCAGCTGGGTGGGGCAGAACCCGCAGCTACCGGCCGCCACGCTACGCGAAAACGTTCTGCTGGCCTGGCCGGAAGCCAGCGAAGCACAGCTTCAGCTCGCGCTGGATAAGGCCTGGGTGAGCGAATTCATCTCCCAACTACCGCAAGGGATTAATACGCCGGTCGGCGATCAGGCGGGTCGTCTGTCCGTCGGGCAGGCGCAGCGTATCGCCGTGGCGCGGGCGCTGCTGGTACCCTGCCGGCTGTTGTTGTTGGATGAGCCGGCCGCCAGCCTTGATGCGCATAGCGAACAGCGGGTCATGCAGGCGCTCTTTAATGCCTCTTCGCAGCAAACAACGCTGATGGTGACCCACCAGCTGGAAGGTATCGCCGACTGGGATACCATCTGGGTGATGCAGGATGGTCAGATCGTCGAACAAGGGACCTATAGCCAGTTGGCTATGGCAAACGGGCCTTTTGCCGCCCTGTTGGCCCACCGGCAGGAGGAGATTTAAATGCGCGCACTATTACCTTATCTGGCGTTGTACAAACGGCATATCTGGCTGCTGACTCTCGGCGTGGTACTGGCTATCGTCACCCTGCTGGCCAGTATCGGCCTGCTGACGCTATCAGGCTGGTTTTTATCCGCTTCTGCCGTCGTTGGCGTCGCCGGTATTTACAGTTTCAACTATATGCTGCCGGCAGCCGGCGTTCGCGGGGCGGCGATTATCCGTACCGCCGGTCGCTATTTCGAACGTCTGGTCAGCCATGACGCCACTTTCCGCGTGTTACAGCATCTGCGGGTGTTTACCTTCAGTAAGCTGCTCCCCCTCTCCCCTGCCGGGCTGGCGCGTTTTCGTCAAGGTGAACTCCTCAACCGGGTGGTCGCCGACGTCGACACCCTGGATCATCTCTACCTGCGGGTCATCTCGCCGCTGATCGGCGCACTGGTTGTCATTGTGGTGGTCACCGCAGGCTTAAGCATTCTCGATGTCACGCTGGCGCTGACGCTAGGCGGTATAATGCTGGTGACCCTGCTGGTCCTGCCGCCGCTGTTTTATCGCGCCGGGAAACCCGCCGGTGAGAGCATCACGCAAATGCGCGGGCAGTACCGGCAACAGCTAACCGCCTGGCTGCAAGGACAGGCTGAACTGATGCTGTTCAGCGCCAGCGACCGCTACCGCAAGCAGCTGGAGAAAACCGAGCAGCGCTGGCAGGATGCCCAGCGTCGTCAGGCAGAGCTGACTGCGCTGTCGCAGGCGCTGATGCTGCTGATTGGTGGTGTTGCCGTGGTTGCTATGCTGTGGCTCACCTCTGCTGGCGTAGGCGGTAACAGCCAGCCCGGCGCGCTGATCGCCCTTTTTGTCTTCTGCGCGCTGGCGGCATTTGAAGCGCTGGCGCCGGTTACCGGCGCCTTTCAGCATCTCGGACAGGTCATTGCTTCCGCCCGCCGAATTACGCAGATTACCGGGCAACAGCCGGAGGTCACTTTCGCCGCCGGCGAGGGGCAGGCGTTCGGGCAGATCTCATTGACGTTGAACCAGGTCACCTTCAGCTATCCGCAGCAGCCTTCTCCGGCGCTGGAAAATATCTCATTGCAGGTCGGCGCAGGAGAGCATATTGCCATTCTTGGCCGAACCGGCTGCGGTAAATCTACGCTGCTGCAGCTTCTGACCCGCGCCTGGGATCCGGCGAATGGCGAGATTTTACTCAACGACCAGCCGTTAACCCGGCTCAACGAAGCCACTTTGCGTCAGGCGATGAGCGTCGTCCCCCAACGTGTGCATCTGTTCAGCGCCACGCTGCGCGATAACCTGTCGCTGGCCGCCCCCGGCGCCAGCGATATCCAGCTGATGAAAGCCCTCGAACGTGTCGGGCTGGAAAAATTACTGGAAGATAGCGGTCTCAACGCCTGGCTGGGCGAAGGCGGCCGCCAGCTTTCCGGCGGTGAACTGCGCAGACTGGCCATTGCCCGTGCGCTGCTGCACGATGCGCCGCTGATGTTACTCGATGAGCCGACCGAAGGCCTTGATGCGACGACAGAGAGCCAGATCCTCGATTTACTGGCTGAAGTGATGCGCGAAAAAACCGTGCTGATGGTGACTCACCGCCTGCGCGGACTGGCGCGGTTTAATCGGATAATTGTCATGGACAACGGCAAGATTATTGAGCAAGGTAGTCACGCGGAACTGCTGGCTGAACAGGGGCGTTACTACCAGTTTAAGCAGCGTCTGTAGTCCGGCTGTTTCACGCCGTTTTGCGTATATACTCAATGAGTTTCAGGCGTGCTGAAAAGAGCGGTCCGCTGCGTCCTGGCTTTGCCAGCATGGCGACGGACCGTCCGCTTGAATAACAGCGAATATATTGAACAATTGCCTGGTGCGTATTGAGGTTAAAATGCGTCTGGTTCAGCTCTCCCGTCAGTCCATTGCCTTCCCTTCCCCGGAGGGAGCGTTACGCGAACCCAATGGCCTGCTGGCGCTCGGCGGCGATCTCAGTCCGTCGCGTCTGCTTATGGCCTATCAGCACGGAATTTTTCCCTGGTTTTCTCCTGGCGATCCGATTTTATGGTGGTCCCCCGATCCGCGGGCGGTGTTGTGGCCCGGGCAGTTCCATCTCAGCCGCAGCATGAAGCGTTTTCATCAGCGATCGCCCTATCGCGTCACGCTGAACCACGCGTTTGGTCAGGTGATTGAAGGTTGTGCCGACAATCGCGATGAAGGGACATGGATCACCTCCAGCATCGTCAAGGCCTATCACCAGCTGCATGAGCTTGGCCATGCGCACTCGATTGAAGTGTGGCAAGGCGAGACGCTGGTGGGAGGAATGTATGGCGTAGCGCAAGGCGCGCTGTTTTGCGGCGAGTCCATGTTCAGCCGCGCGGAAAATGCGTCGAAAACGGCCTTGCTGATATTCTGCCAGGCGTTTATCCGCGACGGCGGGAAATTAATAGATTGCCAGGTTCTGAATAAGCACACGGCATCGCTGGGCGCCGTCGAAATCCCCCGCCGAGATTATCTTGATGCGCTGTCGGTATTGCGCACCCGTCGCCTGCCGGAAAGATTCTGGGTGCCCAGGGTGCTATTTACCGGCAATGTGTAAATGTTTTCAGCACATTTTTTACCGTGATGGTATAATTGCGCAGTAGAGTAGCTTCTGCCTGTTGCCCCGCCGCCGTTTGGGAATAATAAGAGTCAGATAACGCCCATCGTTCTGTCGCTCCCCTTTACGTTTGCGCCTGTCATGCGGCTTATCCGTGTGAATTCCGGGCAATGCGCCAAAACTACTTCAATGATTTTACCCTTAATAATTTTGGATGCGTCAGGTAGCACCGCAAAGCGCCTGGCTGCGTCAATAACTATGTAACCGAGTGAGCGAAGGCAGCCTGAAAGATAAAGTGCACAAACGTAAACCTTTACTTACTCGCTGAACTTCGGCATTATCTTGCCGGTTCAAAACTACGGTAGTGATACCCCAGAGGACTAGATGGCCAAAGAAGACAATATTGAAATGCAGGGCACCGTACTTGACACGTTGCCTAACACAATGTTCCGCGTAGAACTGGAAAACGGTCACGTGGTAACTGCGCATATTTCCGGTAAAATGCGTAAAAACTACATCCGCATTCTGACGGGCGACAAAGTGACTGTTGAGCTGACCCCGTACGACCTGAGCAAAGGCCGCATTGTCTTCCGTAGTCGCTGATAGTTTTCCGCCCTCGTGGCGTCAGATGCTGAAGGCCGGGATAATTCCCGGTCTTTTCATATCTGCAGCCGGCTAAAAGCGGCATAAAAAAACCGGCCCGCAGGCCGGTTTTTGCTATCACAGAGCGGCATTAATGTGCCGTTTCTGGTTTGTGCTTCTGCGCGCTCTGGAAGTCATAGGTCAACGCGCCCTTCTCTTTATCCAGCGCAACGGTGACCTGTCCGCCGTCCACCAGTGAACCAAACAGCAGTTCGTTAGCCAGCGGTTTCTTCAGGTTATCCTGAATCACGCGCGCCATCGGACGTGCGCCCATTGCCCGGTCGTAGCCTTTTTCTGCCAGCCAGTCACGCGCTTCCTGGCTCACTTCCAGCGAGACGCCTTTCTGATCCAGCTGAACCTGCAGCTCGACGATAAACTTATCCACCACCTGATGGATCACCGTCGTGGACAGATGATCGAACCAGATAATGTTGTCGAGACGGTTGCGGAATTCCGGGGTAAAGATCTTCTTGATCTCATCCATCGCATCCGGGCTGTTATCCTGCTGGATAAGACCAATCGATTTACGCTCGGTCTCACGCACGCCGGCGTTGGTCGTCATCACCAGCACCACATTGCGGAAGTCCGCCTTGCGGCCGTTATTGTCGGTCAGCGTACCGTTATCCATCACCTGCAGCAGCAGGTTAAAGACGTCCGGATGCGCTTTTTCGATCTCATCAAGCAGCAGTACCGCATGCGGATGTTTAATCACCGCATCGGTCAGCAGCCCGCCCTGATCGAAACCGACGTATCCCGGAGGCGCACCAATTAAGCGGCTGACGGTATGACGTTCCATATATTCGGACATATCAAAACGCAGCAGCTCAATGCCCAGCGCTTTCGCCAGCTGCACGGTGACCTCGGTTTTCCCGACTCCGGTCGGCCCGGCGAAGAGGAAAGACCCGACAGGCTTGTGCTCGTGACCGAGGCCCGCGCGCGCCATCTTGATCGCTTCGGTTAACGCTTCGATCGCTTTGCCCTGGCCAAAGACCAGCATTTTCAGGCGGTCGCCGAGATTTTTCAGCGTATCGCGATCGCTCTGCGAGACGCTCTTTTCAGGAATACGGGCGATACGCGCCACCACGGACTCGATATCGGCGACATTGACGGTTTTCTTCCGTTTGCTGGCCGGCATTAACCGCGCCCGCGCCCCGGCTTCATCAATGACGTCAATGGCCTTATCCGGCAGATGGCGATCGTTAATGTATTTCACCGCCAGCTCCACCGCCGCACGCACCGCTTTCGCGGTATAGCGCACATCGTGGTGCGCTTCGTACTTCGGCTTCAGGCCGTTGATAATCTGCACCGTCTCTTCCACGGAAGGTTCGGTAATATCTATCTTCTGGAAGCGACGAGCCAGCGCCCGGTCTTTTTCGAAGATATTGCTGAATTCCTGGTAGGTTGTGGAACCCATCACCCGAATCTTACCGCTGGAGAGCAGCGGTTTAATCAGATTAGCGGCATCGACCTGGCCGCCTGACGCCGCGCCCGCACCGATAATGGTGTGGATTTCATCAATAAACAGAATACTGTTGGTATCCTGTTCAAGCTGTTTAAGCAGCGCTTTGAAGCGTTTTTCAAAATCACCGCGATATTTTGTGCCCGCCAGCAGGGAGCCAATATCCAGCGAGTAGATGGTGCAATCGGCCATGATTTCCGGCACGTCGCCCTGAACGATCCGCCAGGCCAGGCCCTCGGCGATCGCGGTCTTACCCACGCCGGACTCCCCCACCAGCAGCGGGTTATTTTTACGGCGGCGGCACAGCACCTGAATCGCGCGCTCCAACTCTTTGTCGCGGCCGATCAGCGGATCGATCCCGCCGACGCGAGCAAGCTGATTAAGATTGGTGGTGAAGTTTTCCATACGATCCTCCCCGCCTGCTTGCTCTTCATTGCTGGGCTGGCTTCCGCTGTTATCGGAAGACTGGCTCGGCTCGTCTTTGCGTGTACCGTGAGAGATGAAGTTGACGACGTCAAGACGGCTCACTTCATGTTTACGCAGCAGATAGGCCGCCTGTGACTCCTGCTCGCTGAAAATCGCGACCAGAACGTTAGCGCCGGTTACTTCGCTGCGGCCAGAGGATTGTACATGGAAGACGGCACGCTGCAGCACGCGCTGAAAACTCAGCGTAGGCTGGGTGTCACGCTCTTCTTCCGTGGCGGGCAGAACGGGTGTGGTCTGTTCGATGAAGGCTTCAAGTTCCTGACGCAGCGCCACCAGGTCCACGGAACACGCTTCAAGCGCCTCGCGGGCCGAGGGGTTGCTGAGCAGCGCCAGCAGCAAGTGCTCGACGGTCATGAACTCATGACGGTGCTCGCGCGCTCTGGCGAAAGCCATGTTTAAACTGAGTTCCAGTTCTTGATTGAGCATAGGCACCTCCCCCAATTTTCACGCCTGTCTTCAGGCTTTCTCTAGCGTACACAGCAATGGATGCTCGTTCTCCTTCGCGTATTCATTCACCATCGCGACTTTGGTCTCCGCCACTTCTGCGGTAAATACACCACAAATCGCTTTACCTTGATAGTGAACCGTCAGCATCAGTTGCGTTGCACGTTCTACATCATAAGAAAAGAATTTTTGTAACACGTCAATAACAAACTCCATTGGAGTGTAGTCATCATTGAGCAATATCACTTTATACATAGATGGTGGTTTAAGCTCATTACGAACTTCGTCTTCTACCAGCTGATCGAAGTCCAGCCAATCTCTCTTACTCATCGTCAGTATTCATCATCGGTTGCTGTTGCCAACAGGCGGCGGCCTGTCGATGACCAGAGGCTATGCACATCGCAAATCTACAATAGATCATAGATAACTATCATCTATTACTTCCATCCGCGATGTCTGTCACATTCCCCGGCAATAGCGTTAACTGCTTCAAATTTTGACGCATTTTTCGCCTCCCACTACCGTCAATTGCTTGACGCATTTCCTTATTTCTCTAAATTGTACTAGCGAGAGTTGGCGAGCATTTGAACAACTCGTCACTCCAAAACCGGTTCATTCCATCTTACTAATAAAGATTTACGAAGGATGTCGAAGTATGGAAATGGGTACTGTTAAGTGGTTCAACAATGCCAAAGGGTTCGGCTTTATTTGCCCTGAGAGCGGCGGCGAAGACATTTTCGCCCATTACTCCACCATCCAGATGGATGGTTACAGAACGCTAAAAGCCGGACAAGCCGTTCGGTTTGATGTTCACCAGGGGCCGAAAGGCAATCACGCCAGTGTGATTGTTCCTGTGGAAGCAGAAGCGGCTGCATAACTCTTTTGCTTCATTGTGTACATCCTGCCAGTAAAATGCCAGTCCTTCTGACTGGCATTTTTTTGTTTCTACTCGCGGGCCAGCGCATCCACCGGATCGAGGCGCGCGGCATTTCGCGCCGGCAGCCACCCGAACAGCACGCCGGTTAGCGTCGAGCACAAAAACGCCGTCAGCAGCGCCAGCGGAGAAAAACCGATCTCCCAGCCGGGTAAAAACAGCTGCAGAACCACCGCGATCATCAGCGATAACGTCACGCCCAGCGCGCCGCCGACCAGACAGACTAAAACAGCCTCAATCAGAAACTGCTGCAGTACGTCGCTGGCCCGCGCCCCGACCGCCATCCGAATCCCGATTTCACGCGTTCGTTCGGTCACCGACACCAGCATGATATTCATGACGCCGATACCGCCCACCACCAGCGCAATCACCGCGACCAGAGTCAGAAACAGCTGTAATGTATGTGTGGTCCGTTCCGCCGTTTTCAAGATGCTGTCCATATTCCAGGTAAAAACATCTTTTTTGCCATGGCGCAGCTCAAGTAAACGCAACAGCTGCTGTTCGGCGGCGGCGCTGTCATACCCTTCCCTTACGCGAACGGTAATCGAATTGAGCCACGATTGCCCCATCACTCTCCCGGCCATAGTGGTGTACGGCAGCCAGACGCGCAGGATTTTACTGCTGCCGAACATCGACTGCTTCTCATCCGCGACGCCGACGATGGTCGCCGGCATATTGCCGACGAGGATTATCTCCCCGACAACCCGCGTTTTGTGCGGAAACAGCTGGCGACGCGTATTGCTATCCAGCACCACCACCTGCGCCCGACTGTTGAGCTGCAGCTCGTTAAACGTATTGCCTTCGCTAAAGGTCATGCCGTAGACATTAAAATACTGTGGCCCGACCCCTTCCGCGCTGGCGGCAACATCGATGTTGTCGGCACGCAGGCGCAGGCTTTTTGACACCGCGGGCGTCGCCGAACTCACCCAGGGCTGCTTTTGAATGGCCAGCAGATCGTCATATTTCAGCGCCTGCTGATAGCGGGGGTCGTCATCGCCAAAATCTTTACCGGGATAAACATCGATGGTGTTGGTGCCAATTGCGCGAATATCCGCCAGCACCATCTGTTTGGCCGCATCGCCCACTACCACGATCGACACCACCGATGCGATACCAATAATGATGCCGAGCATGGTCAACAGGGTGCGCATTTTATTGGCCGCCATCGCCCGCCAGGCCATGACCAGCGCTTCACGAAAGCCGCTGGTAAACTGGCGCCATGCGGAAGGCTCTTCACCGCCCAACGGCCGGGCTACCCCGCCGCCGGTCAGACTTTTCGCCGGCGGGTTACGCACAATTTCCCCATCGTGGATCTCAATGATCCGCTCGGCCTGTGCCGCCACCTGCGGATCATGGGTGACGATAATCACCGTATGCCCCTGCGATTTCAGCTGATGCAGGATAGCCATGACCTCTTCACCCGAGCGGCTGTCCAGGGCGCCGGTCGGCTCATCGGCCAGAATCACCTCCCCGCCGTTCATCAGCGCGCGGGCGATACTGACCCGCTGCTGCTGGCCGCCGGAGAGCTGCGAAGGCTGATATTCCGCCCGCTCTCCCAGACCAAGCCGTACCAGCAAATCATGCGCCCGGGCCAGGCGTTCTCGTCGCTCGGCCCCGGCATACACCGCCGGGACTTCAACGTTCTGCGCTGCCGTCAGGTGCGAAAGCAGATGGTAACGCTGGAAAATAAAACCAAAATGTTCCCGTCGCAGGCGGGCCAGCGCATCACCGCTGAGTGAGGAGACATCGGTTCCGGCAACGCGGTAGCTGCCGCTGGTCGGTTTATCGAGACAGCCGAGAATATTCATCAGCGTCGATTTTCCTGAACCCGATGCCCCGACAATCGCCACCATTTCACCAGCGGCAATGCTCAGCGTCACGCCCTTGAGCACCTCAACACTGCCGTCACCGGAGAGGTAGCTGCGGCGGATATCACGCAGTTCGAGCAACGCCGTCATTTTGCCGTCCCGGAACGACTTTCGCCGACGATCACCTCATCGCCTTCTTCCAGCCCTTTCACCACCGCCACATCGGTATCGTTGCGCGCGCCGATAGTCACTTCGCGCTCTTTCACCTCGCCGGTGCGCAGCAGACGAACGTGGTAACGGTTATCGCCGATGGCATCGCCCAGCGCGCTGAGCGGGATGGTGATGACATTTTTTACTTCCGCCATCTGGATATGCACCTGGGCCGTCATCTCCAGGCGCAGGATCCCCTGCGGATTCGGCACTTCAAAGCGGGCATAATAGAAAATGGCGTCGTTGACTTTTTCCGGGGTGGGTAAAATATCCTTCAGGCTCCCCTCGTAGCGGGTCAGCGGGTCGCCGAGTACGGTAAACCAGGCTTTTTGCCCCGGACGAAGGTGAATCACGTCCGCCTCAGATACCTGAGCTTTGACCAGCATCGTACTGAGATCGGCCAGGGTCAGAATATTGGGTGCCTGCTGGGCGGCAATCACCGTTTGCCCCTGCAGGGTGGTAATTTGCGTCACTTCACCGGACATCGGTGCCAGGATCCGCGTGTAGTCGAGGTTGGTTTTTGCGGTATCCAGCGTCGCCTGATTACGCTTTATCTGCGCCTCGATGGTGCCGATCTGCGCCTCTTTCACCGCCAAATCCGTAGCCGCCGTATCCAGCTCCTGGCGGGAAACCAGCTGACGTTGGGCCAGCTGCTGCTGGCGAGCCAGGGTGACCGCGGCAAGCTGGCGTTCAGCGCGAGCCTGATTCAGCTGGGCGCGCAGTTCCATCAGCGTCGCGTCGACTTCTTTGATCTGGTTTTGCGCCTGCTCGGGGTCAATCACCCCCAGCAGCTGATCTTTCTGAACCTTGTCGCCAATATTCACGCGCAGCGTTTTTAACTGGCCGCTCACCTGCGCCCCGACATCGACTTTACGCAGCGCGTCCAGTTTGCCGGTGGCCAGCACGCTCTGCTGTAAATCGCCTTTACGCACCACTAATGTCTGATACTGCGGCAGCGGCGCATTGAGTATCCGCCATCCCCAGAAGGCCAGCGCCAGCACGACAACGACCAGCAGCCACCAGACTTTCCTGCGTTTTCCATTGAGCTTCATAAAAATTCCTGATGTTTTAACTCGCAGAGCCAGGGGGTGATTCTATCCGCAGCGGGTAAAAACATAACGCTAAATTTGAATCATTCTTATTGTCACCACACTTAGTCCGCGCGACCGCGCGCCAGCCACAGCACGCGGGAGAACATTTTCTTCAACAGCGTCGGCACCGACTCCACGCCGCGGCGCCCGGCCTCCATCGCCACCTCAATGGCCAGATCCGGTTTTGACGAGCGGTGAATCGCCTTGGTAATCACCCGTCGCATATTCATCGGCACATTCGCCGGTAGCTGCGCCACCCGATGATAAACATCGTTAAAGCCCTGGCGATACATAAAGTGTTCCATGTCCAGCGCCGGAAGCGTGGTCAGGTGATCGCGTTCAAGATCGCGGTCATCATTGAGCAGGCTACGAACCGTCGCCGCATATTTTTTCCCCGCCTCATCGCCGTCGACCAGCACGTGCCATTGAATCCCCATCCGACGGGCAAACTTGATCAGCGGCTTCAGGCCCGACTGAGCAAATTCAATGACCTTGACCCCTTCAGCATCAAAATGATGCCCACACTGCCGGGCCAGTTCGTTTATCACCCAGGTCTCGGTCTCCCCTTCAACCAGCAGCCAGCAGCGGGCAAACAGTGAGGAGGAACGGTTAAACCGAATGTGAAAAGCGATGCGCCGGCTGTCTTCTGCATTCATTCCCCCAGGACCAAGCCGCCAGGCCGACACGCGCGAGGATTCGCGCACCAGTCGGCAGACCTGTTCCACCGGCGTCAACGACAGGAGCTCGCCGGAATTGGTGGTTGTGACGCGCTGCAGCGGCAGCAAATTGAGTAAATGCCAGGCGACCGACAGCATAATTGGATGCAGACGTGTTTCCGGGTCTTCAATCAGCAGCAGAGGCCGCGCATCGCGGTCGAGCCTCACCGTCCCTTTTGCCTGTAGCAGGGTTGAAAACAGACCAAGCAGGATCACCCGATGGCTGCGGCCGCCGGGCTTATCAATCATCCGGTTGATAATATCCAGGTAGCGCCAGCTGCGCTGTTCGTCATGCGAGTGGCGACGCATCAGGCGGTGACGAGATTGCGCGCTACTCTGCTCGGCAAAATAGTGTTCCAGCAGCTGCACCATAGCCGATAGCCCCTGGCGTATCTGACTATCGGTTAAATTTTGCGGGTGACTCACCAGCTCGCGGGAGAGAAAATCCAGCTGGCGAGCGGTTATCTCAATCTGCGGCGAGTGCGGAACGGCATCATTATGAATGCGCCGCATAAAGCGCGCATCGCGCAGACGCAGAACCGGCATCAGCCGCACCAGGTGGCGCACCATTTCGTCAATATCGTCCAGCGTTAGCGCCTCGCCTTTACTGTTGATAAAGCTGCGCAGCGTCATGACGCTGTTATCATCGGTCAGTTCGCCTTCCAGGCGATAAAAAATGCGCTGATAGCCATCCTCGCAGGGTACCCAGCAATCGCTCAGCGGACGGAAACGGCGCACCCGATGATGGCCGGGCTCATTCTCGCGGAAGGTCAAGATGATATGCAGATGATGTTCACGTCCCTGGACATCGCCCGGCGGAAACCAGAAATCATCGCGCACGAAGTGATAGAGCTCAAATTCAGGCGAAAGCAGTAGCGTCAGCGCATCCAGCAGACTGGATTTACCCCATGCATTCTCGCCGATCAGAACGTTATTTTGCTCCAGCATCAGCGATAAACGATTGATGCCGCGAAAACCGACGATTTCTACCCGCTCAAGATGCATATCTCCTCCGCTCAGTAACCACTTTCTCCTTCAATAATCAGCAGTATAGCGATACATGCGTAAACATGACACTACCGGCCTAAACGCGGCCCCGCGCCGACGAATGATAATGTCCAGGTTATGATTATTAACCGTGCTATTTATTTTGGAAATAATTCATCCGCTAAAGTGGTTATTTTTATTATTTTTGTTCTACACTTTTGTGCAATCACCAATGGTGCAAGGATTAAGATCACATTGCCCTAAATCAAATTAGATCTAGTTATTTAGCTAGCCGCAGGATGACGATCGTCCATAAAATAGCGTCGCTTTATTTTTATCGTTATCCTTTACGTCGATAAATAAAGATCGGCACAAAAGTCTGTGCCCATTAACATTATTCTTTTGAGGTGGTTATGTTCAGAAAATTAGCAGCGGAATGCTTTGGTACATTCTGGCTCGTGTTTGGTGGCTGCGGTAGCGCAGTACTTGCCGCAGCCTTCCCGGAACTGGGAATTGGGTTTGCCGGGGTGGCTTTAGCCTTCGGTTTAACTGTATTAACCATGGCATTTGCCGTCGGTCATATTTCCGGCGGGCACTTCAACCCGGCGGTGACTTTAGGTCTGTGGGCCGGCGGTCGTTTCCCGGCGAAGGACGTTATTGGCTATATTATCGCCCAAGTTGTTGGCGGTATTATTGCCGCTGCCGTTCTGTATGTGGTTGCCAGCGGTAAAGCCGGCTTTGATGCCGCAGCCAGCGGCTTTGCTTCCAACGGCTTCGGGGAACACTCGCCGGGCGGCTACTCCATGCTCTCCGCCATTGTGATTGAAATTGTCCTGACCTGCGGCTTCCTGCTGGTGATTCATGGCGCAACGGATAAAAACGCACCGGCCGGTTTTGCGCCGATTGCGATTGGCCTGGCGCTGACCTTAATTCACCTGATCAGCATCCCGGTCACCAATACCTCTGTTAACCCGGCACGAAGCACCGCCGTGGCGATTTTCCAGGGGGGGTGGGCGCTGCAGCAGCTGTGGTTATTCTGGGTGATGCCTGTTATCGGCGGTATCCTCGGCGGCGTGCTGTATCGTACTCTGCTGGAAAAACGCGATTAATCGTTTATCTGGTTTCACGCAAGGCCTGGCAATGCCGGGCCTTTCTTTTCAGGCACAGCTTTACTCGGTTCTCTGATTTGGGTAGTGTCAGTGGCGCTCACCTCATTCTGCAAGGACCAGATCGTTCATGTTTTCGGGATTATTAATCATTCTGCTGCCATTGGTTGCCGGTTACCTTATTCCTCTGCGTCACCCTTCAGCACTAAAACTTATTGCGCGACTGTTGAGCTGGATTGTCTACGTGATCCTCTTTTTCATGGGGATTAGTCTCGCCTTCCTCGACAATCTCTCCAGCAACCTGCTGTCCATTCTTCATTATGCTGTGGTCAGCGTGATTGTTATTCTGCTGTGTAATATTGGCGCATTAATGTGGCTCGAGCAGAAAATGCCGTGGCGCCACCAGCACCGGCAGGAGAAATTACCTTCGCGCGTCGCAATGGCCATGGAATCCCTGCAGCTGTGCGGCGTGGTGCTTATTGGTTTCCTGATTGGTCTGAGCGGTTTGTCATTTTTACAGCATGCCACCGAGGCGAGCGAATATACGCTGATCTTCCTGCTGTTCCTGATTGGTATTCAGCTGCGGAATAACGGAATGACCTTACGGCAAATAGTCCTTAATCGTCGCGGCATGATTGTGGCGGTGGTCGTCACGGCGAGTTCATTAGTCGGCGGCGTGATTAACGCCTTTATTCTCGACCTGCCGCTGAAGACCGGTCTGGCCATGGCCTCCGGGTTCGGCTGGTATTCGCTCTCCGGGATCCTGATGACGGAATCCTTTGGGCCGGTCATCGGCAGCGCCGTATTCTTCAACGACCTTTCCCGCGAGCTGCTGGCTATCATGTTGATCCCGGGCCTGGTTCGCCGCAGTCGTTCCACGGCATTAGGGCTATGCGGCGCCACCTCAATGGACTTTACCCTGCCGGTTTTACAGCGTTCCGGCGGCGTCGAGATTGTCCCTGCCGCTATCGTCCACGGTTTTGTTCTGAGCCTGCTGGTGCCGGTGCTGATCGCCCTCTTCTCGGCCTGAGGCACTTAGCGCCCGCACTCTGCCTCCGGCGACGATATTCGCCGCGCCCCGGGGGCGCATCGTCCTGGTCTCGATCTGTACCTCCGTGGCGGTAGCCCGCCGCGGCCAAATTTGCGCTAAATCAATCTCCCTTTAAATTGTATCAGAAATACCTTTTCTCCCTTCTTTTACCGGCATAACCTTAAACATGTATCTCAAATATAACTTTAAAAAAGGTGTGACCATGTTTTGTGTGCAATGTGAACAAACCATCCGTACCCCGGCAGGGAACGGCTGCTCTTACGCGCAGGGTATGTGCGGTAAAACGGCCGAAACGTCCGATCTCCAGGATCTGCTGATTGCTTCCCTACAAGGTCTGTCTGCATGGGCGGTAAAGGCCCGTGAATATGGCATCATCAATCATGATGTTGATAATTTTGCCCCGCGCGCATTTTTCTCCACGTTGACCAACGTTAACTTCGACTCCCCGCGGATTGTTGGCTACGCGCGTGAAGCGATTGCTATGCGCGACGCGCTGAAAGCGCAGTGCCTGAGCGTTGATGCGACCGCCAGCGTCGATAACCCGATGGCCAATCTGCAGCTGGTGAGCGACGATCTCGGCGACCTGCAGCGCCAGGCGGCGGACTTTACCCCCAACAAAGACAAAGCGGCTATTGGCGAGAACATTCTCGGCCTGCGTCTGCTCTGTCTGTACGGCCTGAAAGGTGCAGCGGCCTATATGGAGCACGCGCACGTTCTCGGTCAGTATGACAATGACATCTATGCGCAGTACCACAAAATCATGGCCTGGTTAGGCACCTGGCCCGCCGATCTGAACGCGCTGCTGGAGTGCTCGATGGAAATCGGCCAGATGAACTTCAAAGTGATGAGCATTCTGGATGCCGGTGAAACCACTAAATATGGCCACCCGACCCCGACTCAGGTCAACGTCAAAGCGACCGAAGGCAAGTGCATCCTGATCTCCGGCCACGACCTGAAAGATCTCTACAATCTGCTGCAACAAACCGAAGGCACCGGCGTCAACGTCTATACCCACGGTGAAATGCTGCCGGCGCACGGCTATCCGGAACTGCGTAAATTCAAACATCTGATCGGTAACTACGGCAGCGGCTGGCAAAATCAGCAGGTAGAGTTTGCCCGCTTCCCAGGTCCTATCGTGATGACCTCGAACTGCATTATCGACCCGACCGTTGGCGCCTATGATGACCGTATCTGGACCCGCAGCATTGTCGGCTGGCCGGGCGTCAATCACCTCGAGGGGGATGATTTTGCTCCGGTTATCGCTCAGGCACAGCAGATGGCGGGCTTCCCGTACAGCGAAATTCCGCACCTGATCACCGTCGGCTTCGGTCGCCAGACGCTGTTGGGCGCCGCGGATACCCTTATCGACCTGGTCAGCCGTGAAAAACTGCGCCATATCTTCCTGGTCGGCGGCTGCGACGGTGCGCGCGGCGAACGTAACTACTTCACCGATTTCGCCACCAGCGTCCCGGATGATTGCCTGATCCTGACCCTGGCCTGCGGTAAATACCGCTTTAACAAACTGGACTTCGGCGATATCGAAGGCCTGCCGCGTCTGGTCGATGCCGGTCAGTGCAACGACGCCTACTCGGCGATTATTCTGGCGGTCACCCTGGCGGAGAAACTGGGCTGCGGCGTCAACGATCTCCCGCTCTCTCTGGTGCTCTCCTGGTTTGAGCAAAAAGCGATTGTTATTCTGCTGACCCTGCTTTCGCTGGGGGTGAAGAACATCGTGACCGGCCCGACCGCGCCAGGCTTCTTCACGCCGGACCTGCTGGCAATTCTCAATGAGAAGTTCGGTCTGCGTTCAGTGACCACCGTCGAAGAAGATATGCAGCAGCTGCTGAGCGCGTAAGGAGTAAGAGAATGACCATGCCAACCCATCAGTGCCCGTGGCGGATGCAGGTTCATCACATCCATCAGGAAACGCCGGATGTCTGGACGATTTCGTTGCTCTGCCACGACTATTATCCGTACCGTGCCGGGCAGTACGCGCTAGTAAGCGTACGCAATTCGGCAGAGACGCTGCGCGCTTACACCCTTTCGTCGACGCCGGGGGTCAGCGAATATATTACGCTGACCGTTCGCCGGATTGACGAGGGAGCCGGCTCACAGTGGCTGACCCGTGAGCTCAAACGCGGGGATTATCTCTGGCTGTCCGACGCGATGGGTGAGTTCACCTGTGAAGATAAGGCGGAAGACAAGTTTCTGATGCTGGCCGCCGGCTGCGGCGTTACGCCGATTATGTCGATGCGCCGCTGGTTGGCAAAATATCGTCCGCAGGCCGATGTGCAGGTGATTTACAATATTCGCTCGCCTCAGGATGTGATTTTCGCCGATGAGTGGCGGCAGTACCCGGTGACGCTGGTGGCGGAAAATAACGCCACTCACGGTTTTGTCGCCGGGCGTCTGACCACGGAGTTACTGAAAAGCGTGCCGGACCTCGCAACCCGTACGGTAATGACCTGCGGACCTGCGCCCTATATGGATTGGGTGGAGCAGGAAGTGACCGCCCTTGGCGTGACGCGCTTCTTTAAAGAGAAGTTCTTTACGCCGGTTGCGCAAGCGGCCACCGACGGACTGAAGTTCACCAAACTGCAGCCGGCGAAGGCGTTTTATGCGCCGGTCGGTACTACGCTGCTGGAGGCGCTGGAAAGCAACCAGGTGCCGGTGACCGTCGCCTGTCGCGCGGGTGTATGCGGCTGCTGCAAGACCAAAGTGGTTTCCGGCGATTACACGGTCAGCAGCACCATGACGCTGACCGATGCAGAAATCGCTGACGGCTACGTACTGGCCTGCTCCTGCCATCCGCAGGGGGATCTGGTTCTCGCCTGATCGTAGAGGTACCCGACCTACGAGAGCAGCGGTCGTTTTGTAGGTCGGGTAAACACCGAGTCCCCGACAAAAATGCCCGGTGGCGCTAACGCTGACCGGGCCTGTGAGAGTCGCGGTAGGCCGGATAAGCGCAGCGCCATCCGGCCGTTCTTCACCGCCAGACCGAATTTCCCGCCACCGAGAAACGCCCCGCCCCAAGACAGGCAATCGCCAGCGCGCCAGTAAAGAAATAGACCAGGCTCTCAATTGCCCAGGCCCCGGTTTTATCCAGCGACCCGGTTTCGCCCATTCCCACCATCAGCCACGCCACGATCATCGTAAACGCCAGCACCAGCGCCGCCGGACGGGTAAGGATCCCCAGAATCAGCAGACAAGGCGCAACCACCTCCCCCACCAGCACGCCATACGCGATAAAACCGGGCAATCCTTTGGCCACCAGCATGCCGCTAATGCCGTCCACGCCGGCAAAAAGCTTATGCAACCCGTGAAACAGCATCAGCCCACCCACCGCAAGTCGTAACAAGAGTTTGCCGACATCATCATGCGATAACATTTTATTAACAGCACTTAACAGCGATTTAACCATTTGAAATGATTCCTGTTTACCGTCTGGTGTGTCGACAGAATATGCGGGATTTGCGAACAATAAACCAGCGGAAAATGAGGGGAACGGGCGGGCGGAACGGTCAGTTTCATCTAAGCTTGTAAGCGTTATCACAAAAAGGAGATGGAGAACCATGAAGCAAACTGTGGCGGCATACATAGCAAAAACTCTTGAACAGGCCGGCGTAAAACGCATTTGGGGCGTCACCGGCGATTCCCTCAACGGACTGAGCGATAGCCTGAACCGGATGGGCACCATTGCCTGGATGCCCACCCGACATGAAGAGGTCGCCGCCTTTGCGGCAGGCGCCGAAGCGCAGTTAACCGGTGAACTGGCGGTTTGCGCAGGTTCGTGCGGCCCGGGTAACCTCCATCTGATCAACGGCCTTTTTGACTGCCATCGCAACCACGTTCCGGTGGTGGCTATCGCCGCCCATATTCCCTCCAGTGAAATCGGCAGCGGCTATTTCCAGGAAACCCATCCGCAGGAGCTGTTCCGCGAATGCAGCCACTATTGCGAGCTGGTCTCCACGCCAGAGCAAATCCCGCAGGTGCTGGCAATAGCGATGCGCAAAGCGGTGATTAACCGTGGCGTATCGGTGGTGGTGCTGCCCGGCGACGTGGCGCTGAAAGCCGCGCCGGAGAACGCCAGCACGCACTGGTACGCTGCGCCGCTGCCGACGGTTACGCCGCCGGAAGAAGAGATCAAAAAGCTGGCGCAGGTCCTGCGCTATTCCAGTAATATCGCCCTGCTGTGCGGCAGCGGCTGCGCCGGCGCGCACGCCGAGCTGGTCCAGTTTGCCGCCAAATTAAAGGCCCCTGTCGTCCATGCCCTGCGTGGCAAAGAGCACGTTGAGTATGATAATCCCTATGATGTCGGGATGACCGGACTGATTGGTTTCTCCTCGGGTTTCCATACCATGATGAATGCCGATACCCTGGTGCTTCTTGGCACCCAGTTCCCCTACCGGGCCTTCTACCCCACCGACGCCAAAATTATCCAGATTGATATCAACCCCGGCAGCATCGGCGCCCACAGCAAAGTCGATATGGCGCTGGTCGGCGATATTAAATCCACGCTCGCTGCGCTGCTGCCGCATCTGGAAGAGAAAACCGACCGCGCGTTTCTGGATAAAGCCCTTGAGCACTACCGCGAAGCGCGTAAAGGGCTCGATGATCTGGCGAAACCAAGCGACAAAGCCATTCATCCGCAGTATCTGGCGCAACAGATCGGCCAATTTGCCGCCGACGACGCGATTTTCACCTGCGACGTCGGGACGCCAACCGTCTGGGCCGCCCGCTATCTGAAAATGAACGGCAGACGCCGCCTGATCGGGTCGTTTAACCACGGTTCGATGGCTAACGCCATGCCGCAGGCGATTGGCGCCAAGGCGACAGCGCCGGATCGCCAGGTGGTGGCGATGTGCGGCGACGGCGGTTTCAGCATGTTGATGGGCGACTTCCTTTCGCTGGCGCAGATGAAGCTGCCGGTGAAAATTATCATTTTTAACAATAGCGTCCTCGGCTTCGTGGCAATGGAAATGAAAGCCGGAGGCTATCTGACCGACGGCACCGAATTGCACGACACGAATTTCGCCCGCATTGCTGAAGCCTGCGGGATCACCGGGATCCGCGTCGAAAAAGCCAGCGAGGTCGATAGCGCGTTACAGACCGCGTTTAGTACCGATGGCCCGGTACTGGTGGATGTTGTCGTCGCCAAAGAGGAGCTGGCCATTCCGCCGCAGATCAAACTGGAGCAGGCCAAAGGATTTAGTCTGTACATGCTGCGTGCCATTATCAGCGGACGCGGCGATGAGGTAATCGAACTGGCGAAAACCAACTGGCTCAGGTAAAACATTCTTTTAGTTAATACCTGAAATCATGCCTGATGCCGTGATGCGGCGCGCCCGAACATCCCCGACGACAGCACCACGCCTGTCGCCGGGGTCAGAAAAGTCGCGCCCCAGCAACCGCCTGCGGGATGAGCTACCCAGAAGGAAATGCCGTGATAGATTTACGCAGTGATACCGTAACCCGCCCATCCCCCGCCATGCTGGAGGCGATGATGGCCGCCCCGGTCGGAGACGACGTGTATGGTGACGACCCGACGGTAAATGAACTTCAGCGCTACGCCGCACAGCTGGCCGGTAAAGAAGCCGCGCTGTTCCTGCCCACCGGTACCCAGGCTAATCTGGTCGGCCTGCTGAGCCACTGCCAACGCGGCGAAGAGTATATCGTCGGCCAGGGCGCGCATAACTATCTGTATGAAGCGGGCGGAGCGGCAGTGCTGGGTAGCATTCAGCCGCAGCCGATAGACGCCGCCGCCGACGGCACCCTGCCGCTGGATAAAGTTGCCGCGAAGATTAAACCTGACGATATCCACTTTGCCCCAACTCGCCTGCTGAGCCTTGAAAACACCCATAATGGTAAGGTTCTGCCGCGCGACTATCTCAAAGAGGCCTGGCAATTTACCCGCGAGCGCAATCTGGCGCTGCACGTTGACGGCGCGCGTATCTTCAATGCGGTCGTGGAATACGATTGTGAGCTGCGGGATATCGCCCGGTATTGCGATTCTTTTACTATCTGTCTTTCTAAAGGATTGGGCACGCCGGTCGGCTCGCTGCTGGTCGGTAGCCACGAGTACATTCGCCGCGCCACCCGCTGGCGGAAAATGGTCGGCGGCGGCATGCGCCAGGCCGGTATTCTGGCGGCGGCAGGCCTTTATGCCCTGCAAAACAACGTCCAACGGTTAAAAGAGGACCACGACAATGCGGCGTGGATGGCCGGGCAGCTCAGCGCAATTGGCGCCGACGTGACCCGACATGATACCAACATGTTGTTTGTCCGCGTGGGGGAAGAACACGCCGAAGCGCTGGGCGCATTTATGCAGCAGCGCGGCGTGCTGATCAATGCCTCGCCGATCGTGCGCCTGGTGACCCATCTGGATGTCAGTCGCCAGCAGCTTACGGACGTCGTCGGCCACTGGCAGGCATTTTTGCAACGCTAAGGAGAGCGGCGTGGCGCAACGAATTCTGGTGCTCGGCGCCAGCGGCTATATCGGCCAGCATCTGGTGCAGGCATTAAGCGAGCAGGGTTACCCGGTGCTGGCGGCGGCACGCCATGTCGACAGGCTGCAGAAGCTCAATCTCCCGGGCGTAAGCTGCCATCCGCTCGATCTTAACCAGCCGCAGGGGCTTTCCGCCCTGCTGGCGCAGGTGGATACCGTTTATTATCTGGTGCACGGGATGGGTGAAGGCGGCGATTTTATTGCGCACGAACGCCGGGTCGCGGTCAACGTTCGCGATGCCCTGCGCGCTACGCCGGTCCGGCAGCTGATTTTTCTCAGCTCCCTGCAGGCGCCGGAAGCTGAACAATCGGATCATCTGCGCGCCAGGCAAATCACCGCCGACATTCTGCGGGAATCCGCCGTCCCGGTCACCGAACTGCGGGCGGGAATTATCATCGGCGCCGGTTCCGCCGCTTTCGAAGTGATGCGCGATATGGTCTACAACCTGCCGGTCCTGACGCCACCGCGCTGGGTTCGCTCGCGAACGACGCCTGTCGCTCTGGAAAACCTGCTCTATTATCTGGTGCAACTCCTTCACCATCCGACCCGCGTTCATCGCGTACTGGAAGCCGCCGGACCAGAAGTCTTAAGCTACCAGCAGCAGTTCACTCGCTTTATGGCGGTTAGCGGCAAACATCGCCTGTTAATCCCGATCCCCTTTCCCACCCGCTGGATTTCGGTGTGGTTTCTCAACGTGATTACGTCGGTGCCTCCCACTATCGCCCGGGCATTGATTCAGGGATTAAAACACGATCTGATCGCCGACGATCGCGCCCTGCGAGCGCTGATCCCCCAGACGCTGATCTCCTTTGATGAAGCGGTGCGCCGCACGCTAAAAGAGGAAGAGCAGCTCGCCAACTCCAGCGACTGGGGCTATGACGCCCAGGCGTTTGCCCGCTGGCGGCCGGAGTATGGCTACTACCCTAAACAGGCCGGTTGTACGGTCAGCACCCATGCCAGCGCGGCGGCGCTGTGGCAGGTGGTCAATCAAATCGGCGGCAAAGAGGGTTACTTCTTTGGCAATATTCTGTGGCAGATCCGCGGGGCGATGGACCTGCTGGTCGGCCACCGGCTGGCGAAAGGTCGTCCCGATCGCGCCAACCTACAGACCGGGGATACGGTGGACAGCTGGAAGGTCATTATCGTCGAACCGGAAAAGCAGCTAACCTTATTATTCGGCATGAAAGCGCCGGGTCTTGGGCGCCTGAGTTTTACGCTGAGAGATAAAGGCGATCGCCGCGAGCTGGATGTCCGCGCCTGGTGGCATCCTCACGGCATGCCCGGGCTGTTCTATTGGCTGCTGATGATCCCGGCGCATCTGTTTATCTTTCGCGGCATGGCGCGACGCATTGCCCGGCTGGCCGAACAAATCACAGGCAAATAGGCAGTATGTGTGGCATTCTTTCATCATTCTCATTGCATCATGAGGAGAATCACGGAAAAATGCGCACGAAATTCTTTTCTGGGACAGTAGGTTGATATGAAGGTACTGGTTACCGGTGCGACCAGCGGATTAGGCCGCAACGCGGTGGAATATCTGCGCCATCAAGGCATCAGCGTCAGAGCCACCGGGCGTAATGAAGCGATGGGCAAGCTTCTGAGCAAAATGGGCGCCGAGTTTGTGCCTGCTGATCTAACCGAACTGGTTTCTTCGCAGGCCAAAGTGATGCTCGCCGGTATCGATACCCTGTGGCACTGTTCAAGCTTTACCTCTCCCTGGGGTACACAGCAGGCTTTTGATCTCGCTAACGTGCGGGCTACCCGCCGTCTCGGAGAGTGGGCCGTTGCCTGGGGCGTGCGTAATTTCGTTCATATCTCCTCCCCGTCGCTCTATTTCGATTATCACCATCATCGCGATGTGCAGGAAGATTTCCGCCCGCAGCGTTTCGCCAATGAATTTGCCCGCAGCAAGGCGGCCAGCGAAGAGGTCATTCATCTGCTGGCCCAGGCGAACCCCAATACCCGCTTTACCATTCTGCGTCCGCAAAGCCTGTTCGGCGCCCATGACAAAGTGTTTATTCCTCGCCTGGCGCAAATGATGCAGCACTACGGTAGCGTTCTGCTGCCGCGCGGCGGCAGCGCGCTGGTTGATATGACCTATTATGAAAATGCGGTACATGCGATGTGGCTCGCCAGCCAGCCACAGTGCGATCATCTGCCCTCCGGCCGCGCCTGGAATATCACCAACGGCGAACCGCGTACGCTGAACAGCATCGTGCAGAAGCTGATTGATGAACTGGGCATTAAATGCCGGATCCGCTCAGTGCCCTACCCGATGCTGGATATTATCGCCCGCAGTATGGAGCATTTTGGCAATAAGTCCGCCAGGGAACCCGCCTTTACCCACTACGGCGTCTCCAAGCTGAACTTTGATTTTACCCTCGATATCTCCCGCGCTCAGCAAGAGCTGGGTTATCAGCCGGTGGTCACGCTGGATGACGGCATTATTCGCACCGCCGCCTGGCTGAAAGACCACGGCAAATTACACCGCTAGCCTCAGGTTATCCCTGGCCATACTTTTCCAGCAGCGCATCGGCGATGGCCTGGGTTTCAGCATCGGCGACGCCATCCCAGCGCGCCGGGCGGAAGTGCATCTGAAAGGCCATAATGACCCGTTTCTGTTGCGCGGGAGTCATCTCCGGGGTGACCTGATAGCCATAGCGAGAGAGCGTATCCAGCAGTTCAGCGCTATCAACCGGTTGATACGATGGCCGACCGTTGAGATAAAACGCCACCCGGCTGGCATCCGGCCACGCGCCAATACCTTGCCCGGCCAGCTGCCGCCATGGGAATAACGGCCCGGGGTCGTCCTTACGCTGCGGGGCAATATCGGCGTGGGCAACCACGTTTTGCGGCGCAATGTGGTAGCGGGCAATAATATCTTTTGCCAACGGAATCAGCGCATTAATCTGCGCCGGACTAAACGGTGTAAAGCTTTTCACCCCCGCGCTCTTCTGCCAGCCGCGGTTCTCCAGTTCAATGCCGATCGAGGTATCGTTAATACGCGTACTGCCGCGCCAGAAGCTAATTCCGGCATGCCAGGCCAAATCGTGTTCCGGCACCAGCTGCCAAATCCGCGGTTTGCCCTGATACAGCGGCGGCTGCTGGGGGATCAGGTAGTGGGAGCTGACCTGATTGTCCGTCAGAGTCGCCAGGGAGACGTCAAAGTCATCGGCGGTATAGTGAATGACTAATACTTTCACTCTCGGGTAGGCTGCCTGCGCCGGATGGCGAGTATCGAGCTGGTAACCGTCGCGGTCAATAATCCCTTTTTCTGCGCTACAACCGGCCAGCAGCAGTAAGAGCGCGATAAGTCCAGAACGTTTCATCGGGAGGCAATCCCCCAACCTACGGTGAGTCGGGCCATCAGTCAGATCCTTATATAAACCACCTTCCGCCAGTGTCGATAGCGGCTTGACTCATGATAAACCATCAACTCAACGCTGTCTGCCGGTACCATTTTTCACATTTCACCGCAGTAATACATAAGGTAAATTTATACTAACCACTGTTTAAAATGAGATTAAGTAAAGTCTTAACGGCCCTTTTGAAAAATGACGACACAAATCATAACCCTGGAGTCATCTTTTCCTTATGAGTTCACAAGTTAAGGATCATAGTTTTGTAGTATTTAGCTTGAAAAAAAAATTCACTTGATTCAATCTGGTGCCGCTCATTGGTTAGTTAAAACAAGGGCATGATGATAGCAAGTTAAACAATGGAGATTAAAAATATGAAATATGCAGCTTTAGTGGCAGGTGCAGCATTGTTTTTAACCGCAAACGCATTCTCTGCGGAAATTTTGTCCAAAGAAGATTTCGCAAAAGTGCAGACCCAGTATCAAAAAGTGGGTACCATTTCCTCTACAGGCCAGACCGCTCCTAGCGATGCGCGTGCAGAGCTGCTGAAAAAAGCTGAAGAAAAAGGTGCTGATGTTGTCGTTCTGTCTTCTGGCAACACCGACAAGAAACTTCATGTTTCTGCCAATATTTATAAGAAAAAATAATTAATCTTTCTTTCTGAAGGGGTAATATCGCCAAATGGCGATATTACCCCTTTTGTATTTATGACAAGGTTTATTTTTAGATAGCATTTATATTTACAGCCCCTACATATCATTATTAAATAGCGCCCCGCGCACGGCCAGCACACTCAAATTCAGATCTACATATTTTAAATCCCGGCGAAATTCTTCTGACACCATGCAGCGAAATGATATTTAAAAACAGAAATTCATTCTGCCGCAGGCGGGTTGGCGATACTTATCGGGCATAAAAACAAGACTAAAATTTACAGCATTGCAGGTGGCAAATGAAAAAGGTCGTATTGATCCTCTCTGGGTTGGTCTGTTCCCGTTTTTCGCACGCGAGTGCGCTCTATTTTTATGAAATCGGTACGGAAGATGTCGGTCTGGCGGGAGCCGGTCAGGCGGCGCGGGCGCAGGATGCCTCCACTATCGTCACCAACCCTGCGGGAATGACCCGCCTGCCGGATCACATGTTTACCGGGGGAATGCAGGTCATGGGCGGCGATATCTCTTATCAGTTAAACGATGAAAACGGTCGAAGCAGTCCGGGAAACGTGATGAATTTGTTTCCTGGCGCCAGCGGTTTCTATGCGCAAAAAATCGATGATGATCTCTATGCCGGCCTGGGTTTATACGGTAATTACGGCTCAGGCATCGATTTTGGCAACTGGGCCGGAGATCGTCTGATTAAGAAAAGCACCATGGTCGCCATGACCCTGAGCCCGTCCCTGGCATACAAGCTTAACGATCGCCTCTCAATCGGCGCCTCCGCCAACCTGAATTACGGCTATCTGAGCCTGACGCGCGACGTCGAAGGCAGCGATCAAAAAGATAAAGACAACGATTGGGCGATGAGCTATCGACTGGGGCTGCTGATGCAGTTGACCGAGCAAACTCGCGCCGGCATCACCTGGAACAGTAAGACCGACTACGACTTTAAAATCGATGGCAAAGCCCGCCTCTCGAGGCCGGAAAATACCACCTATGACCTACCCATTTCGGCACAGGTACGCGCCCCTCAACAAATTATGTTTAGCCTTGTGCATGACATCAATAAGCAGTGGTCGGTGATGGGTGACCTCGGCTGGCAGGACTGGAGCCAGTTTGGCAGCCCGCAAGTGACCGTCGCAGGGCGGCAAAGTGATAAACAGAATCGCCTGAAAGACGCCTGGCACACCGCATCTGGCGTTCAGTATCGCCCAACCGAACAGTGGCGCCTGAACGCCGGGGTGGGCTTCGACAGTACGGTTTATGATTCACAAAGCGATATTGCTCTGTCGATGCCGACAGGCGACGAGTGGCGCTTTGCCGCCGGCGCGCAATATCAGATAACGCCAGCCAGCAATATTGGCATCGCGGTCTCCTGTTTGCGGCTTTGTTGAATAAATCGAACTTTTGCTGAGTTGAAGGATCAGATCACGCATCT